>Ga0247843_1000401_pt1 | contig 104031 bp, 95 predicted proteins | sample LaCruzMarch2017__FD_192420 | JGI IMG/M metagenome (GOLD analysis project Ga0247843, IMG submission 192420) | Freshwater microbial communities from meromictic Lake La Cruz, Castile-La Mancha, Spain - LaCruzMarch2017_8m | ecosystem: Environmental > Aquatic > Freshwater > Lake | place: Spain...
AAAACCAGTTCGCCCTCAAGAAGCGGCCTAGGAGCCCGATCAGCAAAACAACCGGGGGTGACAAAATCCTTGGAGAATTAAGGTGACCGAATCGCTGGCGAATCTCACACGGATTCGCATCTAACTTGCTCCGGGGATAAATACGCCGGTTTCCCCTTCACCACGCCGGCCTCTGTGCCACTGTCGCGCGAGCCCACTTTTCCGACCCCGAAGTCGAACAGTTTCACCTGTCCATTAAATCCCATAAGTATGTTGTGCGGGGAAATGTCACGGTGAATGATTCCTGAATGCTTTTTCGTGACCGGATCACAATAGCCGTGTGCGTATCCAAGCGCTTTGCAAATTTGCGCAACTGCATACGCGGCCATTTCCCAAGGTGGCGCTGCCCCGTTTTTAGTGAGCTCAGATCCGATCATCTGCAATGGCTTGCCATGCACATACTCCATAGCCATGAAGTACTCGCCCTGTTCCGTGCCGAAATCAAAGATGCGCACGATGTTCGGATGCTGAAGCGCCATTGCCAACCCGATCTCGCGCTCGAAAAGTTTAACGAAAGATTGGTCTACCGATAGATCTGGGAGAATTTTCTTGATAGCGAAAACTTTCGTCGCCGAAGCTGAACCGCTGCTGTTCGGCACTCTTGCAAGATAAACTTCAGCCATGCCGCCGTTGGAAATTCTTCCCACGAGCTCATACCGGCCGAATTTCTGCGGAAAATTCGCCATCCCCCCACTACTCCTTTGTCACCATAGATCCGCTAACTATGTCGTGAACAAAACGTCCCTCACGGCTTCGAAGGCCCGAAAGACAAAGAATGCCCCCGCTACCGTAAGTGAAAAGCATTCCTCCCAGTCGCAAAAGCAACTGCCTGAGTGTAATGGCCGAGCCGTTCTCGCCGCAGAGCCTCAGACCAAACACCGCTTGCCCAGGTGTGCGGCTGAACACCAGCGGCAAACCTACGAAATAGAGAACAGTCAGAGCGGCAAAGGCCGCAGTGAAAAGCTGCGTGTTAGAATAAGCAAATGCATTCTGGAAAACACTGGATGCAACCTTGCCAGTGGCGGAAATTGAGTGTGCGTGGATGGAGATCAGCACTACCGAAAAAAACTTGGCTGCATAGGCACTGAACCCATAGAGAACACAGGCATCCACGAAATGTGCCATAGCGCGAGCATATACCAAGTTGCCCGAGGACAACATCGCGCGACTATTCACGAGACGAAGTGCTGCTTGCCCCTCGGCGATTCCATCTTCATTCTGCAAAGCTGGTATCGGCATTGAAATACTCTCCTCTTTCCTATTCCACATCTTCCGATGCTGGCGCACGCTTCGACGGCAGATTTGCCGGCTCAAGCGCTGGGATATCGTGATGGTCGGCGATTACCTCAGAAAGATTTCGCAGGTCTTTCATGCGCTCACCGGCCTCTTCCCGGGCCACCCGGCAAGCTTCGAGCTCCATGGTTGGGGTAGAAGCGGGCAACGGCGCAAGAAGCTCTTTTGCCGAGCTACCGCCGGCTTCCACTAGCCATTCAAAGGGAACATACTGTGTAAGTTGTGCCTGCAACTGGGAGAGACTGGCCAACTGTCGGTCGAGGCGGCCTCGACAAGAAAGGAGAACCCGTGCCTCCTTTGTCTGTTCAAGAAAACTCTCCAGATGCTTTTCCAGCACGCTTTCACCGACCGAGCAGGAATGATTTTTCAGAACCCCTTTCCAGCTTTCGGCAGTGTCACCAAGCTCGACCTCTCTGGTAGGAAGCACCCACCCCTGCATTTCCTCTCCGAAGCCCGCCCTGGCGAGCTTGGCAGGCAGACGCTCGCGCATCATCACCCGCGAACGTAGAGAAAGTACCGTTTGCATTGTGGACGGAGTTTCCCGCGCTTCGACGCTCGCCTCGCAACGGAGAGTTTCTGCCTTTTTATTTTTCCGGCGAGCATTTGCCTGTGCTGTTGTCATGTCATCGCGAAAAATTTCAATGCACATCTTGCGGATCAGCCTCGAGCGGAGTGCCGCCTTAAGATCGCGCTCTGCCTGCCTGAGGCAAACATTCCCTTTCGCCAACTCATCTGCAGCGAGGTCTCGAGCTACTGCGCGGGGATCTCGTTCAACCCGAAAGCTTACATTGCCTTCAGCCTTCTCTAGTTGAGCGGCGGAGTTTCTTTCATGATTACTGCTGAAATAATAAACGCCTACGGACGCATCCACATCGATGCCAAACGCGGCAGTACAAAACAAACACGCGAAACCGGAAATGCTGAGGAGCGCTAGATTCATGAGAGACCTCTGAATTCACTCTCCTATCGGTAGTGCCTCTGCTTTTCTTGATCGAAAAATTTAGAAAAAATTAAGTAATATCAATGATCTGCTTGACCGGAAGAAAGCATCAAAATCAAAATTGAGTCAGTCAAAATCAGCCAAACTGCACAGCAAGAGGCCCAAAAACATAGAGGTTTCAGCGTTTGCGACACCGCTTTAGGATTTGCCCGCCCCCCACCCCCATGCTAAGAACTTCCCTACATCTCACGGTCCCCTGGTTCCTATTCCCGTAGGAACCTGCCGTTTAAGTGCTGCTCAATTTACTTTGTTTTTCTTAGGCAAGAAAAGACAAGAGGGCGGTTCTGGGGCCGGCGGTCAGTATGTTGGTCGCGCCGTAAGGCGCTCCTTAGCGCTCTTCGAAGCGATCAACGTCAAACAACTTAAACCTTGAAAGGGGAAACTATGCCTAATGTTGTCATGAAAGACCTGCTCGAAGCAGGTGTTCACTTCGGTCACCAAACCAAACGCTGGAACCCAAAAATGAAGCCGTACGTTTACGGTGCTCGTAATGGGATCTACATCATCGACCTCCAGAAAACTCTCGGTCTCGCTCGCGACGCAGTAGATTTCGCAAAGAAAGTAACTTCGGAAGGCAAAAAAGTTCTCTTCGTTGGCACGAAGAAACAAGCCCGCGACATCGTGGCCCAGGAAGCGAAACGCGCTGATCAGTTCGCCGTTACCAACCGCTGGCTGGGTGGAACGCTTACCAACTACAGCACGATCAAAGCTTCGATCGACCAGCTGAAAAAGTACAACGCGATGGAAGAAAGCGGCGAGCTCCAGGCTCTCAACAAGAAGCACCTGGCCCGCATCACCAAGCACCGTGAAAAGCTGCACAAAAACCTCGGTGGCATCACCGAGATGCGCAAGCTTCCCGGCGCTCTCTTCATCATCGACCCTTCGAAAGAGCACACGGCAGTTCTTGAAGCCAACCGTCTCGGTATCCCGATCATCTCGGTAGTCGACACGAATTGTGATCCCACCGGCATCGATTTCGTAGTGCCCGGCAATGACGATGCGATCAAGTCGATTCGTCTTTTCTGCTCCCTCGTGGCCGAGGCTTGCATCGAAGGTCAGGCTAAGTTCCAAGAGAAGCTCCGTGCCAACGAAGTTCAGGAAGACAAGGAAGACAAAACCGAAGCTCCTGTATCTCGATTCGAAGGACACGTGGACCTCGTGTCGCCTGACGAAGCCGAACTCGCCATGAAAGCCGAAGAAGGCGTTGAAGGCGAGGCCGAAGCTGCCGTTGCCGCCGTACCAGTCACCGCTGCACCTGCCGCGAAAACCAAAGGAAAGAAGGCCTAAGGGCCTTCTTTCTCTTTTCCTACTCACTTGTCCGAATTTAGCTTTAGAGGATCACGATGGAAATCAATGCCAATGTCGTAAAGGAACTCCGCGAGCGCACCGGCGCCGGGATGATGGACTGCAAGAAAGCGCTGCTGGAAACTAAGGGAAACGTAGACGAAGCAATCGATTACCTTCGCAAAAAAGGGCTCTCGGCCGCCGCTAAAAAAGCCGGCCGCGATACCAAAGAAGGAACGATCGGCACGTACGTTCACTCCAACGGCAAGATCGCCGTGATGGTAGAAGTAAACTGCGAAACGGATTTCGTAGCACGTAACGAAAACTTTCAGTCGTTCGTAAAAGACATCGCCATGCACATCGCAGCTGCTGCTCCCGTGTGCGTAGACAGGGACGACATGCCTCAGGATTTCATCGCGAAAGAGCGCGAAGTGGCTCTCGCGCAGATGAAAGAAGATCCTAAAATGGCGAATAAGCCACAGGCTGTGCTCGACAAAGTGATCGAAGGTAAAATCGCCAAAATTTACGACGAACAGTGCCTCATGGGGCAGAAGTTCGTGAAGAATCCGGACATTTCAATTAAAGACTACGTTTCGCAAAGTGTAGCGACGATCGGCGAGAACATCGGCATCGCCCGCTTTACTCGCTACGTGCTCGGAGAGTCTGCGAAGAAAGCCGGCGCTCAGGAATCCAGCTGATGCCGTCCACCAAGTCGGACAAACCTGCCTATGCCCGAGTGCTGCTGAAGCTATCTGGCGAAGCGTTGGCCGGCAAAAAAGGCCACGGCATTGATCTGCAAATTCTTCAGGATCTAGCGAAAGACATCAAACAGATCTACGACACGGGCGTGCAGATCGCCATCGTAGTGGGCGGCGGTAATATTTTCCGGGGCATGAATGCCTCTGAAGCCGGAATGGACCGGGCCTCCGCCGACTATATGGGCATGCTTGCCACCGTGATGAACGCTCTAGCGATGCAAGACGCCTTGGAAAAGCAGGGTGTCTTCACACGAGTGCAAAGCGCGATCGAGATGCAAGAAATCGCCGAGCCGTATATCCGGCGCCGTGCCGAGCGTCACTTAGAGAAAAATCGCGTAGTGGTATTCGCGGCTGGCACTGGTAACCCGTTCTTCACCACTGATACCGCAGCAGCACTTCGCGCTTGCGAAATCGGCGCCAGCGTATTGCTGAAAGCCACGAAGGTTGATGGTGTTTATGATGCCGATCCGGTGAAAAATCCGAATGCTAAACTTTTCCAGGAGCTGTCTTACATTGACGTGCTTAACAAGGGCCTTGAAGTGATGGACTCCGCCGCGATCTCGCTGTGCATGGACAATGCGATGCCTATCATCGTTTTCAACATGAATACACGGGGCGCGATGCGAGACGTGATCATGGGCAAAAAAGTTGGCACGTTGATCCTGCCGAACAAATAAACGGCCGGCCACGGCCTTGAAGAATACAAGAGAAGCGGCCTGCGCCGCGACGAGAAGGTAAACAGGGAGAGAAGTCATGAAGGAAGTCATCCAGAAATTTGAACAGGAAAACGCCACTTCGCTGAAATCCCTCAAGGAACAGCTGGGAAAGGTGAGAACTGGCCGCGCGAACGTGTCTCTCTTAGATGGGGTGATGGTTGATTACTACGGCACCCCTACCCCCATCAAACAGGTAGCTAACCTCTCCACTCCCGATGCACGCACTATCCAAGTTCAGGCTTGGGAAAGCGCCATCCTCGGTGCCATCGAAAAGGCTATCATCGGTGCCAATCTTGGCCTTACACCCATGAACGACGGAAAGCTCGTTCGAGTTCCAGTGCCCGCCCTTACCGAGGAACGCCGCAAAGATCTCGTAAAGCAGTGCAAGAAGATGGCAGAAGACGGTAAAGTTGTGGTGCGCAATCATCGCCGCGAAGCCAATGAAGCGCTGAAGAAGCAGGAAAAGGACAAGGTCATTTCCGAAGACGAAAACAAACGCGGCCAGGAAGAGATTCAGAAGAAGACCGACGTTGCCATCGCTGAGATCGACAAGATTCTCGCTGAACGGGAAAAAGATATCCTCACGATCTGAGGAGCCCATTTTGGTGCCAAAGCTACCGCGACACATCGCGATCATCATGGACGGCAACGGCCGCTGGGCCGAGAAGCGTGGGCATAACCGCGCCTTCGGCCATGCCAAAGGTGTGGATCGCGCTCGAGAAGTTACTCGCGAGTGCACCCGGCTCGGAGTAGAAGCTCTGACTCTGTACACTTTCTCGACGGAAAACTGGCAGAGGCCGGCTTCTGAGGTAAACTTTTTGATGAAGCTTCTCTCGCGCTACATGAAGCACGAAATGAAACAAATCATCAATAATAACCTTCGCTTCCGCGCCATCGGGGACATTGAGATGCTCGCGGAAAATATTCAGGCGGAGCTTCGTAGCCTGGAGGCGGGCACCGTAGAGAATAAGGGCATGTTACTCAACATCGCATTGTCCTACGGCTCGCGGCAGGAGATCACATCCGCTGTAAAGAAAATTGCCGCCGAAGTGGCGGCTGGTAGATTACACCTCGATCAGATTGATGAAGCATCCATCTCGAGCCGCCTTTACACTTGGGAAAGCCCCGAGCTGGATCTGGTGATTCGTACTGGCGGCGATCAACGGATTTCGAATTTCCTCCTTTGGCAAGCGGCCTATTCAGAGCTTTATTTTACGGAGAAATGCTGGCCAGAATTCGGCGTCGAAGACTTGCAGGAAGCTATCGCGGCGTACGCATCGCGCGAGAGGCGCTTCGGAAAGGTGCAGAGTCTAAATGAATCTCGAGCATAAAAAGCGCTGGATCTCCGCCCTGCTCGGGCTTGCTCTTCTCCTGGCAGTCTATTTTTCGCTGCGCCATCAGGGCGTGGTTCTGATTACCGTGGTGATATCGGTCATTGCCTACTATGAATTCCTTATTTTTTCCGGCGCTGGCGCGGCCTCCCGCTGGTTCTCATTGCTGGTCGGATTTGCGCTTTCCACCTGGCTTTGCTTTTCTTTACCGGGAGGGCTGGAAGCAGTTTATCTCTCCATCCTTGCAGTTCTTTTGTGCGGCCTCTGGCGTGTACACAGCAACGGAGCGGAAGCTTTGGCGGGAGAATTTCAACTTACCCAGTCCCGGGTGTTCGGTCTGGTATACCTCGTCATCTTCACTTCCTTCGTCCCCAAGGTGCACGATCTCCCTCACGGACCGGCCCTGCTGCTTTTTATCATTGGCATTGTCTGGCTTGGCGACATTGGTGCCTTTTACGGTGGTAAGACCCTGGGGCGACACAAGCTCTCCCCGATCGTCAGTCCAGGAAAAACATTGGAAGGTGCCTTCTCAGGTCTGCTTTCCTGTGCGTTCTGGGCCGCAGTCTACGGTAGCTGGGCGCTCCCGCATCTTCCGCTGTGGAAACTGGTGGTTGTGGCAATACTGAGTTCCATCGTGGCGCAAGCGGGAGACCTGCTGGAATCGCTGATGAAACGGGCCTATTCTGTCAAGGATAGTGGAGGATTGATTCCTGGACACGGGGGAGTATTCGACCGTTTCGATAGCCTTATTCTCGTCGCCCCGTTTTTCTATCTTTTGCTTCGCCTAAGCACCTAGTTACAGCTACCCCATGTTAGGATCTTCCCTATGCCTTCCTTCCTTCTGAATGTATTCGGAACACTGCAGTACGCCTTCGCTATCATTACGCTTTTGGGCGGCGTGATCGCGATCCACGAGCTTGGCCACTTCCTCTTCGCGAAGTGGGCTGGCATTCGCGTGGATACTTTTTCCATCGGTTTCGGGCCGAGGCTGTTCTCCAGGAAGTATGGCGAAACTGAATACTGCCTCTCTTTAATTCCACTCGGCGGATTCGTGAAAATTTACGGTCAGGACCCCGACGAGCTCGACAGCGACCCGAATCCGCAACCTGACCGCGCGTTTTCTCGCAAGTCTCTCGGCCGCAAAATCAGCGTTCTCTTCGGGGGACCACTCTTCAACTATATTCTTGCGGTCATGATCTTCGCGCTACTCGCCGTAGTAGGAATCGAAAAACTACCCTCATTCGCGACCCGGATCGTAGCCCAAAGCCCCGCCTACACCGCCGGCTTGCGTTCTGGTGACACAATTCAGGCCATCGAGGGCCAGCCAACCCGCACTTTCGACGACGTAGCCGACCAGATCGCCAAGCATCCAGAAAAGACGCTGAAATTTTCCCTCTTACGCGAAGGTCGCCCACTCGAACTCGACGTCAAAGTACAAAAAGAAAAGTCCTTCACTCCCTACGGAGAAGAATCAACTGCGGGCGTTCTCGAAGGACTCGATCCCTACGCGCGCGAGCCATTTATCGGAACAACTCTGAAAATCCACCCCTGGGGCTTCATGAGCGGCGATCGCATCAAAGAGTTCGAAGGCTCGCCGGTAAGTTCGTGGGAAGATCTCGAAAAATTCCTATCCGCCTCGCTGAACAGCTCCCCTGAGAAACTTCGCTTTAAGGTGCTTCGCAATAACGAATCGATCGAAATTACCTCTCCCTCGATTGCGCCGCTCCTCGCGAAAATAGGGCCGAGCAAAGATGTTCATGACTTCCTGGAAGTGGCCGGAATACACAATCCTGAGCTCTTCGTTCAGGAAGTGATGAAAGATAGCCCTGCGGAAGCCGCTGGCCTGAAACAAGGCGATCGAATGATCGCCGTGAACGGCCAGAAGGTTTACAGCTTCGACAACCTTAAGAGTGTGATCCAAAGCGCGGGCGATGCTGTCGCAAAGGCAGCCAGAATTACCGGCAAGGAGCCAGCCCTTGAGAAGGCGCTTAAACTCGACATCGAGCGCGACGATGGCAAGCGCCAGACGGTTGTAAGCGCGATTCAGAGCAGAAAAACCAAGAACGCCATCGGTGAAGAAATAGTAGGCTATACGATCGGCATTATGTCTTCGGCAAAGCCAAAGCTTCCTCCGAACATGCTGCTTGACCGCACCTTAAATCCTTTTAAGGCCTTCTGGATCGGCACTACCGAGACCACCGATCACACGGTAATGACGGTTGTTGGCCTCAAGAAACTTCTCTTCGGCGAAGTGAGTGCAAAGTCCGTCGGTGGCCCGATCATGATCGGCAAGCTTGCTGGCGACACTTTCGCAAATCGCGGTTGGAGAGACTTTCTCCGAATCATGGCGATCATTTCGATCTCGCTTGGCGTATTCAATTTAATCCCGGTACCCATCCTCGACGGCGGCCATATCGTATTCGCCGTAGTCGAGTCGATGCGCGGCCGCCCCTTGTCTCACAAAGTGCAGCAAACTGCGCTCAAGGTGGGTCTCAGCCTCATCCTGTTACTGATGGTCTTTGCGCTTTACAATGATATTGCGCGAGTTCTGCCGCTTCCCTTTTAGTTAGTAGGCCTATGAACGGCACCCTTCAGCTTGCGATAGATACCTCGGCTTCCCGACCGGCAGTTGCCATTTTGCTGGGAGAACGGATTCTCGCTGACTGGCTGGGCCCGGGAAATCTCCAGCATCACGAAACACTTCTAGCCGGGGTTGACTCCGTGTTGAAAGAGACTGGAAAAAAGCTTTCAGATCTCGGCTTTTTATCCGTCGGCATCGGGCCAGGCATGTTCACCGGACTTCGCATCGGAGTGGTCACTGCGAAATTCCTAGCCGATCCGTTAGGCATTCCCTGCGTGCCAGTCTCTTCCCTCATCGCGCTGGCCCTTCAGTCAGAAAGAGTCGGAGGCCCAAAAAAAGTTTGGGCAGTCAGCGATGCTCGAAGCAAACGCGTTTACGCTCTCGGACTGAATGGCTTCGCCTCGGATTTTTCCCCTCCTGAAGGCGAAGAGATAGCGCTCTCTCCTGAAGAGGCCGCCAAAAGCATGCGTGCAGGTGAACTCCTCCTCGGAGAAGGCGCGCAACTTTATCGTGAACTTTGGCCCGCCGGAACTGACATTCTACCCGAAGAAACGCACGCACTCCGCGCCAGCACTGTAGGCCGAATCGGCGCTAAACGCTACGCACTGGGGCTCAAGTGTTCAGCGACAGAGCTCGAGCCAAAGTATCTGAAGACAGGGCAGCCGCATTTATGAACAAAAAAATCTCCTATAAAGTGACCGTTGATCTCAGAAAACCGGAAACACACCGTGCCCTCGTTACATTGGAAGCCTCCAATGATGACCTGCCGCCGCTGCTCCAGTTTCCCGTTTGGACGCCAGGCTCGTATCTTGTGCGAGACTATTCCAGGCACGTGACACTCCTGGAGCCAGCCGACAAAATCAGTAAGAACGAATGGCGCGTTCGCGGCAAGCCAAGGAAAGTGAGCTACGAGGTCTACTGTTTCGAGCGTACCGTTCGCACCAGTTTCCTCGACGAACGCTATTGTGCGCTTGTGGGCGCCACCTTGCTACCAGTTCTCCACGCCCCATTCTCCGTTGAGCTGCTTCTTCCAAAGAGCTGGCCGATCCTGTCTTCAGCACTGAAGTTCCGAAAGAAAGGCCCCGGCCGCTTTGTTTGCATAGTGGAAAACGAGGATGACTGGATCGACAAACCAATCGTTGCCTGCGCACCCGGTTTCGGCGGCGTCGGCCGCTTCCGCACACGGGGAATTACTCATCACATCGCCTGGGTGGGCTCCGAGTGCGCGCGGCCCATGAAGGAGCTCCAGAGCAGCTTCGAGAAAATCGCAAACGCCACGGTAAAGATGTTTGGCAATGCTCCTTTCAAAGAATATTGGTTTCTCCTGCATTTCGGGCAGAAAATGTACGGTGGCCTGGAACACCGTGACTCTCAACTTTCCCAGTTCGACGGCGCAGCCTTGCGCGAAACCGCCGACTGGAACCGCTTCATAAAATTAGTCGCGCACGAGTATTTCCATTCCTGGAACGTGAAGTCGCTGCGTCCCCAGGCTCTTGGTCCTTTTGACTATTTTAAAGAGAACTATACGCAGGACATCTGGTTTTCAGAAGGACTGACAGACTACTTCGACGACATCATTCCTCTGGCCGCAGGAATCTATTCTCAGAAAGATCACGACAAGGCCCGCCTCAAAGACATTTCCCTCTTCCCGGACGGTCATCCCGGCCATTTCCGGCGCTCGCTCGCTGAGTCCAGTTTCGATGCCTGGATTCGCTACTACCGAAGCGATGAAGACAGCATCAATACCGATGTAAGCTACTACGGGAAAGGAGCGGTGCTGGGGTGGTGCTGGGATGCTCACCTACGCAAACATTCAAAGGGAAAGTGGTCGCTGGCGAGGCTAATGCGCGAGTTCTATCGACACTTCGGCATTGATGCTTATGAGTCCCTCAAAACTGCCAAGCCGGGATTCACACGCGATGCATTGCTAAAGTTCGCGGAAGAGGAGACAGGCATTCCTCAGCGCAGGCTCATCGATTCCTGGGTAACCTGCCGCAAACCTCTACCATGGAGAGCCGCCGCCCATTTTTTCAATCTCAAGTTCAGTGAAAACGTGATCACTCCGGGCCTGCATTTCCTCGGCCTGAATACGACTTGGCTGGGAAGAGGCATCATTACCAGTGTGCTGTCCGGTAGCGCTGCGGAGGAGGCAGGGCTCGCTCCCCAGGACGAAGTCCTCGCTGTGAACGGTGTCAGAGTTACGGAAGCCGACAAATTCGCGCTTACCCTGAAAAGCGCTCTGCGAGAGGGCCGGGAAATCGAGCTGCTCGTGTCCCGCATGGACCGCGTGCTCACGCGACAGGTGCGGTGGCGTAAGCACGAAGGCATGGGCGTTGACCTTTCTCCCTTGTAGACAGCATTCCTTTTAAGCCGCTAAAATCAGTACTAGTGAGCACCAAAGAAATATCCAGGCGCGATTTCCTCCTTTGGAGCGGCGCTTTCATGGGCACGGCGTGCCTGTCGGGCTGCGCGCAGCTACCACGGGGGGCTCCGACCACATCCATTGGAGCTGGGGTTGGAGGAGAGTTGAGCATCGAAGAAGTGCCCTCCTTCGCAGGAAGCGCGATGGGCTCACTGGTAATGCCCTCACTGAAAAGCCCGCGAGACTCCTACGGTGGCACATTGCCGGCCACCGGTAATGTGCTCAATGTCATCGATTTCTCTTCACGGCGTCTTCGGTGGACCTCTACACCACTTTCGCGCACCCACTCTGCGATCCTCGTGCCTTCGCTTCCGAATTTTGCCGTAGCCTTCGAGAAGGACGGCGCATTGGGTTGTCTGGTCGACCTGCGGGAGCCCTCTGTAGTGAAAGTCGTGAGCGCAAAGCGCGGCTGGAACTTCAACGGACACGGCGTGTTCTCCGCCGATGGCGCCTATCTATACGACACTGAGTATGACCAACAGAACAAAGACAAAAGTGCGATCATCGTACGCGATGGAAAGACATTTGAAATTCTCGGCGAGCTAGATTCACATGGCTTCCAGCCGCATGACTTGCTCTTCATCCACGGAGGCACGCAGTTAGTGGTGGGGCACTACGGGCACATTCCAACCGCGACCAATTCGAATCTCGAAGCTTCCGTAACGCTGCTGGAGATGCCCTCAGGCAAACTTCTAGAGCGCATACCTTCCTCCGGCGAGAATCACCAGCTCTGCCACATCGCTGCTACCGACGACGGGCGAGTGATTGTAAGCACGCAAAACTTCCTCAACAATGCTCCGGAGATGAAAAACGAGGGAGTGCACCTTGACCAGCTTTCGCACCAGGAAAAGCTGTCGCGAAAGCAGCAGCACTTTCCTTCGCCTGTAATGATCGGCGCATTCGGGAAGCCTTGGCAATCGCTGATGCCCAAGGAAATGGAAAGCAGATTCACCTTCAACTTCAGCACGGCGATCCATAAAGAAAGCTCAGTCGCGGGCGTCGCCCATATCTCCGGAAACTACGTGAGCTTCTGGGACTTGAACACCGGCAAAATGCTGTCGGGCACCGACGTGAAGGCGAGCGCCACTGGGTTGACCCTTAGCAAAGATCGCAACTGGTTCATTGCGACCTCAGGCTCGGTTATTCATTTTTTTGACGTCAAAGAGCTGAAGCACCGGGGCGCAATCCAGCTGAAGCCGAATCTCTCCGCCCCTCACGTGCTTACGATCTGAACTACTGCCCGATGGGGTGCCAGACAGTTTTGTATTCCACGAAGTCGAGAATGGCAGCGAGCTGAGTGCCCTCCGCGCGTGGGGTCACAACCCGTTTCATATTTTCCACGCCCAATTTGCGGGCATCCATAAGCTCGGCCGCGTCGCCCACGCTGATGGCGTGAATCTCCATATGGGTGGCCATTTGCTTGAAGAGGTCATTCTTACTCTCAGTAAGCAGGTTCACTACCCCCGATGGCAAATCCGAAGTTGCCAGTACCTCCGCGAGGGGTGCCAGCAGGGGCGCCAGCTTTCCCGGCATGGTAGCGAGTACGGCATTGCCGGAAGCAATGATAGCGGCGATGTGAGCTGCGAAGGCCGCATATCCCATCCCAGAAGCGGGAGCAAACGCAACTACCCCTACTGGTTCTGCGGTCGTGAAGTTGTGGTGAGGACCACTGACGGGGTTCACTGAACCAATGAGCTGCTGGAACTTATCGGTAAAGCCTGCAAAATACACGAAAGCGTCCATTGCCTGTTCGGCTTCGTAAGCAGCATCACTAGCCTTCATCCCCCATACGCTCTGCAAAGTCTCTTCGATCTCGAGACGTCGCGACGACGACACTTCTGCCATGCGATACAAGATCTGACCTCGGTTATAAGCAGAGCGAGCAGCCCAGCCTTCCTGGGCGGCGCGGGCGGCGTCTACGGCAGAACGAAGATCCTTCCGTGTGGCATCACAAAGGTTTGCGTAAAGCGATCCATCGGTGGCGGGAAACGCGAAAGAGCGACCAGACTCCGTTCTAGGAAAAGCGCCATTGATAAAGAGCTTAATCGTCTTTGGTACTCTCATTAGCGAACCTCGAGGTAAGGAAGCAGACCATGGCGTCCGCCTTCGCGACCAAAGCCGCTTTCAAAATACCCGCCAAAGGGGGAAGCCGGGTCGAACTTGTTATAGGTATTGGCCCAGATTACGCCCGCTTTGAGGCCAAGCGCGGTTTTATGAATCTTGGATCCCTTTTCCGACCATACTCCAGCCGCTAGACCGTAGGTGGTGTCATTCGCCTTCTGAATCGCCTCATCAGGGGTACGAAACGTAGAAATTGCCAGCACCGGGCCGAAAACTTCCACCCGTGAAATCGTCGATGAAGAGGTTACGCCGTCAAAGAAGCAAGGGCGATGAAAAAAGCCCTTAGTCGGTAGCGCGCAACTCGTTTCAAAAAAATCTCCACCCTCTTTACGACCTGCCGCCACGAGTTCCCTGATCCGCCCCAGTTGCTCGGCCGAGTTAATCGCGCCAATATCAGTATTTTTATCGAGAGGATCACCCACGCGCAGCTGCTTCATGCGACGTTTGAGCTTCTGCACGAAAATGTTCGCGATAGACTCTTCGAGCAGCAGCCTCGAACCCGCGCAACACACATGGCCTTGATTGAAAAAGATTCCGTTAATCACGCCTTCCACGGCTTGATCGAGAGCGGCGTCTTCGAAGACGATATGAGCACTCTTTCCGCCGAGCTCGAGCGTGAGCCGTTTTCCGGATCCCGCAGCGGCGGCGGCGATTTGCTTACCCACGTCGGTAGAACCCGTGAAGGCGATCTTCTGGATCCCATTGTGACTTAGCAGTGCCTTACCGGTGGAACCCGCTCCTGTAATGATATTCACGACGCCATCAGGCAACTCTGCCTGACGGCAGATATCAGCCAGCAACAGCGCGGTAAGAGAAGTGGTTTCTGCGGGCTTCAACACCACTGTATTTCCAGTGGCAAGAGCTGGCGCGATCTTCCAAGCGGCCATCATGAGCGGAAAATTCCAGGGGATCACCTGGCCGGCCACGCCGATCGAAGCAACCTGGCGCCCTGGAAAAGCATGCTCAAGTTTGTCGGCCCAGCCGGCATAGTAGAAAAAATGCGCCGCCGCGAGCGGGATGTCGATATCGCGGCTCTCCTTGATCGGCTTTCCTCCGTCGAGGGTTTCCACAACCGCTAGCTCGCGCGATCTTTCCTGCATAATGCGCGCAATGCGAAATAAATATTTCCCGCGCTCTTTTCCAGAAAGCTTCGACCAGGTCTTGTCGTAGGCACGGCGGGCCGAGGATACTGCCAGCTCCACGTCAGCTTCATTCGCTTCAGCGATTTCGGAAATTTGAGTGGCATTGGCCGGATTAATCGAAGGAAAATATTTTCCGCTCTTGGGCGCAACGAACTTTCCATCGATGAAAAGCTGCTGACGGGTTTCGATCTTCACAAAGTCGGTAGCTTCCGGCGCTGGCGCATAGTTGAACTCAAACGTAGGAGCCCATTTGTGCTTGTCCTTCGATGGGGTGATCGCATTGCTTCCTTTCGGTAGCTTCACCATCGTCGGCTTCACAGCCATGGGAGGCATGCTTCGCTTCTTGGCGTTCTTGTGATTTTTCTGTGCCTGCTGTTTTGCCATGATCGTCTTTTTCCCCGTCAGTCCGTGGGCTGTCAATCTGTTGAAAAAGCTTTATCGTAATAGTACCGGCCAGTCACCTGCTTGAAAATCTGCCGCAAAATATCATTGAGAAGCACACTGGCCCCGAAGCGAAACCAGTCTGGAGTCAGCCATTGCTGCCCCAGGGTCTCATTCACCATGCAAAGATAATGAATCGCCTGCTTCGAAGTGCGAATACCGCCGGCTGGTTTCATGCCGACCATGCGGCCCGTGCGGTCATGATAATCGGCGATTGCCTGCAACATCACGAGCGTAACCGGCATAGTGGCCGCAGGCTGCACTTTACCGGTCGAAGTTTTGATGAAATCAGCACCCGCCTCCATCGCCATATCGGATGCAAGGCGAACATGGTCGTAGGTCTTGAGCTCGCCGGTTTCGAGGATCACCTTGAGGTGCACCTTTTCACCGCAGATGTCCTTTACCTTTACGATCTCATCAAAAACTTTCTGGTAGCGACCACTCAGAAAAGCACCTCGGTCTATCACCATGTCGATCTCGTCGGCACCAAGCTGCACGGCCCGTTTCACATCGAGTAGTTTCACGTCTTCCGGGGCTTGGCCTGAGGGAAACGCGGTGGACACCGCGGCGATCTTAATGCCGGAACCGTCCAGGTATTCTTTAGCGTAGGGAACAAGGCTAGGATATACGCATACCGCGGCAACGGAAGGTATCGGCTGAAACTGTTTCTTTAGTTTGGCCAGCTCGGCGTGCATCAACGCGGGCACCGGATGGCGCGCCTTGCTGCACAGCTGGCGAACCTTTCCCGGCGTGTCCATACCCTCGAGGGTGGTCAAATCAAGCATGGTAAGTGACGCATAAAGAGCGCCTAGCTTGCTCTCGTTCTTGATACTTCGCTTGGTGAAAGAATCGGCCCGTTCGTGCACGCCCACCATATCGACCGGCACCCGCGAAAACGGGATCCTGGCCCCGGAAGGCATGCGAATTTGTAGATCGCCCATAGTCCAAAGAATATTGCACTCCCTCCCATGGAAACCAAGAGCTTTCCTAGGTGAAAAATATGCCTGATTTGCCTAATTGAGAGGGAAAGGGCATATACTGGCCCGGCCATGAAAAATGACTTCGACAGGGTGTTTTTTCTCGTGCTCGACAGCGTCGGGATCGGCGCTATGCCCGATGCCGCTGATTTTGGCGATTCGGGGGCGCATACATTGGGTCACATCGCGGAAGCCGTGGGAGGGCTAAGTTTGCCCAATCTCCAGCGCATGGGCCTTGGAAATATCGCGGATATCAAAGGAATTTCAAAAGTGGCGAAAGCCACCGCTGCTCACGGCAAAAGCTCGGAGCTTGCGAAAGGAAAAGACACCACGACCGGCCACTGGGAAATGGCGGGAGTAAGGGTCACTCGCCCGTTTCCCACTTTTTATGAAGGTTTTCCTCAAAGTTTCGTGGACCGCTTCGTGAAAGAATGTGGACTTCCCGGATACCTGGGAAATTTTGCCGCGAGCGGAACCGAGATCATCAAGAATCTGGGCGAAGAACACGTAGAATCCGGAAAGCCCATCGTTTACACCAGCGCCGATTCCGTTTTCCAGATTGCCTGCCACGAAGAGATCTTTGGTCTGGAGCGGCTTTATGAAGTCTGTGAAGTAGCACGAAAGCTCTGCGACGAAGTAGGCGTCGCTCGCGTGATTGCGCGCCCCTTCGTGGGAAAATCGGGCTCCTTCAAACGTACCACCAATCGGAAAGACTACTCGGTTGCCTTGCCGGAAGAGACAACGATGCATCGCCTGCAGCGGCTGCCCGGTATAGAAACGGTCAGCATTGGCAAAGTCGCCAGCATTTATTCAGAACAGGGCTTCACCAAAAAAGTGAAAGCCGGTGACAACCGCACCATTTTTTCCGCATTTCTTGCTGAGAGCGAGAGGGAATTCCGTGGCCTGGCGTTCGCAAACTTAGTGGACTTCGACCAACTCTATGGCCACCGTCGCGACTCTATTGGTTACGCAAACGAACTCGCCTGGCTCGACGGTGAGCTGCCAAAACTACTGGCGAATCTTGGCGACCGCGATCTGCTCATCATGACCGCTGATCACGGCAACGACCCCACTTTCAAGGGAACGGACCACACCCGTGAGTATGTTCCGGTAATCGCCTGGACTCGAGCTATTGAAAAGAAGGGGGGGCCAAACCTCGGTACTCTGGAAACGTTTGCTGACATGGGCCAGACCATCCTTGCGGCTCTTGGCAGCAAAGAGACCCAGGCTATCGGCCATAGCTTTCTCGAGAAGTTGCAGTAAAGGAATCCACATGAGTCTCGCAATCAACCCAGTTCAACTCATCAAGAAAAAAAGGAACGGCGAAAGGCTGTCAAAGGAAGAGCTCGAGTTTCTTCTGAATGGCTATACCAAAGGCGAGATTCCCGACTACCAGATGAGTGCTTGGCTTATGGCTACTTTTTTCAAAGGCATGACGCCGGAAGAGACCGCTGATTTCGTTTTCCTCATGCAGCACTCGGGCGAGCAAGTGAATCTATCGAGAATCAAGTTGCCCAAGGTAGACAAGCACTCGACGGGCGGTATCGGAGACAAAACGACTATCATCCTTGCGCCCCTGCTTGCTAGTTGCGGCGTAGCCTATCCGACCATGAGCGGTCGCGGCCTAGGCCATACAGGAGGAACCCTCGATAAGCTTGAGGCGATTCCAGGATTCAAAACTTCTCTATCCCTGAAACGTTTTGAAGAGCTGGTTGCCACGGTGGGGCTCGGCTTCATCGGGCAGACAGAAGAAATTTGCCCGGCAGATCGCTTAATCTACGCACTTCGCGACGTAACTGGAACGGTGGAAAGCATTCCTCTCATTGTAGGAAGTATCATGAGCAAAAAGCTCGCAGAAAGCATCGATGGCCTCGTGCTCGACGTAAAATGCGGCTCCGGCGCTTTCATGAAAACCGAAGAAGAAGCCGTGGCCCTTTCTATTGCTCTCGTTGATGCGGCAAAAGCCGCCGGAAAGCAGGCATCTGCTCTTGTTACCAACATGAACGCGCCGAATGGGTTCGCCGTCGGTAATGCAATTGAAGTAAACGAATGCGTTTCTTATCTCCGCCGAGGCCCACAGGACTCCCCTCCCCAGGAAGAGCTCCATGAGCTGATTCTGGAGCTAGGTGCTGAGCTCCTTAGTGTTGCTGAATTTGTAAAGAGTAAGAAACGCCCGAATGCCGCCGCCCTACGTGAACAACTGGAGAATGCTCTGTCATCAGGAATGGCATATTCGAAATTTCTTGAAATTGTCAGCCTCCAGGGCGGCGACACAAGCGCGGTCGACCAAGGTCTGGCGCTAGCAAAGATCAAAGTGCCCTTTCTTGCCACCAGAAAAGGATTTCTTCGCGCGATGAATGGAGAGCAAATCGGAATGGCGCTGATCGAGCTCGGCGGAGGCAGGCGGAAAACCACCGACAAAATCGATCCCAGCGTTGGATTTTGGTTTGAAAAGACACTGGGAGACAGCGTCAAGAAAGACGAGACGATTGCTCAGATATACGCTAAAGACGCGAAGACAGCTGAGATCGCTCGTAAAATGCTCGAAGAGGCGATCGAAATTGGCTTGGAAGCCCCGCAAAAAGCAAAATTGATCCGCCGACGGATTTGATTTAGAACCTATCTGAGGATGCTGCATACGCGGCCAAAATAATGACCCAATCTCTCGTGGTGGAACAAATCCAGGATGTCGTCTCGTTTCTCGAGCCGCGCATGAGCGTTCGCCCTGAAGTTGCTTTGATTCTCGGCAGCGGTCTCGGTGGAGTTGCCTCCCGCATAGAAAACCCAACCAGCATCCCCTATTCAGAAATTCCGCACTTTCATAAACCTTCCGTTGAAGGTCACGAAGGCAGAATCATATTTGGGACGCTCCAGGGAGTTCCGATCGCAGCATTGCAGGGCCGTTGGCATTTTTATGAAGGTCACTCCATGAATAGCATCGTGATCCCAACCAGGGCTTTAGCTGCGCTCGGAGCACATACACTTTTTCTTACCAATGCCGCCGGCGGCGTGAACCTTGGTTTCAAGGCTCACGACCTCATGATCATCGAAGATCATCTCAATATGATGGGAGACAATCCACTCACCGGAAAAGAGTCTGTGCAATTCGGCCCTCGTTTCCCTGATATGAGCGAACCTTATTGCCGCGAATCAATCTCGTTTATAGAGCAGGCCGCAGCTAAGTTGAAGATCGACGTGAAAAAGGGCGTTTATATCGGCCTGCGGGGTCCAACCTATGAAACGCCAGCCGAAGTCCGCATGCTGCGGGCGCTCGGCGGCGATGCCGTGGGAATGAGCACCGTGCCTGAAGCGATTGCCGCCCGTCATCTGGGCATGCGAGTCGTTGGCATTTCAGTGATAACAAACATGGCGGCCGGAATTGAACAGAAGACTCTCGACCATGCCGAGGTACAGGAAGCTGCACACGCGGTAATGAGCACGTTGTCGAATTTGATTCTTGAGTCCTTACCCGCGATCGCAAAGTATTCCGCGTCATCCCTTCCCAAAGCCAATCCCCTCAAGCGATAATCCGGGCAAGAGAGTCAACCGATGTCCTCCTTCGTTCTCGAAAACGGCTTCCTGCTCCTGAACGATGGTTCGGGAAAATTGGTGCGTGCTTCAATGCGCATAGAAGACGGCCGCATCGCCGCGATCAAAAAAAGCCTGCCGAAAACAAAAGGTGAAAAGCGGATCGACTTGAAGGGACAGCTGCTGATTCCGGGCTTCGTTCACACTCACATACACCTCTGTCAAACTCTATTTCGCAACTTTGCTGATGACCTCGAATTGCTCGACTGGCTGAAGGAGCGAATTTGGCCCTTTGAAGGGGCCCACAATGAGAAAAGTCTCTTCGCTTCGGCCAGGCTCGGCATCGCTGAGCTGCTTGCTGGCGGCTCCACCACAATCCTCGACATGGGTACGGTACGACATACCGATGCTATATTTGAAGCCGCAAAAAGTATGGGTATTCGCGCATTCATCGGCAAATGCCTGATGGACCGCGAAGACAACCCCAGGAATCTTCGAGAACCCACGAAGCTTGCCCTTCATGAAAATCTGGAATTGCTGGAGCGTTGGCACGGCCAGGCGAATGACCGCCTCCGTTACGCGAGCGCGCCTCGCTTTCTGCTTTCCTGTACTGAAGGCTTGATGCGCGAGCTCAAGCTGCTTTGCGACTCCAATCACATGCTTGTGCATTCGCACGCCAGCGAAAACAAGAGCGAAGTGGAAACCGTACGTAAACTATACGGCTGCGAAAATATTGAAGCCTTCCACCAGTTGGGCCTTGCGGGCCCCAAGCTCGTTCTTGCCCACTGCATTCATCTTACCAACGCCGAGAAAAAAATCCTCGCCGATACTTCCACTCGAGTGAGCCATTGCCCAAGCTCAAACCTCAAGCTCGCGAGCGGTCTTTGTCAGGTTCCGGAATTGAAAAAACTCGGGATTTCGGTGAGCCTCGGCGCCGACGGAGCACCCTGCAACAATAACCTCAACATGTTTCAGGAGATGCGGCTGGCATCTCTGCTGCAAAAGCCTGCACATGGCCCAACAGCAATGCCGGCAAGGGAAGTTTTCGAAATGGCCACGATCGAGGGGGCAAGGGCCCTGGGCATAGATCGCGATATAGGTTCGATCGAAATAGGAAAGAAAGCAGATCTTGTCGCTCTAGACTTCTCCGAGCCATCCGTAGCTATCGAGCTGAATGAAAAAACTCCGGAGCAGGCTTACTCCGGCCTCGTTTATTCCGCTTCCTCCCAGTGCGTTCGTAAAACCTGGGTCGATGGACGACTGGTGTTCAACGAAGGGTCCCTTCCAGGCACCACGGTGAGAGAAATCGTGCATCAAGCGATGTCGGAGCGGAAAAAGCTGCTGGCCCGCCTCTGACCCCTCCCTTGAGACTTTCCGACTCATCGCTAACTGAAATAGCCCCCTAATACTCGAGCCGCTGGTCAATATGCCCCTTCTTGAAGCCCTCGGAACAAGTTGAAGTGGCACTCCTCTTGCTGTCTTGCCCGCAACTCAATCTTTCAAAGGAACAAATGAAATACTTAATGATCCTAGCCGCTGTGACTTTTCTACCTGCCTGCGCCAGCCAGAAAGCTGAACAAAAGGTGAATGAAGAAGTGAGACAGGAACCGGGAGTGTTCAATCAGCAAGAAATCGCTGAGCGAGCTCACGGGCTGATTCTCAATCATCCATCGCTCACCGATAAGCAAAGAAACGAGATGAAGGTTCTATTCGCCGAGGTATATCGCAAGAATATTCTCATTCGGAGCGATATCGGCAAGCTGAAGGGAGTTCTGTTCAAAACTCTGTTCAATCGCGATAGCAAACCAGCGGAGATGAGCGTTTTGAAAAAGCGCCTCCTTGCGGCCAACCAGGGCAAGATGGACCTCATGCTCGATGCGCTCGACAAAGCCGTGGTGATTCTTGGAAAAAATGGCGATCCTCAGCAGTTTGAGCGATTGTTCCTTGAAATCGATAGGGTTCACGCCTCGGATAAGTGAGCTAAATCACGTCGCACATCGGAATCTTGCGAAATGGGCGGAGCTATGGTCTTTTGGGCCCGCCCTTCACCAAGGAGATTCCAATGAAGTCCTTTTTCCTGTTTAGCCTCTTCCTTGCCGGCCTAACCTCCGCTCAGGCTGGTGACATCCAGCCCTGCGAGGAAATGGAAACACCGCTGCCTCAGATGAAGGGCGGCCTGTGTATCTATCCCGGCAAAGAAAACGCCGATGTCGTCTATTACTTCCACGGCAAAGATGGCGATGCGACTGTCTGGCAAAACGAAGGATTCTGGAGCCAGCAGATCCGCGACTATTGGAAAGACAAGGGACTCAATCAGCCCACAGTAGTTTCCGTTTCGCTTGGTGCCGTTTGGCTTCTTGCACCTAAGACTTCGGCTCCTGCTGGCTTTGGCATGATCGACTATTTCGTCGGCAAAGTAATGCCAGAGATCGAGAAGAAAATTGGAGGGGTAAAAGGCCGCCGCATCTTGCTTGGCGACTCCATGGGCGGCTTCAACGCCATCCAGTTGGGTTTGAAAACAGAGCTCTTTGCCAAGATTGCCGCCCTCTGCGCTCCCATCGGTGCAGATCTTTCTCCGTTCGCCAGCGATGAAGCCATCGAGTCCTATATCCGCAACTCGACCGCGATGCGTTCAGGTAAGCAGCAATACGACACAATGTTCAACAGTCTGAAAACGGTTCAAATGGTCGTCGGTTTTTTCTGGGCAAACGAAGAAGAGTTCAAGGGCTCTGATCCGCTGGTTCTTGCTCGCGTCCTGCGCGCCCCTCGGGCTTCGAAGTTTTACCTCGCGGCCGGTTTCTTCGATCACTATGTGACGTACGAAGGCAATGCCGCTTTCGCCGCTGCCCTTAAAGCAAGCGGCACGGCCGTAGAATGGCGACCTCAGTGGGGCGATCATTGCGCTGTGGACGTGCCTTCCCTAGCGGAGTTTCTCGTAAACTAGGATCACGTGATGGAACTGAAAAGCGGCCAATGGATGGCCGCTCTATTTCATTAAAATCCGGCGCGCTTCCGCAACGAAACCGCTGATGTCCTCTTCGGTCGTATCCCACGACGTCATCCAGCGCACCTCGCCTTGTGCCTGATTCCAGACATAGAAAAATGACTTCTCCTGGAGCTTCGCTATCGCCTCTTGCGGCAGAGTCGCGAATACCCCGTTGGCCTCGACCTGTTGCGTAATCCTGACTCCCGGAAGCTCCCGCATTCCAGCTTCAAGCAGCTTCGCCATTCGGTTGGCGTGCGCGGCAGATACCAGCCAAAAATCATTTTCCAGCATCGCCTCAAACTGGCAGGCGAGGAACCTCATCTTGGAAGCCAGTTGCATTCCCTGCTTTCGGCGAAACTTGAAGTTTTCCGCAAGCTCTTGATTGAGAAACACGACAGCCTCTCCCATGAGCATTCCGTTTTTCGTCCCGCCGAACGAAAAAGCGTCCACCCCGGAATCCTCGATAAGATGTCTCAGTGAAATGTTCAGCGAGGCTACTGCATTCGCTATTCGTGCTCCGTCTACGTAGAGAAACATCTTTCTCCCATGCGCCCAATCCGCAAGAGCCTTTAGCTCATTCGCAGAGTAAACAGTTCCCATTTCGGTGCTCTCAGACACGCTAACAACCTTCGGCTGCACATGGTGCTGGTCTCCAATTCCTGAATAAATTTTATTTAATAGAGCGGGCGTGAGCTTTCCGTCGGGCGAAGGCGTCGTGACAAGCTTGCAACCAGTGAATCTTTCCGGCGCCCCGCACTCGTCCACATGGATATGCGCGTTCTCGGTGCAAAGAATCGCGCTGAATGGCTCCGTCATCGCGGATAAAGCCAGCACATTCGCGGCAGTACCGTTAAAAACAAAATGCGCTTCGGAAAATCCCCTGAATTGGGCCTGTATTTTCCTTACGGCAGATTCAGTCAACGAGTCGCTTCCGTAAGCGAGAGCGTGCCCGTGATTGGCTTTGGCGATTGCTTCCAAGATCGAAGGGTGAGCGCCGGAGTTATTGTCACTGGCAAAGCCTCTCGGATTTTTCATACTTTCAGAAGTACTACTGATCCGAATCCAGAGCCATCCCGCCCGAGCTCCAGTACCCAATCGGCCAAGTCGGGAACAAAGGTATCAAGAATCATTGGATATTTAGGCTAACGGAGATTGAAGAAGGCGGGCCTTGGCGAGAACTTTGGATTTACCTTTCATTCTTGACACTTAGCCTACCGGTAAGTAAAACAACGAGATATTTCCCGCACATTGCGTGGGCGCCTAGGGCGCAAATGAAAGGCGTCTAGAGACGTCGATAATATCAGTGGAAGGTTTCCGTATGTACGCAGTTATCCAAACCGGTGGCAAACAATACAAAGTGAAGTCTGGCGATACTGTTCAAGTGGAGCTTCTTCCTCTTGAGCTTGGCGCTACCACGAACTTCAAAGAAGTTCTCCTCGTAGGCGGCGGCACCGGCGCTCCTCAGATCGGTCAGCCTTTTGTTTCTTCCGCTTCTGTAACGGCAGAAGTTGTGGCGATCGAAAAGGGTCCGAAGATCATCATTTACAAAAAGAAGCCCAGCAAACAGAACGACAAGAAGACTGGCCACCGTCAGCCTTACACTCGTCTGTTGATCACTGGCGTTGATAACGGCTCCGGCGAAAAGCTGACCCTCTCTACCGAAGAGCGTAAAAAGATCATGGGCAACGTGGGCTTCCGCGCTCTCGACGCTTGGGCTGTAGAGGCGGAAGATACAGGCCTGGAAGCAAAAGCCGCTCCCGCAAAAAAAGCTGCTCCGAAAAAAGCAGCCGCCCCAAAAGCCGAAGGCGCCGCTAAAAAGGCCGCCCCTAAGAAGAGCAAATAATTAGAAACAATTTCAGTTAATCGCTTTGGAAGGACGAGACAATGGCATCAAAAAAAGCTGGTGGTAGTACTAAAAACGGACGCGATAGTAATCCGAAAATGCGTGGTGTTAAGCGCTTTGGCGGCCAAGCCGTTCAAGCCGGAAACATTCTTGTTCGCCAGGTGGGCCAAGTGTTCCACCCGGGCAAGAACGTTTCCTTGGGCCGTGATTTCACCCTTTTCTCGTTGATCGACGGTGTGGTGAAGTTCGAGCACAAAGACCGCAAGCGCCAAAAAGTTTCCGTCTATCCAGCCGCCGTTTAGGGCGCATTTCTAGAATTTAATGGGGGCATGCTCCTTCGGGAGTCATGCCCTTTGTTTTTGAAGGTATCTGCAGGTATCAGAGGATCGCGTGAAGTTTGTTGATGAAGCAGAGATCGAGTTGAATGCCGGCCATGGTGGCCCGGGCTCGGTGCATTTCCGTCGTGAAACCATGGAGCCCCGCGGGGGCCCAGATGGTGGAGACGGTGGACGCGGCGCGAGCATTTATATTCGTCCGGATTCCAACCTCTCCACGTTGATGGATTTCCGTTTCCGCAAAAAATACGACGCTCCGAACGGCGATCCGGGCAGCGGCAAAAACAAAGCTGGGCGCGACGGCGAAGACATCATCATCCGAGTTCCTGTTGGCACCGTGATTCGCGACGCCGAAAACAATGAAGTTCTCTTCGAACTGATCGACAAGGACCACGCTCCGGTGCTTGTAGTGGCCGGTGGCCGTGGTGGCAAAGGAAACACCCATTTTGCCACTTCCACTCACCAGACGCCGAAATTTGCCCAGCCCGGCGAGCCAGGCGAGACCAAACGTGTCCGCTTCGAGCTGAAACTCCTTGCCGATATTGGCCTTCTCGGTTTTCCAAATGTCGGTAAATCGAGCCTCATCGCTGCAATTTCAGCAGCGCGCCCTAAAATTGCCGACTATGCATTCACCACGCTTGTGCCCAACTTGGGCGTAGTCCGAATCGATGAGAACCGCTCGTTCGTGGTAGCTGATGTACCCGGCCTCATCGAAGGTGCTCACGAAGGCGTTGGCCTTGGGATTCGATTCCTGAAACATCTTGAACGCACTAAGATCTACCTGCATATGATTGACGCTGCCGTGGGCCGCGATCCCGCCGAAGACTACCGCATCGTGCGCCACGAGTTAGAGGCCTACAATCCTGAAATGCTCAATCACCGCGAGGTGATCGTATTCAACAAGATGGACTCAGCCCAGGAAACCGAGCTTCTCGACAAGTTTTGCGCACAGCTCGACAAAGAGCGCCGTATGTATCGCAAAATTTCGGTAGCGACGATGGACGGCGTAAAAGAGCTCGTGCAGCTAGCGAGCGATATGCTCTTCACGGATAAGTACAACGTGCAGGAAATTCCTCATCGATGAAGGATTTCCGGCAGGTCACGGCGCTGTTCGGAGGTAGCTTCGACCCCGTACACGAAGGACATTTGCACGTCGCGACCGAACTGCGGAAAGCCCTTCCACTAATCGAACAATTCATCTTTGTTCCCGCCTCTCAGAGCCCGGGCAAGGCCCCCCCTCTCGCCAGCATTGAGCAGCGGCTTGCATGGCTACGAATGACGGTGCAACCTGCCGGATTCGAAGTTTGGGATACTGAGCTTCAACGAAAAGGTGAAAGCTTCACGGTCGACACCCTCGAACAAGCTCACTTGCTAGGAGCTGTCCGTGAAAAACTGTTCCTGATTCTCGGATTTGATGCATACCGCGGCCTATCGCGCTGGAAAAATCCTTCCAGGATCCGCGAACTTTGCCGCCTTCTTGTGGTCAATCGTTCGGGTGAAATTGGGGTGACCGCCCAGCACGACGATTTATTTGTCCCGATTCCGCCTCATCCGGCTTCTTCGTCCGAGATCCGCGCCCAGCTGGCTTCCGGTTCCTCCGCCACCTGCTTGCCAGCCCCCGTTAGGGCCGAACTGGAGAAACTTTTGCCGCTCCATAATCCCTATGTTAGAAAAATATAGATGACTGATACTCGTAAGCTTGCCGAGTTATGCGCCCAGAAGTGCCTCGATAAAAAGGCCGAAAACGTGATCATCCTCGATCTCGAGGACAGATCCTCGGTTGCCGACTTTTTCGTGGTTTGCAGCGGATTTTCCGACCGACAAGTAGCCGCGATCGCTGACTTCGTGGCAGACGAAGCCCGGAAAATGGGCACTAAGGTCTTCGCTGAAGAAGGCATGAAAGATGGACGCTGGGCCCTGATCGACCTCGGTGCAGTGATCATCCACGTATTTCAGGATCAGCTGCGCGATTTCTACAGCCTTGAGTCACTGTGGGGGGACGCCCCGCGCATCATCGTGAAAGAAGACGGTAAGGCGGAGAAAGCCGCAGTGGATGATATGGTCCGTCCCTCGGACTTTGAGCCTGGCTCGGCGCGCTTCTAGAGCCAGTTCTCCACGGGAAAACCCCTTCGAAGGACTCATTGCTTCACGCTGCGTCATAATGATAAAAATTCGGGCATAAGGAGCCGCACACCAGCGGTTTGTATTTATGAGCGAAAAGCCCGAATCTTCCGAAGCATCCGATCCAAATAAACCCCTTAAAGACCTCGCCGATATGCAGACGCTTGTGTCTCTCTGCAAGCGTCGAGGGTTTATTTTCCCCAGTTCGGAAATCTATGGAGGGATCAATTCCTGCTGGGACTACGGCCCCCTCGGGGTAGAGCTGAAATTAGCCGTTAAGGATTCCTGGTGGAAGACCATGATCCACCGCCACGACGATGTCGAGGGCGTAGACGCTTCCATCCTCATGCACCCGCGCGTTTGGGAAGCCAGCGGACACGTGGAAAATTTCAACGACCCGCTTGTGGATTGCAAAAAATGTAAAGCACGCCACCGCGCCGACCACCTGAAACCGGTAAGAGAGCTTGAAGCCAAGCTCGGTTTTCTGCCGAAACTTTCCGAGATGGCGGAAGTGCTGGAAGGGGCTACCTGTCCGAACTGCGGAACCGCCGGCCAGCTCACCCCGCCGCGCATGTTCAACATGATGTTCAGCACCTATATGGGCCCGGTGGCCGATCCCGCCAACATCGTTTACCTCCGTCCTGAAACCGCGCAGGGAATTTTCGTAAACTTCCGCTCTGTGCAAGAAACCATGCGGCGCAAGCTTCCCTTCGGAATTGCCCAGATCGGAAAGGCTTTCCGCAATGAGATTACCCCAGGAAATTTCACCTTCCGCACGCGCGAGTTCGAGCAGATGGAAATGCAGTACTTTGTGACTCCGGGCTCGGATACGGAGCATTTCGAGAAGTGGCGGGCGGAACGCCATCAGTGGCACGTGGACAACGGGATCCGCGCGAGCAAGCTCCGCTTCCACCCCCACGGCCCCAATGAGCTTGCTCACTATGCCAAGCAAGCCGGCGACATCCAGTATGAGTTCCCGATTGGCTGGCAGGAAGTGGAAGGAATCCACAATCGCACGGATTTCGACCTGAGCCGCCATACGGAATTTTCAGGCAAGAGCCAGCACTATACGGATGAGACAAACAATAAATTCATTCCTTACGTAATCGAGACTTCCGTCGGATGCGACCGCTTCGTGCTTGCAGTGCTGTGCGATGCCTATCGCTCCAATGACGAGCGCGTCGTAATGAAGTTCCATCCGAAGTTCGCTCCCTACAAAGCTGCGATTTTCCCGCTTATGAAAAAAGAAGAACTCGCCGGCCCTGCTACTAAACTTTACGACGAACTCCGCAAAACGTACCGCGTCGACTATGACGCGACCGGCTCTATTGGAAAGCGTTATCGTCGCCATGAAGAAATCGGCACACCATTCTGCATCACACTCGACTACGACAGCTTGAGCTTGCATAGCGTTACTGTTCGTCACCGCGACACGATGGCGCAGGAACGAGTAGCCATGGATAAAGTGGGCCAGTATATCGATGATGCTTTCAGAAACTGGAAGATGGAATAGTTTTCGTACTCGTTGTTTTTTGTTTTTTGAAAAATTAGTCCCAGCTTTAAAGGCGAAACAGGAGATTTTATGGACAAGAAATATGTCTATTCGTTCGGCCCCAGTGTTTGCGACGGCGACGGGTCGCAGAAGTATCTCCTCGGTGGCAAAGGCGCAAATCTCGCCGACATGGTCAAGCTCGGGTTTCCTGTACCTCCGGGCTTTACGATTTCAACCGAAGTTTGTACGCATTTTTACGCGAATGGCCGCTCCTATCCCGCCACACTAAAGGCGGAAGCGGAGAAAGCCATTGGAGTACTAGAGAAGGATCTTTCAGCGACTGGCGTAAAATTTGGCGACCGACATAATCCGCTGTTGGTAAGTGTTCGCTCAGGGGCGCCAGTATCAATGCCTGGGATGATGGACACCGTTCTCAACCTGGGCCTCAACGATGAAACCATCCTTGGCTTGATCGAACAGTCGAAAGACCCTCGCTTCTCCTACGACTCGTACCGCCGTTTCGTGATGATGTACTCGGATGTAGTGCTGAACGTGAATACTTCGATGTTTGAGACTGCGCTTGAGCACAAAAAAGCCGATGTGGGCGTAGAGCTCGACACCGAGCTGACTGCCGAGCACCTGAAGGCCCTGGTGAAGGAATTCAAAGGCATCGTGGCGGAGCAAACTGGTAAAAAGTTTCCCGAAGACCCCAAGGAACAGCTTTGGGGGGCAATCGGTGCCGTGTTCGGCTCATGGGTGAATCCTCGCGCAAATACCTACAGACGAATCAACAATATTCCCGAGCATATCGGAACTGCTGTTTCGGTACAGGCGATGGTCTACGGCAATATGGGCGACGATTGCGCCACGGGAGTGGCATTCACGCGAGACCCTTCCACCGGAGTTAAAAAATTCTTCGGGGAGTTTCTGGTGAACGCGCAAGGTGAAGATGTCGTGGCCGGAATTCGCACTCCACAGCCGATCAATACCGACAGCTTCAACGAACAGAATAAACACCTACCGACTCTTGAAAAACTCCAGCCTGCCGCTTTCCAGGAACTCGTTGCGCTCTACAAAAAGCTGGAACTGCACTACCACGACATGCAAGACATCGAGTTTACTATTCAGAAGGGCAAGCTCTTCATGCTGCAAACCAGAAATGGGAAGCGCACTGCCGCCGCCGCCATGCGGATTGCCGTAGACATGGTGAATGAAGGCCTGATTGATAAGAAAGAAGCTGTTCTTCGTGTTACGCCCGAGCAACTCGACCAGCTTCTACATCCTCGCCTCGACCCTTCCGCTAAGAAAGACACGTTCGCTCGCGGCCTTCCGGCTTCGCCAGGCGCCGTTAGCGGGCGCATCGTTTTCGATCCCGACACGGCCGAGAAGTGGGTGAAGGAAAAGAAAGAAAAAGTGATTCTGGTGCGCATCGAAACCTCACCGGAAGACATTCATGGAATGCACGTGGCGGAAGGAATCCTTACCGCGCGCGGAGGAATGACCTCGCACGCCGCCGTGGTCGCACGCGGAATGGGAAAGACCTGCGTCGCTGGCTGCGGGGCACTTAGAATCCTGAACGAAGAGAGAAAAATGATCGTCGGAAACCGCGAGTTCAAAGAGGGCGACTGGATCACCCTTGATGGCACCAGCGGCGAAGTGATCGCAGGGCAGGCAAAAACAATAACTGCTGATCTTTCCCAAGGCTCATTCAATGACTTCATGAAATGGGTCGATGAGTTTCGCCGCTTGAGGGTTCGCGCAAATGCTGACACCCCCCATGATGCCAAAGTAGCCCGCCAATTCGGCGCTGAAGGCATCGGACTCTGCCGCACGGAACATATGTTTTTCGATCCTGAGCGCATCGGCGCAGTTAGACAGATGATCCTTTCCGATTCCTTAGCAGAGCGGGAAAAAGCCCTGTTCAAACTGCTCCCGATGCAGCGGGGAGATTTTTACGGTTTGTTCAAGGAGATGAAGGGCCTGCCGGTTACGATCCGTCTTTTGGATCCTCCTCTGCACGAATTCTTGCCCCACAAGGACGAAGACGTGCGAGCCCTCGCCAAAGAGATGGAAGTTCCCTATGAGGCACTTAGCCGCCGCAAAGAAGTTCTTCACGAATTCAACCCCATGCTTGGCCATCGCGGCTGTCGATTGGGCGTCTCCTATCCAGAGATCTACCGCATGCAAGTGCGTGCAATTGTGGAAGCTGCATGCGAGTTGAAGAAAAAAGAGAACCAGGCCGTCGAACCCGAGATCATGGTTCCCCTCATTGCCGATTGGCGTGAACTGCACTATATCCGCGCCTATTGCGTTGAAGAGATCGAAAAAGCATTTGCAGAGCAATCGTTGAGAGTTCCATACACGATCGGCACCATGATCGAGCTTCCGCGCGCAGCGCTTACTGCTGACTCCATTGCAGCCACCGACAAGGGAAATGCCGAGTTTTTCAGTTTTGGCACCAACGACTTGACCCAGACAACATACGGACTTTCCCGCGACGATTCCGCGTCCTTCCTGGGTACTTACGTGGAGAAAAAAGTTTTCTCCGCCGACCCTTTCGTATCGATCGACGCTGAAGGCGTAGGCGAGCTAATGAAAATCAGCGTAGAAAAAGGCAAGAAGACGCGTGGAGCCGGCATGAAGATCGGCATTTGTGGGGAGCAAGGAGGAGAGCCTCGTTCCATTCACTTCTGCCATAAAATCGGTCTCGACTACGTTAGCTGCAGTCCTTTTCGGGTACCCATTGCCCGACTAGCGGCCGCACACGCCAACCTATCGAAATCATAGAATATAATTGAGGCGACTTTCCCGCACTTCTCCAAATTGGACTACTTCCCTTTCTCGACGGCTGCTGGTATCTTGCCGCACTTAGTCGAGCACCCCTCGTCTAGCTTCAGGAGAAATTATGAAAACCGTATTGATTGCACTCTCGCTTTGTTGCTTCTCGTTGTCTGCGAAAGCAGCCACCAATGTAGTACTGACCGTCGATGGCGAAAACTACAGCTGCCAAAAATCCTTAGGTTCGGTTTCCTGCCGCTGCGTGGAAGATCGAAGCGAAATTGATTTCCGTCTCAATGGCAAAGAAGTCAAAGTTTGGTACGGGAACAACACGCAGAACATGGTTGAATGTGCAGAATACGCTTCTGCTCAGGCCTACTGCGCTGACACCCAGCCCGTCAGTTGCGCCTGCGTGGAGGAGCGCAGCGATATAGAGTTTCGGCTAAGCGGAAAAAAAGTAAAAGTCTGGTACGGTAGTTCCCCCGACAATATGGTCGAGTGCGTAAAGCACCTCCGCTCGCAGAGTTTCTGTAAGTAATTTTTCCTGCTTGTTGTCCGCGGTTTTTAGCGGTTCAATTTCTTGGATTTAACTCCGGCGAGGGGGCTAAAATCTCCGGGAAGTGCAACCCGAGCAACTTGGCTTGAATCACAAGAATAAAATTTATTTTTTCCCGGCCGTCCTTCCCTTGATTGCCATTGTCCCTTGGCTTCTTACCGCCTTCGGAACTTTGGCCAGCATTGTAATTGGAATTCTGGGCCGCAGGCGCAGCTCGCGCTTCCTGAAAATTGGATTTTCCGTCTGTGCCCTTTCTTTCATTGCCGCAGGAGCCTTACTCTGGCCATCGTTCAGGCTTCGATACCTCGACAAAGGCACTAGCCTCAACACGGGCTCAGCCCTTCCATTGCTAACCACGCTTGGCGCGCTTGAGCAAGAGAGTCCTACGCTGCCTGAAACCAGGGCAGCTTGGGATTCCTGGAGACCGCTATGGTCCACTGCCACGGAAAAGCGCCCTCTCTCGAACCCAGTCGTCGCCGGCTCCATCGTAGCGGTGGGAACCTGGGAAGGCACGGTGGATGCTTTTGCTCTCAGCAATGGCAAACCGCTCTGGACGGTGAAAAAAAAGGAGCCTGTGATCGCCATCACGCATGCAAGCGATTCATTACTTCTTGCAGGTGAAGGCTTGCATACAGCGCCATTTGCGGCCCTGACCGCGATCAGTCTGCCGGATGGCCGCGTAATCTGGGATAGAGTTTTCCAGGGACATCTTGAGTCACCTGCTGCCTATTCTGCCGAATCCAATCGCATCTGGGTAGGCACTGGCCCGGCAGGACTTTGGTGCCTTGATGCTCGCGATGGTTCGGTGATCTGGCACAAAGGCGGAATTCACGTCGACTCAACGCCCTTGCTCGCCAATGATCTGGTCTATTTTTCGGGCCAGGAAGATGGAGGAGAAAAAGAAAGCGTATTTTTCGCCTTAAACCAAAAGGATGGCAAAGAGTCCTGGCGTATCTCGATTCCCGGTATGCCGTGGGGTTCACCCATGTTGGATACAGCAAATGAACAGATCTTGACAACCAGCGGAATCGGGCAAATTGGAATTGTCCGTGAGACTGACCGCGGTTGGGCACATGCGATTTCACTTCGGGATCATAAAATTCGCTGGACCAGACCCCTCTCTGGGAATCCGCTGGAATCGAGTATCGTGCTCGGAGCTCAAGGGTTGGTCATTTTTACGATCCAAAATGGCGAAATCATCGCCCTCAGAACCGATTCCGGAAAAGAAGCCTGGTCAAGTCAACTGGGGGAGCAAATCGTTGCTGAGCTGGACATAGACGACAACCAACAGCCACCTCGCCTTGTTTCTCTGGCTACCGACGGAAAATTGCGGATACAGAGTGCTGTGACGGGCCGATTCCTTGATGAGCATACTTTTCCGCCTGGCAACAATTCCGCGCCACGTTTTCTCAGAGACGGAATCCTTCTGGCGCTTCCACGTTCGATTCAGCGTTTTCATTGGTGATGAGATGGATATTCTTTGGCTGAAGGTTAGCGACGAGGTCGAGGTCCCTGGGAAACTTTCGGAGACGGAACAGTCGCGCCTGGCCGCTGTCTTCGATCCCGCCAATCCCGCTTCAGCCTGGTCTAGAGCATTGAAGAAACTGGGAATGGGCCAGCATGGATTCGCGGCGATCATCAGATTCGTCGATGGAACACCCTACTTTAACGGCACCGCGCTCGCGCTTGCTTCAAGCCACGCTACGGTTTACCCCGAGGATGCCAAGGGGGTCGTCACATATCGCACGCGGCTCGGATTCGTCGGATTGATTAGAGTGCTCATATCACAATGGAAGCTGGAGAAGTTTTTGTTCCAGGCAAGCATCGCAAGTGAGCCGCTCGAAGACAGCATTGCACTCGGCCTGGCGATCCAGGCGTTGATGATGCGGCTGCCTTCGAAAAGTGAGGCAGAGGTCGCAGTTTGGCTCGCCAGTCCTAACGAATGCCCCCCAGCAAGCCGCGTGACAGTTAAAAAAATCCTCGACCTTCAGAGTCGCCGCAACGCCCTCAGCAATCACTGGAATTCGCTTTTTGACCCAGGGGAGAAAAGCGCGGCTAATCCTTCACTGCCCGCTCACTTCTGGAATGAGCCCCCATCGCTGGCAAGCTTGCCTGTGGAAGAAGCGCCTAGCGCCGCATCTAACGGCCAGAGCTGGAAAGGAATTCCGGTGTGCCCAGGAATAGTGGAAGGCGAACTTCAATGGGTAGATGCCAACGGTTTTTTAAATCTATCTGAAGATGGTGCGCCGTCTATTCTTTGCTTTGCACGCGCTCGTCCAGAAACCACTGAGCATTTTTCCAACGCATCCGCTTTGATCTTTGCCGAAGGTGGGGCACTTTCACACGCATGCAGTATCGCCAGGGAGCGGGGCATTCCCACTGTTTCAGGCCTCGGTCGCACTTTCGCTGGAGCTATTCAAGCATGGAGAAAAGCTGGCGTCCGAGTGCACGTGAGATTGAATGGAGGCACCGGCGAGGTTTCCTGCTCTCCAATCGCCCGATAACGCGATGCATTTTTTCAGATTTTTTGCTCGGCTGAATCTTCATATTCTCTATAAAATTTATACCCTTACCTCGTAGCCCCCCAGCGACAAAGTTTGCTTGCACCCCCTGCACCAGGTAAGTACACTAATTCCTGTTCCAGACATTCTTAGATTTACCGCCGGGTGGGGAAACCAATTCATGCAAATTCGCCGTTTAGAGCTGCAAGGCTTTAAGTCGTTCAAAGATAAAACCGTGATCCATTTCGATGACGGGATAACTGGCATTGTTGGCCCGAACGGCTGCGGCAAATCGAATGTGGTGGACGCATTTTTCTGGGTTATGGGCGAACAGAACGCCCGCCTTCTGCGCGGCCAGAACATGAATGACCTCATCTTCGCTGGCTCTGACAAATCACCTCCCGGCAGTTTCGCCGAAGTAACTTTGATAATCGATATGCCAGGAGAGCTTGCTGGCCCCAACGCGCCCTCGGGTGCCTCTGCGAATCCCGTCACGCTGCCTACGCGTGAAGTCTCCATCACCCGGAAGCTCTACCGCTCTGGCGAGTGCGACTATTTTCTCAATAAAACGCCATGCCGCCTGAAAGACATTCAGGAGCTTTTCATGGATACTGGCGTGGGATCCCGCGGCTACAGCATTATTCAGCAGGGACAGATCGCAAAAATCGTTCAAGCTAAACCCGAAGATCGCCGCACCATGATCGAAGAAGTTGCCGGGATCGTGAAGTATAAGACTCGGCGAAAGGAATCCACTCGGAAGCTTGAAGGAACCCAGCAAAACCTGCTTCGCGTCACCGACGTAATCAATGAGCTGGAAACCCAGAAGCGCCAGATGGAGCGCCAAGCAGACAAGGCCCGCAAAGCCAAAGAGTGGAAAGAAAAACTCCAAAACATCGAACTCCATTTCAACGCCCTAAAGTGGGAAGATCACTCCAACAAGGTCGGCCAGCTCGAAATGGAAATTGAGAACCTTAGCGCAGAGGATCTTGGTCTCACTACGGCGCGCGAAACTGCGGAAACGCAGATCTCTCAGAAGCGCATGGAGCTGGCACAGGCATCGCAGGTATCCGGAGAGTTCCAGCAAAAGTGGATGGATGCCGGTAACGTGCTCAACAATGCCGAGAATGACCTGAAATATTCTCAGAAAAACCTCGAAGATCTTCGCCTCTCCTTCGTTCAGCTCGAAAAAGACTCAGAAGAAGAGCGGGCGCTCGTAGAAAGCCTCTCGTTGCAGCACGAACAGCTATCCGTGGAAGCATCTACCAGTGAAGAGCAATTCACTGCCGCCGAAAGCTATCGCCAGGAGCAGGAAGAAATCGCCGCCGCCAGCAAGCGCGAAGCAGAAGATACCGAACAAAAAACTGAATCCGCGCGCCAGCGCCAGTTTCAGACTGGTTCTGAGCTCGAAAAAGCGAAAAGCGCGGCCAGCTTTGCCGAACTGCGTGTACAGGAGCTCGGTGAAGAGCTAGCCCGAATCGCCATGGAGCGGGCTGAACGTGACGAGTTCCTCTCACAAGCCCGCGGCGAAAAGGCAATAGCTTCAGAGAAAGTATCTCTTGCACGTGCCGAAAATGAAGCACTCCGCTCTCGCGCTCACGAGCTCGCCGAAATGCTGTCCACAAAAAACCGAGAGCTCGCCGATTGTCGCAAAGAGATCTCCCGCCTTTCGAGTGAGCAAGCGCGCCTAAACACCACGATTCAAACCCTTGAAGAGCAAAAACGCCGCCATGAACATTCCTCCAAGGGAGTAAAGTCGGTATTCCAGCAGATTTTGCCCGCACACTCGGAGCTTCAGGGCTCTGTTCGCGGAACCCTCGCCGATGTTCTGGAAGTGGATCAGGAAATGGAAACCGCGGCCGAAGCGGCCTTGGGCCGGAGCGTTGATCTCATTCTCACTACCGACTCGAGTGCTCACGCACTTCTTTCTGCAGCTCTTAAAAATGCAGCCGGAGGCAGGGCAGCCTTCGCCGATCTCGCCAAGCTGGCCTCCTCTCAGGAAGCACCTTCCGCCCCAAGCTTCCCATCGGACATCGCAAACGACATTGCAGGTCCACTGAGCGCTTTTGTTCGGCTGCAAGCTTCCGCCGACAAAAGTGCTCAGCCGCTTCTGCAGAAGTTGATTTCGAATTGCTACGTCATTCGAAATCCATCTGCAGCCGAAAAACTTTCCGACCTTCACCCCTCTTTCACCTTTGTAACCACCGATGGTGATCTTTTCCGAGACGGCTGGTACATGGAAGGCGGCGATAAGAGTTCAGTGTCCGGCTCCTACGTGAGTCGAAACCGGGAAATTGCGGAGCTGCAGGAACGCTCCAGCGCACTAGTCAGCCAACTGGAAGCAAAGCAGATTGACCTTCAATCTCTCGAATTAAGCATTGGCGAAATCGAGACCGAGAAACGCACCGTGGAAGACACTGTACGTTCACGTCAAAGCGAGATCTCTGCACTGGTATCGGAAGAAGCCACCCTGAATGCTCGCGTCAATGAAGCAGAACGCGCACTATCCCGCTTCGTACAGGACGAAGACCGCGCCCAGAATGAACGCGCCCGCCTTGAAACTTCTGAAAAAGAAGCAAAAGTAAGGATTTTTTCACTTGAAACCGAGCGCGGTGCCCTCGAAGTTGAAGTAGCTAATCTCGCACAGTCGCTCTCCGATACACGCGCTGCATGGGAAACTGCCCAGCAAGCGCTCGTTGATGCTCGCGTGAAAGCCGCCAACCTTCGGGACCAGAAGAACTCGCTTGAGACACGCAAAAGTCAGAATGAAATGGCTCTCAATCAGCATCGCAATCGCGTAGAAAGCATGCTTGAGAACGCGCGGAAAAAGCAGACCGAATCCGAAGACACAACTGCCCGCATTCTCAATCTCCAGGTGGAAGTCGAATCTCTACGCGCCACCGTCGTTGAGGCAGAGCAGTGTTTCCGTCAAGCTCGCGATCGCTATGATATTTTGAACAATGAAGTCGAAGAGCAGCGCACCATTGTCCAGGAGCATGCGAACCGTGAGCGAGACCTCAAAGAACGATTGATGAGCCTGCGCCTTGATCATCAAAAAGTTGCCACCGAGCGCGAAACTTTCGAGAGCAACACTTTCGAAAAATACGGCCTGGTTCTCGCCGAGTACGCAATGCAGCCGGAAACGATGGAACAGGTACAGCTCCTCCGCAATGGCGGAGAAGGTCTGATTTCCGAAATCGGAAATGAGGTCACTCTACTCCGTGAAAAGATCCGCAAGCTTGGGGATGTGAACCCTGGTGCCATCGAAGAATATGATGCCATCGTGGAGAGATTCAATCTCCTCTCTACGCAGAAAGCCGACCTCGAAAAAGCGATGAATGATCTGCAGAGCACCGTGGATCGAATAAACCACGTCTCAAAGGAACGCTTTGAACGCGCCTTCGTTGAAACAAACAATCATTTCAAACGCGTGTTCCCGGTTATTTTCGGAGGCGGAAACGCTCACCTCACGCTTACAAATCCGGAAGACATGCTGGAAACAGGCGTCGACATCACGGCGCAGCCACCGGGAAAGAAGTCACAGAATATTAACCTTCTTTCCGGGGGAGAAAAGACGCTTACCGCTCTGAGCTTGCTGTTTTCGATTTTCCTCGTGAAACCTACGCCCTTTTGCCTTCTCGACGAGGTGGATGCCCCTCTCGACGACGCAAATATCGGCCGATTCAACGCGCTACTTCGGGAAATGTCAAAACGCTCCCAGTTCATTATCATCACGCACAATAAACGCACGATGGAACTTAATGACAAGCTTTACGGCGTAACTATGGAAGATGCCGGCGTATCCAAGATGGTGAGCATACAGCTCACAGCTTGATAAAGCTCGGCACTAAACCAGAAAAGGCCCGTCACTCAGCGGGCCTTTCTGTTTTCATTGTCTACTTCTGAGTCTCTGCCGTAAATCGAATCTACAACTTCGAGCTTACTCCCGGTGGAACTCTGGGGATTGAGTCCACTGGAAACCTCTAGAATTTGTAGGTTAGGCCTGTATGAAAGGCATAGACTTTAACCTTAGACTCCGTATTCACTCCGGCCAGAAGTTCCTTTGTAGTGGAAGTAGGCAACGACATCGAGCCCGAGCCATTATTCCAGGAATGTTCAATCGCGCCGTCCAGGTCGAGATTCTTTCCTATCGAATAGCCAGCTCCCACCACGACCAGATGACCTTTCCCAGCAGGAGGAAGCGTGGCCTTGGCGTGTTCACTACTTGTGGTCTGAGTAGTAAGAGCGTATCCGGCCCTAAGAGCCAATGAGTTCATGCCGGTATATTCCATTCCAAAACGAATATTCCACATATCATGCCAATTGAGAGGAATGTTCGGCAACGTAGTGCCATTCGCCGTGCCAGTAATGTTGATACTGTCGGTCTTGGAATACTTCACCAAGTCGAGTCCTGCGAGCAGCTTCAAGTTCTGCGCTGCTACATAGTGCATCCCTAGATTGTACGCTTCCGGAAAGATCACGCCGACTCGCACTACATCTGAGAGAACTTGCGGCGTAATGGTTTGTGTGGGAATCACGATAGTTTGGCCGAACCCAGTTCCAGGAGCGTCGAAAGTTACCCGTGAGCGGTAACCAAACCCAAGCCCCCAGTTTTTTTCGGAAGACTCATACTGAACGCCAAGCCTCCAGCCATCGTACATCGTTTGCTTGACATCCTTCACGTAGAGAAACGAGTAGGCAGTATTCGTGACAGTTTTCTTAATCGTCGAAAGCTCACCCTTCGCTTTATTGATTCGCCAACTTGCGCCGAAGCGCAGGCCGCTTACAACTTCCATTGCGGCGCCCAGAGAGTATTCGGTGATTTCGAGATCGGTAATCAATGCCGGCTTGAATCTAATTACCGAGTCGCCCGTAAGATCAACGCCACCAAAGTATGCTTTTTCGCCGCCTACAACGTAGGCGCCCATTCCGAACCCGAAACGTCCAAAATTATAGCTGGCCGTTAGCCCGGCGAAAGGCAGGGGCCCAACTTTGGACTCTTCCTTCTTACCTACTGAAGCCAGATTTCCTTCGATATTGATCCAGGTCGGGCTGTAGTTCAACGAAACATCCCCCGGCCCTGCGAGGCCTGCGGGATTGAAAAATAGTGACTGGCCGCCGGTTACGCCCGAAACAGCTGCACCCGCATAGCCGGCGTGCTTTCCTGACCACATCACGCTCTTTTCGAATCCCGCTGCATCGCCATGGGACGCGCAGAGAGCGAATGCTAATGTAACAAAAAAAATCATTCTCATTGGGTTCCTCCTGAGAGGCAATAGCCTCGTACCAAGAGTGTGGCTTGAGAAAGAAATAATGGAAACAAATTTTATTGAAATGATTGGAGCTCAGAGGCAAAATGACCCGAACTAATCGCCGAAAAATCCCTTACTTTTTGAGATCAATCAGAACGCCGGCGTGATCAGAAACCCACTCGCCACGAAATGGCGAGTCAAGCACGACGGAAGCTTCGCCGCCAACGTTCCAGCCGAGCGCCCAGTCAATCGTAAGAGAAGGAATATTTTCGCCATAAATTCGGCGAATCGGATTGAACGCGCCCACCGTAGGCTTCAGTTCTTTGTAGAGGTGCCTTAGACCGCCAGCGAAAAGAATTTTCATTTCGGGGTCATGCTTGTCGGCATTGAAGTCCCCCACCACAAGCCAGCTCTTGCAATCTCTTTCATGCGACTTCAGCCATTCCAGCAACCAAACTGCTTCTTTCTGCCGAACTGTTGAATTTTGATAGCTTAGGTGGAGGCCGATCACGCCGAGGCATTCACCGTTAAGGACTCGGTCCCAAATGCCCGCGATTACCTTGCGATCCACGCCACCAGGAAAGGAAAATCCATCTTCGATCCAGCGGCTCGGTGCACTCTTGGCTCCGATCCAATAGCCGTAGGAGGCTCCGTCTTTACCGGTCATCTCATGAACGTATTTGCGGTGCAGATAGGCACTCGCGAAGGAAGAGGCATCTACTGTATCGTCTCCTCCGCCCTGTGCTCCTGGCTTATTGCCTTTCGCCTCTTGGAATACGACGATTTCCGGAGAATTCTCATCGATATAGGCGCCTACAGCATTCATGCGCGCCTCTCGGAAGCCTGGCTTCCAGTCTCCTTGAAGCTGATCAAACACGTTCAGATTAAACACCGGCAAGGCGTGGGCGCAGCTGGTAGATGAAATGAAAAGAGTACCGAGGATGAAGAGAGTTTTCATGCGCCCGTTCTACCCCCAGTGGTATATTGGAGCCAAGATGTTTTTGGCCAGCTTGCCCCTATGCGCTTTACTCCTCCTAATCCCAGCCTTGGCCGACGCGGCGGCCAAGTCGAAGAATTCCCAGAAGAGCTTTTCACTGGAAAAACTTCAGCAATCTTATAAAGGGACTGGCTCCCTGGAGGCCGATTTTATCCAGGAGGTCTACCAGGCCTCGCTGTCCCGTTGGAAAACCAGCAAGGGGAGCCTCAAGATGAGCAAACCGAACCTGGTTCGATGGGAAATTTACGAGCCCGAGGCCAGTGTTCTGGTTTCGAATGGTCGCAAAGTTTTCTACTTTACCCCGGACGCACGTGGCAAAGGGAAAGGACAGGTGATTCCCCAGAAAGTCTCCTCCCTGGAAAAGCAGCCGCTTTTCCGAATCCTCACCGGTGCTTCGCCTCTGAGCAAAGAATTTAAGGTGCTTAAGCAAATGGAGGTGAAGTCGGCCGGCAACGGTGAAAATCTCACTGAGCTCACCATGAAACCTCAGAAACCCATGGGCGACATCACACACGTTCAAGTGCTCGTGAGCTCTAAGTATTTGATTCAAGAGCTGATTACGGAAAATGAAGCCGGGAACAAAACCAAAATCACCTTGCAAAATCAGGTCTTAGGAGCTAAGTTGCCGCCTGCCATCTTCGAGTTTAAGCCCCCGGCCGATACCGAAGTTCTTCAGAACTGAGGGCGTCACCACGCCTTCCCCGTCCCCAGGACGCAAAACACAGGAAGAGGAGTGACCAGATGCCGTCTTTTGATGTTGTCTCGCAGGTAGAGCTGCAAGAAATCGATAACGCAGTAAATCAAACGCTGAAGGAAATTTCTCAGCGTTACGATTTCAAAAATTCGAAAACTACGATTGAGTTTCGCACGAAAGAAAAAGAGATCGTGATTGTGGCAGACGACGACTACAAGCTGTCCGCCGCCACGGATATCATGCAGTCGAAGATGGTGAAACGTCAGATACCTCTTAAGAACATGAAGTACGGAACTATCGAACAGGCTACGGGCGGCCAAGTTCGCCAGGTTATCACCATTCAAATGGGCCTCGACAAGGAAGCCGCGAAGCAGATCACTGAGCTAATCAAGCAATCGAAACTAAAAGTGCAAGCGCAGATCATGGACGATCAGGTTCGAGTTACTTCCAAAAGCATTGATGACCTCCAGGCCACGATGCGCGCGCTCAAGGCTGCACCGATGGATGTGGACCTTCAGTTCACGAACGCGAGAAGTTGATGACGACTAATCTACCATCGATTAAGAATGACGGACTACCGACGGTAGAAGCGCCATCATCTGTCTATTTCGTTTCACTCGGCTGCCCTAAAAACCTCGTCGACAGCCAGGTAATGCTCGGACTGCTCAAGTCAAATAAATTCACCATTACCGAAGACCCCTCCGTCGCCGATACTGTGATCGTAAACACCTGCTCGTTCATTGATTCGGCCAAGCAGGAGTCGATCAATACGATCCTTGAAATGGCCGACTTTAAAGAAAACGGGCAACTAAAAAACCTGGTTGTTTCTGGCTGCATGGCCCAGCGTTACAGCAAAGACCTTGAACAGCAAATGCCCGAAGTGGACTTGTTCATTGGTACTGGGGAATACCACCGTGTTGTAGAGCTCCTGCAAAAGAAAGCCCTCGGCAAACTGCGACAGAAGAGTTTCGTCGATGTGCCTAAATTCATCCATACCGATGAACATCCTCGAGTTAACACTGGTGCCTCGTATTCCGCTTTTCTCAAAATCTCAGAGGGCTGCGTTCGTAATTGCTCCTTCTGCATCATCCCTAAATTGCGAGGGCATGAAGTTCGATCCCGCTCAATCCAATCCCTGGTGCAGGAAACCACTCGTCTCGTATCGGAGGGCGTTACGGAGCTCAATCTCGTTGCCCAGGATCTCACCCATTACGGCATTGAGAATGGTTACAAAGAAACCCTCGCAGGCCTGCTAAGGGAACTGGTGAAGATCCAAGGTCTGCGCTGGATCCGTCTGCACTACGCCTATCCTGACAACTTTACCGATGAAGTAATCGACCTCATTGCTTCCGAGCCAAAAATCGCCAAGTACGTAGATATGCCTCTCCAACACGGCGATGACAAAGTGCTTAAACTAATGAACCGACGCGTAACACGCGAGCAGATTTACTCGCTCGTGAACAAGATGCGCGCCCGTATACCTGGCCTTGTATTCCGCACCAATATCATCGTGGGACATCCTGGCGAGACAGAAGAAAGCTACCAAAACGTGAAACAAATGCTCATTGAGCTTCGCTTAGAGCATGTGGGCGTTTTTAAATACTCTCTCGAAGAAGACACTCCTTCATTCCGCCTCGCTGAAAAAATAGGGCAGGTTCCTGAAGAGATCATTCAACAACGCCACAATGAGTTGATGGAAATTCAGCAGCGAATTTCCCAAGAAAACAACGCACAGCTTGTAGGGAAGAAAATCGAAGTGCTCGTGGAGGGAGTCTCGCGCGAAAGCGATCTGCTTCTTCAGGGCCGTTGGTACGGCCAAGCCCAGGAGATCGATGGAGTAGTGCTGATCAATGAAGGTGACGCATCCCCTGGCGAGTACGTTTTTCTCGAAGTAACGGAAGCCCTTCCATACGACCTGGTGGGCGGAATCGTTCGTTGATGACCGGCTTCCAGCTATCAGATCCAGGAACACTCTCAGCTCAAGATCCAGCAATGGCGGAATATCTCCGCGCTTATTCCTTTCCGCCTCCGTCCGATGCCCGCTATGGTTTTGCGCGATTGGAAAGTCCTCAGGATAAGAACCGAGTTCGCATTCTGGGACAAGCATGGGTTCCCATGCACGCGGTTGGCACAGTAGCGTTGCTCCATGGATACGCTGAACATTCTGGAAATTATAGTCACCTAGTGCGCGACATGATCGCGAACCAGTTCGCGGTAATCGCAGTCGACATGCGTGGCCACGGACTCTCAGAGGGACCCAGCGGCCATTTAGATTCGCCGGAACATTATGTAGAAGACACTGAAACAGTCCTTCACGAGATTTTCGGCCAGCTGTTGCCTAACCGACCCCTCTATCTCTGGGCCCACAGCATGGGTGCCTTAGTTGGAATGCAGTTGCTACAAAGAGGAAGGCTTTCCACAACGCCAAAAGCTGCTGTGTTTACAAGCCCGCTTCTGGGATTTCCAGAGTTGAGCGGGATTCAAAAGCTGCTGTCATCCCTTTCTCCCCTTCTCGCGAAGCTTGTTCCCACGTTACCAGTGCCACATGGAATACAGCCAGAAGCCCTTTCCCACGACCTGAATTATCTCAGCAGAAGGATCAAAGATCCACTGATCAAGTCGACAACCACGCCGCGCTGGTTTGAATCGATGAAAAGGGCTGCTAAAGATCTGCATTCCTTTTCGGAAACTTTTCAAACTCTTCCGCCGACACTATTAATGCTCGCGGGCGACGAAAAGGTCACAAATCTTTCCGAAGCGAGAAAGTTTGCTTTCAGCGCTTACGGCGGCCAGACTCACAAAGTGTTAGAGTTTCCAGGTGCCTTACACGAGCTCGAAAAAGAACCTGAAATTAGGCCAAGAGTTCTCAATGAATCACTGGCATGGTTCCGTTCACATCTCTAAGCCGCTATCTTGCGGTGCTGGAATTGCCGAGACGGCGTTCGAGGTCTTCGAGCTCAGTTACAGGAATGTCCTGCACATCAAGCTTCGTCGCCTTTACTTCATTTAGAACACGCACTGACGCTGCGGCTTCATCTTCCAGAAGCCGAAGACCTTTTGCACATTCTCGAAAACTGCCATTGCCTTCTCGATAAACTGAAGCGTCTTCGCGCAGAACTCCAGTCACGTCGTAGCGCTGCTGAGCCAATGCTCGACGTGCTTCGTCTATCCAGTTTACAGGCATGTAGTTATGAATGTAATTTCGCACTTTCTGAGAAGCATCGAGCAGCTCGACTTTCCGTGCCTTACAAGACTCGAGGCGGTCTGCATCGCGTATCTCGGTGATCAAAGCGGCGAAATTGCGGTCGGTAACAGTACACTGTCCACTGTCCATACGCTCTTTCCAGGTACCAGACTTCTGGCTAATCTGCACACCCTTGCGGTACATCGCCTTTTCCGTGGAAACGAATCCCATATCATCTCGAACTGAAGTTGTGCGAAGCTCGAAACGAACTTCCATCGACTCGTTCATATAATAGAGAACCAACGTCGGTCGGAGCGTCTCGTCTTTACTAGACTTCAATACAGCTGCCACAGCGTCTTTCATTTCCTCAGTATCGGAGAACTTCTCCAGCTCCCGACTCATGCGAGATACACAAGGATTGCCATTCAGAGTTTCCTGCTTTCCTAGCTTTTCCGCTTGCTCTGGAGTTTCCCGACCAGTCTTGGCGTATTGCACGCGAATCGGCAGTTCCGAAGTCGAAACGCTGACTTTTTCCGCTGCTGATACAGAGGGAGAAAAGACCTTGGCGAGCAGAATGTAGAAAACAAGCTTCCGCATAGTTCCTCCATCTCTGTTCGTCATTCCCGGCCTAGTTCTTTAGTAAAAACTGTCGCTCAAGTATGCGAAACTATAGCAAAAGAATGGGATTGGAGCTCCACTCGTACTACTTCGCCCTCTTTTCCGGAGCCAGGTCGCGCCAGCTCTTGCCATCTTTAGCCCCAGGCTTGATCGACTGTTGCACGGCCTTAGCGTGAGAAGCATAGTCTTTCGAAAAAACGTGGGTACCGTCCCCCTTAGATACGAAAAAAAGAAACTCCGAATCCGCCGGATGCAATACGGCCTGAATCGCCGACACGCCGGGGTTAGAAATGGGACCGGGAGGAAGGCCGTGGTGAGCATACGTGTTATATTCACCAGTACCATCAAGATCCCGGCGATGAATGTCACCGTCCCAGCTTCCCTTTTCTAAATAAATTCCGTAGATAATCGTAGGATCGGTCTGCAACCGCATTTTTTTTCGAAGACGATTCACGAATATACTCGCCACAAGCGGGCGCTCACTGCTCGCGCCCGTTTCTTTCTCTACAATGCTCGCTAGCGTCACAATCTGGTGAGGAGTAAAATGAAATTCGCGCACCAAATAGTTATCGCGCAGTTCAGATTCTAAGCTCTTAAAAACGTCGCGAAAATGCTGCACCATCACCTGCGCAATTTCCTTGGGGCTGAAAACTTTCTGAAGAAGATAGGTATCGGGGTATACGTATCCTTCTATGCTTTTAGGTTTAGCCTGGGAAACATCCATCCCAGGAATCATCTGAATCAGCTCGGGTGAGCGCGCGGCGGCGAGAAAATCGGCTTTCTTGGCGAGTCCCTTTACTTCCAGCTCCTCAGCAATCTGAAAAATATTCCAGCCTTCTGGAATCGTAAATTTGTACTCGATTGGCTTTCCTTCAGTAAGCACTTTGACGAGTAGTGGAACTGGCATGTTCGTGTAAAGCGCGAACTCTCCGCGCTGCAGGGGCTTCTTCGTGGCGAAAAAATTTACATACCAGCGTAATGCACGCCCACTGGATATAATCCCGCTCACTTGGAGCTTGTGCGCCAACGCCGCAAAGTTTTCTCCCTTTTGAACGGTGTAGGTGACCGAGGTGCCTAAAGGCTGGAAATAACCCAGCTTCCAGACCACGGCGCCAACACCAGCCAGCGCAATTGACGCTAACACAATGAAACCAATGATGAATTTCACGAAAGGCCGAGGCTCCAATCCACTAGACTTTTGGGTCAACATCAAAGCTAACGCGAAGACGCGCCGCTCCGCAAGGTGTCGAAATGATTATGAACTTGAGACGAACCTTGACTCATCTAACGCGTGGTGTTACCATCTGCCCGGTTCAAAGCTATAGCTCGTTTTTCTGAGGACTCTTATTCGCATGGAAAATTTCATGTTCAAAGTCGGAGACAATGCGGTTTACCCAGCGCACGGCGTTGGCGTTATTAAACGCATCGAAAAGAAGCTTATCTCCGGCAAAGAGAAGAGTTTTTACGTTCTGCAGGTGATCGAGAACGGCATGACCATTATGGTGCCGACGGACAATACCGCTGGTGTTGGCCTGCGCGCGCTCGTTTCTAAACAAGAAGTCGACGAAGTCATGGGTATTCTCCGTGACAAAAAAGTTAAGATCGATCGCACTACCTGGAATCGCCGCTACCGTGAATACATGGAAAAGATTAAGACTGGGTCCGTGAAAGAAATCGCAGAGGTACTGCGCAATCTTTACCTTCTCAAGAATTCGAAAGACCTTTCCTTCGGCGAGAAGAAGATGTTCGACACGGCAAAGAATCTCCTCGTTAAAGAGATCTCGATGTCGGGTGCGATTCCAGAAGCCGAAGTCGAAGCTGAGCTTACCAAAGCTCTCGGCTCTGCTTAAGCGCTCTTACGACAGCGAGCTTGCTACCCTCTCAATAGTTTAGTTAGAATCCGGCCAAAGGAAACACGAGCCGCTTTCCGGCGCGCCGTGGTAACATTTTCAATGGCCAATTCATCTGTCCCCTTTGATCTCAAAAAAACCTTAAGCTCTCCCGGCGGCCCGGATCCCATGGAAGTGCGCGTGCGCTTCGCCCCCTCTCCAACAGGGCACCTCCATGTGGGCAGCGCCCGCACACACCTTTTTAACTGGCTCTACGCCAAGCATGCCAAGGGCAAGCTGATCCTGCGTATTGAAGACACCGACACCGTTCGCTCCACGCGCGAATCCGAGCGCATGGTGATCCACGACATCAAGGCACTCGGCCTCGATCCAGATGAGGGCGTTGACGAGGGCGGCCCCTATGCACCTTATCGTCAGAGCGAACGCCAACCGCTTTTTCAGTTCCTCGCCATGAAGCTCTTCCAGGAAGGGAAGGCCTATCGTTGCTATTGCACCGATAAAGAGATTGAGACAAAAGCGCTCGCTGCAAAAGCCGCCGGCCAACTTCCTCATTACGACGGCACTTGTACGCGCCTCAGCGCTGATGAGAGCGAAAAACGCGCCGCTTCGGGTGAGAAATTCTCGATGCGTATGAAAGCGCCCCAGAAGGACTACACAATCCAGGATATTCTTCGCGGCGACGTGCACTTTAAAGTGGGCATGGTGGGCGACTTCGTCGTGCTTCGCTCAAGCGGAATGCCGGTGTATAATTTCTCCGTTGTGATCGACGATTACTACATGCGCATCTCGCACGTAATCCGCGGCGAAGACCATCTCTCCAATACCATACGTCAGGTGATGATCTCCGAAGCGCTTGGCTGGCAGATTCCGCAGTTCGCCCATATCTCGATGATTCTAGGAACCGATAAACGGAAGCTCTCCAAACGAGAAGGCGCGACATCGGTTACCGACTACCTTAATGCCGGCTATCTCCCCGAAGCACTGAATAACTTTCTCTCTCTGCTCGGTTGGTCGCCCGACGACAATAAAGAAGTACGCCCGCTCACCGAGATCGCCGAAAAATTTGACCTCGCTAAGCTCAGCCGCTCCCCTGCCGTTTTCGATGACGACAAGCTCGCCTGGATGAACGGGGAGTATATCAAAGCCATGGACATCAATGAGCTCGCCAAGCGCATCAGGCCCTTCGTTACCAGGGCTGGCTACGATCCAGAAGTACGCGGGGAAGAATGGTTCCTGGGCGTGCTGAGCACTGTACGAGGGGGGCTGCGTACGCTTGCCGAGATCGGACCGCACCTCGAGATCTACTACGCCGACAAGTTCGGCTTCGAGAACGACGCAAAAGCGATGCTCGCCACCGAAGACGCGAAAAAAGTTGTTAAGTGCTTCCGAGAGGAAGTTGAGAGCAATAAGGGCGTGAACTCCGAGCAGGACCTCACTACGATCCAGAACACGGTGAAAGAAAAGACCGGCATCAAGGGTAAGACTCTCTTTATGTCGATCCGTGCCTCTGTAACAGGCAAGCAGCATGGCCCCGAGCTTAAGCTCGTATTGCCTCTGCTCGGCCTCCCGGAGACACTCCGCCGGATTGATCTATCTCTGGGTTTGTAACCAGTCGTACCTGCAGCTAGGTAAATAGAAGTCTTAAGAAAAAGCGCACCAGTTGCCGAAAGGCATTGGACACTTTTTGTGGAGACCATATGAAAAATACTATCGCGCTCTTCTGCTTCCTGTTTCTCGCCGGCTGCAGCACCTTCGGCCTGATGGGAACTCAGGACAATCCCGGTTACAGGGGCCTCGCTAGTTCCTGCTACAGCGATTCCCAATGCCCTTCCGGAGTTCCTTGCGCAAACGGAAAGTGCGCGGAACCAGGCTCGTCCTGCTACTCGGACTCTCAGTGTCCAAGTGGAATACCCTGTGCAAACGGAAAATGTGCGGCCCCTGGGTCTTCCTGCTACTCAGACTCCCAATGCCCGAATGGTTTCCCTTGCGCCAATGGTAAATGCGCGGCGCCTGGCTCTGCTTGTTACAGCGACTCTCAATGCCCTACCGGGATTCCATGTGTCAATGGAAAGTGCTCCATGCCCGGATCAGGTTGCTATTCAGATTCCCAATGCCCGAACGGCGTGCCTTGCGCAAATGGAAAATGTGCTGCTCCTGGCTCCAGCTGTTACTCAGACTCGCAGTGCCCAGACGGCATTCCTTGCGCCAATGGAAAATGCGCGATGCCAGGATCTGGTTGCTACTCGGATTCACAGTGCCCCAATGGCATTCCATGTGCGAATGGGAAATGCGCCTCTCCTGGTTCATCCTGCTATTCAGATTCGCAATGCCCCTCGGGGATTCCCTGTGCGAATGGAAAATGCTCTTCCCCAGGTTCGTCTTGCTACTCAGACTCCCAATGTCCTACCGGAATTCCCTGTGCTAACGGTAAGTGCGCTCGTTCTGGGGCAGTCTGCTACAGCGATAGCCAGTGTCCACGAGGAATACCCTGTGCGAACGGCAAATGCGCCAGCGCCAAAGCCTGCTTCACCGACTCTCAATGTGGGGCCGGATCCAAGTGCCTGGACGGCCGCTGTTCCTACTGACCGTAACAGCCAGTAAGAAAATTTAATATTTTCAGCCACTTCTGTCGCTAAAGTAGTGTACTATTTTGTTTTTATGTGGTAAGCCTTTGGCTTCCCGACCCGGGACAGGAGACACCATGCTCTCATTTGTCATTTTGTTTGGGTTACCCCTCGTCAGCTACGCCGGCTCCCCTTCCCTTTCAGAAAATTCTCGCTTCATTCAGTACGTGCAGCAGAAATACGCTTCGCAGTCCGAATACCCGATCCTGATCTTTGATCGCGACGAAATCGAATGGCGTTTCGCGAAAACAAAAGCTTTCAAAAAAAACGAGAAGGCCCTGCGGCTAAAAATCATTCAGCAATACGTACGTGAAAAGACAGGATTCGAAGCCACCGACAACGATGCCGACAACTTTGAATCCTACCTCACGGTATTAAAAGACGGCGCTAACGCACTTCCAGTGCTGGAGAACGGAGCCACGGGAGCGGTGAGGTTCTGTGCTATTTTTCCCGCCGATGCCAATTCCAATCGCCGTCTGGGCGCCGAGCGCGTCTTGCAGCTGCAGACTCCAGGACTTTACAAAACAGACTTCAGCCAGATTCTTGAGCCAATGAGCCACGAACAGCTCAGGAAAATCTCGCTTTATCATGAGCTGTCCCATTGTCTCGACACCCGCTTTTTTCCGGAAAGCTACAACTCGGGCGGCGATGCCGACGCCAGTCAGGTGCACCGAAACGAAGCATTTGCGGAGACTCTGGCGATATTGTTGCTGGCAAAGGAAGGAATGGGGGATTTGGGAAAGACCCGCTCTGCGTATCGTTCAGTCTATGCACGCGTCGTGGGGAATTTTCTTGCTCGGCGTGAAGGGGGTATGGATCCCAATCAGCAGTACGGAGGACCGATTTATTACCTATCGCCGATGATCAAAGCGGCGCAAGCAATGATAGAAGCCAGTCCAGATTTCTTCCATGAAGCCAGCCTTGCGTCTCTGAAAAAGATCGCTGAAGAGATCGTGCTGGAGCAGTCTTTTTCATTTCAAATGATTAGTCTGATTAGATTCTCCTACACCGATGGACGTGCCGCGGCCTTCGAACGCTCCACAAAATTCGAGCAGGACTTTCCTGATCTTTTCAAAAACACCACGAAAAATCTGTTGGATTTCTATCGCCAGACAGATGCCGTTCTGGAAACTTTCTTTACCAGGCCTAATGCGCAACTTGCTTCTCCTGCATTGATGCCATTCAAGCCTCTTGAGCTCTGCTCCGCTTTCACCTCCGGTAGTTCTTCGGCCTATTTTGCAAGGCTCGACGCTTATCGAAATGACCTTTTGAGGGAAAATGGCACTCCCGAAGAGCAGCGTGACAGAGCGCGTTCTCTCATGAACGTTTTCGAAACGTCCGCAGACCAATGTTTCTCAGAGAATGCGCCGAACTCGGGGTCGCCTAGGAAATCAAAGCAGGACGCAGCCTTGCCCGCCTCCCTTTGCCTCGACCCACTTCGCTAACTACTTGATCCCTTCTAATGGGCAAGATTTCCTTGCCCTTTTTCCTGCCCTTCTGCGCACACAGCGTGCGGACAAACCCCTCCAACTCCCCGTAAACCAAGGTTCTTTGTCCATCTGGACCACCTCTCGGCCGTAAGATAGAGATACGAAAGAGAGGATTTTATGAAACGCCTGATACTGACTCTGCTTCTTCTGACCGCCCTTCCCGCCTGCTCCTCCAACAAGATTAAGCCCGTGGATGAGCCCCTCGATGTGAAGGCAAAGTTAGGAGATCAGGAAATCGGCATGAACGAGGATGATGAAGGCATCATCCAGGACAGCGTGCCCGTTGAAGATGAGCTCCGCGCTCTCTCATGGAAAAACTATGAAACCGAACGTAAGCTCAAGCAAGAACGCTTCGACCTCGTTCAATGCCGCACGGAACTCGCCGATCCTCGACTCAGCGGAAACAAAAAGTTGGATACGATCCCCGAGCTCGAAATTTCTGCGAACCTAAGCAAGGTGCAGGAGAAAATCGGCATTACGCAGAACGGCCGAATCAAAGTGGTGAAAAAGCAATTCATCAACGAAAGAATCGAAAAAGAGCGCGAGTACCGCGACTCACTCGACAAGCTCGTAAAAGTGATTCAGGACAACCGCGTGGATTGCGAGCGTGACCTTGGCTATATAAGGGTTTCACATGGGTTGCCTTCCCAACGCTATGCCGCAGAGGGCTACTATGGGCCCCACGGAAACTTTATTGTGACTCGCTCCGCTGAACGCAATTTGGATGACGCTTTCCGTATCCTTGCGGAGCAGACTCGAAAAGGTAAAAAGCTAGAGCGAATAGAGAAATCGGAGGCCGCTTCCGTTACCGGGGATGAGCTTCAAACTGAAGACCTGTAGCATCCAGAACAAAATTTAAAGGAGCACGGGCCCCATCACGGGGCCCTTTTTTGTTACTATGCTTGCCATGTCCAGTTTAAAGCTACGCGCAATGACTGATGTGGAATTCGATGCCTGGAATTTACACTCGCGGCTGAACTACGCGGCCGAAAAGGAAAAAGAAGGACTGAGTGCTGAAGACGCGAGAAACGAGTCCGAAAAGTCCTTCGCTCGCTACCTCCCGAACGGCAAAAACACGCCTGACCACTACATCTACGCTGTGTACTTGGATGACCAAGAAAAAGTAGTCGGTCATTTATGGTGGGGAATGCAAAACCATGGAAGCAAAAAAATTCCCTGGATCTTCGATATTGAGCTAAATCCAATCTATCGCGGCAAGGGTTTCGGCAGAGCTACGATGGAGTTAGCTCAAGGCGACGTGAGGGCCAAAGGCTTTGACCAGCTCGGACTGCACGTGTTCGGCCACAACAAGGTTGCCCGGTCCTTATATGAGTCAATGGGCTTCGAGGCAAAAAACATAGTGATGAACAAAAAACTAATAGACTAAGTATGCGCCGGAAGCATTCCCAGCTCCGCGAACTCGTTATCGCCAAGGCGACCCTGGTAAACCTGAGAAAGCCAAGGCACGTGACTTAAATTTGCCTTATTTACCGGCACCATGACTGGAAGCTTGGGCAACATCTGATGAAAAAGCACCAGCAGTGCCTGATTGTCGTCAATTACCTTTTCAACCGTACCCAAAAGTTTTTGCGTAAGCAAACGCGGAATTTTGCTGAAGATTCCCTGTGCCCAACTTCGCTCAGCCCATGGCAGACTCGCCAAGCCAAGAAAAAGGGACCACGCACAAAAAAGGCGAAAACCTTTCTCGGCAATAGGCAGTGACTGGAGATAGCGCAAGGCGCCTTCGGCGTCTTGCTTCAGGCTTGCCAACAGCTCAGTGCGCGAGTGCACAAGAAATCGACCCTCTTTTTCATCAGCCGCTTGGTCCTTTAAAAGATTTACCTTTTGGAGAAAAAGGCCGAAATGATGGGCATCAATGCTGGTTCGCGCAGTAACATTCATATTGGGCCAGCGCTCCGATACAAGCTCCGTAAGCAGGTCACCAACCAGGCCTGCGACAAAAAAACAATATTGATTTACTTCAGCAAGGCTTCTCAGCCGAATAGATTGCCCCGGCTGCAAGTCGTGACCAAAATACCGCATCCCGCGATACATGTTCATTACGGGTTTACGTATCTTTTCCCGAACATTAATCGGCAGAGAATGAAGGTCGGAGAAAATGCGAACAGAATCCAAAAGAAGCGTTCGCTCACCTGCGGGAACTTCGGGAAACGAATCGGCCCATGTAAATACGGCAGACTCATTCGGAGCGGTTTCGAGAAACTTTTCGAACTGAGAAAAAGCCGCATCACGCTGTTCTTTATTCAACCAAAGTGCGTCTTCTACCGTGTCGAGGATACGGCAAAGCAGGTAGGAAAGACCCACCCAGCCTCGAAAATCACCTTCTAGTCTGGCTATGCAAAAAGCAAAACTACGGCTTACGCGGTCTAGGTGTTTTTGATAGTAAAGAGTGTCCATCATTGAGCATACATCCTAGCCCAATCCCCTTTGAATTCCATGGAAAATTCCCCTACGGAACCTTAATCTAAATATACGAGGCCCAGGATGGAATTCGTCCCCAAAAATGTGCATTGGCTCCTTCCTGAAGAGCCTAGCCCATGCGATGTGCTACTTCATTTTCGCGGGCAATTTGCCATGGCCATAAGTGCCGGCCAGCCAGTCACTTTCAAGCTTCTGGAAAAACTGGCGAAGACCCAATGCAATCAGGTTTACATTCGCACGAAGGACCTAGACGCATGGAACACCTGGGTAGCGGGTCGTTATCCTGCCGGATCCCCCTCAACGAAAGAGGATGCGCCTACCGAAGATGAAAGCAAGCAGCTTTACGGCAATAAACGGGCCGAACTCCTTAGTTTCGTGCAAAAAACCGTGCAGAAGCGCTTCGAAGGAGACGATGGACTCGACCAGTCTTTTGAAAAAGCATTGGTGACTCTTAAGAATGTGACGCGAGAGACTGGACTGGATTGGTACTTCAAGCAATTCCATGAGCCACCGGATCTATTTAATCACAATGCCCGAGTCGCATACTCTCTCGCCATATTCTGCAGCCTTCATCCGCTATTAAATCAAAGTGACTTGGACACGCTCGTTTACTCTACGCTTATTCATGAGCTCGAAGGCAATCCTGTCGACAATATCAAAACGGTCGTCTCGCAGCAGACTCTCGCTCTTTTCGAAAAACGTAAAGACCCGGTACCCAAGAAAGTAATTGAATTGATCGAACTACACGATGAACTCTGCTCGGGAAAAGGGTTTCCTAACAACTTGACCCGTGAAAAAATTCCCGTTGGAGTGAGGGTGTTCACTCTCTTCAATCATTTTGATCAGTACCGCCTGGCGAATGCTGGAACCAGACGCGCTCGTTTTGATAGAACCAAACAGCTAATGGAAAGTCGCCAGAAAGATTACGACCAGGGGCTATGGCCGCTGTTTTGGGAGTTCTGGGAAAAAAGGGTGGAGGCTATTTCTTGAACCAGTCTATTCGCCCCGACTTCCTGAACCTGCACCTTTTCACGCATGCTCTGAATAGAGTGCTTGGAACAATTCCGCATTCAATCGTAGATAACTTCGGCAATGTAGTTTCGATCCTAGCCGCTGAAAACACAGCACCAGGAACTCTAGAGATCGAGGTTCGGGGTAAATCTGTTGCCCGCCTTTCGGGCCCAGAGGCCCACCGCACGTTGATGAAAGGCGCGGTTGAATCAGTGCTGGAATCTGAACTCCGCTCAAGCGAATCGGCAAGCGCTAAGGAATCCAGTGAACTGCTCGCGAACGATATTGATGCCCTACTCAACTTCTCCAAGGTTGAAAACCTGCCTTTCGAGGAACTTCTAAAGCAGGTAATGCGGCTGCTACGGACTCATGTTTGGGTAGAACGGGCATCCACATTCGGCATGATGGACGGTTTTGCGTTGGAGGGCCTCGCCGGCGTGGGATGGCCGGATGAGTCCTGGAAAACGGCACATTCCCCTGCTGCAGGAACCGCGGCCTCTTCGCGGGAAATTTATATCGTCGAAGACCCATCTGCCGAACCTCAGCTAAAAGACCGAGCGAAGGCCGAAGGCCTGCGCAATTTAGTCTGCATTCCGCTCCTGCATGGCGAAACTCTGCTGGGCGTAATGAAGCTTTTGAATCGCGTGGGAGGACCATTTTCGGAGGCAGATCTTCTTATCGTGAAGAGATTCGCGAACGTGACCGCACACCTTCTTCAGAAGTACCTGTTCAAAACTAAGATGCTCGAATACGAAAAAACAAGTGATCACCTCGGCAAATACCTTTCAAAAAAAGTCGTAAAGGATGTGAAAGAGCAGGAAGAGCTTCAGCTCGGTGGTATAGAAAAAAAAGTAGTTTGCCTCTTTTCCGATATTCGCGGATACACCTCAATCACCGAAGATATTTCTGCGGCTGAGCTCGTGAAGCTGCTTAATTTTCACTTCGAAAGAATGCACGCAATCATTGAAAAGAACGAAGGCACCCTCGATAAGATTGTGGGCGACCTGATTATGGCCGTATGGAATATCCCGAAGGACCAACCCGAACCCGAGCTCCTCGCGATGAAAGCAGCCCTCGAAATGCAGAAAGAAATGATCCGAACCGTGATCCCGGAATGGAACAGGCACGGCGTGGAAAAAGTAGGCATGGGCGTAGGAGTCAACTCTGGGCTCGCGCTTGTAGGAAATCTGGGTTCTTCGCGTTTCATGAACTACACAGTAATTGGCGATGCAATCAATACGGCTCAAAGACTTGAGGCAAAGGCGCGTTCCGGGGAGATATGGATGGCGGAGTCAATTTATCCGCTCGTGCACGGAAAATTGGAAAAACCCTTGCGCCGTGAGCTCGAGATTCGCCTCAAAGGCAAAGATAAAACGATCAATGCACTAGTCTACAAGCCGCTTCAATACTGACTATTGAAGATCTTTCGATATCCATTGAATGAGACCGTCGATAGGGTCCAGGATCGGCGGGCTGGGCCGTTGATTGCCCATGCACAAGAAATAGTTTTCTTCCAGTGTCCATACCTTGCCGGTGATCTGGGCAGTGCGCTCCACCTTCTTCGCGAACTCGGGGCAGTTTTTCACGATCAATGCCGATTCCCCGTTTATGTGAACGGAGCGGGGATCAAGATTGAAGCTGCTCACTATGGTATCCTTAGAATCTGCCACAAATATTTTCGCGTGGTATGAATAGGTTGCGTTTTTGGGCGTGAGCTCCCAGCGATCCAGCAGGCCAGCAATCCGGAAATTGGAATGATTGGTTTGCGTGCCCTGATGCTCTTGCCTCATGTAGTGAGTATGCCAAAGCGTCACCTTCTCATTGGAACCATCAAACATGTTTGAATAGAGATCGATCCGTCGCCCCTTTGCACGTTGGGCGCGCAGAATTCCCTTCACGTAAGTATCGTCAGGAATGAAGTATTGATTTTCCATTGTCAGGGTACGTTGGGCTCCCTGAAGCAGTCCCAATACCGCCTGGGTTGTTGGCTTGTAGGGAAGTCGCTCGCTCGGAGTTGCGGGCATACTGGGGTTGTCTCCGTTGCCCGTGTTGCTGCTAACTACATCTCGGTGACTTAAGTCGTCAACGGTGAAGCGCACATTCGGGCAAGTCAGAGGTTTTTCGCTGGCGATCATCGCTTTTGCCTTCGCCTGGAGATGTTTCTCAAGCTTGAAGTCCTTGGCGGTCCACTTCGTACAAGCCTTGATCCTGTCGGTCGCCTCTTTTGTGGCCATGCTCACTTGCCTGGAATAGCGGCTGTTCCAGAGTTTCTCATATCCATTCTGCGCCTGTGCAATCGTGCCCTTTCGATCCTCACCGGAAGAAGGCGCCATCACTGCCACATCACGATCAATGAGGTTTCTTTTTCCCAAGCCAAAATAGTCATCGGAAATGTTACGCCCACCGGTAATCAGTCTGGCCTTGCCAGGCACCTTCTTGTCGATTAGAGCGATTTTGGAATGCGTGTGAGTGTTTCCTCCGGTGGGATTGGAGGTGGGGTTGAAAAATTTTATCTCGATCCCGTTCGCGGCGAAGTAGTTTTGGAGCGCGCCCACTTCATATCGATGAAAATAGGAATCGATCAGCATGCGAACCTTTACAGGTTTCGGATTCGGGTTTTCAGCCGTTCTTTTCGGACGCGTTTTCTCCCGGATTTTTTTCATGAGCACTTTGCTCACTGACGAACACGGATCCCAAACCAGGTAAGTTAAGTCGATCGTCTCCTGAGCCTCTGAAATGTCATTGTAAAGTCGCGAAAGTGCGAGCTCGGAATGATCCAGGTACTGTAATTCGTCCGCACGAGCCGAGAGCGAGAGCAGCAAGCAAAAAAGCGCAATTGTTCTGAACACTCCCATCCCAACCTTTCGGAAAAAATGGCAGAAAACTTAAAATAGCGCCCGCCTACGGATTTACCCTAAGCGCTTAATTTTAATGGGCCTATTGGATTCGACCAATTGCTTTTAGCCAGTCTATTGTTCCGGCGATGGCCCGGTCTATTCTTTGCGGTTTATAACCTAGCTCATGCTGGGCCTTTGTAGAATCCACATACAAGTACCAAGAGCAAACTTGCCGTATCAGCTCCGGTGTCATGTGAATATCAATTCCGAACCTATTGAGAACCCTGAGACCGCCAGCCAAGAGGCCCATTGCGGCTACGGGCACGTACTTGTTCGGCGGAGGACGACCGAGAATCGCGTCTATTCTAATGATGAGCTCTCCGAAGGAGAGATTTTCTCCGCCCAGGATATAACGCTCACCTGTCTTTCCTTTTTCCAGCGCGAGCAGATGCCCGCGTACCACATCATCAATGTCTACGAAGTTAATGCCTCCGTGAAAAAGAACCCGTGGATTGTATTTATATACAAGGCCTGCGTAGCCTTTTTCATACCTGCGTGTATCTCCTGGCCCTAGAAGCGAGCCCGGATTCACGATTACTGAATTGAGGCCCCTTTCGGTCACTTTTAGGAGCTCTCGTTCGGCATCGAATTTGGTGTCAAAGTAAGCGAGTCCAAGCTTACGAGCATTAAACGGTGTTTGCTCATCAAGGAGCACGTTCGGATCTTCATTCACGCCTATTGCTGCCGTCGAGCTCGTATACACCAAGCGTTTAACTTTTTGCTTCAGAGCTGCATTGGCCACGGCGCGCGTGCCATCGACGTTGGTCTTGCGCATTAACTCAGCCTTTTTCGGATTATAGGAAATCAGCCCGGCGGCGTGGAACACCCAGTCCATCCCTTCACAGGCCCGCTCCAAAGAAACTTCATCGGACAGGTCGCCGACGGCATAGGTCACCGGAAACTCTTCGGTTGGGACGGCGGTTCTGGGGTTACGCACCAAAAGCCGTACCTCGTGGCCCTCACCCAAGAGGGCCCTGGCCAGCTTCTGGCCCAGGAAACCTGCGCCCCCTGTGATCATGGCCTTCATATGGACTTTCCCCTTCGTGACAGGTTAGAAATAGCTGCCGGCTATTTTTATCATGACAGAAGACATCAGTACTCTAGATTTTGTCGCCTTCGACACCGAGACCACCGGGCTGCAGCCCTATTCCGAAGAGCTGGTGGAGCTCGCTGCCGTTCGATTCAACCTCGAAACCGGTGCTAAAGAATATTTCCAGACTCTAGTGAATCCCCGCAAAGAGATTCCCGCTCAGGCAATGGCGGTGCACGGCATTACGGACAAAATGGTGGCTAATGCACCCACAATTGAAAAAGTACTGCCGTCCTTCTTTCAGTTCATGGGAACCGCGATTCCAGTCGCGCACAATGCTCCTTTCGATATCGGATTTCTTTCTCTGCATAGCTTGCGACATGGGATCCTGACACCTGAGACACCAGTACTGGACTCCTGCATGTTTTCTCGAAGAGTGCTGCTTGACCAGCCCTCCCACCGGCTGCAGTCGCTGGTAGAAGCCTTAGGGATCGGGGAAAGCACTTTTCACCGCGCTCTGGCAGATACTAAGAGCTGCATGGAGGTTTTTCGAACTGTTGTAGCCAAAGGCTGCGGATATAAGGCTAGCTGGGCTGCGCTGCTTGCCCGCCACGGCAAAACCTACTCCTTTCGCGATAGCTCCCGGCCATTGGAGCGAACGAAGGAACTGGAGCGTCTGGAGCCCCTGTTTTCGGCCTTAGAGGGCAGAAAGTCGGTCTGGATCGACTATGAGGGAGGCTATAGCGCACGAGAAGTGACGCCCCTTCTTCTTTACGCAAAAGGCGCGCAGCGGTATATGGAAGCCACCTGCCACCTGGACGGAGTCCGCAAGAGCTTCCGACTGGACCGCATAAAAGGAATCCGATGAAAGCACTAATTCTCCCCGTAACCCGCTCAACCTGGGCCGGCACAGTAGGCTATGAACTTTCCGATATTCCAGCGCCTATTCTTGATGAAAAAAAAGACAATGAAGATGCCCAACGGGTTTTAATCGAGCCCATCTACGCCGGTGTATGCGGCACCGATAAAGGCATTTGGTTCCGCAAAGCTTTTCGCGAATCTATTCTCACCCATATGGAACAGGACAAACGCCCTTACTTCGTAATGGGCCATGAGCTGTTAGGACGCATCGTGGAGGTAGGCTCGGAAGTAAAACGCGCCGGTCGTTTCTATGTCGGCCAGGTTGTGGGTGCGGAATCGCACATTTTCTGCGGCAAATGCCCCATGTGCCTATCAGGCAATCAGCATGTTTGCGCCAATGAGCGCATCATCGGAGTAACTTGGGACGGAGTTTTCGCTGAGCGAGTGAAACTTCCTGCGAACGTGCTATGGCCCACCGTGCTGGAGAAAATCCGTCCGGAAGTAGCCGCCATTCAGGAGCCTTTTGGAAACGCCGTGCATGTATGCACCCCGAACATGCTTGGTTCCGACTTAAAGCAGAGTGAGATGCGCGGAAAGACTGTTGCCGTGTTCGGTTGCGGAACAATTGGCTTGTTTTCGATTCTCATTGCCCGTGCCATGGGAGCCCGAAAAATCATCGGAATTGAACCGAATGCGAAGAACAAGCAAAAGGCCCTCGACTGCGGCGCAGACAAGGTAATTGACCCGTCTGATAAATCTGCGGAAGAAGTGAAAGCTTTTTTTGAGGGATTTGGCGCCGACTATTGCCTTGAAATGAGCGGGTTCCCGTCCAGCCTGCAGCAAGCCATCAAGGGAGCCCGTAGGGGCGGCCACGTGGCATTATTCGGCTTGTCTGCGGGCGACGTGACGATTCCTCAGTTTGAAGAGCTGATCACAGCGGGAAAACGCCTGCACGCAATCGTGGGGCGCCGCTGCTTCGCCACCTGGGAGATTACGAAACAGCTCTTGGAAGACAAAACTAACGGGATACAAAATCAAGTTTGGAAGCACGTGCTTGAAGAGGGCAATGGCACTATCCTGCCTTTGGCGGAATTCACGCCTGCCCTCTTCGAAAAAAATCTTACCGAGCATCCAAAGACGCTGGTCAAAATTTCTTCGCTCTAGGTCTAGAATGTGGGCGGCAGCGCCATGATTCCGGAACGGAATGGGCCTCCGTGTGGGCCACCATTTTCCGCGCCCGGATTGAAGGGCTCGCTCTCGACGGTATTGTTGTCTGAGAGAGGGCGTGCGCTATGGCCCTCTACGATTTGGCCGTACGAGCCGGAGAACACGTGGTACCCCAGATGGGCAATTCCTACGAACAGTGGCGCGCGGCGGACCAAATCAGGAGTCGATGCGCCAAAATTTACGAGGCTCGTTCCGTCGTCAACCGTATTCCTGTAATAGCGGCCCTTTGTAGTCACGGCCTGGTAAGAAAGTGCGTGTTGCCCCCATGCGCCCCGCGGATTGCCGGGATAGTTCCGCCGCTCTTCAAGATCATACTGCGGAAGCAGGCGTGCGTTGGGTGCCCAGAAATAGATTTTCCAGCCTAGTTTCTGAAGTCCGTCCAGCAGTGCATCCCCAGCCACTCCATTCGCTTTCACGTATGCATGAAGCTTCTTCCAAATTTCTCCCTGACCGGCATTTTCGAAACCTACGCGAAGACACTTGTTTGCGAGGCCGATACAGGAGGTAGGCTGGAGCATATTGCATTTCTTTTCGGAGATCTTGCACGCCACATCGGGCACCAGCTGGCGAGCCAGGCTTTCTTCGAACCCGAGCTCTCGAATTTGGGCCCGCTTCTCTTCTGTCGTCGTACGCACAGTAATTTCTTTGCCATCTGGTCCGATAATTTTTTTCAGATTGAAGCTGCCCTGCTCGCCATAAAAAGCGGAGATGCCAATGCGTTCCATGAAATACTTGTGACGTTCAAGCTCGCCATTAAGGCAACTGGTTACACCCTCCGTGATCTTTGAGAGGCCCAAAACATGGGCGGCCTTCTCTTCTGGCGTGAAGGCAAGTTCTCCTTTGTAAGAAGCCGCGGTGGCTTGGAGAGAGGCAAATAGCGTGACGAAAACGACGGCGAAGCCGTAGCGTGGGGCGAGCATCGAGGGGGGTCCTTTCAGCAAACGTTCAGTATTGGACAGAACTTGCGTTCGAATTTTGTACAATATATTAGTATTTTAGTCAACTTTTATCGTGAAAAAAATCAGGGGCTTAGCTTCATTCACCCCTGATCTTAGCTACTTAGCTACTGCTTCGTTCCTTCGATGTAGTCGGCAACTTTCTGGGCTCCGTCCGAAAGGTGGGCATCAATGAAGCCACTTAGGTCGGACCTAGCTCCCGAAGTTGCGATTACTTCAAATTTGGAAAGCACCTTTGAAAAACTACGGTCTTCAATTTTGAAATCCGTAAACATATTGGATGATCCTGCGCCCATTCCTACGAAAAAACGTGCCGCGCCCGAGCCATGCTCGAACTTTGTCACGTTCCCTGCGATTACGAGCCCCTTTTTTACAGGCGCTTTCGCGAGCTGGGCGTTGTAGCCACGCTTTTTCAGCATGTCGACGATCATTACGCTGTAGCGGGCTTCAATCTCTGCCTTTTCGCCAAGCACCTTGCCCTGATCATTGGCCTTGTCGCCCGTGAAAACCGTATTTTGCGCGGATATAGCCTCAACATAAATAGGAGTTGTTTTATTTACTGCGGCGCGATCGAGTTCTTGTTCGACGCGGCCGAGCTTGCCCCTGGCGCAACCTGAGAGCGATAACACAGCCGCCAAAACCAATACGTATTTCATGGGGTCTCCCTTGTAAATTACTTGTGCCCCTATGGTAAATGACCCACGGCGCTTAGCAAGCGCACCGAGTCAGGCTTGCCCCCAGCGGCGCACAGAGGTAGAAGATTCAGATGAGCCAAGCATTTTTAAGTCATATTGAGCAACAACTGAAAGAAATCGAAGCCGCTGGCCTATACAAAAAAGAACGCCTGATTCAGGGACCTCAGGGAAGCCATATTCAAGTGGGCGGAAAAGAAGTGCTGAACTTCTGTGCCAATAATTACCTGGGACTTTCATCCCACCCTGATCTGATTAAAGCCGCTCACGAGGGACTCGATCAATTCGGCTATGGGCTTTCTTCCGTTCGTTTTATCTGCGGTACACAAACAATACATCGCGAACTGGAGCAGGAAATCGCGAAGTTCGTCGGCCTCGACGATTCCATACTATTTTCTTCCTGCTTTGACGCTAACGGCGGAGTATTCGAGGCGCTTCTGGGGTTGGAAGACGCGGTAATCTCGGATGAACTGAATCATGCTTCGATTATCGACGGCGTTCGTCTCTGCAAAGCCCAACGGTACCGATACAAGCACCGTGACATGGTAGACCTAGAAGCCCGGCTCGTGGAGGCAAAAGCACAGAGATATCGCCTGATCGTGACCGATGGTGCATTTTCCATGGATGGCACGATCGCTCCGCTCAAGGAAATTTGCGATCTGGCTCAAGAATACGACGCAATGGTAATGGTAGACGACTCTCACGCAAGTGGATTCTTAGGAGCAAACGGCCGCGGCACGCATGAACACCACGATGTGCTTGGCCGCGTTGACATCATTACTTCCACGCTTGGCAAAGCTCTCGGAGGCTCTGCGGGCGGCTTCGTGAGCGGTCGTCAATCGGTTGTGGATATGCTCCGACAACGGGCAAGGCCCTACCTTTTTTCGAATACGTTGACTCCACCAGTGGTTAAAGCGTCCATACGCGCGCTCGAGCTCGTTGCTGACCCTAAAATAGGCGGCGAATTGAGAAAACGGCTTCGGACGAATACAGCACGCTTTCGCGAAGAAATTTCCGCAGCGGGTTTCAGCATTAAACCAGGCGAACATCCTGTAGTGCCGGTAATGCTTGGCGATGCCCAGATTTCTCAGGATTTCGCCAGAGCGCTCATGCTGGAGGGAATTTACGTTGTCGGATTCTTCTTTCCCGTTGTGCCAAAAGGTCAAGCCCGCATCCGCGTGCAGCTTTCGGCCGCCCATTCAGAATCAGATCTTACGCGAGCGATTGCAGCTTTCACTAAAGTGGGCAAGAACCTCGGCCTGCTAAAGTAGCGTGGAAATAAGGCAACTTCATCGCAAGCTTTTGAAATGGTATGATGCCGAGAAACGCGACTTACCCTGGCGCGCCTCCAGTGATCCCTATCGAATCTGGATTTCTGAAATCATGCTTCAACAGACACGGGTTGAAGCCGTGCTCCCCTACTTCCAGCGTTTTACTTCAAACTTCCCCGACGTAGCAAGCCTCGCGGCCGCGGATCCCGATAGCGTGCTGAATCTCTGGGCGGGCCTCGGCTACTACTCCAGAGCGCGCAACTTGCAGGCAGCGGCGAAGCAGGTGATGGCCGACTTCAGCGGCAAGTTTCCTGATGACTTCGACAAACTTCTTTCTCTCAAAGGCGTGGGCCCATACACTGCGGCCGCAATCGCAAGCATGGCATTCGGCAAGGCTCACTGCGCGCTGGATGGAAACCTGGAAAGGGTTTTTTCTCGGCTACTCGCCGAAAAAGAAGACCCAAAGTCAAAGGGCCGTGCCGCTGTTCTAGCTCTGGGCGATTCACTCGTAGGTATCGAGAAGCCAGGCGATGTGAATCAGGCCGTGATGGACCTTGCGGCCAGTGTTTGCCTGCCGAGAGAACCGCGTTGTGGCGAATGCCCTCTGGAAGCCCACTGTGAAGCGAGAAGACTCGGAATTCAAAAAAAGCTCCCGCTCAAAAAAGCAAAGGCGGAAAAGGTGCTGCTGAAAGCGGAAGCATGGGCCGTGGTTTCAGGCAGTGAGCTGCTGCTAGTCAGAAGGCCGGAAGGTGAGTGGCTCGCTGGAATGTGGGATATCCCTTGGAGAATAGTTGATAAAGATTACGTGCGCCCAAACGCGCCGTTTGGGAAAGAGTTTGCCGCGTGCTCCACTCCGCGCACGATCACAAAACACAAAATTGATTTTGAAGTACGTGGCGTTCGTTGTGAGATTCGCCCCCATGAAGCGGAAATTCGCCGCTTGTGCGCAAAGGCCGACAACCTTCGCTGGGTAAGGCTTGACGAGTTGCACGGTATCAACCTTCCTCGCCCATCCGAAAAGGCTTTGGGTAAGATCCTGCCCAAGCTAAACTGATTTAAGTGAATCCGGAGGCCTCATGAAAAAATTTTTCTTTCTTTCTCTCTTTCTATTTTCCGCTTTTGTTCCTGCCGCAATGGCATATGAAGGATCGTGGTTCGCGGCGGGTACCAGCTATGAGAATCTCGCGAGTGGGATTACCGAGAACGGGCTGAGCTTCACGATGGAAGGGGGCTACTGGTACTTGGGTAATATTGCCTACGGAGGATATTTCAAGACGGCGAGTTTTGGCGAAATTGACGGTCGCGCCGGTTCGAGTTTAAAGACCCATGAGCTCGGTGTTTTTTGGAAAGCCGCTAGCGAAGCCGGGCTTTATGGAAAAGTTATAGCGGGGCTCGCATTCGTAAACGCAAATGGAAACAATGCCGGGCTCAGGATCGGAGATGGCACTAGCCTCTCGCTCGGCCTCGGCGGCGGTTTTTTATTCCCGATTTCCGAGAGTTTCCATATTGGACCTGAAGTGATCTATCGCCATCTGACTGCGAGAAACGGCGGAGACCAAATTAGCATAGGCGGTCTCGTAGCTTACAGTTTTTGATTGCTTGAGAACGGCTTCACCTCGAATCACTGAGAGAAACGGTAGAAGCTTGGTAGCAAGCTCCTGAACGTTTTTCAGGCGGATTCCTTCCTGCTCAAGGCTCGTAACCGCGCATTCTTGATTCCCGCAATGATTAATCAGATTGTGTCCCGGAACGCAGTCCTGGGTCACGTTGATGGAGAATCCATGAAAAACGTGGCCATCTTTAACGGTGATGCCAACGGCAGCGAGTTTGCCGCGGCTAGTCCACAACCCTGGAGCGTCCGCACTGGTTTTCAAGTTTCGAACACCGAGAGCAGCGGCACCTTCTAGCAGCCCAAACAATAGCTCTTCCGAAAATCTCTTTACCGCTTTGGGGTCTCCATAAAGAGTCTTGAGGCTGGCGATCGGGAAACCAACCAGCTGGCCCGGGCCATGGTAAGCCGTTTTTCCTCCGCGATCCGTCGAGAGAAGAGTGATTCCTTGTTTCTTGAGGAACTCTTGCGACACGAGAAGGTCTTCAGGCTTAGACAGATTGCCAAGGGTAATCGTTTCGGGCGGCTCGAACGCAAGGAGACCGGTATAACCCTCACTGCTGAGTATTCCCTGGAAACGAAGAGCCTCTTCGTAGGGATAAGCGGAACGGAATGCAAAAAATACGTTCTTATTCGAACTCAATCCGAAGCCCCCCTAGACTTTATCCGAAAGACTCTGCTTGCCCTCTAATTTAGATTCCTCGCGATAATACGAAGACTCAAAATATCGTTCAGTGAGGTATCCACCAAGAACCTTCACCATCGCCATAATTGGCAAAGCCAGCAGAATGCCTAAGAAACCTAGCAGTTCAGCGCCTGCCAATAAAGCCAAAATGATGGTGAGCGGCGAGATTCCCATCTTCTTTCCGACAATGCGCGGCGTGAGTACCGTATTGTCGATTAGATTGGCGACCAAGAAAACTCCGAGAATTCCCATGCATTGCGTGAGTTGTCCTCCGCTCAAAACAGAAATAAAGAGGGTAAGCGCAAGGGAAGCTAGCGAGCCGACGAACGGAACCAGGTTGAGGAAACCACTCAGCAATCCGAGCAAGAGAGCCATGTCCAATCCAAGGAACGTAAAGGAGATAGAATAGTAAGCAGCGAGAAGTGCGCAGATAAGAAACTGGCCCCTAATCAAGCCGCCGAGTACCAGAGAAAGACGATGCATTACTTCTCTAACATCGCTTACATATCGACGAGGCACCATCAACATTAGCTGCTCATTCAGCACATAATAATCTTTGAGCATATAAAAGGTAAGGATCGGAATCATGAGCACGGTAAGTACGGCGCCCAGCGCTCTAGCCGTTCCGGAAAGCACACTCTCAAGGATTCCCACAGCGGGAAAGTGCGCTACCTCCGGGACCATCGTCGGCAGAACTTCTTTCCACTGTGTAAACACGTCGTATTGCAAATACTTTATGGAAACAGGGCCTAGCCGAAGGGAAAGAAAGTCCATGAGTTGAGGGAGGCGTGCGAAGAGCTCTCTTAGTTGAACGTAAATTCTAGGAACCATCATCACCGTAAAGCCCGCGATGAGTACGAATAGCAGAACCAACATCAGGAAGATGGGGCCGACTCGGCCAAAACCCCGTTTTTCAAACCAACGAACAACGGGATTGAGCAAAAAGGCGAAAAAATAAGCGATAAAAATCGGAATATAGATGGAGCGGAGAAAATAGAAGCTCACAAGAAACAAGGCCACTAGGGCAACAATCACCTTCTGTTGGGTAGGACTCAGGCTGCCGCGACTCATCATGTAGGTATTCCTCTTTCGCGAAGTTAGTAGAGTTGTATTACGTCGCCTTCGAGGAAATTCGCGCCAGAATGGATTCGGGCAATTGCTCCGTCTTCGCCAAAAAACTCAGCGACTTCGAGCGTGCCTTTTAAATCTCCGCCAGTTCTTCCAAGAAAAAGTCCCGTATCTGGATCGAAGATATCAGCCCCCTGGCTGCTCACTTTAAGAATATCGCCCACTTGAATCCCTGTAGCGCGCCCGGCATTCACATAAATCTTTGCGCCGCTTATCTTAGCTACTTTTCCGCGCCATTGAATACGATCGATTTCTTTATTGAGCGCTGGCAACGCCTTTCGTACCGCCTCTCCAAGCGCTTCCGCTACTACTTCATTGCGATAGGATTCAGAGTTTTCCTGATCCGGCCCGAATAGATTCAAGCTTGAATTTTCGCTTACGCCGGCTCCCTCGCCAAGCGCGATCTCTTTGGCCAAAGCGACGTCAACGAGGCGAAGTTCGACACTTGCGGCGGCTCGGGCAGCAGTAGGACGAAGCAGGCCGACATCGTCATCTTTGCGTCGGAATGCGATTTTCGTGATTCGTCCGAGAATAACGAGACTCACCCCCCATTTTTTTCCGTTTTCGGAAACATGGGCCACATTGAGTTTGTCAGCGTCGAGATAAAAGTCCTGAGACCGGAGGGGAATGTCCCTCTCATCGACGATATTGAGCCTATTGGTTTCAAGCAGAGCTTCGCGCAAATTATTTTTGGCGAGAACCTCAAATTTCCCTTTTACCGGCGTGTCGTTCCAGAAAGGCAAGACCACTGCTCGTTTACGAAGAGGCGCGAACTTCTGTACACCTTCGATTGCCTTTGTACGCTCGCGTTCGCCCTGAATCCTGCTAGTCGCCCCGGATTCTCTACGAAACGCTGGAGAGCGAGTACAACCAGTCAAAAAAGCCATCAAAATCAAAGCAACGATGGTCTGATCAACGTTTCGCATTTGCGGGAACTCCTTCCAGCGGGACCGCGGCTCCTGCCTCTTTAGGCGCAAGCTTTACAGTAAGCAAGGGTGGCTGAGTAAGTGAATCGACTTCACTGGACAGCGCCTCAAAAACTGTAATCGAAATGTCCGCACTTTGAAGCCCGGCAATCGCCTTCGCCAGCGCTGCCTCAGCCAAGGCTGGTCGGATCGCAAGATCAAACTTACCCCGGCGCACGCTATACTCCGTTACGGAACGCACCCCGGGTACTGATTCGAGCAGAGAACGGAACTTCTGCACCAACCCACTGTTGGATGGAAACTGAACTCGAACTACGGAGAAATCAGTATGCGCTTCAGTCTTAACCAGGCGCCTTCCCGCGGCAACCAACAGGTCCTGAAACAGGTCCTTTCCTTCTTCGACCAGGTTTCGCTGTAAATCTGCTAAGTACTGTTCTCGGCGGGATTTCGGGCTTACGACGTGCACTGAACTGCGGGCGATCACGCTTCCAACTTTGACGTCGACCAAGGTCGCGGAGACGACCAGCCTCTCATCCTTATTGTGGGAGTTTTCATTTTCATAGGTTTCAAAACGACCGGAAATACCTAAGACTAGACGGGCACCAGCTTTCGAACCCATGCCCCGAAGGAGCTCAGGGCTCGTCAGGTCCTCTCCCGCACCCACGGCCTGCATATCGGCTGCGGTCAAAATAGCGTCAGTAAATTCCCTCCGAGACAGTCGCTCTCGGGCACCAGTTGCAAGGGCCTGAAACGGATCTGCTATAGCCGTTCCCGCCTTCATGCCCGCAATTGCGGCATCTGGAGGCTTGGGGCCCTTTACAAGCACGAGAGCTTTTCCGCCTTCCGCCTCTCCCAGAGCCTTCGGTGACAAGCTCATCAATCCATTAATCACATCGAGATCCACAGCAGCACTCAGGCTTACTGAGCTCCCCCGACCACCCTCAATGATCTTATAACTTTGCACAAAGCTGGAAGCGTTCGGAAGGATTTCAAACTGAAGGACAGCACGAAGAAGCTGAGGCGAATGTTCGCGAAAGTGCTTTCCAACCGTCGACTTAAGTAGGTTCGAAATAGCCTCTGTTGAATCCCGGCCGGTGCCCACTGCGCTCACCACGCCTGAGTCTGCAAACGAAGGGAAAGCGGCAATCATTGAAAAAGCCGCCAGCAGGTAAGCCGATAAACGCATTTTATTGGAAACCAAGAACGTCGCGGCCAAATATTTCTTTGACCTCTTGAATAAAGCCATAGTCTGCTGAAAATGTTAAATCATCCGGGAACTGAAAGCGAGCCCTTACCCCATCCGGGGCAACGTATTCGATCACGCCCTTACAGCCCCCCTTACTCTTTTGGCATAGTTTCTTTAAGCTCTCCAACTGGTCCCGCGAAGTGCTGTAGGGATTCAGACGAAAAACCACAGTACGCACGTTCTTGATTTTTTCCTGAGAAGCAACTTCGAGCGATTCTATGTGTGACGCCAGAACTTTCACACCCTGCTCATTGCCTTCAATCTGCCCCTTTACGACCACCACGTTGCCAACGCGAATAGAATCGCGGCACTTTTCAAAAGTCTTGGGAAAGCAAATTACCTCTATTCTGCCGTCGTAATTCTCGAGGGTGACGAAAGCCATTCGGTCGCCCTTCTTCGTCATGATTTCCTTTGATGCGGTAATGATGCCGCCAAGGGCGGGTTCGTTCGCTTGAGCAGACTTGCGCGCTTTCCAGTCCACGGGCCCCTCTTCCTTCTTTGGAAGCTTGCCTTCACGTGCCTGCTCGGAAATCCGGCCGATGCTTGTAGTCGTGCACTGCCTGAGCAATGAGCGGTAAGGATCAAGCGGATGACCGCTCACATAGAACCCAAGCAGCTCTCGTTCCGCTTCGAGCTTTTCCATATGGGAAAACTCAGGCTGGGCTGGCATCTCCGGCTCGGGAGCTTTAAGCGCTGGACCGCTCCCCGAAGTGCTGAAAACAGTGTCAAAAAGGCCACCTTGTCCAAGCGCTGCGATCTCTGCCTCTTTGACTGCCCAAGCCGATACAGCTTCGATCGCCTTGAAAAGTGTCTGCCGGCTTACCCTGCCGGAGGCAGGCGAACCCACAGAGGATCCTTGAGGATAAAGGGAATCAAAGGCCCCCGCGCGAATTAGTACTTCAAGCGTCTTCTTATTCACTTTCTTGTTCGCCACTCGCTTGCAAAACTCAGGAAAAGAGCGGAATGGACCATTCGCAACACGTTCTTCCACGATCACAGAGATGGCGGCACCCCCGCAGCCCTTGATAGCTTCCAATCCGAAACGAATACTTTCTTTGCCCTCGGGCGCGGTGACCACGTTAAATAGACGTTCGCTTTCATTCACGTCGGGACCGAGCACGGGTAGGTTGTGCTCTTTCGCGTCGCCGATGTATTTAGCGAGCTTATCCGTATCGCTCATCTCGGTCGTGAGAAGTGCGGCGTAGAACTGAGCAGGATAGTGAGCTTTTAGATACGCGGTCTGGAAAGAAACATATGCGTAAGCAGTCGCGTGGGATTTATTGAAGCCGTAACCCGCGAACTTCTCAATGAGGTCGAAAATGTCGGTGGCTTTCTGCGGATCAATGCCGTTCTTCGCAGACCTCTCCACGAAACTGCCCTTCATTTTCGCCATCTCTTCGGGCTTTTTCTTTCCCATGGCGCGTCGAAGCAGGTCGGCTTCACCGAGCGAGTAACCCGCGAGCACGCGAGCGGCACGCATCACCTGCTCCTGATAAATGATTACACCGAGAGATTCTTTTAATACTTCCTCTAGCAGAGGATGGGGATACGCGATCTCCATCCGACCGTTTTTGCGCTCGATGAAATCGTCCACCATGCCGCTTTCGAGCGGCCCCGGACGGTACAATGCGTTGATCCAGGTAAGCTCTTCCAAATTCGCCGGAGCGAGCTTCTTGCAAAGGTCGGCCATGCCGGAACTCTCTACCTGGAACACACCATTATTGTCGCCTTTCGCGATCAAGGCGTAGGCCGCAGCGTCTTCCACGCCGACGTCTTCAATCCGGAAATCTGTCGGTTTGCCCTCCCGTTTTCTCTTCTCATTCACCTGCGTAACGGCAGTCTGAATATGAGTCAGTGTTTTGAGACCCAGGAAGTCAAATTTGACGAGGCCAACCTTCTCGGCCGCGCTCATGTCATATTGCACAACTACGGAGCCCTCCTCATCCATCATGAGAGGAGCATAAGTGGTAAGCGGATTGTCGGTGATGATCACGCCACCGGCATGCTTGCCGTAGGAACGCGTGAGCCCCTCCAGCTTGAGTGCGTGGTGGAAGAGCTTGTCTACTGTGGGATTCGTCTCCCGAAGCTCCGCGAACTTCGGTTCTTCATTGAGTGCTTCCTGGAGAGTAATACCGAGGCGACTAGGCACGAGCTTAGTGAGCTGATCCACTTCGCCAAAGCTCATGCCGAGCACACGGCCTACGTCTTTGATAACAGCTTTGGTCTGAAGTCGGCCGAAGGTAATGATCTGAGACACCTGATCCTTACCGTACTTTCCGCGCACATACTCGATCACCTCACCACGGCGATCCATGCAAAAGTCGACGTCGAAGTCGGGCATGGAGATACGCTCTGGGTTAATAAAGCGTTCGAAAAGTAGGTTATAGGGAAGTGGGTCGATGTCGATGATGTCGAGCGCCCACGCCACTGTGGAGCCAGCACCAGATCCACGGCCTGGACCTACGGGAATCCCCTGCCCTTTAGCCCAGCGAATAAAGTCAGAAACGATCAGGAAATATCCGGAGAATCCGGTTTTCTGAATCATTCCGATTTCGTCTTCGTTTCGCTGCTCGTAGGCCTTCCTGAGCTCCAGCCAGTCAGAGCGCGCAAGTGTCGCCTTGAAGGATGGCGCCTCGAAGCGTTTCTCGAGGCCGCGACGGGATTCGATTGCCAGGAACTCCTCTGCCGTCTTCGCCGTTTCGCCCTCGGGAATCGGAAACTTGGGTAGGTAGTAGATCGGACGGCCTTTGTCGTCGGTGAACTTGAACTCCACGCTGCAGCGTTCGGCCACTTCGAGCGTATTCGCGAGGGCCTCTGGGCAAAAGGCGAACTGCTCCTCCATTGTCGGCGGATCTTTCAGCCAAAACTCAGTGCAAAGCGAACGTTTGTTTTCGTCAGAAAGCGTGCGGCCGAGTTGCGTGAGCACGAAAATCTCGTGGCTCATGGCATCGTCCTTCTCGAGGTAATGCACGTCGGCAGTGGCCACGGGTTTTACCTTGTCTGCTTTGCACCGAGAAAGAAGCCACTCATTGATGCGAGTCTGCTCAGCGAGATTGTTCTCCTGCAACTCGGCATACAAGCGATCACCAAAGGTTTTGTGAAGCCAGGCCCACTCCTGCTGTGCCAGGTCTTCGCGATTGTTGAGAAGATGGTAACCGATCTCCCCCTTCATTCCTCCTGTGAGAGCGATGAGACCGGCGGCACGCTCTTCGATCCAAAGCTTAGTCACCAGGGGGCGCTGTGCTCTGCCTTCCGTATACGAGCGAGATACAAGGCTCACTAAGTTCTGGAAGCCGTCGCGATTCATCGCAAGTAGCACAAGGCGCGTGTAGGGAAACTTCGCCGTCTCGGGTGCTCCTTCGAGCTTCACGTACACATCGCAGCCGTAAATCGGCTTAACGCCAGCCTTTTTGGCCTCGCCCATGAAATCGATTACGCCACACATATTGCCGTGATCGGTCAGCGCTACGGCTGGAAGTCCATACTCTTTCGTTTTGCGCATCAGATCTTCAATGAAGACCGTACTAGCGAGCGCGGAATAGGAAGTATGAACGTGGAGGTGGACGAATTTAGCCGCCGACATCTGGCGTTATTCCCACTCTATAGTGGCAGGTGGCTTAGTCGAGATATCGTAAACAACGCGATTTACACCGCGCACTTCGTTCACGATTCGGTTTGATACGTGGGCCAGGAAATCTAGCGGAAAGCGAAACCAGTCCGCCGTCATTCCATCCTGACTGGTAACGGCACGCAAAGCGATGGGGAACTCATAAGTGCGGCCATCACCCATCACGCCAACCGTACCCACCGGTACAAGAATAGCCCCGGCCTGCCAGATCTTATCGTAGAGACCGTAAGCACGGATCTCATCCACGTATATCTTGTCCGCAGCGCGCAGCACCCGTAGCTTTTCTTCCGTAACTTCTCCGAGACAACGTACGGCGAGTCCGGGGCCGGGAAAAGGATGACGCCCAAGAATTTTCTCGGCCACACCGAGTTCACGGCCCATCTTACGCACTTCGTCTTTAAATAACTCGCGAAGTGGCTCGATCAGTTGGAGCTTCATGTTCTCGGGAAGGCCGCCAACGTTGTGATGACTCTTAATCGTAGCGCTGAAGCCTCCACGGCCCGGTGGGGGCATACTTTCAATCACATCTGGGTACAATGTTCCTTGCACCAGCCAATCGATTCCAGTCTGCTTGAGCTCAGCGGCAAGACGCTTCTCTTCGCGCTGAAAAATATCTATAAAAGTCTTCCCAATGAGTTTTCTTTTCTTCTCGGGGTCAGTCAGCCCCGCTAATCCACCAAGAAATTCAGCGCGCGCGTCGACCATAGAGACCTTGAGGCCCGAGTCGCGGAAATTTTCCATTACCTGCAAGGCCTCGCCCTCACGTTGCAAGCCGGAATCAATATAAAGGCAGTGCAGACGTCCCGGAATCGCGCGTTCCACTAAAGTAGCGGCGACCGTGGAATCCACCCCTCCGGAAAGAGCGCAAATAGCATGGGCCCGAGGGCCAACTTGAGACGAAATTTCTTTTTGCTTGTGCGCGGCGAAGTCACCGATATTCCAGCCACCGGCAATCTTGCAAATGGACAGAAAATTCCGGAAAATCTCCAGGCCTTTTTCCGTATGCGTAACTTCAGGATGAAATTGCACGGCATAGGCTTTTCGGCTCTCATTTTCCATCGCAGCCATCGAGCCCGACACCGAGCGAGCGATTTCCACGAAACCAGGAGGCAGTTGCCTGACTTCGTCCCCGTGGCTCATCCAGGTATTAATATCACTAGTATTCAGCCCTTTCAGGAGAGGGGAGTTCGCTTTGGTAACGTGCACTCTCGTGAATCCATATTCGCGTGTAGTCGCGGGTTCCACTTTTCCGTTGAGAGCGTGGCCAAGCCACTGCATCCCGTAGCATATCCCAAGTATCGGAACTCCCAATTCCAGGATAGCCAGATCTCCCTGAGGGGAGCCTTTGTCAAAGACGGAATGAGGGCCACCGGAAAGAATTACACCGGCAGCCTTGTGGCTGCGAATCTCAGAAATGGGCGCATTAGCGGGGAGGATTTCGCTGTAGACTCCAAGCTCGCGGATCCGCCTCGCAATCAGCTGCGTGAACTGACTTCCGAAATCTAAAATGAGGATCTTTTGCACCTGATTTTCTTACCACAGGGAGGGTAAAAGACGAACGCGTCAGGCGAGGTATATCCCAGAATAACGCAGATCGGCAATTCCTCCACGCGCTCTTTGGAATAAGCTTACAATCGGGCTATTTCGCGTCCGTGGCCGGAAAGCCCGTATAGCCCTCTGGAGGACCGAGATCCGGTGGCGGACCGTCCACAAAAGGCACCTTTACCTCGAGGTCGTCTCTTGTGCTTCGAAGGCGATCAGCACCCGACGATCTCCAGAAAAATTCTCTTCCGCGCCTCTCCAGCCAAAAGGCACCTCCCCAAGAGTCTAGCATCGGATCTCCAGGTCGGCTGATGATCTTCCAGAATGCCTCATCGGAAAGCCCTTTCCGGTCAGAGAAGTTCTGGATTGTGATCGTTGCAAGTCTTCGCATCTTCTCATTGACCACTAGGCTCTCACGCGCTTCTTTCAAAGAGGAAAACATCAGAAATAGATGAAACAAGATCAGCAAGACGCTGCCGGCTGCAGCTATGCGGACGTTAAGCATGATTCGCTTTCACACGAACAGCTCGGGCTTTTCCACAAGCTTCTCCCAGATCAGGTTGTGGAACTGATCTTTGGCTACGGACAGCAGACCGGTGCCCTCAATCGCCATGTAGCGCGCTCGCAAAGGATTAGAGTATCCGAAGCAATCGTCGGAGTGGAGGGTCGTCTCGGCATCGGCACCCCCAGTATCCACTCGCACTGCTCCGGAGTAGATTACATGGAAGTTTTCATCGCCCTCTGAAATGTGCTCACCGGAAGTCACTGTCTGGAACCGAAAGCTGTCAATAAGCTGTGCCTGATCACGGGCATTTAACTTGGAAAACAGCGGGTGTCGACGGAAAAAACTCGTTAGCCTGATCATCGCTTTTACGCGATCAGAAGAGCCAAGAGTTTCAGAAAAACGATCAAATCCCTCTTTCCGAAGCACCAGCGCGATACAGCCACCATCTGAAATGATGGAGGCTGTGCGAGGAACGTCGTCTATCAAGGCAATCTCTCCAAATGCATCACCTTCCGAAAGGTCGGCGAGGGGATAGTTTTGTCCCTTAATGTCGGTATAGAACGCATTCGCGTGCCCTTTGACCAGTACGAAAAACTCTTTACCTAATTCACCCTGGTGCATGAGAAAGGAGCCATGCTTGTAAAATGCAGGCTGCATCTCATTCAAAAGAGCAAGCCGTTCTTGGTCGTTCAGGTAGGCAAAAAGAGGGATTTTTTCCAGAGCCGAAATCCGCTCTTCAAACGTGAGACTGTCTTTTACTTTGTCTTTCTCTACCACCACGCGCTTCCGCATTTTCTGCGCGCGAGCCCGAAAGTGGTGAAACAAAAATACACCAGCTGGAAAGAGCGCGATGCCCACTAATGCCAGGATCATAAAGAAAGCGCCGCTCTTTTGCGAAAATGAGATCGCGGCGAGATCTTCCGAAAGTCGTGGAGCCATTGAATCCCAGAAAGATCGAACGCAGTCCAGCCACGCGAACAGCCACACGAAACAAATCACGACTGCAAAATACATCTCTCTTCCCAGACTCCCTCGTGACAAAAAGACTTCGCGCAGCTGGGCAGAAACCTTTTCCTCTAAGCTCTCTCGAAAAAAAAGCGCTTGCATCAGATCCGCCCCATCGAATCGGAAAAAGGGGCACGCCAGCAATAATGTCACGCTCGCGCAAGATGAAAAACCTGCGAATGCACTGGCAGGCGACAATAACTGGGCCATTCCCAAGATCGTAAATATTCCCGAGAGAGCCAGAGGGGACAGCAGGCCGAGTATCGCCAGCTGCGCACGCATTTTAAATCCGAAAAGATTAATCCCGCTTCGATCTCCAGAAAGCACCAGAAGTGGGAAATACAGGGTGAATACAGGCTGAAGCATCTCCTTCTGCAAGGATCGCAAAAAAGCCGACTGCAGAATTGCCCTCAAACTAAAAGCCAGCGAGGCCGCCATATACGCAACGAAGAATAAAAATAGATAAGATGGGGAGACATCACGCAGAGTCGCGGGCACTGAGGAATAGGGAAAGAAAATCAGCGCAATTGCTGCAAGTACAGCCACCAAAGAAAGCAATCCAGCAGATCGCAGGGGTGCCAGCAATTTTCCAGTGAAACCGAAAATCGTGACCGCGAGCGTGTTCAAGCTCGTAAACTGAATTTTCTCTTTTGGTGGAAGAATATCCAGAGTTTCCGTACCAGAGCTCGACTTACGGCCAGTAATGGAGAAGTAATCAGCTAGGCCCATTCGTTTCAGCTTGGAAAGCACCCGCAGACACTGTTCGATATGAGTTTTTTTTGCGATCCCGATGTTTGGCATGAGAAGAGCCAGCAACGACTGATTCTCATTCTGCTTAAGGAACTTCACGATGGCATATTCGCGATCGCTGAAAATTTCTTGCTTCCCGTTCATGGGATTTGAGACCACGATCGACTCATCATCGTATCGGCCAGCTTCAAAAGGCTTCAACAGCATATACTTCCTTGTTAGAGCCCGAGGGAATCCTTCCCACCGGCAAAAATGCAGGGTCTAAGGGCCAACCCAGTAATTTGGTGCTTCTTTCGTAATGTCTACATTGTGTGGGTGGCTTTCACGCAGACCCGCCGAAGAAATTTTCACGAACTTAGCTTTTTCTCGAAGCTCAGCGAGGTCGCCGGCGCCAACATAACCCATTCCGGAACGGAGGCCGCCCATGAGCTGGTGCACCACTGCTGAAATCGTTCCCCGGTAAGGAACACGGCCCTCAATGCCTTCCGGAACAAGCTTAGAATCTTCCATCCCAGCCTGTGAATAGCGATCTTTGGACCCGCGCCGCATCGCTGCCAGGGAGCCCATTCCGCGATAAACTTTATAAGAGCGCCCTTGGAACAATACCAGCTCTCCAGGGCTTTCATCGGTGCCAGCGAAGAGACTGCCGATCATCACGCATCCCGCTCCAGCGGCCAGTGCTTTCACAACGTCACCCGAATACTTAATGCCGCCGTCCGCGATTACGGGAATTCCACGTTTCGAGGCTTCAGCTACGGCATCCATTACCGCCGATAGTTGAGCCACCCCTACTCCTGCAACCACACGTGTAGTGCAGATGGAGCCTGGTCCGATTCCAACTTTAACACAATCGGCGCCTGCATCGATAAGCGCCTTGGTTCCTTCGCCAGTGGCAACGTTGCCGGCAACTATGTCCACATCGGGAAACTTCGCCTTAAGCTTTTGCACAAGATCCAGGATTCCCTGGGAATGCCCATGTGCACTATCGACAAACAGCGCATCCACGCCGGCTTCTACGAGCGCTGCTGAACGATCCATCACATCTGCGCTTACGCCAATAGCCGCCCCAACTACCAAGCGGCCGAAACGGTCTTTGTTCGAGCCAGGGTATTTCATCGATTTTTCGATGTCTTTGATTGTAATCAGGCCTTTGAGATGCTGTTTATCGTCGACCACGAGCAACTTTTCGATGCGATGCTTGTGCAGAAGTTTTTTGGCGCTCTCTCGATCGGTTCCAACTTTGCAGGTTACAAGGCCATCGGCGGTCATAAACGCGGATACAGGCTGGCTTTCGTCCTCCAGAAAACGAACATCGCGGTTCGTGATAATGCCAACCAAGGCGCCATCCTGGGTTCCATCTTTGGTAACTGGTACACCAGAAATTTTGTATGTCGCCATTAAGGCGAGTGCTTCCTTCACCGGTTTATCGGGCGAAATCGTTATTGGGTCGAGGATCATGCCGCTCTCGCTTTTCTTAACGCGAGATACTTCAAAGGCTTGGTCCTCGATCGACATATTTTTGTGGATAACGCCTAGACCACCTTCCTGGGCCATCGAGATCGCCGTATCCGATTCAGTCACGGTATCCATCGCGGCGGAAAGAATCGGCACGTTCAAGCTCAACCGCTTGGTGAGACGAGACTTCAGGCTCACTTGATTTGGAAGAACCGTGCTGTGTCCTGGAAGAAGGAGCACGTCGTCGAACGTCAGAGTCTCACGGAAGGAGGTAGGAATCTGCGGCGAATTCATGCTTCACAATAACACAGCGGTTCGCTCATAAAAAGGGGGACAGCCGACTCAAATGGCCGAAACCAATAAGACAATCGCGGGTACAGCTCGGTATAACCAACTAATCAAGACAAGATACGGAACGACTTCCGGTATTCCTGCACATAGGAATGATAATTTTTCCAACCCTGGTCGATCATCGCAGCCCTCTCTTCGGGTCGAAGCAGGCGCACGGCTTTAGCCGGAGAGCCCAGAATCATCGAGTTGGGGGGAAACTTTTTGCCCGGAGTCAGCAAAGCACCCGCCGCAACCACGGATCCTGCTCCCACTTCCACCCCATCGAGCATAATAGAACCCATTCCAATCAAGCAGTCATCGCCTACAGTACAGGCATGGATCAATGCTTTATGTCCGATCGTAACGCGCTTGCCGATCACGGTATTGTACCCACCGTGAGTCACGTGAATAACAGTTCCATCCTGTACGTTCGTGTAGTCCCCGATATGGATGCTATGCACATCTCCGCGAACCACGGCGCCAAACCAAACGCTTACGTGCTCGCCGAGAGTTACGTCGCCCATTACATCGGCGGACGGGGCAACCCAGGCGCTGGCAGGAATGATAGGAAACTTTCCGGAAATTGTAGCAATCAAAGGAGAGCGGCCTCTCCCCGCAAAGAAAATGAATTGGCGCCGGTGATTCTTACTGGAAGGAATTTCCCTTCAAGATCTACGGGGGAAGTTCCAGTGGGCGGCGTGAAATTCACCTGACGCATTCCAAGGGTGCGGCCAGAGGCTACGCTCGGCTCTGTCTTCGAAGCTCCTTCGCAAAGAATCTCTTCGATTTTTCCGATCTGGTCATGATTGTTTTCGCACTGAATCTCATTTTGCAGTTCCATAAGACGGGTATGACGAGCGCGTTTCACTTCATCGGGGACGGTATCGCCAAACTTCAAGGCATGGGTACCGGGACGCGGCGAATAGGTGTAGCTGAAGATCAAATCGAAGCGAATGCGCCGGATGAGATCCATCGTTAGTTCGAAATCCCCATCGGTTTCCCCCGGGAATCCCACTATCATATCAGTCGTAACCGCAATACCGGGCACCCTTCGGCGAAGTTCTTCGAGACGAGAAACATACAGCTCGATTGGAACATAGCGTTTCATTTTTTTGAGAACTTTTCCAGATCCGCTTTGCACTGGGAGATGCAGATGGGGAACGACGCGTGAAAGCGTGGCGTGACAATCGATCATCTCTTCATCGAAATCCTTAGGGTGGGAAGTGGTATAACGAATTCGGCGCAGTCCGCGAGGCTTACCGCTTCTTCCAGTAGGATCGGTGGTGCCCCGCTCGTCCATTTCATCCGACATCTTCTGCAGCGCACGAAGGAGAGCTGGAAAGGATTGCCCCGCCGCCGGACCGCCCAGGCTCTTGCCATACGAGTTCACATTCTGCCCAAGGAGGGAAACCTCCACCACGCCGCCAAGTATCAGGCGTTTCACATCCTGCACTACCTCTTCGAGGCGGCGGCTCTTTTCACGGCCTCGCGTGAAAGGCACTATGCAATAGGAACAGAAGTTGTCACAGCCCTTCATAATATTCACGAAGGCGGAAGTTTTTCCAGGCGCGATCTTCGTTTCAATCGAGTAGTCGTTCGAGGGATCGAAACCGACTTGCATCACTTTCCGTTCGCCTTGTTCAACCCGGTAAAGTACCTCCGGGAGCTGATCCAAAGAATCAGTTCCGAGCACAAAGTCGAGGTGCGGAGCCCCTTCGAATACTTCCTTACGATCTTGCTGAGCCACGCAACCAGTAAAGCCGATCTTAAGATTGGGATTTTTCTTCTTTCCATCGCGCTTCAGCAAACCCATCATCGAGTAAGCTTTCTGCTCTGATTTGTCGCGGATAGAACAAGTATTGAAAATCACAAGATCCGCATCTGTCATTTCCTCAGCGGAGGAATACCCTTGCTCCGCAAGGGTGGCGGCCATGCGTTCTGTGTCGTGCATGTTCATCTGACAACCAAAGGTCTTAATAAAAAAGCGGCCTTTGGTGGTGTCTGTGGGGAACTGCATTGGGCCCGTTTATACAGAGAAAGCTGACGGTTGGGAAGTTAGAAGGTCATCGAGCCGAGTGAAATCCCTTACTAGTCTGCGGGCTTCCAGCCTTCACGGGCGTTTTCAATAAGTTCTCGCGCGCTTGTTCCATCCTCCGGCCCCGTAACAGCAGACCAAAGAAAGCGGATTTTAGTGAACTCCTCATGCAAAGTGCGAAGGAGTCGTTTCGCAACTCGAGCCCCGCCTTCGGCATCGCAATCGTCCATCAGCACTACGAACTCACCCGAGTCTTGCAGCCAGAAAGTAGAGTCACTGGAGCGAAACAAAGCCCGCTGCAGGGATTTAAAAATCGCAGGGCCCTCTTCAGCCCCCATTCCGCTTCCCGGCGCGGGACGTATCAGCAAAAGTGAAAGTTTAGCCAATGCACCGATTGCGGTGCTCAGCCGATTGTTCACAACTAGATCCAGCTCATCAACCCGAGACAACATCGGCAACGCAAAGAAAAATTTCCAGCCATTGGTCATTCTCGCCGGAGCAAGATCCGCCCAGATAAATCCTTCGTGTGCGAGCAAAATTTCTTTGTCAATCGCAAGTTCCACACCGAGCCCATCACGCACTCTCGTGTCAGCATCCCGCCAGGGAGAAAATGGCTCAAATAGCTGTTCGAAAGTCTCGGGACTTTCGCCGATCGAAGGCTGAGAGCTTTGTACGGAAACCACGAGAAACATTCCAGTCTTCGGTTCTTTGCCCGCCATCATGCCATGAGGAATAGTGCCCGATGCTTCGAGCGCAAGCTTCACTCGAATTACGCCTTTCTCTCCTGGACCAAGCATTCCAATATCGGAAAACTTGGCAGCATTCAAAACCAGGCTATCGAAGACATGCGCCAATCGGCGAAAATCGCCACATACGTGAGGCAGGTCAGCCTCGATTTCCAGCTCTAGCTCGAAACGGACTTTTTCCAGGAGAGGACGTAGCACTTCTTTACGGGCACTGACAAAATTACCAAGGTCCAGTTCACTGAGGCGAACTTTGAGGGTTCCCGCATCCACCCGAGAAATTTCGAGAAGATTTTCAACCGTCTTACGAAGGCGTTCGGCATTCCTTCGAAGCATAGGAATATACTCTTTTTCTGCAGCGAAGCGCTCTTCCAGCATCGCAGTGGCGTTCAGAATTGCCGTAAGAGGAGTATTGAGCTCATGAGAAACGATGGAGAGTAAATTAGAGCGAAACCGTTCGTTGTCGACTGAGTCATCCTTCCGGCGTTTTGCCTTCTCGGACTTTGACTCGTCGTGATCGTCAATCATCCATTCTCTCCGCGCGCAGCATCCACGCGTCGCCAGTGGGATCATCTTCCAGGATGGCAGGATTCTCTATCATCTCCTGATTTCGCTCCGTAATCCTAAGCCTGCAAGGAGCGACGAGTTCCACAAGGCTGTCTTTTCCCTGCACTTCTGCGATCCAATCGCCGGTTTCAAATTCGTCCCCCACATCGGCGAAATCTACGCCATGAACGGAGCCCACTTGATCGATGGCACTCTGAGTGACTCCGATCGTGATTGCATCCCCATCTTCCACCTTCCAAAGGAGGCCTTCCTGGTATTCCTGCGGAGTTTCTTTCACTTTTTACCTTTCTTGGCATGGCCGTCACGGAGCGCTGCATGTTTTTTGGGAACCAGGTCAATTCGCGCTTCCAATCTGAGCGAATAATTCTTAAGCACGTCGTCAACAATGTTGTGAACATCTATTTTGGCCAAAACCTTCGAGATTTCTTTAGCAAAAACATCTACTGCGTTTTCACGAAGGTTCTCGATATTCTCCACAAGCACCCGACGAATGTCTTTGGGCACGCGCAAATCGGAAACGTTAGCGAGAGGAACTCTTCGGAGTACGTCACCAATCAGCCCCTGCCTTATGGATTTACGCGCCATTACTTCTTTTTCCCTTTTGCAGCAGTTTTAGAAGGCTTCTTTGCTTTGGTCTCGGAACGCTTTTCTTTTGCGCGAACCTCAAATGCTTTCATCATCGACGGGAGCTTCGTTCCGGTAAGTGAATTCAAGATGAATTTGGGAATTGCGATCTTGAAAGCAACATCTACAGTGTAGGTAGCTTCTACCTTGTCACCTTTTGCTTTGAGATCCCATCCACCACTATTGTGGGTGAATGTACCATCACTTTCTGTCATCTCCCACTTCAAGCTCTTGCCAGGAATTTCCGTGTGCTTCAGAGAATACTTCACCGTTTTTCCAAGCATGCTCACGGTATAATCCGCGAATACATCCTTGCCTGCTCTCTTCGTAATTTCCAGGCTTTCCATTCCTTCTACGAAATCTACGTAACCTTCGTAGTCGGAAATTACATCCCAGAGCTCATCAATTGAGACATCAAATACGGTGGTATGATTCGCGCCTGCCATTCGGTTCTCCTCAGTAATTTGGCTTTTTGTCGAAGCGATGTGTGGCGTGAATTTCGCGCACGGTTCCTGTTTCAGAGCGCATAACGATCGAATGCGTTTCCGCTCCGCCTGGCGTGAACTTTACCCCGTTTAGAAAATTTCCCTGGGTTACTCCCGTCGCGCAGAACATCACATTGCCTTTGGCCATCTCTTCGAGTTGAAATATTTTGTGAATTTCGTTCACGCCCATTTTCTTAGCTCGTGCAATCTCGCTGTCATTTCGAAATTTCAGGCGGCCCTGCATGTTTCCGCCTATGCAACGAATAGCCGCGGCGGCAATCACCCCTTCAGGAGCCCCACCGGTTCCCATCAAAACGTCTACACCGGAATTCGGCATCGCGGCCGAGATGGCTGCGGAAACATCGCCATCGCCAATAAGCCAGATTCTGGCCCCGGCCCGGCGCACTTCCGCGATCAAGTCAGCATGCCTTGGTCGATCCAGGATCACGACAGTCAGGGCATCGACGGTGGTCTTTTTCGCTTTCGCGATCTCCTTCAAGTTTTGAGTAGCGGGCATAGACAGATCGATGGCTGAGGCTGCTTCGGGGCCTACAGCAATTTTTTCCATGTACGTATCAGGAGCATGCAAAAAATTTCCATCGTCGGCGATCGCAATCACTGAGATTGAGTTATTTCCGCCATTGGCGCAGATTGTGGTGCCTTCGAGTGGGTCGAGAGCCAGGTCAAGCCTCGCGCCTTTTCCAGTTCCCACCTGCTCTCCTATGTAGAGCATCGGAGCTTCGTCGCGCTCTCCTTCTCCGATTACGACCCGTCCGTCAAAATCGATCGAGTTGAACATCTTGCGCATCGCCGTAACAGCAGCCTGATCCGCTTGTTTTTCATCACCGCGGCCCATCAGACGAGCGCTTTCAATTGCCGCCATCTCCGTAACGCGGACAAACTCCATCGCGTAGTTTCTGTCCATATCGCCTTCCGATCTGTGTGGTTCTTGTCCTGAGAATTCCTAGGTTTTTTCCTTTAGAAAACTGACCAGACGGTAGTCCAAGACGTCAGCATGCTCAAGAACTTTCCGGAAGCCCTGGCAAGTGCGCGGATCGGGAGTTACGTCTCTGTGCATGACCACTTTGTCCCCCTCCAGCCGCTGCATTTCTCCCGTCGAAACTCCAAGCCCTTCGTCCCATTCCCAGTACTTACGCCCGCAGCAAAAGAGCGCACGGCTCACCCCTCCTTGAGCCCCATGCCAGAGAAAAAGATCTGTCGCAGGATCTCCGTGATACCAGTTCGACATTCCCCGGAGAAAGGCGTCGGGGGCGCCCCGCTGGTCTACTTTTTTCAACGACCGCGCAATATGCAAGGGATCAATAAATGCGTCGATTTTCTCTCGTTGTGCCGTAGAAAGTTCATCGAAAAGGAGCCCCACTGTCCATGCACTAACTCTCGCTACCCGCACCCTCACCCCAAGAGGCTCACCGTCGAGCTTCAACTCTGCAATGCAGGAGTAACCCTCGGGAAAAAGCAGCGACTCTCCGTACTCGAGTAAACTGATACCAATGCCCATTGAAGAAATGTCGCGAACGGCGAACACCTTCTCGTGCTCTTCGAAAACAAACTTCATTTTTTCCCTGGGAAGGGGGTAGCGCGGAACAACTCGTTGCTCTTCAGGATTGATGCTCATGGTGAAAATTTTATCAGAAAAGCGGCTGGGCAGTGTATTCTTGGCAAAGGGGTTTTTGCACTGAGTTATGCTTAGCGCTTTGTTCAGCTTGGGGTTTCTTCTGCTTTTCGCCGAGTTTTCCTCGGCGAACTTCAAGCGGCTCGCTCCCGTTTTGGAAGCGTGGGATCAAAGCCGACGTTCGCCAGGTACCGGTAGCGACTCAAATCCTTTTCCTTGGCTAGGCGGTTGGGAAAAACTTGCTGCAATGGTATGGGCACTTGCATTGTCGATACCGTTGCTAGCATTTGCACTGGGTTGCCACCTCTTTCTCCATGACAGCGTGCTAAGCGGTAACTTCGTTATAGGCACGGCAGTTGGCAGTAACATCATCGGCTTGAGTGTGGCATTCGCGATGGTAATGCTTTCAGGCCCGCTCACCTTCTTCCGGGTGCGCACCATAACAAGCCCTGTGTTTTTGCTCGTGGCGACCGTGATTTTTGCCTATACCTGCCTCAACAGCAATATCTCAACGTGGGAGGCGATGCTGATGCTCGTGCTTACCGTCGGTTATGGCCTGTATTTCCGGCGCTTCTCGAGCGAATGGAAACATTACGAAAGCAAATTTGCCGGTCGCTCGCTCGTGGAGAGTGCCGAAGGCGTTTTACCGATCGTTGCCCTACTTTGCATGGGGCTGGGCTTTTTCCTTCTTGCGGTTCTTGTTTCTTATCCACTTGTGCAAATGCTTTCCCAGCTGGCCGTGAGTACCGATATGGGTAGTTTCCGGATAGGCGCGCACCTTATGTCATTCGCGGTGTCTTTGCCCTGGCTCGCGCGCTGCATCTACCACGTACGTTCTGGCACAACATCAAAAGCGCTAACGATCACGAGCATCAGCCATGCCTGCCTTCTGAATGTGTTGCTGCTTCCGGCACTGGTGGCTCTGCTTGGCGTGCGTGACCTAGCCCCGGAACTGCTTTCAGTGCATCTTCCCGCCTTACTCACGTTAACCGGAATTTTCGTTTTAGCCTTACTCATCGAGAAGGAAGAAGGCGGGAAGCTGCCGTATTTACTTATCGCCGCCTATCTCGTGTACACTGTCGTAGGCATTCTATGACAGACAGTGATCACAACTCCCAAGACCAGCTTATCTTCGACAATGCTCCCAACCGACTCACCTTGTTGAGGATGGTCGCGGTTCCCGCGGTCGTCTATTTTCTATCCTGGAAAACCCCGAATGGCGACATTATCGCCTGTGTACTGTTCTCGCTTGCGGCCATTACTGACTGGCTAGACGGCTACGTAGCGCGCGCTTACAAGGCCGTCACGATTTATGGCAAATTGATGGACCCGCTCGCTGATAAGTTTCTGGTGGTGAGCACTTTGATAATGCTCCAGAGCCTAGGACGAATTCACCCCTATATGGTGATGGTGCTGATTTGCAGGGAAATGGGCATTACCTCACTACGAGCCCTAGCAAGTGCGGAGGGAGTAATCATTGCCGCTGGGTCTGGCGGAAAATGGAAAGCGGCACTTCAGATGGTGGCGATTCCGTTTCTGATCGTAAAAATAACGCTCTTCGGCTTTTTGGACTGTGATCTTGTAGGCACAGTGCTGATTTACGTCTCGCTAGCCTTATCTTTGACCAGCGCGTTATCCTATGTGGTCGATTTCTTCAAAGGCTTGAAGGAAAAGCTCCGCTTAAAGCAGCAGAAACCTTGACGAAAGCCCTCCAGGTTACGTAGAACATGGCTTCATATTCGGAGTGCGGGATTAGCTCAGTTGGCTAGAGCGTCTCGTTGCCAACGAGAAGGTCGCCAGTTCGAATCTGGTATCCCGCTCCAATTCACGTAGGTAATAACCAAAGTGAATTGGAAAAACGCACGACGAATAAGTACTTAAATCCACTAAAGATCGAGTTCGCCCCTGCTGGGGCAGGCCCCTCAAGAGCCCCCTAAATAACCCTAGCTCCCTGCCAAAACCCTGCCACCGCCGCCTCTCTCTATAAAAATTTCCCGGAGTTCGGAAATTCCGAACTCTGACGAAATTTTCCTACCGTTCATTTTTCCCAATTCAAACATTCAAAAAGAGAGGTCTTTATGGAGAACTACGGACTCATCATTCGACACCTGCGCACCCTAGCGGGCCTGAGTGTTCGGGCTACAGCGCAGAAAATTGACCGAAGCATCGGCTGGCTCAGTGAAATAGAAAACACCTCTGGCACTGCTAGGCTCACAGAAACGGAATTCAACAGGATCGTTGACGTACTCGAAGGAGCGAAGCATCGACCGATGTTTCGTACATGGGTGGCCGCCTACAAGCATCGCGAGCGCGGAGAGAAGACATTTGACGGTGCCGTATTGAAATTCATCCGGCTCAAGAAAGAGATCAATCTGCGCAAAGCACAGAAGCTGACCGGACTTTCTACAAGCTATCTTTCAAAAATTGAAACCGGCGTTAAGCCCGTCACGCTTGAGATGCGAAATCGGATCATGGTCGCTTACGGGTACAGCCCTTCGAGTTTCAAAAATCTAAGCACAGATCCCGTCCGATCTAAGGTCGTCCCCACGGGCTTCAAGCTACAAATCTTGCTGCATGGCTTATCCGAGATTCAGACCGAAACAGTCTTCCAATTTGCCTTGGCCCTAGCAAGCGGAAATCAAAACGCGAGCACCAAAATCCAAACTATCTAAACCGATCGCAATCATCACTAGGAGATAACTTATGCTCAACAAACTAATTGAAGCCGCTCTAATCATCGTCCTCATGGCAGCCGCAGCAGGACAGCTTCCTCGCCTGGTGCAAACCGTGCGCGTGGCGCAGCTCCAGCTCCTCAAAGACTCTCAGTCCTCGAAATGGGGGAGGCCAATGCTCCTGCCGATCCGCCAGAGGTAGGGGCGCTTCGGAGCTTCCAGTTTCGCCGCATACTCCTTGGCATCTTGGGTGCCGGTCGCTCCAGGCCAAGCCCTGATCCGTCCCTCCGCAGGCTTCGCGCCATCCGCTAACGCTCCTGTCACTCGCCCTGCCGCGTTCGCGGTCGGGCGCGGGGGCGTGGCCTTGCGCTCCCTTTCCGTGCCCTTTGGCTCCTCATCTGGTGAAGGAGCCCAAAGGGCGACGGAACAACCAAGAAACCAAGGGAGATTTATGAATACCGAAATCCAGAAACAACTCGAAACGCTCGCATACCAACGTTCGATCCCGTTTTGCTACCACGACTACATCGAGTGCCCCACTGGACGATGCCCGAAATGCGGTTCGGATGACCTCATGCGGAGCGTGGCTGGAGTCGGATGCGAATACGGAGTGGCCTGGGTGATCGAGCACATCCTAGAGACGGAGCTTGAGCCCGCAAACCTAGAAGAGGCTTTCGAGCAGAGTGTCCGTGATTGCTACCCGGAGACTAGCAAGGTTAGCTGGATGGAATTCGATACCGTTACGCTGATGAAAGAACAAGATCCCATCTCTTGGCGCTGCGCCCTTGCAGACTATGAGTCGCAAGAAGAGTCCGATGGAAATATTCTGTCCTTCGACAACGGAAGCACTTATTATCATCAACATGACATAGAGCAACTGATCAGAGGACGAGCCTAGAGCTAACGCCCGATCGGGGGCCTAGCCCCCGATAAAATTCCTGAATTTTTCCAGCGCCCCGTACAATTTCTCCTGCCGCTTGATCAGTCCCACCTCACCGCTACCGTGAGGCTCGTGAAAAACTATTGGAACGGGCAAATTCGGCCTACAACGTGGAAACGAGTCACCGGCTGGAAATACTAAAGCCCCTTAAGCAAATCGCTCACGGGAACATCAAGGGCGCGAGCAAGTCCAATCATGGTAGAAATTTTCATGTCCCTTTTTCCGGCGCATAGCTGGTAAAGCGTTGGTTTAGTGATCTCGTCGTGAAACTCCAGGGCGAACGCGTCAAGCGATTTATAGCCCCGGTCTTTCAAAATCATGGACTCAATGCGCTTCCCCAAAACCTCCAATGTTTGCCTATCAGCTCTTTTAAGCCTTTTTGTCGCCACATCGCCTCCGTCCGAGTATGAAACCTTTCCATTGAGGCTATCGAATGGTAGACGTCGAAACGTCCGAGTATGAAACGTCGGGGTGCGAGGTGCGAATGCGTTGTATATGCCTGCTATATGTCCGATTTAGGACCGCATGGATACTGAAAGCGCAGCGGCGGCGAGCGGGATTGGGCGTAGAAGAAGCCGCTAAACGGATTGGCGTGGCCGGTCATGCCATTCGCGCGTATGAGTTCGGCCTGAGGAGCCCCAGCCTGAAAACGATTGGTCGGCTGCTTACGCTTTATCGCGCAAGTGAGGGTGCGATCTTATTTTTCTGTATGGCGCCTATTGGTCAAAAGAAATTCACGCGAGCATTTCTGCGCTTTCTCGCCAGGGATATTGGAAGGCGGCCGCGTTTACGTCGCCATGATCTAACTTCGGTTCGTTGAAAAGCTTTAGACGAAAATCCATACCTACTTGAGCGCAGCTCACCACAGGGGCCAGCGGACTTACGCAGTTGGCTTTTCTTTCACTTCCCTGTTTTGAAGCGCCACTTCCGCGGCAAGCTTGGCGAGAACCTCGTTTACGCGCGCAACTTCCTCTCTCCCAGGATCGCCATCGCGCAAGAATATTCTCGCAGAATATTCTCCTTCTACGAAACGCACGAGTTGGCGCCCACACGCATAGGCCGCGTTCGATGTGGTGCTCGCGAATCTGATCCCGGAAAGAATGGAGAGAATGGTTATTCCAACGACCACTGCCCAGCCTAGCGGTTCGGCCATCCTCATCTGCGTTAGGAAAAATTGCGGCGCCTCGGCACCGGTGGTGAACGTCAGCTGCCGAGAGAGATCGAGAATCTTCCCATTGGCTTGCCAGAAGATCATCATGCAGAGGGAAGAGAAATAGCAGGCCAGAAATCCGCTCAGTACGCCGAAGCGGAGCTGGTCCTTCCAGTAAATCCTTGGGGATTTCGGCCATTCTCCGAGGATTTCTGCCCTTCGCTTATCATATTCGGGAGATTCTCCCGCATGGAGGCGACCCTGCACAAGGAGCATAAAGTCGCGCGTGAACTGATCGAGGGGGCCAAGGCCCGTGAAGTCAGGGCGCACCCATGCTTTCCCAAAATTTTCGAAGGCGACGCGAAACTGTTCAAAATACTTATCCTGGGAGCGGCCAAAGAGAAAAGCGATGGCGGAATTTCCGATAATGCCAGCGGGAAACGCGAAATAAAGCCAGGGCTCCAAATCGAATACCTGCTGGAAAATCGCTTCCCTCAGGCGATCATCCTTGATCATTCGATTGGCTTCCATGAAGGCGATATCGAGGCGGATTGTGTAAGCCGCGATCAGCAGAATCCCGACGAGCGCGGCGATCGCCCAGGCGGCCAGGACCAGGACAAAGCGAACATCTGCCGCCACTCTTTCCCGAATCTTAATCTCACGATTTTTCATTTTTAGGCCCTCTCCGACCATGAGTGCTCGCTATCCCCCGGCTTACTTCGGCCCCCACGAACCGCTTCGCGTTGTCGAGAAGGTCTGCGAGCCTCTGAATCGAGAGCGGCAAGAATATTTCCCTATTCCACGACCTTCTTCACTTGCGTGATGAAGGTCTGCATATCGAAGGGTTTCACCAAGGCGCCACGGATTTTTCCGGCGAGCGATTGCAGTATTTCTTTATTGAGATTTGTGCCGATGATCAGGATCGGCGTATCGCCATTTGGAATTTCCTTGCGACCTTGAATATGATTTATAAGACTTTCGCCCCGTTCTTCTCCCTCCCCCATAAGGGGATCTAAAATAATACAAGAAACTTTCTGATTCTTAAGCTTGAAAAGCGCATCACGCACATTTGACGCAGTCATAAAGCTGTACCCCGCTTCATGAAGGGCTTTGCTCATGGCACTGGCCTGCTCGGCATTCTCTTCGACGATGAAAACGATCTTTCCTTGTGAAGCATGCATTTCAATAACCCCGCAAAATCATCAGCGCCCCTCGCGGTCCGCGGTGGCCGCGTCGCGCGAATCCTGTATTGTGTCGAAAATCTGGTTTTCTTTTATCTGCCCACGGCGGATCAGCTCGCCACGAACTTCCTCATTGAAGCCAGAGAGGAATACTTTCGCACCATCTTGGGCAAGGGAGTTTCCGAGAAACTCAATCACCCGGAATCCATCTTCTTTCGGGACATTGAGATTGCAAAAATGCAGGGTGACGGCCAGCGGGTGCTTGACCAGAATCTCCGTCACACAGGCACTTAGATTTTTCTCGGCAGCCGCGTCAATAAAGCCATCGATGGCGAACGTCACGGTTCTATCCTTTTCCGTGACAAACAATTGCAGCATTCTTCTCCTATTGATTGAGGGAACGAATTTCCCTATGGGGAAACTTCTATTTCACCTTCAAGAGCTCAATTTCAAAAACGAGAGTCGAATGTGCGGGAATGCCTGGACGCTCCTGAGCCCCATACGCCAACTCGGGAGGCAAATAAAATTTGTATTTCGCGCCCTCTTTCATAAGCGGCAGCCCTTCTTTAAGCCCCTGAACGATTCCATTTACTTTGAGCTCGGCGGGGGCGCCGCGCACTTTGGTTGAGTCAAAGACCGAATCGTTCAACAGGGTGCCGTGGTACTGCACAACGACCGTGCTCTCAGACGCCGGCTTTTTCCCGCTGCCCTCTTTTAGTACCTCAAATTGAAGGCCGGAGGCGGTTACTTTTACTCCGGGTTTTTGGCGATTTTGCTCCAGGAACTTTATCCCCGCCGAGCGGTTCTTCTCTCCCTCCTCGGCCGTTTTTTTCTGCATTCCATTTTGCATGGTGGCGACCGCTTGCTGGAGCTCCGCCTCACTGAGCTCCGACTTTTTATTTGTAAGCCCGTCTTTGATGGACCGGTTAAGAACGTCTACATCCACCTCAATGCTCGATTGCTTGATATTTGCCGCTACCTGCTGGCCGATGGCGTAGCTTACGCGCTTTTTATCGGAATCGAGTTTGGGGGAACAGGAGGACAATAAGACCAGGACAAGCAGAGGCGGAAAAAGTTTTTGCATGTCGTTGATTTTACGCAAGAGACGAAAATGCGCAAAAGCTTTTTACGAATTCGCTAGCGTGTGGCGACAGGAAACTTTCCGCTTTTAATCCGCCGTCACGCCTGGCGTGTTCATTCTGACCTCGTGCCCGCTTGAAGTTGAGGCGCGAACGATATTCGTCGTCACTCCAAAGGTTGCGTTAACCATGTGGCCGCTAGAAGTGGTCGTCAAAGCAAAGCCGCCGCCGCTTAAGCCGGCGGCCGCGACGCCAGAGAGGGAGTTGGACCCTGGATCGCCGCTCGTGCCGCCACCCGAGGTTGCGCCCGATGAGCCGCCGGGAGTATCTGTAATCGCAAGCCCTGAGCTGGCCCCCCCATAATAGGAAGGCGAGCTTGCTGGCTCTCTTTGTTCCTCCCTTCCCGGATTCGAGCTCGCGTCCGGAGCAGAAGGGGAGGCGCGGTTTTGGGAAGGGAAGGCGGCGTGGTTGTTCACGCTCTCTTCCACCACGCTCGTGGGGGTAGCGCTTTGAGAAAGGGGAGCGTCCCTGCCCGAGTCATTTGGATAGGAGGAAGGTGTTTCCTGATACCCACTTCGAATTCCACCAGAGAGGGAGGCCGGGGAGCGAGAGCCTGACCTGTTTTCTCCCGCCCTGTCCGTCGGCGCATCTTCCGCGAGGTCGGATTCCACTTTAGGGCGAGGCGATTCAATCAACCATTCGATGCCCTTAACGATCCCTGCGCTCGCTCCCAAGGAAAAGAGTACGGGCACAGCCATGAGGAGCGCTCGCTTGAGGGTGAGTCCTGCCAAGAAGCTATGAAACATAAAAGTCCCTTCGGGTGGCTTATCGGATTCTTTGCTTCGTTTCTTAAATCTACCTGTCTCCGGGGGCCGAAAAACGTATAGCTATAAAAAGTATTTAAATTCGCCAATGAAATCATCCGAGTGCAACGGTCAATTGTTAAGAAACCCCCTTAATTTGTTCAAGTTGTTTCCTCTTACCTCCGATAAATAGTGCGGAGGCGGGTAATGAACCATAAGTATCAAAGCTTATTTTTTGCAGCAGCCATGCTCGCCCTGCCTTTACACGCCATTGCCGGCGCCTCGATCACGTTCCAAGGGCGACTCCTTGATTCCGCGGGAGTTCCCGTTGAGCGCACAGGGGTGCAGTTTCGAGTGCGCATTCTTGCCCCGAACGCCAACCTTTGCACTCTCTATGATGAGACCCACACCATCAACATGACGGGGTCAAAAGGTCTCTTCTCGGTCTCCCTCAATGATGGCGCTGGAACCGTAAACCTTCCCACCACCTATACTCTAGAGCAGGCTCTCTCCAACAAATCGAGCTTTACGGTAGATGCCTCATATTGTGGCTCTGGTGCGGGAGCAGTTGTTTACACGCCGGCCGCGGATGACGAGCGAAAAGTCATCATCTATTTTCTCTATGCTGGCATGAGCGACTGGGACGCCATGCCCACGATGAAGCTCACGCACGTTCCAATGGCGACCAATGCCCTGAACGTGGGCGGCTACCGGGCGAGTTCCCTTTTAAGGGTGGACGGCGCGAACGCCGATCCCTTGAGCGCCGGGGAATACGCGGATCTCCAGAGCCTGGTTGGCGGCACGTCCAGCCGTTACATGCAATATTCAGCCTCCTCTGGCACGAAGGTTCCTTCCTTGGGGGCGCCTCCCGCCTCTCCCTCGGCCGGAACGCTCTGGTTTGATTCCGGCAGCTCTAGCTTTAAGTACTATGACGGAGCTACCACGAAAGAAGTGAATGGCGGCGCCCCCGGCGGATCCCCCGGAACCGTAACAAGCGTAGGATCAGGCGCTGGTCTAACGGGCGGCCCGATCACGGGATCCGGAACTCTTAGCATCGCGGATACAAGCGTGACGGCAGGAAGCTATGGCTCGGCCACGGAAGTTCCTACCTTCACCGTAAATAGCAGAGGCCAGCTCACCGCTGCTGGTAGCGCGACGATCACGGGCACGGCCCCGGGAGGCGCCGCGGGCGGGGATTTATCCGGTACGTATCCCAACCCGACCGTAGCCAAGCTTCAAGGCACGAGCGTTTCCGCAGGCGCGCCGGGAAGCGGAAACTTCCTCAAGTACAACGGCGCCAACTGGATTGGCGCGAACGTGCAGATGACGGACCTCCAGTCTTCGGTCGCGGGAAATCTCTTCAATAGCCCAAACTGCTCTTCTGCCCAGACGCTTACCTACAGCGCCGTGACCGATCAATTCTCCTGCATCGCGATTGCGGGCCTCGATTGGGCGGCCATCACGGCAAACAAGCCCACCACGCTTGCCGGTTATGGAATCACCAATGGCGTGGCAAACGCCGGCAATACACCGAGCGTGATGGCCGATGTCGTAGCGAGCCGCCCGGCGACCGCCACCGCTGGCCGTATTTTTATCGCTACGGACGAGCTAAAAATCTATCGCGACAATGGAACCGGCTGGGATCTCTTGGCCCAAGGCTCGGGCGCGGCGCCCGGAGGCGCGGCGGGCGGTGATCTGACGGGAACCTATCCAAACCCTACCTTGACCACAACGGGAGTTGGGGCGGGCACCTATCCAAAAGTTACGGTTGATGCCAAAGGAAGAGTGACGGCCGGAGGAGCGCTCGTTTCGGGTGACATTCCCGCCCTGGACTGGACGAAGATCACGACCGGAAAACCCACCACGCTTTCCGGCTACGGCATTACCGATACTTTGGTTTCTAACGCCGGGAATACCCCGAGCCTAGCGGCTGAAACGGAAGCCAATATGCCGCTCGCTGGGACTGCGGGACGCCTCTTCATCGCCACGGATACTTTAAAGTTCTACCGCGATAATGGCACTACTTGGGATCTCTTGGCGCAAGCCACGGGGGCTGCTCCCGGGGGAGCCGCGGGCGGAGACCTGACAGGCACCTACCCGAACCCCACCCTTGCCACAAGCGGCGTCACGGCCGGCACTTACCCAAAAGTCACGGTCGATGCCAAAGGACGCGTCACAACTGGCGCGAGTCTGGCAAGCGGGGATATCCCCGACCTTGACTGGGCCAAGATCACTTCGGGCAAGCCCACCACGCTTTCCGGTTACGGGATTACTGATTCCCTTGTGCTGAACGCCGGTAATACCCCAAGCATCTTAGCCGACGACTTTGCCAATATCCCGCTCGCGGGCACCGTCGGCAGAGTTTTTATCGCCAAGGACACTTTTAAGATCTACCGCGATGACGGCGCCACCTGGGTATTGATCGCCTCCAAAGATGGCGCGGGCGGAACAGTCACGAGCGTGGCCACGGGAGCCGGGCTTACGGGCGGCCCCGTTACCACGACCGGTACTATTGCGCTGGATGTTTCCGGCGTCACGGCTGGTCAGTATACGAAGATCACCGTGGATCAGTACGGGAGAGCGACCAGCGGTACTACGCTTGGCGCAGGCGACATTCCCGCTCTGGACTGGACAAAAATCACGACCGGAAAACCCACCACGCTTTCCGGGTACGGCATCACCGATAGCCTGGTTTTGAATGCGGGGAATACTCCGAGTATTCTCACTGACACGGAAGCCAATCGTCCCGCCGCCGCAACGGCTGGCCGTATTTTTATCGCGAGCGATACCTACAAGATCTTTCGCGACAATGGCACGACTTGGGACACCATCGCGCAGGCCTCCGGCGCCGCCCCCGGCGGTAGCGCGGGCGGGGATCTCACTGGTACTTATCCAAACCCCACGCTCACCACTACGGGCGTAGCAGGCGGGCAGTACACTAAGCTTACGGTCGATACCAAAGGTCGCGTAACTGCGGGAACTACGCTCGCCGCAGGAGATATCCCAAACCTTGACTGGGCCAAAATTACTTCCGGTAAGCCTACGACGCTTTCTGGGTATGGGATTACAGATTCCCTCGTTACGAACGGCGGAAATACTCCGACCATTATTGCCGATGACTTTGCCAATCGCCCGGCCGCCGCCACCGCGGGAAGAGTTTTCATCGCTAAGGACACGTTCAAGATCTACCGCGACAATGGCACCACCTGGGATCTCTTGGCCCAGGCCTCCGGGAACGCCCCAAGCGGCGCCGCAGGCGGAGACTTGTCGGGAACCTATCCTGATCCGAGCGTTGCTAAGCTTCAGGGCACAAGCGTATCGGCCGCGGCTCCAGGGAGCGGAAACTTCCTCAAATACAATGGCACCAATTGGCTTGGCGCAAACATTGGTCTCACGGACCTTAAGAGCACCGTGGCGGGCGGCCTATTCAACGCTCCTAACTGCGCCGCGAATCAAACGCTTTCCTACGGCGCGGTGGCCGACCAGTTTTCCTGCATTGCCATAGATTCTCTTGATTGGGCAAAAATCACCACGGGGAAACCCACCACTCTCGCGGGCTACGGCATCACGGATTCCGTAAAAAACGATGGCTCTACCGTAAGCATCAAGTCGGGCCTTGATGCTTCGAAGGGGGCCGCTGCCACGGATGGCAGGATTTATGTCGCTACCGACACTTTTAAGATCTACCGCGACACGGGCGCGCAGTGGGACCTGATCGCCTCCAAAGATGGGGCAGGCGGCACCGTAACCAGCGTGGCTCTCTCAGTCCCAGGCGAACTATCGGTGGCAAACTCCCCCGTGACTACTTCCGGCACATTAGCCCTTTCCTGGGCTGACCAAACCCAAAATAAGGTGCTTGCCGCTCCCGTCGGGAGCACCGGTGCGCCTGCTTTCAGGGCTCTTGCCTCTGCTGACATTCCGAGCCTCGACTGGGCCAAGATCACTTCTGGCACGCCTACAACTCTCTCCGGGTACGGCATCACGGACGGCGTGAAAAATGATGGTTCTACGATCAGCATTAAGTCCGGAGTTGACGCCTCTAAGGGCGCCGCTGCAACGGATGGCCGAGTTTACATCGCGACTGACACCTTTAAGATTTACCGCGATAACGGAACTACCTGGGACTTGATTGCTACAAAAGAAGGCACCGCTGGCGTCACGGCGCTTACGGGAGATGTCACCGCGACTGGTCCCGGATCGGTAGCGGCCACCGTTGCCAATGTAGGTGGCGTCACGGCCGCGAACGTGGCAAGCGGCGCTACCCTTGCCAATGAAGCCACGGACGCAAATACGGCGAGCAAGATCGTGAAGCGAAATGCCTCAGGGGGCTTTAGCGCGGGAGCGGGAAATTTTTCTAGCCTTATTTTGCGAGATGGCGACACCAATACGGCTACGCTCCAGGCCCCGACCGATGTGACAGCGGACTATACACTGAAGCTCCCAGCCGCCGTAGCCGCCTCGAGCGGGCAAGTGCTCTCCTCCGATACTTCCGGTAATCTCTCCTGGATCACGCCTAACGCGGGCACCGTTACAAGCGTGACCGGTACCGCCCCCGTCGTGAGCAGCGGCGGCGCCACTCCGGCGATTTCCATGGCGGCAGCGAACGGTACGACGAACGGTTACCTCAGCTCCACCGATTGGACTACTTTCAACAATAAGCAATCCGCAACCCTAGCCGATGGCAAGATTCTGGTGGGCAATGGCAGCAGCGTGGCCACCGCGGTAACTCCCAGCGGTGACGTGACGATGACGAACGCCGGCGCCTTCACGGTTGCCAAGCTTCAGGGCACCGCTGTCTCCGCCACTGGCCCGGCTTCCGGCAACTTTCTAAAGTACAACGGCACAAACTGGCTGGGCGCAGCGATCAACATCGGCGACCTTAAAAGCTCTGTTGCCGGAAATCTCTTCTCCTCTCCCGGCTGCACGGCCGCGCAAACACTCACCTGGAGCGCTGTTGCGGATCAGTTTTCCTGCCAAGCCATCGCCGGACTCGATGCTGGCGTCGTTACTACGGGCACAATTGCGGCTGCACGCCTCCCGGCGAGCAGCACGGCATGGACCGTTTCGGGCTCAGATGTTTATAGAAGCGCAGGCAGCGTAGGCATCGGCACGACGAGCCCGGCAAACAAACTTCATGTTGTTGGCTGGAGTGTTTTTGGGACGACTCATAATACGGGCGGCGCGGTAACGATTGAGGCCAATCATCCGTCTTCAGGCGCTAACGGAAATGATGCGCGCATAACGACACAAAATGATTTAGATTTTTTCTTAGGTAACGCGAGCAGACTACATGTAAAAAATAGCGGAAATGTCGGGATCGGGACCACGGCACCCAGCCAGCAGCTGGCAGTGGCTTCGACAAACCCGAAAATCCAATTGGACGAAACCGACAGTGGCAGTAATGGCTACACTCTTGCTGTGGATAGCAACGTGTTCAGTATCGGCCGGTATAGCGCCCAAACTTTCAATATCTTCGGCAGCAACGTCGGAATTAGCACAACGTGCCCCAAGGATACCTTTCTGCTCAGTTACGCGCTAGCCAGCTTTTCCAATGTCAAAAGAAGCTGATCTAGGTCAAAAGGCATTCGGAGGAACTCCGCTATCCCAAGATCCTTTAACGTTTTGTCGTAATCTCCCATGAGTATTATCGGAATAGGAGCCAGCTGAGGCGCAAAAAAACTTTATGTGCGCTCCATTTTCATTCCCCAGAACCCGAGTCGGAACGTGCTTCATTTACTAACTCTGACAGCGCCGTTTGCCGCTTTCGATTGTCGATCTGGCCAACGGCCATGGCGAAGGCCCTTCTTGTGCCCACGAAAATCGCCAGTTCTTTGGCCCGGGTGAGGCCCGTGTAGATCAGATTTCGAAACAGCATGTTAAAGTGTTGCCCTAGCACGGGAATAATGACGGCCTGAAACTCGCTCCCTTGGCTCTTGTGGATGGTGATGGCATAGGCCAGCGCTAACGCGCTCAAATCGTCTTTCTCTAAGGTCACGCGCCTCTCTTCGCCTCCGGAAAAGATGACCTCGCAGGCTATCTCTTCGTTATCCACCGCGGAAACCCGGCCGATGTCTCCGTTAAAGATCCCCAAATTGTAGTTATTGCGCGTTTGAATCACCCGATCCCCCACGCGCAGGGTTTTTTCACCGATCTTTAGCTTCGGCTTACTGGGAGCCTCGGGATTGCTGATGCTTTGCAGAGAGGCGTTTAAGCTGACGGTACCCAGCGTCCCGCGCACCTGGGGAGTCAGTACCTGGATTTCTGCGCCCGGTCCTAGCCACTCCGGGATCGATTTCGTATAGAGCCTGATTACGGACTCCACGGCAGTTAGGCCAAAATGAAGCGATGACCAAGGATGAACATTCCTCAGGACATGAAGAAGCTCCTCGATACCGGACTTTGCCGAGGCTAGTTTCTCCAGGTTCACGTGCCTGAATTTTTCCGGAATCACGAGCACCGGCAGTTTGACGGATGCTTCGTCGATGATTGGCGGGCGATACAGGTGGTCCACGGCCAGTTCTCCGGAAATGCTCTGCATGCGCCCGGCCCAGGCTTCGCCGAGCTTCAGGAGCGCGCCATCCTGGCTTGACTTCGCGGCCTCAATCGCGTGCCTGGCTTTCTGGATGAAGTGGATCTGATCTTGCGTGGCTTCATCGGCATCCACGAATAGGCAGTCGTTTCCTTCTTGGAATGCCTTGGGCACGGCCAAGGGGGAGAGGATTTTAGGCACCAAGCCGGTATTGATCTCGTGGGCGAAACGAATGATCGAGGAAGCCTGTGCCTGGCGGAACACTTTCGTGAGCTTGTACCTAGGAACTGCCTCCGTTTTCAGCAGATCCGACAATACATTCCCGGCCCCAACGGCGGGGAGTTGATCGGGATCTCCGATAAAGAGCAGCTGGGCCCCTCGCGGCGCGGCCCGCAGAAGGCTCGCCGCCAGGCTGATATCCAGCATCGATGTTTCGTCGACGATCAGGAAGTCGCAAACCAGCGGGGCATTCTCATCTCGTTTGAATCCGCCCTTATCGGGAGTCCACTCCAGAAGCCGGTGTAAGGTCTTGGCTTCCATTCCAATGACTTCGGTCATTCGCTGGGCAGCGCGGCCTGTGGGCGCCGCCAAGAGCACTTTCTTTTTCATCGCGAGGAGCAGCTGCACGAGAACTTTGGTGGTGGTTGTTTTTCCGCATCCCGGGCCTCCCGTCAGAATGGAGAATGACTGGCCCGCAATCCCGCACACCGCGTGAAGCTGCTCGTCGCTTAGCTGGATAGAGTGCCTTTCACAGTAGAGATTGGCCCATGATGCTACCCGCTTCAGGTCGGAATCGATCCTCACCCGCATCAGCTTGGAAATCCACGTCGCGGTGGTCAACTCGTCATAGTAGAGGCTTTTGGAATAGTAGCAATTCTCCGGGCCGTCTCCACGGTCGATCCTGCGGGATTTTATCTGGTCGGATTGTAGCAGCTCGTTAAGCACAGAAGTAATGAGCTCCCGCTCCAACGCTTCCCGCAATAGCTCAGGAGTTTGTGTTACGATCTGGCTTTCGGAGAGGAAGCAATGCCCATTGTCTCGGCTTGCGGCCAGAACGTGTTTAATGCCAGCCTCGATTCGCGGCCGTCCTTTTGGCCCAAATCCCATCGCGAGGGCTATTTTATCGGACGAGAAAAACCCGATTCCATAGATGTCGTGGGCCAAGCGGTAAGGGTTCGCGGCGACGATCTGGATCGCCTGGTCACCGTAGGTTTTATAGATTTTCGTCGCGAACAAGGTGCTGATGCCGTAGCCCTGCAAGAATATCATCACGTCGCGAATCGCCCTATGCTCATCCCAGGATACACGAATCGTCTCAAGCTTCCTGCCCGCAATTCCCGGCACGTCTAGCAGCTCGTCAATTTTGCCTTCAAAGACTTCCAGGGTTCGGTCCCCGAAGTGGCCGACGATACGCCTCGCGATAGCCGGGCCTACGCCCCTAATAAGACCCGATCCCAGGTACTTCTCCAGCGCCGCTGCCGTCGCGGGCTTTTTCTCCATCGCAGTCACCGCCTTGAACTGCTCGCCGTGCTTGGGATGATGGGAGTAGGCGCCCTGGAACTCCATGGTCGCGCCCGCGAAAACCTTCACCTGGTGGATCAATACCGCCACGAGCCTGCCCGGCTCGCGAAAGGGAGTCACTTTCAGCACGGTCCACCCGGTGATCGGGTTGTGAAACGTGACTCGCTCCACGACACCGGTCAGGCGCTCGAGGTTTTCGGGATATGTAACCGACGGCTTCTGGATAGAAGAATTTCCCACGGTGAGTCTCCAAATTTGCAAAGCGGAGACCTACATATAAGCGGGCTTATGGAAATCGTATTCTGAACGATTCCGGATAGGTCTTGATATGACGTAAATCATGGTTGACTCGATGAAACGGTGCCGCAGCTGCTGCTGGATCATCATGAGGCTAGCACCCCTGTTCAGGAGGTTCGTCGCCAGAGAGTGGCGGAACAAGTGGGGATGGATGCGTCGGCCCATCATCGCGCGCTCCGCGGTGACCCTGATCCACTTTCGTAGATCACCGGTCGCAAGCTGTTTGCCCCTGGCCAGAGTGGTGAACAGAAAATTGTCTTTTTCCCTTGGGAACTGGCGAAGGTAGTCGATCAGCACGCGAGTGCATTCTGCGGAAATATTTACGACACCGTCCTGGCGGTTCTTTCCGTCTCTGACCGTAAGCTGGTTTCCTCCTAGATCTACGTCCTCCATCCTGAGATTGCACAACTCGTTGTTCCTAAGCCCGGAATAGGCCAGGAGGCAAATGATGGCCTTGGCGCGAATGTTTTTGGCGGCCAGGAGGAGGCGCGATACTTCGGCCTCCGTCAGCACGTCTTTGATGAGGCGTCTTGGTTTCTTGGGCCTCGCGAGTTTTACGATTTCTCCCTTGGAACGGGTGTAATGCTCAAGGGCCAGCGAAGTGTTCACCAGGTGGCTATAGCTGTAGTTTTTATCGTACATCCAGCCGACGTGCTCCTTGATGTTCTCGTACTGCGGCACGAACTTTTTCATCCGGCGCAGCGAAATGCTCGCGGCCCGGCAATATCCGGCCGCCGTTACCTTCGATAACCCGCGATCCACCATCAGGTAGCTCTCGAACTTCTTCATCTGTCGCTCTAACTTCGTCTTATCCATTTTTTCCTCCACTACTGTCGTTGTTCTCAAAAATCCAAAGCCGGGAAAACGCGATGGTGCTGTAGCCCGGATGCTTTTTCTTCCGCTTCCTGGGCTTAACCCGCGACACCTTATAGGGAAGCAGCGCCGCGAACTTGGGCGCGAGCTCGTCGTCTTTCGTTTTCGACAAATTCTTCTTGGGCTGCCTGTGCCACTTCGATGTTCTCATTATCTTACCTGCGCCAGTGCGTGCCTTCGTTTGCTGGCCTGGAGAGCTTTAGAGTCACGCCAGCACTCAAGCGCGCGAATCAGCCGCGAAAGATTTTGTGAGCTCAGGCCTTGAAGCAGCTCCCATAGAAATACGTTTCCCTTGGAGCTCCATATATCGAGGGCAGCTCCGACCAGGAGCCGCTGCTCGGTTTCGAGCTCCCAGCTATCAAATAAAAGGGCGTCGGGCTCATCGCGAAGCTGCTCGCCGGCGGGAGTGGCAAAGAGAAACTTAGCAACCTCAGGACTTGATCCTAGTAAATGAAAAATAATTGCTTTTTTCCGAATGCGCAAACTGACCTCCGTCGACGATGATTCGAATCGGTCTCTTACAGCAGAAGCATCGCTTTGACGCGTTGCCGACCAAGTTCGAGGAGCGTCTTATTACTGTCGGAGCAGTTTGTGGAGAGTGGTCAGTTACTCTCGGCGCAAGAATTCTTCGTATCCGAAAATTTTTCTGTCGTCGTCGGCGACTTAGGCGCCCTTTCTCCGTGGCGACATACCTCATTTCGGTTAGTCGGCGATTTCGCCTTCGTCCCTCCTGGCTGCATTCCCGGCTGCAATATCTTTGACCGCGCCAGCAGCTCGCGCAGAAATGAAAGTTCATTTCACAAGTAGGACAGATTTTTTTCAGACCAACGAGGTTCTGTGGCTCTTCCATTTGGGTGACCATTCAAGAGGAGGCGTCTTTTTGGTGACCCAAATCGACTTAGAGCCGCTAGAAAGCGCGGTTTTTAGGGGGAGGAGGCGCCTCGTTGGTCACCAGAAAATAGGGAAAACCCGCGGTGACCCCAAAAAACACCGCCGTTTTGATCACTTTTAACGAACCTCCATACTTAAGCGATCGTGATCATTAGCGAATATTAAATATACTTCGACGTAAAACCTATCTTGATTTAGATTTTCTTCAGAAATTTCAACGATGTCTGTTTTTAAAAGTGCAAACAGAAACTATTGATTGTGGTCTCTGAGCTGCCGCTAAAATAAGGGCCCAGACCAGGCGGTCTGATGTGGGTCACTTTTTTGACCTCTCCCTCTTCATGGGTAGCGTTGAGTTAATCGTTGAGTTAATCAACGGCCTGATCAAACCGTGCTCAACAACCAAGCCGGTTTACGCTGTGCGTTCGAGGTTGCCTAAGATTCTTTGGGAGGAAAAAATGAAGCGAGCTTGGATTGAAGACCGTGATGGATTGCTCGGCCTTGAGTACGCAAAATTTATTGGTGTACCGATGCGAAGGTCGCGAACCGGCCCGGCCATAGATCTGAAACCCCTTGTTATCGAACGCCTAGCGGCTAAAGCAATCTTGAGCGGGCGGGCTCCGATTCGCGGGAAAGAGCTGAAGGTTTTACGCGCGGCGCTCGGAATCTCGTTGGAGAAATTTGCACGGCGCCTCGGATTGAGCTCTGGCGCAATTTTTTTATGGGAAAAGTCTCCCAAAAATAGGCTTCTTCCCGTCAACGAAGTGGCCGTGCGCGTGCTCTGCGCCGAAGAGCTCGGAGTCGATCTTCCGGGACGCCTCTCCCAGCTCCTTGGTGTCGGACCTAATCCCATTACCGTGGTCGTAACCCAAACCCGGCGAAAGCGTCTCGGACCATCGGAAGAAACAGTCGAAGCGGAAGACGCATAACCCAAATATTTCCAAGCGTATGGATGAATTTTCTTCGAGTCGAGGGGGAACCAAGAAGTCTCATTGGAATTGTTTGCCTGGCTCTTGAAAATTCGAGGAAGCAGGCTCAACCTGCGCTGAGAACTTTTCGAGGGACAGGCAAGGAAACCAGTGTGCGCCGCAGGCGCCGCCTTACTTGAAAATAAAAGGCGCCTTACTTTTTGCAGAAAGGTGCAGTTGGATCTTTTGAGCAAGCCCACTTCTTAATCTCTTCGTTATCGCTCTTGATTTTGCCGTTGTCCTTTTTGATCTCTTCGTTCTCGTTCTTGAGAATTTGGATTTCTTTGTCCTTCTCAATACGAAGTGAAGCAAGGGCTCGCGAATGCCCTTCAGACGCGCCACGAAGCTCCTGGACGAGACTTTCTTGCCCGGTTAGCCGGCTGTAAAGAGCTTTGATTGCGTTGACCACAGGAGAGATCAGGTGGGAGTAGTTTACCGACTTCATGCCTTCTTTGTCGGTGGCCACGAGCTCCGGATAGATTTTTTCCATGTCTTGGGCAATAAAACCAAGCTGTTGGCCCCTGCCATGGTCCTTTTGGTTCTTCCAGTAGTAGCTTACGCTCTGGAGGCGAAGCACCTTGTCTAAGTCGGTCTCGGGAACAAGGGATTCCACGTCGCGTTTAAGGCGAATATCGGACGAGTCGGTGATGCCGAAGCCTCTAAGTGTGCCGTTAACATCGAGTTTGTAACCAGGATTGGTCGTGCCTATACCGACATTTCCGCTATTTTTTATCCGCAGGCGCTCATCGCCAGCACTAAATGTTGCCGTGTCGTTGGTGCTGCGATTCATGAACTTTAAGTCTCCGCGCCCGTTAGGCAGATTCCGCTCAAACAAAATGCCTGCTTTAGGCCCATACGTCGTGTATTCGGTACTGTCAGACACCTGGAAGCCAATT
>Ga0247843_1000403_pt1 | contig 103867 bp, 74 predicted proteins | sample LaCruzMarch2017__FD_192420 | JGI IMG/M metagenome (GOLD analysis project Ga0247843, IMG submission 192420) | Freshwater microbial communities from meromictic Lake La Cruz, Castile-La Mancha, Spain - LaCruzMarch2017_8m | ecosystem: Environmental > Aquatic > Freshwater > Lake | place: Spain...
GTTAAAGTTAAACCAGTGGACATAGATATGTTTGCAGTTGCGGAACCAGTGCAAGTTCCAGTAGCACCAATTACTGTATAAATTGTATTAACAGATGGAGTTGCAGTAACCGTGGTTCCATTAGTAGAACTTAATGTTGCACTCGGACTCCAAGTGTAATTGGTTGCTCCACTGGCCGATAATGTAACTGGAGTTCCCGGACAAACCGTAGATGTATTTGGAGTAACGGTTAAAGTTAAGGCACCACCAACTGTTACTGTTGATGTAGTTGAGCCAGTACAAGTGCCAGTAGAACCAATAATTGTGTAAATGGTTGTTATGGTTGGAGTTGCTACAACGTTTGTTCCAATAGCTGAACTTAAAGAACCAGCAGGACTCCATGTATAATTTGTGGCCCCACTGGCGGTTAATGTAGATGAACTGCCCGCGCATACCGTTGAGGTATTTGGAGTAACAGTTAAGTTTAATGCTGGACTCAAACTAACGTTAATAGCAGCTGTAGCAGAACCGCAAGTTCCAACCGCAATAACAGAAACCGTTCCTGCACTTGCACCAAAGTTTACTGTAATTGCATTTGAGTTAGTAGGAGCAGAAGTTATGGTTGCGCCAGCAGGAACTGTCCATGTATAGTTAGTACTTGCTACGTTAGTAACGGAATAGGTAATACCAGTTGAGTTTGGACAAATTAGAGTAGATCCGCTAATTGCACCAATAGCTGGGGGAGTTCCTCCTACAACAACTTGTACTGTTGCTGTTTGATTACCAGAACAACCTGGTGTACTTACAGTATAAATTGTAGTAGCTGCGGGTGAAGCAATAACAGTTCCTCCGTTGGTTGTATTTAATGAAGCTGCTGGAGTCCAAGTATAAGTTGTGCCACCAGTTGCAGTTAATGTACTGCTTTGAGCAGGACAAATAGTTGTAGTTGGTGATATAGTTAAATTGGGCGTTGCAGGTAAAACGGTAATGGTTAAATTTTTTGTATTGCTACAAGTATTAATCAAACCAGAGGCATTTAAACTTATATTATAAGTTCCTGGTGCGGTGTAAGTATGCACAGGACTGAAAGAGCTAGCTGGACTTCCGCCTATATAAAAAGCAGTCCCACCATCTCCAAATGTCCATAAATAGGTTGCAAATGTACCTTGGTTGGAAGTTGTGTTACATAAAAAAGAACCACAATTACATTGATTAAGACCCAAACCTCCTGTACTACAAGGATAAGTAGATGTGTTTGTAAATGTTACTGGAGATCCTGCACAAACAGTTAAAGAAGGAAGAGCAGTGAAGTTAGCAATTGGTGCATCTGTAACTGTAACAGCTTTAGTAACTGTTGCCGTACCACATGCCCCGTAACTTACTACTAATTGAAAATTCATTGTTGCTGAAGTAGTTGCAGTGACTGTTATTGTTTGTTGATTTTGCTGTCCAGCCTGTACCGCAGCTCCTGTCCATGTGTAAGATACCGCACTTGACGACGATAAAGCAAAAGTAGTGCCTTTACAAACATTTGCAGGTCCAGTAATAACGGGTGTTGCAGGAGCAACGTTAAAAGAAACAGTTGTTGTAGGCATTGCATTGCCGCAATTATCAATAAAACTATCTCCATCAGAACCAGAATGAGCATTGAGTATCCATGGTCCACCTCCTGTTAATGCAGGAGTAATAGTAAATTGAATTTGAGCTGTTGAACTGCCGCAGTTTACGCCATTTGCTCCAGTAATAGTGTAAGGACCGCCAGTTCCAGAAATAGATATATCAGAACCATTACCTGCAATTGAAGCACAAGTTATTTGTTCACTTGTGTTTAATGTTAAAACATTGCTTCCGCAAGGTGCAGAAACACTAGCTAATGTGGGTGGAGTAACGTCAAAAATACTTGCAGTTCCTGGAGTGAAATCTAATTGGTATCCATTAGCGGATGATGAATAGTTACTAATAATTAATACATACGTTTGTCCAACAGTAGTTGCGAGTACAGTACTTTGATTTGGCCCACTTGCTGGTTCTGATGGATTAGTTCCAGACGAAGATAAACCGGTAACACCTCCTGTTGCTGAGAAATTACAACGAATTGGGGTTAATGCACCACTACTAATCGCCGAACAATTTGTCCCTGTAAGATTGTATAAAGCAAAATCATAATCTTGTCCTAAAACATTTGGAGTAATATTAAAAGCAATATTACCGGCTGAACTGCTCGTAAACGTATACCAAACAGAGTTTAATTCGTTACTTCCTAAACAGGAGTTTCCTGGTATTTCTTGAGATGAACCATTACCGGAATATGAAGTTGAAGTAGTATATATATTTTGACAAACAGGTATTGCACTATTACATTGTTGTTCAGGTCCGGTAGTTAGCACAACAGGATTGGCTCCAGATCCTAGCTTGTAAGTTGAAAAAATAGGTAATTTGCTTTCTTTAATTATGATTTTGTCTTCAATAGATAAATCATCGTATTGATTTTGAGCAATTCCAAAAATTGAAATAGAAGTAAGTAATAGAATTAAATATTTTGACAGTTTCATTATAAATTTTTTATGTAGTAAAACTCCTAAAAATAACTATAATTCTTGTTACAGTTAACTGTATCTGATTAAGTAAGTCGTATGAGTTCGTAAACACTAGTATCTGTTTATTGAACGCTATTATTTGTATCCATTTAGGTGTTTTATTTAACATTTTTTTAATGGTTTTTATCTGAAATAGTTATCTTTAAAACGTAAAAAAATAAGAATGAAATTATTGGTTCGTCCACCACAATTATTGAGAGCTTTATATAAAGGGTCTTTATGGCGAATGGATAAAAATGAACCCACTATTTACCTCACTTTTGATGATGGTCCAATTCCAGAGTTAACGGAATGGGTGCTAGATGTTTTAAAAGAATATGGTATTAAGGCCACCTTTTTTTGTGTGGGAGATAATATTGTAAAATACCCAAAATTATTCGAGAGGATTAAATTTGAAGGACATCAGGTTGGTAATCATACATTTAACCATATGAAAGGTTGGGAATTGAAAAATTCTTTGTACATCGAAAATATCGAAAAGTGCCAAGAGTTAACTAAAACAAATTTATTTAGACCTCCCTACGGAAGAATTAAAAAAAGTCAGTATAAATTATTGGTAAAGAATTATAAGGTAGTGTTTTGGGATGTATTGAGTTATGATTATGATAAGTTGACTTCATCTAAAAAATGTTTAGATAATAGTATTAAATATACTAGAAATGGTAGTATTATAGTATTTCATGACAATATAAAAGCCCAAAAAAACTTAAAATTTGCCCTTCCTCAATATATTGAACATTTTCTGAAATTAAATTATAAATTTGCAATGCTATAATTCAATTAAAATGAGATTTCTTTATTACATATTATTTTTTTTAAGCTTAGGGCTATTTTCTTGCAAAACACAAACCGCAGAAAAAACAGAAATGTTTAAGGTTTGGGGAAATTGTGAAAAATGCAAAGCAACTATTGAAAGTTCAATTGCTGTTGACGGTGTTACTCAAAAAAAATGGGATGCAGAATCTACTTTGATGACTGTTAAATTTGACACTACTAAAATCACTTTAGATGGTATTCAACAATTAATTGCCAAATCTGGTTATGATAATGATGGTTATTATGGAAATGATTATGCTTATGGTAAGCTTCAAGATTGTTGCCAATATGAGCGTAAGCCTTTCGAATTAAAATAAATTTTCCTGTATTTAATTTTTATTTGTAATTTAAGGTGATTGATTTTTTAATCATCTATTTTCGAGTGAATTATATTAAAATTATAACTAGCATTATTTCTCTTACTTTTTTAGGATTAATTTCTTGTACATCTCAAAAAGTAAATCAATCTACTACAGACAGATTGTATAAAAAATCTAATAATGAATTGGATGCTAGATATACTATTTATCATATCAACGATAGTATTAGCCAATTGTTTTATGAGATTTCAAACGAAGTTTTACTTTATAAAAAAACAGATACAAGTAATTTTTTTTATGGCCATATAAAAATTCAGTTAGATGTTAATGCTGAAGATGATTTGAGTGCGATAAGCGATACCACCTCCATTACCATTATTGATAGACAAACAGATGCTATTATCAAGCAGTTGAGTGGTAGTTTGTATTTTAAATTAAAATCTAATTTTAATTATTATGTTAATGTGAATGTGTATGACGTTAATAAAAAAACAGAGTACACTGATAACTTATATTCAAACAAAAGCTCTATTGAGTCGCGACAAAACTTTTTGATTACTAATTCTCGCGATGAAGTGCTTTCATCAGTTTATTATAAACCTAATGATTTTGTATATATACAATCGGTGCGCAATAGAGAGAAGTTATATGAAGTAGATTATTTTAAACCAAAGTTCAAACTGGCACTTCCACCTTTTTCTGTTGAATTAATGCCGAAGTTTAATTACAAGCCAGATTCTACGTTCAGTGTATACGAAACAAATGGGAAAATTGAATTAGCTCTTCCAGCAAAAGGATTTTTTCATTTGAAAACAAATATGGCAACTAAAGATGGTGTGACATTTTTTGTATATGAAACAAGTTATCCTAAAATAAAAAATACTGAACAAATGATTTTAGCTACACGTTATATTATGGCTAAAAAAGAATTTGACAATTGCCTACAATCGCCTGATCAAAAAAGTGCTATTGATAAATTTTGGGTTGAGATTGCAGGTAGTACTGAAAGAGCAAAAGAACTGATCAGAAAATATTATTTGCGCGTTCAAGAAAGTAATAAATTATTTACGAGTTTTCAGGAAGGATGGAAAACCGATAGAGGAATGATTTACATTGTTTTTGGCGCACCTAATAAAGTATCTAAACGAAAAAATGGAGAAGTATGGATTTATGGTGAACCTAATAATCCAACATCCATCTCGTTTTCTTTTATAAAAATTATTAATCCTTTTACAGATAATGATTTTTATTTAGAAAGAAGTGAGCTTTATAAAGAAAGATGGTATGAAGCAGTAGACATGTGGAGACAGGGTAGGATTTATTTAGATAATTAAGGGTTTATTCAACTTTATCAGTTTCTAAAACTCTTAGTTTAACAGACTCAACCGTTTGTTTTTTTCGCTGGAGAACAGTGATTTCATAACCACCATATTGTCTTTTTTCGTTTACTCCAGGGATTCTTCCCCATAAAAAATTTATCAAACCTGATATCGTTTCGTATTTAGGATTTTCCGGGATAGCCATTGGTAACGATTCGTTTACATCACCAATACTACTATGAGCATTAACAATATATTCAGTTTCGCTTTTCTTTTCTACGGTTGGTTTCTCTTCATCATGTTCATCCTGTATTTCACCAACTAATTCTTCAATTATATCTTCCATAGTTACTATACCGGCTGTTGCTCCAAATTCGTTGGTAACAATGGCAATTTGCATGTGTAGCTTCTGGAAATCACGCAATAAATCATTAATTTTCATCGACTCCGGCACAAAATGAGCAGGACGCATAATATCTTTAATAGTTTTAAATTTCTTGGAAATTAGTTCTTTGAATAAATCTTTGGCATATATTACACCAATGATATTATCAATATCGCCTAAATAAATGGGGTAACGAGAAAAACCTTCGTCAGATATTTTTTGAATAATACCATCTCTATCTAAAGCTTCTACATCAATAGCGGTTACACGGTTTTGAGGAACCATAATTTGTTTCACCAAACGGTCATCAAAATCAAATACATTTTGAATCAATTCATTTTCACTTGGTTTAATAGCGCCACCTTCTTCACTTTCTGTTAAAATTAAGCGTAATTCTTCTTCGGTATGCACATCCTCATCTCCAATTTTTTTAATACCAACAATTCTTAAAATTATATTTGAAGATTTGTTTAATAGCCAAATAAACGGACTAAAAACGATATAGAAGATGCGTATAGGCCATGCAATCAATAAAGCTGTATCCATAGAATATTTAATACCAATCATTTTAGGTATTTGCTCGCCTAATGTAACGTGAAAGAAAGTTAGTAAGGTTAAAGCAATAGGAAGCGAAATACTATGCACAGTAACCATGTTTACACCTAAATCATATTTTTGAAATAGATTTATGACAATGTGTGAAATGGTTTCTTCTCCTATAGCACCTAAAGCTAAAGAGGCTAAAGTAATACCAAGTTGAGTGGCAGATAAATAAGCGTCTAGTTTTTCTAGTAATGAACGGGCTACCTCTGCACGACCGCTCCCTTTTTGAATTAAAATATCTAATTGTGAAGCTCGTACTTTAACCAAGGCAAACTCTGCAGCTACAAAAAAACCATTTAATAGAACTAATAAAAAAGTAAGAAATAAACTTGCTAACATATGTAAAAAATATCCTTATGCAAATATAGCAATTGAATTGGAGATTTTGAAAGGAATGTTGCAGTGAGTATTACTTCAGTTTTTGGGCTAATTCTGCTTCTTTTTGAGCAATCGCTTGTTTTAAAAGCTCAATTTCTTCCATTAATTTTTGTGGACTCACTTCTTCTCCGTCGTTCCAAAGTTTGTTTACAAAATAAGGCTTTTCTGTATAATTAGTCTTTTGATTAGTATCTCTAAAAAAGCTATACAAAGGTACTTTTAAGTTTTTTGAGATATCTTCTAAATATCTTAATTCAAGGGTTTTGTTAGCTAAACCATCTTCCAACTGTTCTTCAGATAAATTTAAATAATCAGCTAATTGACTAAATGTATAGTTTTCTTTAACTAAAATTTCTTCAATTTTATCTCTTAACAAATTCATATGAGCTGTTGTTTTTGTTGACATAGAACCTTTTTGATTATTTATAGCTGTAATTTACAAAATTTAATAATATGTTTTAATAAATTTTTGTAGAGTTTTATCTTAAAATCACAAGCCTATTAGCATCTAATTTTATAAAAATAAATAATAAAATGGTGAAGGACCAAAGCGAAGACCCTCCATAACTAAAGAATGGAAGCGGAATCCCAATTACAGGCATTAAACCAATAGTCATACCCACATTAACTGCTAGATGAAAAAATAAAACGGAAGCAACTCCATAACCATAAATCCTACTAAAAGGCGAGCGTTGTCTTTCTGCCATAAAAATAACGCGAATAATTAAAAAGAGTTCAAGTAGTATAACGACACTAGTTCCTAAAAAGCCCCATTCTTCCCCTACGGTGCAAAAAATAAAATCAGTCTCCTGTTCTGGTACGAAATCATATTTAGTTTGCGTCCCCTGTAAATAACCTTTTCCAAAAAAACCGCCGGAGCCAATAGCAATTTTGGATTGCTTCACATTGTAGCCTATACCTTTTGGGTCAATTTTTTTTCCCAATAAAATATCGATTCTGTCTCTTTGATGAGGTTCTAGTTTATTATAGACATAATTTGTCCCTAATACAATACCACTTGCTGCAGAAAAAACAATAGCAATAATAATTAAATTTTTGCGAGAACGTTTTACAAACAAAAGTACTAAAGCAGAAATTATGGCTATTGCAATAATCAATGTTTGAGATTCAATGACTAATGAGAGAATGAATAGTAAAATTGATAATAAGCCAAAAATTAAAAAATTAACAGATAAACCTTCTCTGTACAATGTTATAATAAAAGCCATTAAAACAAGAGCCAAGCCAGTTTCGTCCTGTAGCACTTTAATGATTAGCAAGGGAAACCCTAAAATGATAACTGCGATAATTGTGTTCTTATAATTTTTTAATAAATCAGAGATTCTGTTTCTACGTGAAGAAGTTTCTACTTCTATATTAACGTTACTTAAATATTTTGCCAATGCTAAGTTTGTTGCAAATTTCATGAACTCAGCAGGTTGAACTCCAAAAGACCCAAAGCCAAACCATGATCGACTCCCTTTTATTGATCTTCCGACATAAGGCACTGCAATACATGCCACTAATAAAAAAATATAAAAAAAGTAGGCAAACACCGTGTAAATGCCTGCGTCAATGATTAATATAAAAATGGCAATTAAAAAAGCACTACCAATCCAAACTAGTTGCATGCCGTATTTTTGTGAAGTATCAAAAATATTTTGATGTTCTTCGTTATATACAGCGGCATAAATATTTAACCACCCCATAAACACGAGTAGTGCGTAGGTGAGGATGGTGATTTTATCTACCCCAAAAAATAATTTATGTTCGTCTTGTCTCAATTTGTTTTTTTCTTTTCTACTGTTTTTTTACCCAACAAATTTTTTCCACCAATTAAATCAGCTTCCATCATTCTTTTTTCTAAATCAGGACGAGTGACTTTACCTGTTAAATATTTTTCAATCATTAAACTGACGATTGGTGCACTCCATGTTCCACCAAATCCTGCATTTTCAATAAAACATACCATCGCAATTTTCGGTTTATCTCTTGGAGCAAAAGCTAAAAATACAGCATGATCTTTACCATGAGGATTTTCGGCTGTTCCTGTTTTACCACATGCTACAATGCCTGGTATTTTTGAAGCGGTAGCTGTACCTGCGTCAAAACATTTTTGCATACCATCGTGAACTACTTCATAGTATTTGTCTTCTTGAACATAGGTTAGGTGTTTTTCTTTAAACTTCTTGTCAAGTGCTTTTTCTATGCCAACACCTTTGATGCAATGTGGGGTGTAAAAATATCCTTTGTTGGCAACTATTGCAACCACATTGGCCATTTGAAATGGCACCAATAGTAATTCGGCTTGACCAATTCCAAGAGAAACAACAGTATTACTTCTCCAATGGTTTTTGCCAAATACTTTATTATAATATTCAACCGACGGAACATTGCCTGGTTTATCAAAAGGTAAATCAGTTCCTAATTTTGTTCCAGGTCCAAATGAACGAACAGCATCTCTCCAGTGATTATAACCATCTACAAAATTTGGAAAGGCTTTTTGATCGACAATTTTACAAAACACATAACTATAATAAGAGTTGCAAGAAGTAGCAATCGATCCAGGTAAATCCGTAGAAGGGTGAGGATGGCATTTGGGCCTGCCGCCCATTGGAGGATAACCTCCATGACAAGGAAAAACTGTTGATCTATCAATTAAACCATCTTTTTGAGCAATTAAAGCATCAATTAATTTAAAGGTTGATCCTGGAGGATACATAGCAGTTAAAGCTCTGTTAAATAAGGGAAGGTTTAGAGAATCATAAAATAATTTAGTAAAGTTTCGCGACCGCTCTTTGCCTCCAACTAATAAATTTGGATCGTAACCAGGTGCTGAGATTAAGCACAAGATTTCTCCTGTGCTTGGTTCAATGGCTACAATAGCGCCGCGTTTTCCTTTTAATAATTTCTCACCATATTCCTGAAGGTCAACATCAATACTGCAAAACAAAGGTTTGCCAGCAACAGCAGCTGTGTCGAAAAAGCCATTCATATAACGTCCTTTTGTTTTACCATGAACGTTAACCATTACAATTTGTTTCCCTTTTTTTCCTCTTAATTCTGTTTCGTATCCACGTTCAATTCCACTAGCCCCAATATAATCACCTTCAATATAGTAAGGGTCTTTTGCAGCTTTTTCTTTTGTAACTTCATTAACATAACCTAATAAATGTGCTGCAACAGGTCGAGGATATTTTCTAACGGTTCTTGATTGAACATCAAAGCCTTTGAATCGATATAATTTTTCTTGAAGAGCAGCATATACTTTATTGGAGAGTTGTTTTTCAAAAATACTTTCTTTTCTTGGTGAGTTTGGAGCCTGACAAGCCTTTTTCATTTTCTTTAAAAACTCTTCTTTCGTAATTTCTAATACTTGACAAATAGCCACCGTATCACAGTCTTTTACCAACTTTGGCGTTACCAATAAATCGTATGACAATACATTTTGTACTAGTAGTTTTCCATTACGATCGTAAATGTAGCCTCTTAAAGGATATTCGGTTCTATTTCTAAAGGCATTATTCCTAGCATCTAATTTATATTGTTCATCAACTATTTGAATGTAAAATAATCGGCAGATATATACCATGGCCACAACGATAAAAAAACCGCTGACAATATATTTTCTATCTGCTAAATGAGAATTGTTGTTCATTATTTATTTTTATCTGTTTTGTAAAACAAAAACTGAACAACATAAACGAAACAGAAAGTACCAATGGTGCTTAAAATAACTCTCAATAATGTGGTGAAAAATTCATTAAATCTGAATATTTCTAAATAAAAGAAAATTAAATGATGAATAAATATGATTAAAGCAGAGTAGGTGATAAACCATACTGGCCCCATGGAATCTACATTAGGAATCAGTCCAGATTCATAGCCTTCTCGAGGCGATAATAATTTTAAAATATAATACCTCAAAAAACCAATTAAAGTACAAACGGCGGCATGCATACCTGCAGTATCGTAAAACATATCAATAGTTAGTCCAAGAAAAAAAGAAGCAAATAAGACAACTAATTTTGGAGTCTCGAATGGAAGTAATAGAATAAATAATACGTAAGGGAATAAAATCATAAACGATCCCAAGCGAATATTTTGAACGATTAGAACTTGAAGAAGCACTAATATGACAAACCGAATGCTATTTTTAATAATGCTATTTATCACTTTGTACTTGCGATTTAATTTCTAAACTATCTCTTTCGGTTTTGTAATTATATTTTATAACTGATACGTGATTTATTTTTTTGAAGTCCGCACTCAGTTTTACCTTTACTGTATAAAACGACTCGTTTGGTCTTTGTTCAAAGCTATCTACAAAGCCTACTAAAATTCCTTCTGGGAAAATTCCAGATAGCGAACTTGTGATAACCGTATCTCCCTTTTTTATTTTTGCATGTGTTGGAATATCCGTTAGGTTAGAAAAACGGTAATCAGAACCATCCCAAATAAGCGGACCATAAGTGCCATCTTTTTTTAATTGGCAGTTTACTCTAACATCTTTATGTAAAATCGACATGGCTGATGAAAAATTTTCGGACACATCTTTTACAATGCCAATTATACCGTCGCTTGTTATTACTGCCATATCACGACTTACGCCTTGTTGCGCACCAATATTAAGAGTTAAATAATTACTTCTTTTATTTACGCTGCTATTAATAGCTTTACCATTCATAAACTCATATTCTTGTTTATAAAGTGTATCGTTTTTTTTGTAAATTTTTAATGGAATAGCTGCATAACCCAGTTTTATTCGGTTTAATAAAAATGCGTTCATTTTTGCTAAACGCTCGTTTTCATCTTTTAGCAATAAATATTCTTTAGCACTTGCTTCAATTTTATAAATATTAGCACTTACTTTATTTGAAGAGTTTAATAAACTTGAGCCTTGGAAGCCATTGTTTTTAATTAAAATAAAACCACAGATAATTTCTAAAAATAAAAACACAAAAAAGAAATTGTTTTTATATAGAAAATTTAAAAGGTTTTTCATTTATGATTTTATAGAACAGATTATAGTAATAATTAAAATTTTAATGCTAAGCCAGCTTGTATTGGAGTAGAATTATCCCATCCAAGTTCAGAATATACACCAAAGTTTTTAGTGAAATAATACCTAATACATACCGTAAAAGCACTATATACACCTGATCGAGCGGAGGCGTAGCTTGTGTACCCATTTGGATTATCTGTTGTACGAGATGCCGTGTTGATATTGAAACCTAATCCGATACTAGCATAACAATCAAATTTCTCTTTTGTGAAAAAGTGGTATGTCCCTCTAGCTCCAACGGTAATAGTTTTGTATTTGTGTGTTTCGGAATATGTTTTAGTTGAATATATAAAGTTATTATAGTCATAATAAGTACCTGTAAATTTTATGTTTGTAGCATTATATCCAATAACAATACCAGCACCAACTGCATGTCCCCATTTGAATTTAACAATACCATAATCCCCTTTCAATATGATAGGACCAATACCGCTTACTTTGGCTGAGGAGTAAGCGTTGTATGATATTCTTAAACTTGTTCTATAAAGATCTGGAAATCCATATCCCGCTGTAATAACTGTAGTACCTTTATCAAATGCAGATTCATCTTGTGCTTGCACTTTTGTGTTTAATAAAAAAATACATAATGCTAATGCTAGGGCGATTTGTTTTTTCATGATACGTTTGATTTATTCTTATTTGATTAAGAAAGGGAATTTGTGCACATTTTTCAAAGCGATGCCAGTTCCACGAGCTACTGCTCTTAATGGATCTTCGCATACATGAACAGGTAATTTTGTTTTTAAAGAAATACGTTTGTCAAGTCCTCTTAATAAAGAACCGCCACCTGCCATATATATACCAGTGCGGTAAATATCGGCTGCTAGCTCAGGAGGCGTCATCTCTAAGGCATTCAAAATAGCTTCTTCAATTTTAGAAATCGATTTATCTAAGCAGTGAGCAATCTCTACATAACTGACGAATACTTCTTTTGGAATACCACTCATTAAATCTCGTCCTTGAACGGCATAATCAGCTGGCGGATTTTCAATTTCTGTCATAGCTGCACCCACTTCAATCTTCACTTGTTCCGCACTACGCTCACCAATTAAAATGTTATGTTGACGACGCATATATTCTTCAATGTTTGCATTAAAGTCGTCACCCGCAATACGTGTTGATTTATCACACACAATACCACCTAAAGCAATAACCGCAATTTCGGAAGTACCACCACCAATATCAATAATCATATTTCCCATTGGTTCTTCTACATCTATTCCCATACCAATAGCAGCTGCCATTGGCTCGTGAATCATATAAACTTCTTTTGCTCCTGCGTGCTCAGCACTATCGCGTACCGCACGTTTTTCTACCTCTGTAATTCCACTCGGAATACAAATTACCATTCTTAAAGAAGGTTTAAAAAAACGATTGCCAGTATTAATCATTTTGATCATTCCTTTAATCATTTCTTCAGCTGCCTGGAAATCGGCAATAACCCCATCTCTTAAAGGACGAATCGTTTTAATGTTTTCATGGGTTTTACCATGCATCATTTGTGCTTGCTTACCAACAGCAATTACCTTTCCAGTGGTTCTGTCAACCGCTACAATACTTGGCTGATCAACTACTACTTTTTCGTTGTGGATAATAATGGTATTTGCAGTACCTAAGTCAATTGCAATATCTTGCGTTAAAAAGTCGAACAATGCCATATTTTAAATGAGTTAATTAGTTTATGTGACGATTAGTCAATGTTTATAATAATTATTTTTCAATTGGCAATTTGTCGAATTGACTCATCGCCAAATTATTTTAATGTTTGAAGTGACGAGTACCAGTAAATACCATGCTCATATTTTTTGCATTGCAATACTCTATACTATCTTTATCTTTAATAGAACCTCCTGGTTGAATAACTGTATCAATACCAACTTTATGAGCAATCTCTACACAATCAGCAAACGGAAAAAATGCATCACTTGCCATCACCGCGCCTTTTAAATCAAATCCAAAAGCTAATCCTTTGTTAATAGCTTGTTTTAAAGCATCTACACGAGATGTTTGACCAGTGCCACTTGCAATTAATTGATTGTTTCTTGCAATAACGATTGTATTGGATTTAGTATGTTTTGCTAATTTATTAGCAAATAGTAAATCTTTGATTTGTGCCTCAGTTGGTGCTACGTTAGTCACTACTGTTAAATTAGTTTCAGTTTCACTTACAGCATCTTTATCTTGTTCTACAATTCCGTTTAATAACGTTCTGATTTGTTTTGTCGGAAGCGCTAATGGTTTTTGAACCAAAATGATACGGTTATTTTTTGATTTCAATAACGTTAATGCAGTTGCTGAATAAGAGGGAGCAATCACTACTTCACAAAACAGTTTATGAATCTCTTCTGCTGTTTCAAAATCAATTTCGGTATTACTAATTAAAATGCCACCAAAAGCAGAAACTGGATCTCCAGCTAATGCGTCTAAGTATGCATCCATTATTTTTGCACGGCTTGCTACTCCACAAGCATTGTTGTGTTTTAAAATAGCAAAAGTTGGTTCAGAAGTGAAGTCAGCCATTAAATTTACGGCGGCATCTACATCTAATAAATTATTGTAAGATAATTCTTTACCATTTAATTTTTCAAACATGGCATTCATATCACCATAAAAAACACCTTTTTGATGAGGATTTTCTCCGTAACGTAATGTTACACCATCATTGATGCTGTGTTTTAAAATTGGTAATTGTTCAGTTGTATTGAAATAATTAAAAATAGCAGAGTCGTAATGACTACTCATAGCAAATGCTTTAGCAGCATATGTTTTACGATCTGCTAAATCTGATGAACCATTTTTTTCGTTCAACAAATTTAATAATGATGAATAATCATTTCTTGAAGAAACAATCACTACATCATTGTAATTTTTTGCTGCTGCTCTAATTAGTGAAATACCACCAATATCAATTTTTTCTATGATATCTTCTTCCGAAGCACCACTTGCTAATGTTTCTTCAAATGGGTATAAATCTACAATTACCAAGTCAATAGCAGGGATTTCATGTTGTTCCATTTGAGCAACATCAGTGTCTAATTCTCTGCGACCTAAAATTCCACCAAATATTTTTGGGTGTAATGTTTTAACTCGCCCACCTAAAATTTCAGGAAAAGAAGTTAATCCTTCTACTGATTTTACTGGTGCTCCTTGATTTTCGATAAACGTTTGAGTACCACCGGTACTGTATATGGTAACTCCTAATTCGTTTAATTTTTTGATAACAGGTTCTAAATTATCTTTATAGAAAACAGAAATCAATGCACTGCTTATTTTCTTTGTATCGCTCATAAGTTGTTCTAATCCACAAAGATAATTGTTCGAGAATGATATTAAGGTTTTGTTGAAAAGTCCTTAAAAATGTGTGTATATCAATTAATAACAAGTTTTTAACAATTTGATTTTAATCGAAAAATCTGACTTTTAATTCTTTTTTTCTACTTTTAAAACATGTTAGACAAATTAGAATTATTTGATAGAGCCTTGTTTTTGGCTATTAATGCTTGTCATGCTCCTATTTTGGATAATGTGATGTATTATATTTCTCAAATTTGGGTGTTTGCACCGGTTTTTGCTTATTGGTTATTTATGGTGTTTAGGCGTTATGGCTTAAAAAAGCTAGTTATTTTGATTGGTTTTTTAGTATTCTTAATTGTTTTAACTGATCAAACGGCCAATCAAACCAAACATGCCATTAAACGTTACCGTCCAAGTCATAATTTAGAAATACAGTCACAAGTGCATACCATCAATAATTACAAGGGTGGAACGTATGGCTTCTTTTCTGGTCACGCTACTAATACCTTTGGCGTTGCCATGTTGTTATTTTTAATATTTAGCAAAGAATCGAAATTATTTAGGAGTGCCTTTTTTGCTTGGGCAGCTATTATTTCATATTCTCGCATTTATTTGGGGGTTCATTATCCTTCTGATATTTTTGTAGGTTTAGTAGTGGGTATATTTTGGGGTTATGTGGTGTATCGATTAATACAATATATCTTTAAACAACAATTTCACGAAACCGTTGAAGTATAATGATTAGAATATTCATCATAAGTCTTTTTTTTGCAAGTAGTGTTTTGGGGCAATTGCCCGAAACGGATATTTGGTTGTTTAAAATTGAGAAGAAAGAAAATGTGTACTTATACACAAATCCTTTAAACGTTACTCATAGAGTAGGTTATGATAATCAGCCTACTTTTAGTTTAGATGGAAAATCTATTTTATATGTAGTCATTGATTCTACAAAACAAGCCGATATTTATCAATATAACATCAATAAAAATGCAACACTTAATTTAACCAAGTCGGAAGTGTCTGAATATTCTCCAACTATATTGCCTAATGGATTAGGATTTAGTTGCGTGGTAGTTGAAAAAGATTCATCACAACGAGTTTGGAAATTTAATTTTGATGGTAAATTTCATAGCATTGCTCACGAAGGCACTGATTCTATTGGTTACCACACATGGTTAAATAATGATACTTTATTATACTATAAATTAACCAATCCACATTCGTTAAGAATATTGAATGTAAAATCAAATGAAGACTATTGGTTGTGCGACCATCCAACGAGAGCATTTAAGAAAATAGGTCTTTCCTCAAATTTCCTTTATGCTATGAAAGATTCTGTTCATACAGAATTTAGAATTTATAACCCCGCGTTAAGAGAAAGTAAAGTTTATACAACTTATCCAACTGCTAACGAAGATTTTATTTGGCATCCTGAATTAGGGCTCATTAAATCTGAGAATGCAGATTTGATGCGTTATAATGAACAATCTAAAGCTTGGGAAGTATTATTCTCTTTTTCTAATTTAGGAATTAAAAAAATTACTCGTTTTGTGTTTGATAGTAAAACAAAGCAATTAGCAATAGTCAGTAATTTATAGAGTTATGAGTTATAAGAGATGAATTATGAGTTGGTACGCTTAATGTTATAAAATATGAGTAAGAGCATAATAAAAGATAAGAGTTTTGTGTTTTCAATTCGTGTTGTAAAACTTTGCAAGTATTTGATTGAAAACAAAAAAGAGTTTGTTTTAAGTAAACAGTTGTTAAGAAGTGGGACCGCTGTAGGCGCATTAGTAAGAGAAGCTCAAAATGCAGAGAGCACTAAAGATTTTATCCATAAATTAGCTATTGCTCAAAAAGAATGCGATGAAACCATCTATTGGTTAGAATTATTAAAAGAAACAGAGTATATCAATCAAATTGAATTTGAAGGATTGCAATTTAGTGCTAATGAATTATTGAAAATGATAAGAAGTTCGATATTAAAAATGAAACAAAAAAACTCTTAATTCATATCTTATAATTTATATCTATAATTATGATCTCTGAAAAAAAAATAGACAGCTATATTATCTCTACTGACCGAGCTAAGTTAGATGTTAATTACATTCACTATTTTTTGAGTAAAGAAAGTTATTGGGCAAAAAATATTCCAATAGAACTTGTAAACACATCTATTGAAGGAAGTTTTTGTTTTGGAGTGTATCATCAAGGTAAGCAAATTGGTTTTGCAAGAGTCATTACAGATTACGCTACTTTTGGTTATTTAGCGGATGTGTTTATTGATAAGAATTACAGAGGTAAAGGATTATCAAAAGAGTTGATGAAATTTATTATGGAGCAAGAGGTGATTAAAAAATTGCGTCGTTTTATGTTAGCGACATTAGATGCGCATAGTTTGTATGCTCAATTTGGTTTTGAAAGTCAGGAAGTAAATAAACGTTTTATGAGCATTAAATTTTTTGAAGAGTATTGATTTTAGCCACCATATATTTTTTACTTTTTTACTTTTTGATAAGTAAGCTAACTTTTTTTAAAGATGATGTGCTCTCTCTGAAAATTATTTTCACTATTTTAATTATTAAGAGTCTTGCTTGTTTTGCTTATTACTGGGTGTATTTTTGTTATTACCCTGCGGGCTTTAACGGTGATAGTGTATCAACTTTGCATGATGCTAAAATTATGTACGATGCTTTGCCAAATCATCCAACTGATTTTTTTAAAATGGTTTTAGGATTGCACTCTGATTTAGATACGGATCCTTTATACAAACCGTATTTTCATCAAATCGAAAAATGGGGCAGGGCAGATGTGAGCTCTAACTTTTTTTTAAACGATAACCGAACACCAATTCGTATCAACGCTATTATTATGTTGTTTTCATTTGGTAGTTATACGGTGCACGCTTTTGTGATGTTGATGTTTTCGTTTGTTGGGCAGTTTGCTTTTTATAAAGCCTTTAAATCTTATTTTCCTAAAAAAGAAATTTTATTAGCTTTAATTATTTTCATCACACCTTCCGTTTTATTCTGGACATCTGGTGTTTTAAAAGAACCTATGGCTATTGGCCTACTTGGATTGTTTGTGTATGCTTTTATGAAGTTGTTTGTTAATTATCAATTTAAAATAAAATACATATTGTTATTGATTTCCACATCACTTTTATTCTTAATACTTAAACCTTATATATTAATTCTTTTAATTGTTCCATTATTCATTTTCGCTATAGTAAAACATTTTCAAATCAAAAGAGTTGCTCTATTTTATTTAACCATTATATTGTTTTTGTTTGGAGGTGTAGTGTTTGTATTGAAAATTGTATTACATAAAGATGTCATTCAAACGATTGTGGTTCGTCAAAATGATTTTATTAATTTAAGCCATGGTGGAACGTTTTTTTTAAATGACGAAAAATATGTGCGTTTCGAAATTACTGATACCACTCACTATGAAGTAGTGGATGCAAAGCGAAATTTATATAAATTAAATCCTCATTCTGCTTTTATGTATTGGCGTAATAACAATTTACGAGATACTATTTATGAAACTAATAATAGAGATACATCTACCTTTAGATTCATCAGTAGAGTAACGCCTTCGGGTTCTGCCATTAGTATGGAAAGATTAGACTATTCATTTGGCTCTTTCGTTAAATTAATTCCTCAGTCTTTTTATAATGTATTATGTAGGCCTTTTTTTTACGATAGTCGTTCCATTTTAGAATTAGTAGCCTCGCTTGAGAATTTAGTATTCCTTGTTTTTTTTACGTTGTGTTTTTGGTTTAGAACCAAGAATAAAATAGATATAAATTTACTTTTACTTTGTATTTCAATTGTTGTGACTTCTTTTATTTTAGTGGGATTAACAACCACTGTGTTAGGAGCTATTGTAAGGTATAAAATTCCATTTATTCCTTTTTTATTAATGCTGCCATTATTATTTTTGGATACTGAGTTTATAAAAAAGATTCCGTTTATCAATCGTTTAGTTAAATAGTTATATTTGTTTAAAGCATTAATTTATTTTTTATGGGTTTTATTTTTAATAATTTATTACGTAGAAAGCCAGTTACAGCAATTACTGATGCTGAAAGTCACGATTCGGGATTACACCGTGTGTTAACCGTTAGAGACTTAACTTTTTTTGGTATTGCAGCCATCATTGGTGCTGGTAGTTTTAGTAGTATTGGTTCTGCCTGTTTTTCGGGTGGACCAGCCGTTATTTTTTTATTTATCATTTGCGCCATTGCTTGTGGTTTTACAGCCATGTGTTATGCTGATTTTGCAACACGTGTTCCCGCATCAGGGAGCGCTTATACTTATGCGTATGTATCGTTTGGTGAATTAGCGGCTTGGATTATTGGGTGGGCTTTATTAATGGAATACTCTATTGGTAATATATATGTAGCTTTTTCATGGAGTGGCTATTTTGTAAATTTGATTGAAAGTGTAGGATTACATATTCCTGTTTGGTTAACAAATAATTATTCTGATTCTCATCAAGCATTTTTAGATGGCACAGCTGGTAAAATGAGTGATGCTTGGAATACTGCACCAATTATAGCTGGTGTGAAATTCATCATAGACTTGCCAGCTATTATGATTAATATTTTAGTGACTTGGTTAGTGTATGTTGGTACTAAGGAATCTCGTAATGCAAGTAATGTGATGGTAATTATTAAGCTAGCTATTATTTTGTTGGTTATTATTGTTGGAGCATCTTATGTAGATATTGATAATTGGACACCCTTTATGCCAAATCAATTTAGCGGAGTAATGGCAGGCGTATCGGGCGTTTTCTTTGCTTATATTGGTTTTGATGCGGTTTCTACTTTAGCAGAAGAAAGTAAAAATCCACAACGTGATTTACCACGTGGTATGATATATTCTTTAATTATTTGTACAGTTGTGTTTATTATTTTGGCCTTGGTTTTAACTGGTATGGTTTCTTACACCGCTTTAAATGTATCTGATCCACTAGCAGAAGTATTTGCTTTAAAAGGAATAAAATGGATGCTTTTTATTGTATCGATTGCAGCGGTTGTTGCTATGACGAGTGTGATTTTAGTTTTTCAAATGGGGCAGCCTCGTATTTGGATGGCAATGAGTAGAGATGGTTTATTACCAAAGAAATTTGCTGAGATTCATCCAAAATATAAAACGCCTGCGTTCTCTACTTTAATTACAGGTTTAGTAGTTGGTATTCCTATCTTTTTTGTGACACCAAAATTTGTTTTAGATTTTACAAGTATCGGAACGTTGTTTGCTTTTGTATTAGTATGCGGTGGCGTCTTAATTTTACCTCGTAACATGGACGCAAAAGAAAAGGGGAAATTTAAAATGCCTTATGTCAATTCAAAGTACATTGTTCCTGCAATTACCATTATTTCATTAATTATTATTTTCTCTAATCATGTGAGTATGATAGTGAATGAAAATGGTTCTTATAACATTCCAATGATTGTGTTTTATTTGGTATGGATTATGATAGCAATCTTCTCATTTATCAAGAATTATTCTTTAATTCCTGTATTAGGTTTATTATCATGTTGTTATTTGCTAACTGGAATGGGCTGGACTAACTGGATGATGTTTGGTGTATGGTTAGTTATTGGCTTAGTTGTATACTTAATGTATGGTTACAAGAAGAGTAAATTGAACGTAGCGTAGTTTGAAAAGATGCGAAACTTTATTGATAAAATCGGTTTTTTTAGATTGACTTTAATTCCAACAGGGTTAATCATTATTATTTCTGCCTATATAAATGGTATTTGGGGCATGGGGATAGTAGGTTTTATTATTCTTGTATTTGGTGCATTGAATAAGTGTTTATTGTTGGGGCAATGTGAAGTAGATGATAAACCTGGAAATCTAAACAAACCAAACAAGTAATGAATTTAATTTCTTCGTTCTACCACTATTAGATTTTTTTCATTTTGCTACAAATCGTAGCACAAAGCGATAAGGTCTTGAACTAACTTTGTTGCATGAATCATCAATTGTTTTCTAAATCAGATTTGCACGGTAGGGCAGCCATTGTGTTTTGTGATGGCGATTATATATCATCTATTAAGCAGTATGCTTTTAAAATAAGTTTGTTTATTGTAGATGATACTTATGTAGAAGTGTTTTATAATGCCCACACCAATCAATTAGAAGATATTGCTATTATGGAACCTGATGAGCAGCGGTTGCAACTATATGCTATAGGCGTAGATATTACGGATTTGTTTAAATAAATTGGAACGCTGATGATGCGGATTGCTTATGATTTTTTTGAATTCTTAATTTGACTAATTTTTTGAAGTTGGTCAATATCGATGCTGTCTTTAGGCCTACCGGTTCCTATTTTAGAAATGATTAAATGTTTTAAATGGATAAAAGGAATTTTTAATTCATCTATTTCGGTTATTGTTTTTTGAGGGTACGCTTCTTCAAATGATACGCCAGAGATATGTGTCATGAAGTCTATTTTAAAAGGTGCTATTCCATCACTAAATACTAAATGCTTGGTAAAATCCATTTGCATCAGTTGAGCAAGGGCATTTTCTTCTATACCTAACTCCTTTAAAGCATTAATAATATTTATTTTATTGTCGTTGTCTGGTTTTATCCATAAATCAATATCTCCCGTTGTTCGTTCAAAACCATAAAAATTAACAGCGTAGCCACCAACAATTAAAAATTGAACATTATTTTGAATGCATTTTTCTAATACGTCATATGTGTAATCATCAAAAATATTCATTAGTCAATATATTTAATATTTGTGATGGTATGTTTTTTAGGTAAGTTGTTAGGATTATAGCCATGCATACCATACGCTACGTTGATGCATTGTCGTAAATGTTGTAAAATTTCTATAGATGAAAAAGCTGCCATTTCTTTTAATTCATGCGCCTCCTGTTCTTCAAAAGAATGAAAGATATGTAGCGTTTTAGTATAAGGTATTAAAGGCTCGTTGGCTTTATTATTTTTGTTGTTTTCTTCCATTTTAGTTACACTAAATTTAAGCAAATTATTTGAAAACAAAAAACAGGTTACTTCTTCGGATAATCAAACAAACACAATTCCCCTGTTTTTGCTTTTTTCCAATCATTGGTGTCAAAATTAATTCCTGCAATGGCGCAGGTTGGCATTTCCATTGGTAAGGCTTGTGTTAATGTTTGTGCAACATCGCTAATGGTGGGGTTGTGTGCAAATAGTAAAACGGTATTAAAATTATTGTCAATAGCATTTATAACGGATAGATAATCTTTTACTGATGATTCGTATAACTCTTGTTTAATTACAATAGTGTTTGGATTGTAATTAATATGACGTGCAAATATTAAAGCAGTACTAATAGCTCTGATAGCAGGACTCGAAATAATTAAATCAGGTTTATGATTAAACTTAGCGGCCATCATATTGGCATTGCTATAACCACGTTCGTTTAGGTAACGTTCAATGTCTTTTAGTTCGGGATTTGTCCAATCAGATTTTGCATGGCGTATAAGGAAAAGTTGTTTCATGTTTTTGGTTTAGAATGGAACGCAGATGACGCTGATTAATATGATTAAATATGATTTTTTTAGATGACTAAATCAATAAATACATTTGTTATTTTTAGAGTTAAATGATACACTCTTTGTATTATCATCTAAAATCATAACCATCTGCTCTATCAGCGTTCTATTAAATATACTATTTAAAGTCTTCCATAGTAATTACTTTATCACAAAAACTATATTCATCCTTAATAGAGTTTGAACAAACGACAATAGTTTTATGCAGGGCATAGTTTGCAATCATGTTTTTGTACCAATCAATTACCGTGGCATCCAAATTAGTAGTCGGTTCATCCAAAAATAAAATAGGAGCGTCTGCTAAAATCGCCAATGTTAATTTTAAGCGCTGTTTCATACCACTCGAAAACAATTTAATGTATTTGTCTTTGTGAGCAGCTAAACCAGATAATTCCACAATATTTTCTGTAGTTAGTTTATTAGAAAATGCTTTGTAAATAGCGGCGTGTTCTATTTGTTCCTGTAAGGTAAAATCTTCTACTAATTCTAAATAAGGCGATGCTAGACTAATATATGCGTATAGTTTTTCTTCTTCTATTTTTTCTTGATTAATGGAGTAGGTGAGCTCTCCTTCGTTCAGTGTTAAGTAACCTGTTAAGGCTTGCAATAAGGTGGATTTCCCAGAACCATTTAAACCTAAGATGGCTATTTTTTGTCCTGCTGCAATGTCCAAATTTACCTTTCGGAAAATCCATTCTCTGCCAAATTTTTTTCCAGCACTAGAGAGTTTGATATCAATTGTATTTTGCAATCCTTTATTTGTGAATTTTGAGTAAAAGTAACATTTTTTAGCTGGATTTTAGGTGCTTATCTCATAACTCATACCTCATAACTTATCTCTAAAATATGTATCTTTATCCCCTTGAAATTAATCAAACGCATATTCGCTCCTATATGGAAAACATGGTTCTTTACTGTGTTTGTCATCTCTTTTGTATTACTGTACCCGTTTTTTTACATCACCATTAAAACGCAGCACTTAAATACAACCTTTAAAATAAAGCGTATTTGGTCGGCTTGTATAGCTTACGGCTCTTTTGTATTTCCAAAATTGATTTATAAATCTAAATCTAAAAAAATGCCTCAACCCTGTGTTTTTGTGGGGAATCATACGTCGTATTTAGATATAGTATTGAGTACTTTTTACATTGATCATTTAGCTTTATACATGGGTAAGGCAGAATTATTAAAAGCGCCTTTATTTAAAACCTTTTTTAAAGGAATGGATATTACGGTTAATCGTAAAAGTATTAAGGATTCGCACCGTGCATTTATTAAAGCTGGCGAAGAGATTGATAAAGGCAGAAGTATGGTGATTTATCCAGAAGGAACCATTTCTACTTATGGTAAATTAAGACCTTTTAAGAATGGACCTTTTAAATTAGCGATTGAGAAACAGGTGCCCATCGTGCCTGTAGTAAATTTAAATAATTGGGAATTATTGCAAAACGGAGGCTATTTTAAGAGCAATGGATGCTTTGGTGTTGCAAAAACAGTTATTTTAGAGCCTATTGAAACCAAAGGCATGACTGAAGAAAATTTAGTAGATTTGCGAGAACGCGTTTTTAAATTAATTAACGATACATTACACGAATACAATGGCACAAAAAATTGATATCAAAACAGTAGAAGAAGTGGCGCATTTGGCGCGTTTGGAATTTACGGAAGAAGGTAAAGCTGATATTTTAAATGATATGAATCGTATGTTGGCTTTTGTAGATAAGTTAAACGAAATGGATACCGATGGTGTTGAACCATTAATATACATGACAGACGAGAAAAATGTGATGCGTGAAGATGAATCGAAAGATACTTTAACTCAAAACGAAGCTTTGAAAAACGCTCCTAAAAAAGATTCGGATTACTTTAAAGTGCCTAAAGTAATTGATAACCATTAAGACATATTTACCGGAATATAAAACTGCTTTATTGGAAATCTTTAAAAGCAATATGCCATTGTATTTTGCTGACGAAGAAGTGGCATTATTTGATGCTTTTTTAGATAGAGATGCTAGTACTCGCGGACCTTACTCCATTGTTTTTAAAGAGGATAAAATTGTTGGTTGTGGAGGTATTGCTTTAAATCAGCCAACTAAATACACCAATGAACCGCACGTTATTATGACTTGGGGCATGGTTGACAATAAACATCACAAAGAAGGCTTTGGGAAAGTGCTTTTATTGCAACGAATTGAGCAAGCTAAAGAAATATATCCTGGAATTAAAATTGCTTTAGGAACTACTCAGCATACCTATCAATTTTTTGAAAAATACGGATTTAAAACCGTAGCCTACGAAAAAGATCATTGGGGCAAAGATTTAGATTTGTATCAAATGGAATTAATTTAATTACAAGTAATCGTAATTAGTTTTGATAAATCCATTGCTTTTTGTTTCACCACATTTACATCTGATTGTAAATTATCGTAAGTTAATACAACTCCCATTCTTCTGTAAGGACGAGTAGTGGGCTTTGCAAATAAACGTAAATCTGTATTTGGATTATTTAAAACGTCTTCAACTCCACTAAAGTTGTAACTAGTTCCTTCGGCACTTGCTAATAATACAGCCGAAGCGCCATGTTGTTTTAATTGAATATTAGGAATAGGGAAACCTAATATAGCACGCGCGTGTAATTCAAATTCACTTAAGTTTTGTGTATTCGCTAAAGTCACCATACCTGTATCATGAGGACGAGGCGATAACTCAGAAAAATAAACACCTTTATCTGTTAAGAAAAATTCAACGCCCCACAAACCTGCACCACTTAATTCTTTTGTAACCTTCGCTGCCATTTCTTCCGCCTCTCTTAAATCTTTATCGCTGATAGCGCATGGCTGCCAACTTTCTTGGTAATCGCCACGCTCTTGTCGATGGCCTATTGGCGGGCAAAATAATGTGTTGCCATTTCTTTGAGTAACCGTTAGTAATGTAATTTCTGAATTGAATTTAATAAACTCTTCTACAATTACTTCTTTGTAATCACCGCGAGAACCTTCTATTGCATAGTTCCAAGCGTTTTCTATTGTCACGCTGAGCGGAGTCGAAGCGTCTGTTTTGATAATGCTTTGCCCTTTGCCACTACTACTCATTAATGGTTTTACAACACAAGGAATGCCAATCACAGCAACCGCTTTTTTAAAATCTTCTAAGGTAGTTGCATATAAATAATTGGCAGTTCTTAATCCTAATTCTTTTGATGCTAAATCTCTAATAGCTTTACGATTCATGGTAAAGTTAGCGGCTTTAGCACTTGGTACTACGGTGACACCTTGTTTTTCATAATCATAAAAACGTTCTGTACGAATCGCTTCAATTTCTGGAACTATTAAATCTGGTTTATGTTTTGCAACAATAGCATCTAAAGCTTCTCCATCTAGCATATTAATAACTTCACATTCATGAGCTACTTGCATCGCTGGCGCATCTTTGTAAGAATCAACTGCAATTACATATTGTCCTAAACGTTGCAAGGCAATAGTCACCTCTTTTCCTAATTCTCCTGATCCTAGTAATAAAATTTTTTGACGATTCATTTTTAAAATCTAAGTTTAAGTGTTTCTGGTAAGTTTTGTTTTAGAAGACCAAAATACAATCCGTATCCTGCCGCTAAGCCAATAGTACCTCCAATTAATGCTTTTATTCTTCTTCTACTGCGCGATACACGCTCATAACCTAATATATAAGCATCCTGGTCAATGTAGTTAGGGTTACTAATTGTTTTATGCTTAATTTTTACTTTTGTAATTCCGCTTAAGGCCATGTAGCCATAAGGGAAAACGGGAGCAAAAAATATTCCTAATCCTCCACTCACTAAACCAACAACTCCTGCACCAATTAAGGCTCCCGGTGCTTTAAATCCTTTTCTAGCATCACGTTCTCCATAAATGTAGTAAAGCATTTCATCACGTGTAAAATAATTTCCTTTTAAAGTATCTTGTGAATAGTAATAATCAGTGAAACCTACAGCGTATTTTACACAATAAATGTCATCATACTCGTAATGCAATTTTTCTGCAACGTTTGCTGGATTAACTATTGTTACGGCACCTATAAGAGTGTCTAACACTTTTTCAACAACTACATTACCATTCATTAATAAAATGGTGTCTTTATTTTGTGCTTTAGATGAAATAACAAAAACAGTGAGTATTAACGTGTAAAATAAGCTGCGAATCATATAAATTTTTATTTAACAAGTTTACAAATAATATCAAATATATACTATCAAATGATATTGACATTTACTTCATTTTATTCAAAAAATAAGATTTAAGCTTCAAATGTAAAGCTTATTGATTTTACCGAATTTACAACAGTATTCTCGTAATGAAATCTATTTATAAGGTTTTTAGCTTCGGGTAATTCAAATACTTCTTTTAGATTTCTGATTTTACCAATAGGCACATCATGTTTTAAACACTCCTTAAATAAAATATCAAAATTAAAAGTTTGAATGTGTTTATTTAGATCAAGAAATAAAGCTTCTCTATTTTTAATGCGTAGTTGATTATTTTGATAGTCGGATGTTATCTCAATATTTAAAATATCGCATAGTTGTTTAAACTGCTTATTACTGCCAATGGCAAAAGTTATTTGATGATGATCTTTTGTAGTAAATATTTCTCCGTAAGGCGCAATGTTTGGATGCAAAGAACCCTGAGCTGCTGGTAAATGATGTGCAATGAGCCAATTAGTAGCTTGGTTTGCTAATGAAGCGACAGCAGTATCGAATAACGAAACAGTAAGATGCGAGCCTTTGTTTGTTTTGTATTTATTGAGTAGTGCAATTAAAATAGCTTCTTTGAGTTGATGTCCAGCTAAAATATCAATTAAAGCAACGGGCATTTTTAATGGAGCTGCATTTTTTTCGCCGTTCATAAACATAAACCCACTTTCGGCTTGTAAAATTAAATCATACGCGGTGCGAGGATTATCGTTTCCAAATCCATTGATAGACGCATAAATTAAGGTTGGGTTAATTGCTTTTAAAGTAGTATAATCTACTTTTAATTTAATATCATCTCCTAATTTGTAATTCGTAATTAAAATATCTGCGCTTTTAATTAAGTCATAAAAGCTTTCTAAATCTTTATCAATGGATAAGTCTAAAAATAAAATGTCTTTACCTGCATTTATACTCCAGAAATAAGCACTCGTTTTATCTTCTTTATTTTCTGATTGTAATTTCCAACTTCTTGTTACATCACCTCCAGTTTTGGGATTTTCAATTTTAATAACCCTTGCACCTAATTCAGCAAAAAATAAACCAGCGGATGGCCCTGCCAATACACCAGCCAATTCAATGACTTTTAAATCTGAAAAAGGTTTGTTCATGTCAATTAAAATTGAGCTTGTACCGGTTTATTATTTAAAATCAATTCTATTTTTTCTGTTACTTCAGGAGTAATTAACGAAACAACATCTAGGGCTTTTAAATTCTCTATCAACTGTTCTTTTTTTGAAGCACCTAAAATAGTTGTACTCACATTTGGATTTTTAATAGTCCAAGCAATAGATAATTTAGCTACAGAAGTTCCTAGTTCGTTTGCTAGAAAGGATAGTTTTTTAGTTTTTTCAATTTTAGATTCTTCACCTAAAGTTCTTTCTTTTAACCAATCCATTCCCTCTATATGTAGACGATTATCTTCAGGAATACCGTTATTATATTTACCAGATAGTAAACCAGACGCTAACGGACTCCAAATAGTTGTTCCCATTCCAAAATCTCTAAACAATAACAAATAATCTTTTTCTAGTTTAGTTCTTTCAAACATATTGTATTGTGGTTGCTCCATGGTTGGGCCAATTAATCTGTTACGTTCCGCAAAAACAAAGGCCGCCATAATTTCGTCGCTTGCCCATTCGCTGGTCCCCCAATATAAAATTTTGCCTTGTTGTATTAAGGTATTCATTGCCCAAACGGTTTCTTCAATCGGTGTATTTTTATCAGGACGGTGACAAAAAAACAAATCAATATAATCCACTTGTAAACGTTTTAAAGCAGCGTGACAACCTTCAATAATATGCTTACGAGATAAACCTATTTGATTTGGTTTTTTATCTTCATATCCAAAGTATACTTTACTACTCACGCAGTAAGAACTACGAGCCCAATTTTTTTGTTTTAAAATTTTGCCCATCACTTCTTCTGATTTCCCTGCTGCATATATTTCTGCATTATCAAAAAAGTTAACGCCATTATCGTAAGCAATGGTCAATAGTTCGTCAGCTGTATTATTTTCTATTTGTTTGCCAAATGTAATCCACGATCCAAATGATAATGCACTTACTTGTAATCCTGATTTTCCTAGTCTTCTATATTCCATAATGTTTGTTGTTTGATTTCAGTTGTTTGTTATTTGAGTTTTGGTTTTGTTATAAGTTTGTGTTCAAACAACTAATAACCAAAAACTTTAATCTTTATTATTTTACTAATATTTTTGGTTCTAGCATATCAAGCATGGCATATCTCACACCTTCTCTGCCAAGCCCACTTTCTTTTACTCCGCCGTAAGGCATTTGATCGTAACGAATAGTAGGCACATTATTGTGGATAACACCACCTACTTCTATTTGTTTAAAGCATTTATTTAATTCTGTTTCATTATTAGTAAAGATACCACATTGCAGACCAAATTTAGTATTGTTTGCTTGATCAATGGCATCTTCAATTGTTTGGTATGAATTTATGCAAATAACAGGACCAAATACTTCTTCTGCATATACTTTCATAGTATGATTGCAATTAGTTAATATAGTTGGTTCAACATAACTTCTATTTCTTTTTCCTCCACAAATTAATTGAGCTCCTTGTTGTATTGCTTCATTAATCCATTTTTCAACTCGTATGGCATTTTCTTCATCAATCATATTTGATACATCAGTCGTTTCGAATAATGGATCGCCATATTTTAAGTTAAGAGCCAACTCTTTTAATTCGTCTGTAAATTTTTGATACAAGGATGTATGAATAATGAAACGTTGCGCGTGAATGCAAATTTGACCGCTATAAGCAAAAGCACCCATTAAGGATTTTGTCAGAGCATCTTTTAAATCAGCACTTTCGGTTATAATAGTGGCGGCATTTCCTCCTAATTCTAAAACTATTTTTTTCTTTTGGCTTTCCGCTTTCATTTTCCAGCCAATATCTGGTGAACCTGTAAAACTTAATAGTTTAAAGCGTTCATCTTTTACTAATATATTTCCAGTGGCTCTATCCATTGGTAAAATAGAAACAGAGCCTTTGGGTAGTTCTGTTCTATCAATAATTTTTGCTAATTCTAAACAAGATAATGGCGTGCGGCTTGCAGGTTTTAAAATTATAGGGCAACCGCTGGCAATAGCAGGTGCTAATTTATGTACCGCTAAATTCATCGGAAAGTTAAATGGAGCAATGCCTGCAATTAATCCTATCGGAAAATAATTAACAACACCTTCTCTTTGGTCGGTATTGTTTATTCTGTTAAGAGCGAGATGCTGCGTGTTGTCTTTTTTACTTTCTTCGGCTGCAATAGCAAAAGTATATGCCGATCGATCAATTTCGGCTAAAGCATATTTTAGAGGCTTGGCACTTTCTAAACTTAAAACTTCTGCTAATCTTTTTCTGTTTGCATAAATCTCATTAGAGATTTGTTTTAAGATATTATGCTTTTTTTGTGGGGCTATATTTTGTAATTCTTCTTTTACTGCTAAAGACTTAATAATCGCCTCTTCTAAAATAAATTGATCTGCTAAATAGGTTGTAGCTACTAAAGATTGGTTGAAAGGATTTTTCACTTCAAGAACCTGATTTGAGGTAATAAATTTGCCTGCTGAATAAATAAGATATTGATTCAATCTATTTAATTTTTAAGTTGAATTGTTTTTGAGCAGTAATTACAGCTTGATGTAATTTTTTCTCTAATAATTTTTTTGGAGGTAGAGCAGTTAAATATTCAGCTACTTTAATATTACTTTTTTCAAGTTGAAGTAGCTCAATATGTTCTTCTGATTTTTCGGCACACAAAATTAAACCAATTGGTGCATTTTCTCCTTCTCTAACTTCGTGCTTTTCAAGCCATCGTAAATATAATTCCATCTGCCCTTTATACGACGCTTTAAATTTCCCTAGTTTTAAATCTATTGCAATTAGTCGTTTAAGTCCTCTATGATAGAATAATAAATCAATCCTGAAATCTTCTGAGTCAATGATAATTCGTTTCTGTCTTGCAACAAATGCAAAGTCAGAACCTAACTCGATGATGAATTTTTGTAAGGAAGTTAATATGCAGCTTTCTAAATCTTTTTCGCTATAGGCATCTTTTAGGCCTAAAAAATCTAATAGATATGGATCTTTGAAAACTAATTCAGTATTTGTAACTACTTTATTGGATATATTTTTTTTAAGTTCTTGTTTAATTAGGGTTTTTGGTTTTTTTGAGATAGCTGTACGTTGAAATAACATGCTATTTATTCTTTCTCTAAGTTGTCTAACGCCCCAATTTTCTATATGTGTCATTTGTTCGTAAAATGAACGCTCTAAATCATCTTTGATAGTTAAAAATTCTATGATGTGACTCCAACTGAATTGTTGCGACAGTGTCGCAACTTTTTGAGTTGACTTATAATACTTAGCAAATACAAGCATTCTAGTTAACGAAGATTTCGTATATCCTTGACCATACTCATTAGTTAATTGTTGCGACAGTGTCGCAACAATTTGACTTCCGTATTCGGCACGTTTGTTTTTTAAAATCTCTTCTTGAATTCTTTTTCCTATGTGCCAGTTAAGTAATACTAAATTACTATTTATATTATACGCAACCTGAACTTTCGTTTTTTCAATTAAAGATTTTATATCTTTAAATAAGTTAGGCTTTACAACTTTAGGTTTTAAAGTGTTTTTTTGTTTTTTTATGGGTGCATTTTTTTTCATCTAAAAAATAAATTAGTTATTTGTAATTATTTTTTAGTCAACGCTTTAAATACATCTTCTAATTTTTGTTCTTCTTTATTCATTGTTAACACACTTAAATTGTGTTTTACCGCGTAGTTAAATAATTCTTTACGAACATCATTTTGTAAATCCGAAATTACTTTCCATGTTTTACCATCTATTAATATGGCATCTTCAACACCCGTAATTGATTTCAGTGTATTAACCGAAACCTCGTTATCAAACTCAACTGTAATAATTTGTTTAGTCGTGTTTTTTTGCAAAGTTTCAGTAGTATCGTTAGCTACAATTTCTCCTTTATTAATAATGATAACTCTATCGCAAACGGCTTCTACTTCCTGCATAATGTGTGTGCTTAGCATTACCGTTTTTTCTTTACCTAATTTTTTAATCAATTCACGAATTTCTTCTAACTGATTTGGATCTAATCCTGTTGTTGGCTCATCCATAATCAAAACCTTAGGATCATGAATCATGGCTTGCGCTAAACCAACACGCTGACGGTATCCTTTTGATAAAGCACCAATTTTTTTGTTTTGTTCTACTTGTAATCCAGTAGCTTCAATCATTTCCTTAACGCGTTCTTTGGTATTTTTAATTTTATATAAACCTCCAATAAATTCTAAAAATTCTTTCACATACATATCCAAATACAATGGATTATGTTCTGGTAAATAACCAATCTGCTTTCTTACCTCAATACTTTGGTTATTGGTATCAAAACCGCATACGCTAGCCGACCCTTCAGAAGGTGGAATGTAGCAAGTTAAAATTTTCATCATAGTACTTTTACCAGCACCATTCGGACCTAAAAAACCAACAATTTCATTTGTTCCAATTTCAAAAGATATATTATTTAGCGCTTTTTGAGTGCCGTATAGTTTTGTGATGTTATTTACTTTAATGGACATAGTAGTAGATTGTTATCTCAAAAATACTGATTTTTTATTAGATTTAATAGAACGCAGATAGCACTGATAGTTATGATTTGATAAGATTAAGCGGTTAATATTTGTTAAAAACAAAAATCATTTTTAAATCATAGTAAATCTGTGTTATCTGCGTTCTATTTATTAATTCATTATCTTTACGCCAATGACAGGCTTAGTTGTAAAATCTACTGGAAGTTGGTATGCTGTTCGCATTGATAGCGGAGAGGTAATAGAATGCCGTTTGAAAGGTAAAATTCGTTTGGATGACCGTAAAACAACCAATCCTGTAGCGGTTGGTGATATTGTAGATATTGATAGAGATAAAGACGGTAGTAATCAAATTACAGGAATTCACCCTCGTAAAAATTACATCATTCGTAAGTCCATCAATTTATCTAAACAAGCACATATTATTGCCAGTAATTTAGACCAGGCCGTTTTAGTAGCAACTTTGTTTGCACCTCGAACATCTTTAGGATTTATTGATCGGTTTTTAGTTACAGCAGAAGCCTATGAAATTCCAGCTAAAATTTTGTTTAATAAAAAAGATGTGTTGGACGAAGAGATGATAGAATTACAAAATGATATCATGAAATTATATACCGATATTGGTTATGAATGCTATTCTGTTTCTTCATTTGATAAACAAGATATTGAATTTATTAAAACATTGTTAAAAGATAAAACGACTTTAATTTCTGGTCACAGTGGAGTAGGGAAGAGTACTTTAGTCAATGCGATAGATACCAATTTGGATTTAAAAATCGGAGATATTTCAGAAGCACATTTAAAAGGAATGCACACCACCACTTTTGCCGAATTATTTCCTTTATCTTTTGGTGGTAATATCATTGATTCACCTGGTATAAAAGAATTGGGCTTAGTAGAAATGAAAAAAGAGGAAGTAGCACATTACTTTCCTGAAATGATGGCCCGAATGAACGGTTGTAAATTTAATAATTGCATACATGTGAATGAACCAGGCTGCATCATTTTAAAAGCAGTTGATACTGGTGAAATTTCTCAAGAACGTTACCAAAGTTATTTAGGCATACTAAATGGTGAGGAAATGGATTGGAAAGAGTGGGAAATTAGATAGAAAAATTAGTATTTAAAAACGAGACTGTCTCCTTGCTTTAAAAAGCAATTCAATATCCCATTTCTTTTTTATACAAGTCTGCTATGGTTCGTGCCTTACATTCAGTTTGATTACTAATGATGTGTATCACCATATTTTCATAAGCCTTAAATACACTTACCAATTTAAATTTAATTTGGTTAATTCCTTTCTCTTCAGCTTTAGTGCTTTTAAGATAAATTAGCTCATCTTTTAAAATATCTTGGTCTACATCGTCAGGTAAATCTAATTCTTCTATACTTTTGTAAACGGTGTTTTCTTTAATCCTTGTAACAAATCGTTTCTAGCCGCACAGCGCTGTTTTATTAAGTCAAAATAAAAATAAGCTCTATCTTCGACTATAATAGTTCCTTTAGAGAATACTTGTGTTAAAAGCCCTTTGCTATCGTGTAGCTTTGCCTCGGTTATATTCATTATATCTGGCAAACCCAACGCATCGTCAAAAACGGTGTGTATTTTCAAATCTCCTTTAGCTGTCAGATATTTTGCCCAATCAAACATTGCTAAACATAAGCTAATAGTAGTGCTATCAATTAATTTTATCGTTTGGTTTTTAATCGCTTCAATAATATGGCTTTGGTAATTACTTTTTAATGCATATTTATGGTAGCTCAATGGGCTGTAATAAAGACTCTCTAAAATTTTATAAGTACGATTTTTGTTGCCATCACTCATCTTAGATTTTGATGGGCTCTGACTCAATTCTAAGTCAGAAATAAACGTCTTACTAATTGATAATCATTAACTTATATAAGATAAGGTGTAACACTTTTCAAGCTGTCCGAACATTAAAGCTACTATTTGGTTTTAGGTCTAGTATTTATGGCATCCTTTATCAGTTTGATTGGTGCGTAAACTGCGAGTAAGTAAATGGTTAGGAATTAAATCTAAAATTTGGCGAATAACAGGGTTACTGTTATTTTTGGTGCGTCTGTGAAGTGAGCGCATATTGAGAAACTTTTGAAACTTTTTTTAAAAATATGCTTTTCATAGGCATTTATTTTTAGTTAAATTTCGGATAGTTTTGAGAATAATAAATTAAAAGGTGGTTTATCCGCCTTTTGCTATGGTGCTAATGAGTGAAGATATTTGTATATCTCTTTAATTATTATATATTTGGGTTGCGATTAAAGCAATTTGTTACATATCGTTTTTTGTCTTTTTATCCTTTTGGGGATATGCAAGATTTGACAAAGATTCTTTGAAAGTTCCTGTATTGCCTCAATCTTCCTATGTGCTTTTTACTCAAAACAAGGGACAGTGGCATGATAAGGTGTTATTTGAAGGGAAATTTAAAGGTGGCAAAGTGTTTTTAGAGCAACAAGGCTTGTCTTACGTGTTTTTTCCTAAAGATGGATTAGAGGAAATGCATCACTATGGATCCAAAGCTACAATTACCTATCATGCTATTAAAATGGATTTTGTAAATAGTCATGCAAACGCTACTATTCAACAAAGAGATTCAAATTCGTTTTATGAGAATTATTTTATTGGCAAAGATCCTTTAAAATGGGCGTCACACGTTAAATCATTCAACCAAATCACTTACAAAAATTTATATCAAGGTATTGATGTAAACTATTGTAGTGAAAAAAATAATTTTCGTTTTGATTTTATAGTTAATCCTGGTGCAGACGTTAATCAGTTAGTGATGAACTTTACTGGACAAAATCATTTGAAAGTTATATATGGCAATTTGATTTTAGAAACCGAAGTAGGAGATATTACACAAAAGGCACCTTATGCTTATCAGATTATTAATGGTAAGCAAGAAGAGGTAAAGTGTAACTATGTTTTAGAAAATAATCAAGTAAAATTTAAAATTACACAATACAATAAAAATCTTCCATTAGTTATTGACCCAACTTTAGTGTTTGCTACTTACACGGGTTCTTTATCCGATAATTTTGGAATGACCGCTACTTATGATATTCAAGGAAATGCATATACAGCAGGTATGTGTTTTGGCCCATCTTATCCTTTATCTGCTGGGGCTTTTCAAATAAATTATATGGGTGGTTCAGGCTACGGTGGCGACATCTCTGTTTCTAAATTTAATCCTTCTGGCTCTAGTTTATTGTATTCAACATATTTAGGCGGAACAGGAAATGAATCGCCTCAAAGTATCATCGTAGATAATTTAGGAGAATTAGTTGTTTTCGGTAGAACCTATTCATCTAATTTTCCTATTACAACTGGTGTTGTGCAAACAGCAAATGCTGGAGGTTCTGATTTGATTATTACAAAATTTAATACCAATGGAACATCTTTAGTGGCTAGTACGTATTTAGGAGGAAGTTTGGATGAAGGTGTGAATGGCGGTGTTTTTTTAGGAGGCCTACATTATAATTATTCAGACGATTTGCGAGGTAGCGTTATCGTTGATGATTCTAATAATGTGTATATCGCATCAAATACGATTTCATCTAATTTTCCAGTAACACCCTCATGCTTTCAAACTTCATTAAATGGAACACAAGATGCATGTATCGTAAAATTAAATCCGAGTTTAAGCACGCTTATATTCAGTACCTATTTTGGCGGCTCTGGTAATGATGGAGCATATAACATTGAGTTAAATTCTAACGATCAATTATATGTTACCGGTGGAACAAATAGTCCAGATTTTCATACAACAACAGGAAGCATACATCCAACAGCAAGAGGAGGCGTGGATGGTTTTTTAAGCTTATTTTCTTTTAATGGCAACGCTATTCAGGCTTCTACATATATAGGCACAAGCATGTACGATCAGTCTTATTTTGTGCAAATGGATAAGCAAAATAGAGTTTATGTGTTTGGTCAAACTGAAGGTGCATATCCAGTTTCAACAGGCGTATATAGTAACCCAAATAGCGGCCAGTTTATTCATTGTTTAAATGCCAACTTAACAAGTTCGTTTTTTTCTACCATAGTTGGTTCTGGTGATGGATTTCCGGATATTTCTCCAGCAGCTTTTTTAGTAGATCTTTGTGGCAGTATTTATATATCTGGATGGGGAGGTGTATTATATAATCAAAACCAGTCTAATAGTTCAACAGCTAATTTACCTGTTACTCCAAATGCTTTTATGAGTTCAACTGATAGCAGTGATTTTTATTTTATGGTGTTAAATCCTAATGCCGCTTCATTGCAGTATGCTACTTTTTTTGGTGGAAATGTTAGTAATGAACATGTGGATGGAGGAACAAGCCGATTTGATAAATCAGGAATTATATACCAATCCATTTGCGAAAGTTGTGGTGGCAATGATGATATGCCTGCCACACCAACGGCATGGTCAACACAAAACGGCTCTACAAATTGTAATAATGCTGTAGTGAAATTCACCTTTAATTCTAATTTAACCATAGCTCAGTTAGCAACAAATCCAACCAATCCAGTAGGATGCGCGCCATTATCAGTAAGTTTCGTTAATCATAGTGTTAATGGCATTGATTATTTTTGGAATTTCGGAGATGGCGCGACTTCTTCTTCTTTTCAACCTACACATACTTACACGGCAGTTGGGGTATATAAAGTACAATTAATTTCGCATAATGTGAATACTTGTAATATTTGGGATACGACGTATACCAATGTAACTGTTACTTCGCCAACAGCATTAACGCCTATTCAGTATAATATTAGTGGTTGCGTACCTGCTGTAAATGTTAACTTTGTAAATAATAATAATCCTACTATAAATTATGCTTGGAGTTTTGGCGATGGTTCAACATCCACCGCAATTGCACCTGTACATACTTATACAACAGTTGGAACGTATTCAGTTCAGTTAATTTCTAATAATACCATTTGTAATGTTATTGATACAGTTGATCTTTCAATTAATGTAACCGCACCATTTATTTTGCCAGCTATACCTGACATTAATTTATGTTTGGGCGATTCTGCAAGATTAGAATTATCATCGCCAACAGGATGTACGTTTACTTGGACGCCAAGCACTTTTCTCACCAATCCTTATGTTGAACGCCCATATACAACTACGCCAAATGACATCATATATCATGTAACAGTTGAACAAAGTGGATGTATCGCATTTGATTCGGTAAGAGTATTTGTATTTAAAAACGATACTAAAATTTTATTAGATCCTGCAAATGCTTGTATTGATGACACCGTTAAATTATATGCGAATCAAAATTGTACGTCTTATTTTTGGAGTAACGGAGAAAGTACACCTCAAATTAATGCCTTTACTCCTGGATGGTATTATTTAACGACTATCTCAAATAATTGTTTGTATAAAGATAGTATACGTGTTGATTCGTTTACACATGTTCCTATGAATACTTATTCTATTTCAATGTGTATTAATGAAAGTAAACAAATATTAGGTCCGCAAGGAAATTATAATTATGAATGGATTCCTGCTGATCACATAGATTACACAGATGTTTTTAATCCTTTTGTAAATCCACAACAAACGATGACTTATACCTTAAATGTATACAATGGTCCATGCCTAACTTCTGGAAATTATGACGTTGTGGTATACGCATTACCCACCTTAACAGTTACTCCAAAAGTTGTTGAGGTTTTTTTGGGAGAAGTCGTACAAATGTTTAGTGCATCTGACACCATAAGCACATGGGAACCAGATTATATGTTATCATGTACATTTTGTAACAATAGTGCCGCAATAGTGCCATCAAGTATTACATATTATGCTACCATTGCAAATCAATATGGTTGTGTGGCTAAAGATTCGGTTGAGATAAAAGTGACGCCAACGCTTTATATTCCTAATAGTTTTTCGCCCAATGGTAGTGGTATTAATGATGTTTTTAAACCGGAGTATAGCGGTTATGTTGAAATTGAATTATTGATATTTAATAGATGGGGCGAAAATATTTTTAGAACAAATGAGTTAGGCGTTGGATGGAATGGAACGTATAAAAATGTAAATTGCGAGTTAGGTGTTTATACCTATAAGTTAATAGCAACAGACATTAATAGTAAAACCATAGAAAAAGTTGGGCATGTTACCCTTCTTCGTTAAAAAAATCTTTATATGAATATAAAAAAGCCAAGTCTTAATTTATTTGATACCACCTTGCTAGTTGCAGGTTCTATGATTGGTTCAGGAATTTTTATTGTGAGTGCCGATATTGCGCGTGTAGTTGGTTCAGCAGGATGGTTATTAGTAGTTTGGATTCTTTCTGGTGTTATCACTTTATTTGCTGCCTTAAGTTATGGAGAGTTAGCTGGCATGATGCCCCAAGCTGGTGGACAATTTGTTTATATTAAAAAAGCATTTGGTGATTTAGTGGCCTTTGTTTATGGTTGGACAGTTTTTCTTGTGATTCAAACGGGAGTTATTGCAGCGGTGGCTGTTGCTTTTGCAAAATTTACGGGTGTATTTATTCCTTTTTTCGAAGAAGGAAATGTCATGCTTCAAATAGTGGGTCTTAAAATTACAAGCGCGCAATTGTTGGCTATTTTTATTATTGCACTCCTCACTTTCATTAATACACGTGGCATCGAAAACGGAAAAGCTATTCAACGAATTTTTACATCGGCTAAATTAATCGCTTTATTTACTTTAATCATTGTGGGAATTTATTACGGATTTCATAGTGATGTGTTTTCTAATAATATGACAAATGCTTGGGATGCAAAAGGAATTGATGATATAGGCAATGGAGTTTTCAAAGGTTTTAATTCTTTGTCAGGAATGTCATTAGCAACTGCTTTAGGCTTGGCTATGATAGGTTCCTTATTTAGTAGTGATGCTTGGAACAATGTTACCTTCATTGCAGGTGAAGTAGAAAATCCTAAACGTAATATCCCTCTAGGATTATTTTTTGGAGTGTGCATTGTGACTTTAATTTATGTTTTAGCTAATGTAGCGTATTTGTGTTTGTTGCCTTTAGAAGGAAGTGCGAATGCTCAAACAGTTGCCGAGCAAGGAATCATGTTTGCACAAAAAGATAGAGTAGGTACAGCTGCTTTGTTTTTAGTATTTGGGGATATCGCGAAATATTTAATGGCGGCTTTAATTATGATTTCAACTTTTGGTTGTAACAACGGATTGATATTGGCTGGTTCACGTTTATTTCAGTCGATGGCAAAAGACGGTTTGTTTTTTAAGAAAGCCGCTACTTTAAATAAATTTAATGTACCTTCTAATGCGATGGTATTCCAAGGAACATGGGCTTCTTTATTATGTTTAAGTGGTTCTTATGGTGATTTATTAGATTACTGTACGTTCTCTTCTTTAATATTTTATATCATTACTATTGCTGGTTTATTTGTATTACGAAAAAAAATGCCAGATGCTGATCGCCCTTATAAAGCCTTTGGTTATCCTGTAATTCCAGCATTGTATATTATATTAACGACCTTAATTTGTGTAGACTTACTAGTATATAAAACCTTTAATTGTGGTATGGGTTTATTGATAATTGCTTTAGGAGTTCCAGTGTATTTTATGTTTAAACGAAGTAAAAATGCCAGTTCAGAAGTTTAAATCATTTTTATTTAATTTCTTTCATTTTAATAAGCAGGAGCGTAATGGCGTTTTTGTGCTTTGTGTCATTATTGTTGTTTTGTTTGCTGTTCGACTGTTACTGCCCTATTTTGGGAACAATTCCAGTAATGTTCAATTAATGACAATTAATATTCAATCGTCAACTCATGGGATGGAAGAAAATAAATCAGTTATTAAAGATTCCAATAAATCCGACAAAAATAAAGAATGGTCTGATCATAAAACAAATAATCAATTATTTGTATTTAATCCAAACACTATTACCGAAGTAGATGCTCAAAAATTAGGATTCTCTAAAAAATTAAGTAGCACATTAATTAATTTTAGAAATAAAGGCGGCAAATTTTTTAAGCCCGAAGATCTTAAAAAATTATATGGGATGTCTCCAAAATTATTTGAAGAGTTAGAGAGTTATATTTTAATTCCTAATACTAAGAAAGAGTATAAGCGTGATTCTTCCTATGCCAATAAACAGAACACTTACGAAAAGAAAATTTTTACGAAAGAATTAGTAGAATTAAATACAGCTGATAGTTTATCGATTGTGTTTTTAAAAGGAATTGGCCCAGGTTTCACCAAACGTATTATTAAATATAGATCCATGCTTGGCGGCTTTCATTCAGTCAATCAACTTAAAGATGTTTATGGTATGAATGATAGTTTATTTTTATTGCTCTCTTCTCAAATTAAACTAGATGCAAATGCTTTGACTAAAATCCCTATCAATGCCATAGATTTTAATTCCTTGCGCAAGCATCCCTATTTTAATTTTCAATCGGCGCAAGCAGTAGTAAATTTTAGATTAAAACACGGAAAATTGACAGAAGCCGATATGAAAGGCTTAGGTGTTTTTAGTGAGGAAAAGTTGAGGTTAATTCTGCCTTATTTGAGTTATTAATGCGAAAATCTATTTTGTCCATTGGAGCTAAAAATGTATTTTTACAGAGATGCACAAGATACTCGAATATTTTTGGAAGTATAATTTACCGCGCTGGTCAATTTTAATTATTGATTTAATTATTTGTGCATTTTCGTTAACTCTTGCCTTTTTTTTACGATTTAATTTTAAGCAAATTCCTCCCGAAGATTTAAAGAATTTACCGTACGATTATATATTGTTATTTGGAATAAGGTCAGTTTCTTTTTTTATCTCAAAAACCTACAAAGGAGTTGTAAGATATACTGGCTCCAATGATGCCATGCGTATTTTCAAAGTAGTTATTTTGGGAAGTGGACTATTAGTTATTGTTAATGTTATTACTCTTTATGCATTAGGATATTTTATTATTCCCACTGCCATTATTATTATAGATGCATTAGTAACGTTATTTTTAATGATTAGCTCACGTTTAGCAGTAAAGGCAATATATTTTGAATCGAAAAACCCTGAAAAACAACGTATTCAGGTAATTATATACGGCGCTGGCGAAAGTGGAATTATCACGAAACGCACGTTAGATAGAGATGCTGCGGTTCGTTATAAAGTAGTAGGATTTATTGATGATGATGATAAGAAAGTAGGGAGAAGTTTAGAAGGTGTGTTTATATATCCAACATCAAAATTAGCTGAATTGATTAAAGATAATGAAGTTGAATCAGTGATTATTAGTATTCAAAATTTACCGCCTCACAAAAAAAATAATATTATTGATGAGTGTTTACAATTTGGAGTTCGTGTTTTAAATGTACCTCCAGTTGCAAAATGGATTAATGGAGAATTAAGCTTTAATCAAATTAAGAGTATTAACATTGAAGAGTTATTGGAGCGAGATCCTATTAAATTGGATAATGCTTTAATCAACGAACAGTTAAATTATAAAACTATTTTAATTACTGGAGCCGCTGGTTCTATTGGCGCGGAGTTAGCAAGACAATGTGCTAAGTTTAATCCTAGTTCATTAGTCTTATTAGATCAAGCAGAAAGTCCATTACATGAATTAGAATTGGAGTTTAACGAAAACGGAGTGACTTGTAAACACGAAGTTGTTATTGGCGATGTTCGAAATAAAGATCGAATGCGTAATGTGTTTAATACGTTTAAACCACATATTGTATTTCATGCCGCTGCTTATAAGCATGTGCCCATGATGGAAAACAATCCATCAGAATCTATCTTAACAAATATCTTAGGAACTAAAACAGTAGCCGATTTAGCAGTTGAATTTAAGGTAGAAAAATTTGTTATGATTTCAACCGACAAAGCAGTAAATCCAACAAATGTGATGGGAGCGTCTAAACGCATTGCAGAAATTTACACGCAAAGTTTAGGGAAAACTGCACAAACAAAATTCATCACTACTCGCTTTGGAAACGTATTGGGTTCTAATGGCTCGGTCATTCCTCGCTTTAAAAAACAAATAGAAGAAGGTGGACCAATTACTATCACACATCCTGATATTACTCGTTTCTTTATGACGATTCCTGAAGCTTGTCAGTTAGTTTTAGAGGCAGGTTGTATGGGTAAGGGTGGAGAAATTTTTGTGTTCGACATGGGACAATCTGTTAAGATTGTTGATTTAGCGAGAAAAATGATTAAGCTTTCTGGTTTAAAGGAAGATAGAGATATTAAAATTATTTATACAGGCTTGCGTCCTGGAGAAAAATTATTTGAGGAATTATTAGCGAGTTCAGAAAACACATTGCCAACTCATCATCAACAAATATTGGTTGGCAAGGTGCGCGAATACGAATTTGCTGAGGTTACACAATTTATTAACGAGCTCATTTTATTATTCAATACGCAAGATAATACGCGCATTGTTTCTAAAATGAAAGATATAGTGCCAGAATTTGTGAGTAATAATTCTGTGTTTCAAACTTTAGATAAGAACTAAAATAATTGAACGCAGATGACGCGGATTAAAAAGATTGGCACGGATTTTTTTTTAATTAATAATATTTTCATAACAATTAGTGTCATCATTATATAATAACAATCAGCTTTATTTATACTCTAAAAATATCTTAATTTATCATTATCATCAGCGTTATCTGCGTTCTATAAATAAAACAATATGAAAAAAATAATAGTCGGAATTTTAGTTATAACAAATTCAGTAATAGCACAAACAAAAACAGTAGCCGCTACCGAACTTAAACAACCTAAACTAGTAGTTGGCGTTGTGGTTGATCAAATGCGTCAAGATTATATTTATCGATACTGGAATAAATTTGGGAACGGTGGATTTAAAAAGCTAATTAACGAAGGTTATTTTTATAAAAACACACATTATAATTATGTTCCAACTTATACAGGGCCCGGTCATGCTTCTATTTATACTGGCACAAGCCCTGCAACACACGGCATTATTTCAAACGATTGGTTTGTAAAAGAAACTGGTAAGCAAACCTATTGTACAGAAGATCCAAATGTGAAATCAGTTGGTACAGAAAGTAAAGCTGGATTAATGTCGCCAAAAAATTTATTAGTAACGACTATTGGAGATGAGTTAAAATTAAATACTAACCAAAAAGCAAAAGTGTTTGCAATATCTTTAAAGGATAGAAGTTCGATTTTACCTGCTGGCCATAGCGCAAATGGTGCTTTTTGGTTTGACGGTAGTAATGGTAAATTTATTTCGAGTACACATTATATGACTCAGTTGCCAACATGGGTAAGTGATTTTAATAGTAAAGAGCTAGCAAAACAATATTTATCCAAAGGTTGGAATACTTTGTATCCTATTGCTGGTTATACTGAAAGTCTTGCTGATAAAAATAATTACGAAGCGGCACCGAATAAAAAAGATACTGCTATTTTTCCTTACGATTATAAAGTTCAATTAGATAAAAATAATTTTGAAATCATAAAAGCAACACCTTATGGCAATACAATTACTAAGGATTTAGCTTTAGCATGTTTAAAAGCCGAACAATTAGGAAAAGGAAAACAAACTGATATGCTATGTATTAGTTTTTCATCAACTGATTATGTGGGGCATTCTTACGGACCAAGAAGTGTAGAAGTAGAAGATGTGTATTTGCGTTTAGATAAAGATTTAGAAGAATTGATTAGTACATTAAATGCTACAGTTGGTAAAGATAATTACGTCTTGTTTTTAACTGCTGATCATGGCGCTTGCGATGTGCCTGCGCATTTAATGGACGTGAAAATTCCAGGTGGTTATGTTAGCGAAGATGAATTAACTAAAAATATTAAAACACATTGCATGAATCAGTTTGGAGATAGTTTGGTATTATCGGTTATAAACCAACAAGTGTTTTTGAATGAAGCAAAGATTATGGCAATGAACTTAAATAAATTAGTTGTTGAACATGTATTAGTAAATTTTTTATTAACTGTAAAAGGCGTTGCTGAGGCTTATACTTCCGAGGTTTTAAGGAATAATGATTTTATTGAAGGAACTTTTAAACATTTAATTCAAAAAGGCTACAATCATGTAAGAAGTGGTAATGTCGCTTTTTCATACAATCCAGCTTGGATGGAATATCATAACAAAGGAACAACACATGGAGCGTCTTATAGTTATGATACACATGTCCCTTTATTGTTTTTTGGTTCAGTAATCCCTAAAGGAAGCACTGTGAAAAAAGTAAATATTGTTGACATTGCTCCAACTATTTCAATGATGCTGCACATGTCCTTTCCTAATGGCACAACCGGAAAGCCATTGGAAGAGGTAATAGGGAAATAATTCAGTAGCTTTGCATTATGCTTCTTCGCTTAAATTATGATAATCCTCATCCAAAAGACATTCAAACTATTATTAATTGTCTGAAAAATGATGGTCTTATTATTTATCCAACCGATACGGTTTATTCTATTGGCTGTGATATAACGAGACCAAAAGCCATTGAAAAATTATGTCGTCTAAAAAATATTAAGCCCGAAAAAGCTAATTTTTCTTTTGTTTGTAGCGATTTAAGTCATTTGTCAAATTTTTCTCGTCCTATTTCAAATTCGTTATTTAGAATTATGAAAAAGGCATTGCCAGGACCGTATACCTTTATTTTAGAAGCAAATAATAATGTGCCAAAGCTTTTAAAGCAAAATAAAAAAACAGTGGGTATTCGTGTTCCTGATAATACTATTTGTAATACAATAATTAGGGAATTAGGAAACCCCATTATTACCACAAGCTTGCATAATACAGAAGATGATATTATGGACTATTTTACTGATCCAGAAGTTATTCATCGAGAATACGAAAAACGAGTTGATTTAGTTATTGACGGTGGCTTCGGGAATTTATACGCTTCAACCGTTATTGATTGTTCTCAAGATGAACTTGTGGTTTTAAGAGAAGGCTTGGGCAGTTTAGATATCTTATACTAGCTTGTTTTGTTATAAAATTGTTGATTACGAAGGTATATTTTATTGTATATTAGGATCAACTATTATATTAAGTGTATGCTATCTAAAAATTTCAGCCTTCTTATTTTGTTACTTACCTTTAGTTTAAATATTTTTTCTCAAAATACCAATACTAAAAAGTGGAGAAAAACAGAAAAAGACACCATGGCTAAGGCTGTGTTGATGTATAATGATGCTAATTATTTATTGGCACTTCCTTTATTCGAAAATTTATATAATGCGCGTCCTAAAGAAGAGTTTTTGAAATATTGTTATGGAAAATGTGCTTTATATAGAAGTGATAAACATGAAATAGCTTTAAAATTATTAAGCGAGGTTTATGAGAAAAATAAAAAAGTAGATAATATTGAATATGATTTTGCAAGGGCTAATCATTTCAATTACAAGTTTGACGAAGCCTTGGCTTTACTTGATAAATATTTATCGAAAAAAGGCTTGAGTCCTGAGTTTAAAAATAACGCCAACCAATTGAAACAATATTGCATTAATGGTAAAGAGTTATATGCTAATCCGAAAAGTGCAAAGATTACCAATTTTGGAAACGGTATTAATACCAAAAATGATGAGTATGTGCCCGTAATTTCAGCTGATGAATCGATTATGATTTATACATATAGAGGTCCAGAAAGTATTGGTGGATTGCAAAATGAATTTAAAGTGGCTGATAAATATGGTTCTTATTTTGAAGATGTTTTTCAAGCAGTTCAAATTGATGGTCAGTGGACAAAACCATCGCCTATTAACAATGTTAATACCAATTCACATGATGGTGCAATTGCCTTAAGTGCGGATGGTTTTTATTTATTTGTGTATAGAGATAGTGGCGATGATCATGGCGATATTTACATGAGTAATTCATTGAGCGGTGAGTGGTCTTTTCCTCAAAAATTAAGAGGTGAAGTTAATTCATATTCATGGGAAGGAAGCTGTTCAATGACTGCTAATGGAAAATACTTATATTTTAGTAGTGAGCGTGGTGGAGGTTTTGGAGGCAAAGATATTTATCGTGCAACGTTACTACCAGATAGTACTTGGGGTAATGTTGTTAATTTAGGAGATAGTATTAACACGGCTTTAGATGACGACGCGCCATTTATTCATCCCGATGGAATAACTTTATTTTATAGTTCTAAAGGTAAAAATAGTATGGGTGGTTATGATATTTTTCAATCTCGTTTAAACTGGAAAGATTCTACTTTTAGTAAACCTATTAATTTAGGTTATCCTATTAATACAACAGATGATGATATTTATTATGTTTTATCTGCTAATGGCGATCGAGGTTATTATGCGTCAGGTAAGAGTGGAGGCGAAGGATTGAAAGATATTTATACGGTTTATCCTGGATACGTTGGTAAAAAGCCTTCTATTTATATTGTAAAAGGTAAAATTAAGGCAGAAGGGATGCCTATTGCAGCCTCAGTTTTAGTAGAGATTGTAGATCAAAATAATAAAAAACTTGGAGAGTATGTAAGTAGTTCTTCAACTGGTAATTATTTAGTGTGTTTGCCATTTGGTGGTATGTTTAAATTAACATATAAGTATACAAATTATCCACATAAAACTTTGGATATTAATACAACTATCTTAGAAGGTTATAATGAGAAGTTGTTTGATATTAACTTTAATTTTGCAGACACATTAAAACCAGTGGCAATTTTAGTGCCTGCTAAAGATACAGTGGTTGCCGTTGTAGGTCCTGTTAAGCCTTTGAAAGAGCCATTAGTTAAGGAACCAGTTGTGAAAAACGATAATTTTAAACCAAATACCATCTTGCAACAAAAAATTATGGATTATAGTACAAAGTATGGTAGTATTAGTGCTGAAGGATTATTATTTAGAGTACAAATTGCAGCCTATAAATTCCCTAAAAACCTTACTTATAAAAGTTTAAATGGTTTAGGTAAAGTTGAAAATTTTTTATTAGATGATGGTATTACACGTATTACCAGTGGAGGCGAATTTAAAACACTCAAGCAAGCATACGAACACAATAAAAAGGTTGTGTTAAAAGGTCAAAAAGAGGCTTTTGTAATTATTTTATATAATGGTAAAAGGATTTATCTGGAAGACTTAGAAAAAATGGGAATCTTTGTGGTGAAGTAATAGGTCACCTAAAAAGTGATTACAGAATGAATAGAAATTTTTTAAAAGGAGTAATAGGAGATGAAATGAATGTATTATTATCATTAGCTGCTATGAATTTTAAACAAGTCATGAATTTCTGGAAACCGAGACTCATTAACTTCGGATTAAATCTTTTTTTGAAACTTTGTTTTATAATAAAGGTTTGAAATTGACTTTTTGAGGGGCGGCTATTTATTCTTTACATCCTTAATTAAAACACCTTCTTTAATTACACGGAAAGCAGTTCTTCTGTTCTTTTGGTGAGCCGCTTCAAACTCTTCGCTTTTCGGAACCATTATTGCAATTTCTTTATCACTAATTAATGGCTTTGTTTCTCCATAACCTGCTGGTAATAATCTTTTCATATCAATACCTTTCCCAATTAAATAATTTACACATGATTGCGCTCGACCTTGAGATAGTATCTGATTGGCTTTATCGCTACCACGGGTATCTGTATGCGCATTAATTTCAATACTAAAGTTATCATTCAGAATTAAGTATTCGTAAATCTTATCAAGTACTTCCATTGATTTTGGACGTAACGTCGTTTTATTTAAGTCATATTCAATACCTTCAATCACAACATCTGTTTCAGGTATAATGTCCAATACAAAATCTTGAATTAAATGAGCTGTTTCTGTTAACCCTTTAGTACTAGCACTTGCCGAGCTTGCTTGAAAACTTTTCTTTTGTGCTTTTAAAAAGTATTGCGTATTTTCTTTCAATGGGGTTGTATAATAACCTTTGTCATCCGTAATAATAAACAATGGCTCATTTTCTCCTGAGACATCTTTAATAGTAATTAGAGCGCCGGCAATAGGCTCATCAGTTACATAGTTAGTTACAGTACCGCTAATATCAAACATGATTGGTTCATTTTCAAACTCATAAATGTCATAGCAGTTCCCTCCAAGACAATCTTCTCTATCGCTGGCAAAATAACCTTTGGTTTGGATCCTATCTAAAATAAAGTAAGCATCATCTTTACTCGAGTTAATAGGTGTTCCTAAATTTTTTGGCATTGCATAAATAGAATCATCTGTATTTAAAGCACTTTTATAAATATCTAAGCCACCAATACCTGTATGCCCGTTTGAACTGAAAAACAAAGTATTTGATATGGTATGAAAAAATGGCGTTGCTTCATCTTTAAAAGTGTTAATAGTTGGACCTAAATTTTTTGCTTCTCCTGTTATCCCATTTTCATCAATATTACAAACATATAAATCAAACCCACCTAAACCACCTGGTTTATTTGAAGAGAAAAATAATTTTGTACCATCAAATGAAACATAGGGTTGAATGCTTTTATATCCAACTTTGTTAACCGTTTCACTTAATTTGTAAGCTTCATAAAACAAACCGTCTTTCATTTTAGCCATATAAATAAAAGCTTCATTTCTATTAGCATCACTCCAACGTGTGAAAAACATAATGTCATCAGATGAAATCACATTTGAACCTTCATGTAACCCCGTATTAACTGGTCTGCCAAAGTTTACAGGTTTTATCCAGCCTGTATCTTTTAATTCAGTGTAGTATAAATCACATAAGTACCTTGAATCTTGTTTTTCTGGATCTAAAATTACACCACCTTTACGAGCACTTGTAAACAATAATTTATTTGAACTATTCCAATACATAGGTGCAAAATTAGATGTGCCTAGATTGAAAATGGTTGTGTCCATTTTTTTGACAATAATTAATTTTTTATTGCTGTTTGAATCTAAAGCAAAGTAACATGAGCTAATACTTTTTTGAAATATTTTTTTTAATGAATCACTTTTAGTTGTTTCCATTAAATTTTCAAGCAAAAACATGGATGTTTTATAGTTATTTACTTGTAATAAAGACATGGCGTAATCATACCTATCCTCTGGATAAGCGCCGTTGTCAACCACTTTTTTGTAATACTTAACAGAGTTGTCGTAATCAAAGTTTAATCTATAAGCATTTGCTAATTGATGGTTAAGATAATCTAATTTTGAAATTTCATTTTTAGGTTTTGCCGTTGTTTTTTTAGCAGTATCTTCTTTAAAATCCTTAGTTTTTAAATTCACAATTTGAACTTCATAAGGCAAAACAAGTTCTTTTAATACAGTAGTATCATCTAATACTTGTTTATAGTAGATGATAGCTGTTGTATAATCTTTTTTTATGAATGCATCATCTCCATATTTCAACCAAAGTCGTTTGGATTGCCCAAAGCTGTTAAGTGTTGCAAGAAGTACAGTAACAAATAATATTTTTCTCATAACTTTTATAATCTAGGACAGTGACGCGCTTCTTTTGGTTTATGTTTTTTTGCCATATAGGTAAATGAAATTTCAAATGCGCCTCTGTATTTAGAAACATCTTTTAAGGATGAAGTATTTGCATCATATCCTATTTTAGCTATGTAGTTATTTTTACGAGCTCCAATATAAATAACTGCGGCATCTTTATTTCTATAATTTAAGCCAGCTAATAAATAAAACTCTTGTTCCTTAAAAAAGTAACCTGCATCAATTGAATACAATTGCTCTGTCGCATTTTTTTGCATCATAATTAATACTTTAGGTAATATATAAAATAACTCAGTAACATTTAATCTAAGACCTGCATGAACATAGTGTCTGATAGGCAACTTATTATTGCTGTCATAAAAAGTTTCTCTTTGATTGGTTAAGTTAAAAACAGAGTAACCAAAAAATGGATTTATTCTAGATTGTTGTTTTGAATTAAAATACATAAAACCTGCATTCACTTGTTCTGTAACAAATGATTGTCGGTTAAATGATTCTCCAGATGCTTGAGATTGATCAAAATAACCTCCGCCAGTTGTAACATATTGATTGTTGTAGGTATATAAACCAGCTTCTATTCTTTTTTGAGTAGCACCTGCTTGAATACCAAAAGAAATATTGTTAAATTTATTTTTATCTAATGGAACGGCATACGATACAGAAAATAAGCCTTGTAAAACATTATAATTACCTACACCGGCTCTCATATTTGTTATTTGTCCTCCAAAGCCCCATTTACCTTTTGGTGCATCAAAACTTATTAATGCAGTATTGTATGGCTTGAAAGCAACAGATCTCCATTGATTTCTATATTGTGCATGAACTCTGAAGTTAGCATCAACAACCCCAGTTAACGCTGGATTTAAAAATAATGGCCCCGCATCATACATTGATAAATGGAAGTCCTGTGCTTTAAGAGTTGAACTCAATAAAAGCAAAATGCAATATGGAATTAGTAATATCTTTTTCATTTTATCTTAATAGAGTAACGTCTCCTGTTTTCTTAATTTTTTCGCCATTAAACATTTCAACTTCTACAACCCAAACAAAAACACCTAAAGGTTGTTCGGTTCCGTTGAATGTACCATTCCAACCTTCAAATTGATCGTTCGTTTCAAAAATTAGTTGCCCCCAGTTATTATAAACTCTAATATTTATAGTTTTGAATGGACCACCTCTTACTAAAAATAAATCATTTTGTCCATCGCCATTTGGTGTAAAGGCAGTAGGTATATCAGGTAATAAAATTATGGAAATATCTTTTCTTGCTGAATCTAAGCATCCATTAATATCTTTTACAACTAAAAACACTTGTAATACGCCTTGATTGTCATATACATGCGTTATGTTTTGAGAATTTCCAACAGCTGAATCACCAAATGCCCAATACCAATTTACAAGTGAGCTAGGCCCAGTTGAAAGGTCGGTGAATGTCACTGTTTCTAATGCTTGCGCAGGATTTGGGTTAATGCTAAAATCAGCATTTGGACCAGCAATTACTGTTACATTTTTTCGAATTGTATCTTTACAACCATGCTCAGAGGTAACAACTAATGAAACACTATAATTGGTTACACTTCCAAAAGCATGTTGTGGATTTTGAAAAGCAGATGTCTGACCATCACCAAAATTCCATAACCAATTTGTAATTGAACCAGATAAGGATGTTGTTGAATCATTAAATTGAGTTACATTACCTACACAAGGCGTGTTTTGATAAAACATTGCTTGTGGTAGGAAATATATTTCAATCGGTTTACGCATTGTATCATTACATCCATTACTTCCGTATGCAACATGTGTTACTGTATAAGTTCCTGCATTCACATACATGTGCGTTGAACTGCTTGTATTATCAGTAGTTGCATCCCCAAAATCCCAGTACCAACTAGTGATACTTCCAGATGATGTAGAAGAGTTATCTGTGAATGTGGCTAAATTGTTAGCACATACATTATTGGTGTTAAAGTTTGTATTTGGTGATGGAATGAAATTAATATCGAGAGTATCTTTCACCGCTGCGCAACCTTTATTGTTTGTAGAACTTAATATAAGTGTTACATTTCCATTAGAAAGGTCTAACGCGGAAGGCTGATAAAAGGTGGTTAATAATGAATCATCTGGGATAAAACTACCTGTACCTAATGTTGTCCAAGCTCCGGTAGAGGTTAAACTACTGCTTACGGTACCATTTAATTGGATTAATTGATTATCGCAAGCTAACTGATTTACACCTGAATTTACTAATGGAGCTTTTGCAATTACAATTAATACAGTATCTGATTCAGTTAAACAATTTCCTCCAGTTGAAGTTAATATTAATTTTACTTGGCCAGCTAATGTATCTGCTTGTCCTAAAGTATAGATGGTGGTTAAATTACTTGGGTTACCAAAAACACCATTACCCATTGTTGACCAAATACCCGAATTTGCACTTCCGGTTACAGATCCATTTAGAGGATAAAAAACATTACTAAAACAAATAGTATCATTTATACCTGCATCTACAATTGGTTTAGGCGTTACATTTACAATTAAACTATCAAATTCAGAATTACAATTACCATTATTGGTAGAAGTTAATTTTATAGTAACTGATCCTTGCGATAAATCAGCAGGACTTAATTGATAAGTTGCATTTAAAGAGTTAGTTGATGGTGTAAATAAACCTGAACCCGAAGATGACCAAACGCCAGTAGATGAACCTAGTGTTACCGAACCTGATATCGCCACAGTTGGATTGTTTGCACAAACTGATATATCAGCACCAACATTAACTAGAGGAGGGTTTGTTAAAGAAATCTGAACTGTATCAATAACTTGGTTACAATTTCCATTATTTGTTGAGGTTAAATATAAAGTAATTAAACCCGCTGTCATTTCTGCTGAACTTGGCGTATAAGTAGCATTTAATACTGAACTATTAGGATTGTATGTTCCAGAACCACCAGACCAAATACCAGTTGTTGTTGGCCCATTTACTAAACCTGAAAGTGTAGAAGCTGAATTGTTTTTGCAAGAAAATAAATCAATACCAGCATTTACAGTTGGAGCATTTGAAAAATTGATAACAACACTGTCAACTACTTGAATACAGTTCCCATTATTTGTGGAAGTTAATAATAAGGTAACCGAACCAGCTGCTATTTCAGATTGGTTTGGAGTGTAAACAGAGTTTAAAACAGAATTACTTGGGTTATAAGTTCCTAATCCTCCCGACCATACACCTGTGGTTGTTGCTCCAGATACAAATCCTGATAATACAGTTGTTGGATTGTTTTCACATGATGATAAATCAATACCCGCATTAACTGAAGGAGCGGTAGTTAAATTAATTTGAACAATATCGCTTTCGTCATTACATGTTCCATTATTTGTAGAGGTTAAAGTTAAGAATACAAAGCCTGCTGCAATTTCTGCTGCACTTGGAGTGTAAGTGGTTGTTAAAGCTGAATTACCTGGATTGAAAGTTCCTAAACCTCCAGACCAAATACCAGTTGTAGTTGCTCCAATTACTGTTCCAGTTAAAATTGTATTGATATTATTGGCACAAGTATTTATATCGCTTCCTGCTAGCACAATAGGAGCAGGTGTAAAAGTTATTTTTACTGTATCTACATCCTGGTTACAACCTGCATTATTTGTAGAAGTTAAATATAAATCTACAAATCCAGCTGCTAATTCTGATGCGCTTGGAGTATAAGTAGCATTTAAAACAGAAGTATTAGGATTAAAAGAACCAGAACCTCCCGACCAAATACCAGTTGTAGTTGGCCCAGTTACTAAACCAGAAAGTACAGATACAGCATTATTTGCACAAGGTGATAAATTTACTCCTGCATTTGCAATTGGAGGGCTTGTAATAAAAATAACAACCGTATCAACAACTTGATTACAATTTCCGTTACTAGTTGAACCTAGCGTTAACGTGACAGATCCTGCTGCAATTTCTGCTGCACTTGGAGAATATAGAGCATTTAACGTTGAGCTATTTGGATTATATGTACCTGTTCCGCCTGACCAAATTCCTGTAGATGTTGGTCCAGAAACCACACCTGAAAGGGAACTTGTTGCATTGTTTTCACAAACGGTTAAGTTTGTTCCTGCACTAACTGATGGAGCTGGGGTTATATTAATTTGAACAATATCAGTTACTTGATTACAGTTTCCATTGTTTGTTGATGTTAAAGTTAATGTAACTATACCAGCTAGTACTTCCGAAGTGCTAGGAGTGTAAGTTGAAGTTAAAGCTGAACTACCTGGATTATAAGTTCCTAATCCTCCCGACCAAACACCAGTAGTTGTAGGCCCAGAAACTACACCAGATATAGCTGTACTTATATTATTGGCACAAGTAAATAAATCTGCACCTGCATTAACAACAGGAGCGTTAGTAAATGTTATTCTAACTGTATCTCTTACTAAGTTACAATTTCCATTATTAGTTGATGATAAATATAAGTCAGCAAAGCCTGCAGTTAATTCAGTAGCACTAGGGGTATAGGTTGCATTTAAAACAGAGGTACTTGGGTTAAATGAACCAGAACCACCTGACCAAATTCCAGTTGTTGTTGGTCCAGTTACTAAACCAGAAAGAACAGATACTGTATTGTTTTTACATATTGATAAATTTAAACCAGCATTTACAATAGGTGCATTTGTAATAGTTATAACTACCGTATCTATAACTTGATTACAGTTTCCATTACCAGTTGAACCTAACGTTAAGGTTACTGAACCTGCGGCAATTTCAGCAGCACTTGGAGTATATAAAGGATTTAAATTAGTGTTGCTTGGATTAAATGTTCCTGTGCCGCCATTCCAAATACCTGAAGAGGTTGGACCAGTTACTAAACCTGAAAGAGAAGTAGTTGGATTGTTTTTACAAACAGATAAATCTAATCCGGCGTCAACAATTGGAGGAGGAGTGAAGTTTAATTGAACAAGATCGGTTACTTGATTACAGTTTCCGTTATTAGTTGAAGTTAAAGTTAATGTAACAACACCTGATAAAACTTCAGCTGCGGTTGGAGTATAAGTTGAAGTTAGAGCAGAGCTACTTGGATTATAAGTTCCTAATCCTCCAGACCAAACTCCTGTAGTTGTTGGCCCAGAAACTAATCCAGTTAATGTGCTATTAATATTGTTTGAACATATAAATAAGTCAGAACCGGCATTTACAACTGGTATGTTGGTAAAGGTTATCCTAACAGTATCTTTAACTATATTACAATTTCCATTATTAGTTGAGGATAAATATAAATCAGCAAAGCCAGCAGTTAACTCAGCAGCACTAGGTGTATAAGTTGCATTTAAAACAGATGTGTTAGGGTTAAATGAACCAGAACCTCCAGACCAAATACCTGTTGTTGTTGGGCCAGACACTATACCTGATAAAACGGAGTTTATATTGTTTTTACAAACTGATAAATTTAATCCAGCATTTACAATAGGTGCATTAGTAATGCTTATAATAACATTATCTGTTACCTGATTACAATTTCCATTGCTAGTGGATGATAAAGTTAAAGTTAATGATCCAGCTGCAATTTCAGCTGCACTAGGAAGGTAAATAGAATTAAGTGTGGAGTTGTTGGGAGTAAATGTTCCAGTGCCTCCAGACCATATACCGCTTGTTGTTGGACCTCCAATAACTCCAGACAATAAAGCAGAAGCATTGTTTCTACAAATTGAAAAATCTAAACCAGCATTTACATCAGGTGCACTAGTGAATGTAATTGTAAGACTATCTTTTACAGCATTACAATTTCCATTACTTGTAGATGATAATACTATGTTTACTGAACCAGTTGCAATTTCAGTAGGCGTTGGAAAGTATGTAGCTGTAAGGTCGGTGTTATTTGAATTATAAGTTCCTAAACCTCCCGACCAAATACCAGTTGTACTTGCTCCAGTTACAGTTCCTGATATTGCAACCGTTGGATTATTAGCACATGCGGAAGCATCTGGACTAACAGAAACAACCGGAGGGTTTGTCAAATTAATAATTAAACTATCATATTTATTTGGACAACCATTTAAACTTCCGGTTGATGTTAATTTGATAATTAAACTTGAACCAGCTAAATCACTAATGGATGGTATATATGTAGTTGATAAAGCACCTGTATTTCCAAATGAACCTGATCCTGAACTTGTCCAGTTAGCACCTGCGGCAAATTGCAATGAGCCATTTAAAGGAATTGCGGCAACATTGTTTTTACAAAGTGTTAGGTTGTTACCTGCATCAACAATTGGAGATTTGAAAATATTCAATGCTATGGTATCTTTTTTTGGAGTACAATTGCCTGTTGAGGTAAGAATGAATTTAATTTGAGCTTGATTTAAATCATTAGCACTTAGTGTATAAGTTGTATTTAAACTATTCACATTACCAAATGTTCCTGTACCATTTGTGGTTGTCCAAATACCTGTTGTGGAACCACCGGTGACAGATCCGGTTAAAGATATTGTATTAGTTGGACTGCATAAATTTTGGTCTATACCAGCATTTGTATAAACTTTTCTTAAGAAAGATGACATGTAGTGGTATAAACAACCAGTAGTTGCTCCTCCATTAATAACACCCATTGAAAATAAATTATCTGTAGGATTCGTATTTCTTAATAGATTTGTAACACCAACTGGTATTTGTCCAGTTGTAAAACTTATTTGAGCGCCGCTCCATAAACCGCCAGTTCCAGGAACAACAGTAAATGCAGATGCAGGAACAAGCGTTGCATTTCCATTAAGCGTAAAGTTACCACTAGAGGCAGTTTTACATAATATATTTAAAATAAAAGTTTGAGTGTTGGTTCTTGTAAAACTTACTTGATCTGAACCCGCACAGTTTAAAGGAGGGATAATTGCTTCACCTAATTCACATCCAAATCCACTGGCATGAATAACATAAAATGGTTTATCTCCTGTTATATAGGTTAGTAGCTGTCCAATTCCATAATAATAAGTATCGCCTTTGTTTAATAGAACATTAGTAATTGTTCCATCGTTAATGGTTATTTGAGTAAAGTTTTCTGTTGCTACAATATAAGCACCTTCAAATTCACCAGCTGAGAGTCCACCTTTATTGATAATGTATTCTGTTCCTACTACTTCTACGGGCACTATTTGATCACCCATAATATCCATACAGCCCGAAACTCCTCTAACGGAGTCATCGGTAACAGACACAGAAATTGGCTTATTAGATACGATAATTGTTCCACTCAAATTTTGCCCCGCAACATTGGCAAGGTTTGTCACATTTTCAATGTTGTAACTTTGCCCTACATTTAACCCGATGGAGTATGTAACACCAGCGGCATGCCCTACAACATTACAACGCGGAGTTATCCATACAACTGTTCCATTTTGAGTTGCTACAACATCAATTTGAGATTTAGCGGTTGGACTAAATGCCCAGTTAATCCCCTTGGTTTGAAATGGACACACGAATTCTAATCCCATTCCATTTTGACCTTTCATAGAATAGGTTTCAGGATTATTTCCAGTACTTACTATTTCATAAACAACAGTAATAGGGAAATTAGATGTTATTTTAATCCCTCTATTTAATACTGTATTTGCAGGAGTGTTTTCTATTTGATTAATTAAGTGAGATAAAGATTCAGAAACTAATGAGTTTGCAGGAATCACAAATGTGGTATCAAATGTAGAAGCTGGTTGCCTAACGCGCACCGTTGTGGCATTATTAAACGAAGAAAGTCGCATCACAACTGGGGTATTACCAGCATGTCCAACTGTTACCCATGGGGCAGCAAACCAAAACACTGTATCTATTTGCGATATAACTGATTTACTACTTACAATAAGTAGAATCATCAAGATTAATCTATTTAGGACCTTCTTCATTTTGTTTTTTTAATTTGGATTTAATACTATTATCAATATCATTTAATTCTTGTTCGTCTGCATCAAGTTTCTTTTTAGGTTTAATGAATTGATAACTTAACATAATTTCATGAGAACCACTAGTGTATGTTCTGATTTTCGCTAACACCATATCGTAGGAATAACTAATGGTAAGTTTCTCTTTTATTGTTACTCCAAATAATGCACTAGCAGATTCATTTGTACGATAAGAACCACCAATCCAAAATATATTTTTATAAATCATACGCATGCTAAATTCTGGTTGAATAGGCGCTGGTTTATTAAACTTTACAAGGGCTGTTGGTTGTAATGATATTTTCTTAGAAAGTTTAAAAGTATATCCTAAAGTAGCGTACATATGTTGAGATAAATTACTTTGAGAATCTTTCCAAGTAATTTTGTTTCCTATATATTGATAAGTTGATAATCCGAAAAATAATTTATCACTATATAAGTATAAGCCTCCATTTGAATCGAAAACATTGTTTGATAAAATATTACCAGTTAATAAATCGTCTCCAGTATCAGCAACTTTGGCATCGTATAGTTTTATTCTGTATTGAACCATACCAGCCGACACTCCTAATCCTAATTTATAAGTTTTGTTTAGTTTTATATGGTAACCAAAAGTTAAGTAACCAGTTGTTCTACTTAATAATCCTGCATTATCAGAACTTACTAAAGCCCCAAAAGCTACCTTTTTTTGTTTTCCAACTGTGCTATGTAAACTTACCATATAAGTTTTTGGAGCATCTTGGAATCCAACCCATTGATTACGGTAATTGACGCTTGCAACTGCATGAGGTTTTGATCCAGCAACTGCTGGGTTATAAGCATAATTATTTAATACATAATTAGTATTAATTGGTAATTGTTGAGCAATATTAATTTTATTAATTAGCATGCTAAATAATAAAAGAATAGATATGCGAATATTCTTTTTCATATTATCTTATTAATAAAATACCACCCTTTAATGGTTCTGGAATTGATGAGTCATTTAAGTTGATGACATAGTAATATGTTCCAACAGGTAATAATTGTCCTTTAAAGGTTCCGTCCCATGGTTCAGAATAACCTTTAGAGCTAAATAATTGTTCTCCCCATCTGCTAAAAATGTCAACTTCAGCGTTTGGATATAGTAGTTTTAAAAACTCTAGTTTCCAAACATCATTTTTACCATCTCCGTTTGGAGAAATTGCATTTGGAATTAAGGTGCTTATTTCGTTTGTAATATTGTTTATCTTAATAGCAACTCTCGCTGTATCAGTGCAACCATAATCATCTCTCACAATTTGAGTTACAACAAACACACCATTTTCATAATAGATAGTAGATGGATTTTGTAATATTGAGCCGCTATTATTAGCATCGCCAAAATTCCAATTCCAACCTGTAGCATATTGAGAAGTGTCAACAAAAGTAACTGTTGTTCCTACATTAATGCCAGCCGATACTGCATATTGGAAACCTGCAGATGGTCTAGGAGTTAAGTTTACCTGTTTGATAATTGTATCCTTACACCCATTATTTGAGGTAGCAATTAATTTGATGTCATATAATCCCGAACCAGGAAAAAGCTGTGAAGGGTTTTGAAGATTACTTTGGATAATAGATGGTGGTAAAATAAAATTCCACAGCCATTGAGTTAAAGTTCCAGGAGATTGAACGGTAGAACTATCTGAGAAGTTTAGATTTAAAATATTTCCATTACAAACTCTATTAATTCCAAAATTAGCTTCAGGTAAAGGATAAACGGTTGGCGATTTTTTAATCGTATCATAACATCCGTATGAATTTGAAACTACTAACTGAGCTGTAAATGTTCCAGATGTAGAGTAAGTGTGTGTCGTGTTTTGTGAAACACTAGTTGTATTGTCTCCAAAATTCCATTCCCAAGTACTTAAATTTCCAATTCCAGGTAACGAGAAATCAGTAAACGAAGAATTGTTATTTAAACAAACATTATTGAAATTGAAATTCGCAAATGGTTTTGGAACAAAATTTAATTTAATTAAATCGCTTACAGCGTTACAGTTACTATTGTTTGATGATGTAAGTGTTAAGTTTACAAAACCAACAGAAATCTCTGCAGCACTTGGCGTATAAGTTGCATTTAAAACCGCATTACTAGGATTAAATGTACCAGCTCCTCCCGACCAGATTCCAGTGGTTGTTGGCCCAGTTACAACACCAGCTAATACAATTGCGGGATTGTTTTTACAAGATGATAAATCAACACCTGCATTTACTGTTGGAGGATTTGTATAGTTTATAATAACTGTATCAATTGATTGGAAGCAATTACCATTATTTGTAGAGGCTAATATTAAATTAACAAAACCAGCAGCAATTTCTGCAGCACTAGGCGTGTAAGTTGCCGTTAAAACTGTATTACTAGGAGTATATGATCCAGTTCCACCATACCATGTTCCGGTAGTTGTTGGTCCTGATACGTTTCCAGAAAGAGCAATGCTAGGATTGTTTTTACAAGAGTTTAAATTTAAACCGGCATCAACTAAAGGAGTATTTGTATAGTTGATTTTAACACTATCTACTGTTTGATTACAATTGCCATTATTAGTTGAGGTTAAAATCAAATCAACAAAACCTGCAGCAAGTTCCGAAGCGCTTGGTGTATAAGTTGAATTTAATACGGAGCTACTAGGAGAAAAAGTTCCAGTTCCGCCAGTCCAAATACCTGTAGTTGTTGGACCAGAAACAATTCCAGACAGAACGCTAAATGCATTATTTTTGCATGAGAATAAATCGATACCTGCATTAACAGTAGGAGCCGTAGTGAAAACAATTAAAACATTATCATTTACTTGATTACAATTGCCATTGTTGGTTGATGTTAAAATTAAGTTTACAGAGCCAGCAGCTATCTCACTTGGACTAGGAGAATAGATAGCGTTTAAATCAGTATTACTAGGCGTAAAAATACCAGAACCTCCTGACCAAATACCAGTAGTACTTCCTCCAGATACCGAACCAGATAATACTGAGGAAGGATTGTTTTTACATACACCCAGATTTATCCCTGCATTTACTATTGGAGATGGTGTAAAGGTTATTTTTACAGTATCCTTCATTAAAATACAGTTTCCATTATTAGTTGATGTTAAAATTAAGTTTACAAATCCTGCTGCTAATTCTGTTGTATTTGGAGAATAAGTAGCTGTTAAAACGGAGTTACTAGGAGTAAAGGAACCTAAACCTCCCGACCAAACACCAGAGGTTGTTCCACCAGATACAGTTCCAGAAAGTACAGAGATAATATTATTTCTACATGTTGTTAAATCTAAGCCAGCATTAACTAGTGGAGAAGGTGTAAAATTAATTTTAACACTATCAATAGATTGATTACAAGTACCATTATTTGTAGTAGTTAACGTTAATGTGACAGCTCCAGATGCTATGTCGGCAAGACTTGGAATATACGTTGCATTTAAAGTGGTGTTATTAGGTGAGAAAGTTCCAGTTCCACCAGCCCAAATACCAGTTGAAGTAGGTCCTGAAACTATACCAGATAAAATGCTTGTTGGATTATTTTGACATGAAGATAAATCAACTCCAGCATTTGCTGAAGGAGCGGTAGTATATACAATTAAAACGTTATCACTTACTTGATTACAATTACCGTTAGCTGTAGAAGTTAAAATTAAATTTACTGAACCAAGAGTTAATTCTGATGCACTAGGGTAATAAGTGGCATTTAAGTCTGTATTGTTTGGAGTAAAAGTACCAGTTCCTCCCGACCAAATACCTGTTGTACTTCCTGCTGATACAGTTCCAGAAAGCACTGCGGCAGGATTATTCTTACAATAACTCAAGTTTAAACCAGCATTTACAATTGGAGCTGGAGTAAAACTTAGTTTCACAGTGTCAGTTACTGAATTACAGTTACCGTTATTGGTTGATGTTAAAATAAGATTTACAAAACCTGCGGCTAATTCAGCAGCATTTGCCGTATATGTAGTAGTTAAAACAGAGTTACTAGGATTAAAAGATCCACCGCCGCCCGACCAAATACCAGTAGTTGTTGGTCCAGCAACAACACCAGAAAGTGGAGACGCTACATTGTTTTTACAAGCAGTTAAATCAACACCTGCATTAGCAGTAGGAGGATTTGTGTAATTAATTCTTACAGTATCTCCAATTTGATTACAATTTCCGTTACCAGTAGAAGTTAAAACTAATTTAACAAAACCCGCAGTAAGTTCAGCTGCTGTTGGAGAGTAAGTAGCATTTAAATCAGTATTGTTAGGAGTAAAAGTACCAGAACCATTAGACCAAATACCAGTTGTGGTTGGTCCAGAAACAACACCAGACAATACAGAATAAGCATTGTTTTTACAAGAAGATAAGTCAATGCCAGCATTAACAGAAGGAGCAGTAGTGTACACAATTAAAACATTATCACTTACCTGATTACAATTACCATTAGCAGTGGAAGTTAAAATTAAATTGACTGAACCAGCTGTTAATTCTGAAGCGCTAGGTGTATAAGTAGCATTTAAAGCAGCACTATTAGGTGCAAAAGTACCAGCACCACCCGACCAAATTCCTGTTGTACTTCCACCCGATACTGTACCTGAAAGAGCGGAAGCAGGATTGTTTTTACAAAAGCTTAAATTTAATCCTGCATTTACTAAAGGAGCAGGAGTAAAAGTAATTCTAACTGTATCATTTACAGAATTACAATTACCATTATTAGTAGAAGTTAAGACTAATTTCACGAACCCAGCGGTCAATTCAGCACCGTTTGCAGTATAAGTAGCAGTTAAAACAGAGTTACTAGGATTAAACGATCCACCGCCGCCCGACCAAATACCAGTAGTTGTTGGTCCAGCCACAACACCAGAAAGAGGAGATGCCACATTGTTTTTACAAGCAGTTAAATCAACGCCTGCATTTGCAGTAGGAGCATTAGTGAAATTAATTTGTACAACATCTGTTACTTGATTGCAATTAGCATTATTAGTTGATGTTAAAGTTAAATTTACAAAACCAGCTGTTAGCTCAGCTGCACTAGGAGAATATATAGCATTTAAATTGGTATTACTAGGAGTAAATGTTCCAGTACCATTAGACCAAATTCCTGTTGTTGTAGTGCCAGACACAACTCCAGAAAGAGCTGTAGCTGCATTGTTTTTGCAAGAAGATAAATCAATACCCGCATTAACTACTGGAGCATTATTAATTATTATTATTACTTGATCAACTACTTGATTACAACTTCCATTACCTGATGAGGTTAAAGATAAACTTACAACTCCAGATGTTACTTCAGCAGCGGTAGGAATATATGTAGGGTTAAGTACGGAATTGTTAGGAGTAAAAGTTCCCGTTCCTCCTGACCAAATTCCAGTTGTGGTGGGGCCGGAAATTGTTCCTGAAAGTACTGATGCTAGATTGTTTTTGCAAACATAAACATCAGCACCAGCATTTACAGAAGGGGCGTTTGTGAATATAATTGTAATACTATCTTTTGCCTGAAGACAAGTTCCATTGGCTGTTGAACTTAAATATAATTTTACCTGACCTGCAGTCACATCTGCTGCACTTGGAATGTATCCTGTATTTAATTGAATATTGCTTGGGCTAAAACTTCCGGTACCATTACTTGTCCATTTACCAGTCGTTGTTATTCCTCCTATAGTTCCACTTAATGCAACTGTTGGGTTATTTGCGCAAACCGAAATACTTACTGGCCCTGCATTTGCAGTTGGAGCTTTAGAAATAGCAACATTCATCGTGTCTCTTGCCAAACCACAAATTCCGTTTGCTGTTGAAGTTAAAAATAATTTAACAGATCCTGCTGCGGTATCAGCGCTGCTAGGTAAATATGTTGAATTTAATGCCGTATTGTTTGGAGTAAAACTACCAGTTCCAGTACTTGCCCAAATTCCAGTGGAAGATGCGCCAGATATATTTCCGTTTAATAAAACAGCGCTATTATTCCCACAAACAATTTGGTCGATAGATGCATTAACTAGTGGAGATGGTTTTACAGATAATAATAACGTGTCTTTTTGCTGAGGACATGGTCCGCTTGTGGTTAAAAATATTTTTACAGGCTTAACCGTTGTATCTAATTGACTAGGAGTGTAAGTATTAGTTAACGCTGTAAATCCACCATTAAATGTTCCAAAACCATTAGTTGACCATGTTCCACTAATATTTCCACCACCAATTTGGCCATTTAGTGCAAGAGTACCGTTGGCACAAAGTGTGAAATCGCTACCAGCATTAATAGATGGGTAAGAAACAAATTCTGAATGATAAGCATAAGCACTTCCTCTAACAGAAGAACCGTTTAAAGTTCCTAAGCCAAATACATCACCACTGTTTGTAACTTCATTGTGAGATCCAACTGGAATAGTTGCAGTTGAATAATAGATTTTGGCTGATTTAATATTTCCTGATGAGCCAGGAACAACAGTAAATGCAGAAGCAGGAATTAAAGATGGATTTCCATTTAAAGCAAAACTTCCTTCAAAACCGGTTCTTGTAAATAAATTTAAAGCTAATGAATCAGAGGCTGTTCTGGTAAAAGAAGTAGTAAAAGTTCCTGCACAAAAAAATGGAGGCAGTTGAGCCCCACTTAATCTGCATCCATAGCCAGATACATGAAACACATACACTGGTTTATTAGCAGTAACATAAGTAATTGCTTGAGTTGCGGTGTAAATATAGTTTTCACCAAAATTGGAAACATGAGTAGTGGTTGAACCATCATTAACTGTTATCTGAGTGTTATTTTGAGTAGCTAATACAAATATTTTTTCGGTAATTGAAGTTCCTTTATTTATAATATAATCAGTACCAATAAATGTTGAGTTGGTAATTTGATCAGAAACAGAACTTAAGCAGCCAGATTGGTTTAATCCGCTAGATTGTATGGATATAGCAATTGGTTTATTAGCAGAAACAATAGAGCCAGCTAAGCTAGTGGTAGCTGATCTTACAGTATCTTGGCATGAAAATGTTTGCCCTTGTTGCAATAAAACTGTAAAAGTAGCATTAGCTGCATGCCCAATAATAGCTGTTTTAGGAGTAATTAAAACGGTAGTATTGTTTTGAGAAGCAACAATGTCAAATGAAGAGAAAGACTTAGGCGATGTAGCTGGAGATTGATTCCAAAATTCCTGCATAGGTACATAAAAATCAATACCTAAAGCTTTTGGTCCCTTCAAGCTTAAATATTCTTTATTAGCGGTTGATTTTATGGAATATAATGTTGAAATTTTTTGAGTGGAGGAAATGTATAGACCTCTATTAAGAACAGCATTTGGTGTATTGTTTTCAATATTGGTAATAAAAGGAGTTAAATTAATAGAATCAATTGAATTGGCCGGAATTACTTTTGTAATAGGAACAAAGGCTCCATTAGCTGGTTGTCTAACCCTCACTGTTGCAGCTTGTGAGTAGGTATTAAAATATAGGTATATAGGTCTATCGCCTAATCCTTGAGAAATATCGGGGGCCACAAACCAAAAAGATGTGTCAATTTGTGACTTAACATTTGTGAAAAACGTTAAAAATAGCAACGAGATAAATAAATACTTCTTAAACATATGTTTTCAAAGATAGATTAGTTTTTTGTATCGACCAATTATAAATTCTCAAAAGTCTATAATATTATTGGATTGTTTAAAAATTAACAATTATTGGGCGAAAAAAAATAATTTAACGGAAACTTGTAGAACAAAAATAGTTTCTTTAGTTTTGTGCTCGAATTTAAAAAATGGAACCGCAAGAAAAAATATTAAAAATATCTTTAGAGCTTTTTTTTAAATATGGAATAAAGCGCGTAACAATGGATGATATTGCCAAAGAACTTGGAATGTCTAAAAAAACCATTTATCAATTTTATAAAGAAAAGGATGATTTGGTTAATCAGTTGTGCATTGTAGAAATGCAAAAACAAGAATGTATTTTCAAAAACATTGAAGAACAATCTAAAGATCCCATTCATGAAATTATTTTGATTTCTAATACCATGAGCGAGATGATGCAGCATATTAATCCAATTTTCTTTTTAGATCTTCAAAAATTTCATCATAACGCTTTTATTCAATTTCAAAAATTTAAAGAGGAATGTGCCTATAAAGATTTATTAAGAAATATTAAAGCTGGTAAAGATTCGGGAGTTTATAAGGCTGATGTAGACGAAGAGTTTGCTGCTAAATATAGATTGGCACAAATTGATATGTTAATGTTTGGAAATTATTTTTCATTCGATAAAATAAGTTTTAGCCAAGCAAATCAACTATTGCTAGATATGTTTGTTTATGGTATTTGTACGATAAAAGGACATAAATTAATTAATGAGTATAAAAAAATAAAAGAACAAGAATAAAATAATATATATGCTAAAACGAAAATCATACACTTTACTGCTGGCTTTATCAGTAATAGCGTTTCATGCAAAAGCACAAGATGCAAAATCAAATTCATTTAGTTTACAACAATCTATTGATTATGCTTACAAAAACAGTCCAAATTACATAAATGCACAAAGCGATGTATTAATGGCTAAATACAAGCGAAAGGAAGTTTTAGGAATGGCAATGCCGCAAATAGGCGCTAGCGTGGATATGAAAAATTTCATGAAAATTCCTACAAGTGTATTGCCTAATTTTGTTTCGCCAGCAGTTTATGGTGGTTTGGTTCAAGCTGGCGTAGCACCATACGATCCTCAAAAACTTTCTCCAGATGGTTATGAACCCATTGCTGCAAATTTTGGAACAACTTTTCAAGCACAAGCTGGTGCATCTGCCTCATTACTAGTTTTTAGTGCTGATTATTTGATTGGTTTAAAAGCAACTAAGGAATATATTAGTTTGATGAATATAAATGTAAATAGAAGCAAAGCTGATTTGGTAAGCCAAGTTTCAAAGGCATATTATAGTGTGCTTGTTAATAAACAAAGAATTGCACTTCTAGATGCTAATATTACTAAACTCGAAAAATTATTAAATGATACCAAAGCTTTTAATAAGCAAGGATTTGTTGAACAAATAGATGTAGACAGATTGGAAGTAGCGTTTAATAACTTAACTACTGAAAAACAAAAAATTGAGAGATTGATTTCTTTAAGTGAAAACGTGTTAAAATTTCAAATGGGTTACACTGGCAGCGAAAATTTAACATTAACAGACTCTCTAAGCATTTCGGATAAGGAAGATTTAAGCATTTCTAAAATTGATATTACTAGAAGGTCGGAATATCAAATGTTAGAAGTACAGCAAAGATTAAATAACATTAATGTTAAGCGGTTGAAATATGGATACTTACCTTCATTAGTTGCGTACAGCAGTTTTAATTATTCCGGACAAAGAAATGATTTAAAATTTTTCACTAAAGAGCATATTTGGTATCCAACTGCATTATTAGGTGGAACTTTGTCGCTAAGTATTTTCGATGGCTTTCAACGACACTATCAAATACAACAAGCTAAATTAGATTTTAAAAAAGGAGAAAATAATTTAAAAAATTTGCAATTAGCAATTGAGTTAGAAGGCGCTTCTGCAGCAGTTAATTACAGTAATGCTTCCTCATCGTTGCAAGTTCAAAAACGTAATTTGGATTTAGCTCAAAATATTTACACAGTTTCTCAAAAAAAATATGAGCAAGGTGTTGGAAGTAACATCGAAGTAATTAATGCACAACAATCTTTAAAAGAATCGCAAGCAAATTATTTCAATGCTGTTTACGATTTGTTGGTTTATAAAATCGATTATTTGAAAGCAACAGGAAGTCTAATAAAATAAATTTCACATTCAATATTTAAAAATAAAAATATATACACAATGCAACATCAAAAACTTAAAAATTTCATCATCCCTGTCATATCAGCTTCATTGTTTTTAGCATCATGTGCAGGTGACACAGAAAGCTTAACTGCTTTAAAAGCAAAACAAGCCGAATTGAAAACACAATTGGCAGATATTTCTTCTAAAATTTCCAAGTTAGAAGGCGATTCAGCTAAGAAGTTTGTATTAGTTGAAGCCAGTGCTATTGTTCCAACTATTTTCAAAACATATATTAATGTTCAAGGAAGAGTAGATGCAGAAGAAAGTGTTTCTATTTCATCTGAAATGCCAGGAACTATTACAAAAATTAATGTAAAACCAGGCGACGAAGTCTCTAAAGGACAAGTATTAGCTGAAACTGATGCACGAGCGTTACAACAAAGTATTTCTGATTTACAAACTAATGCTGAATTAATAAATCAATTATTTGAAAAACAAAAAGCATTATGGGATCAAAAAATTGGAACAGAAGTTCAATTTCTTCAAGCTAAAACTCAAAAAGAAAGTATGGAGAAAAAATTGGCAACATTTCAAGAGCAAGTTCGAATGACCAAAATTATTTCACCAATTAATGGAACTATTGATGCGGTGGATATTAAGTTAGGTCAATTAACAGCACCTGGTATGCCTGCCATTAGAGTTATTAATTTTAATAACTTAAAAGTGAAAGCTGATTTAGCAGAAAGTTATGCAGCTAAAGTTCACAGAGGTGATGAGGTAATGATTAAATTCCCAGATTCAAATGATACATTGACTGCAAAAATTAATTATTCTTCTCGTGCCATTAGTGCCATGAATAGAACATTTGGAGTGGAAATTTTGTTAGACAACAAAAAAGAGTATCACCCAAATCAAATTGCTATTTTAAATATCAATGATTATAAATCTGTAAAACCTGTATTAACGGTTCCTATCAGTTATGTGCAAAAAGATTTAAAAGGAACACACTTTGTTTTAGTTGCTGATGGAAATAAAGCAGCAAAGCGTAATGTTGTTTTAGGAAAAGAATATAACGGAGTGAGTGAAATTAAAGAAGGCTTAACAGAAACAGATTTGTTAATCACATCAGGTTACGATGGGTTAAACGAAGGAGATGCTATAAAAGTAAAATAATTTTGAATTTTAAGTGTTTAGTTTTTAATAGCAGTATGTATTGGAAAACTAAACACTAGAACGGAGTATTAAAAACTTATAACTAATAATTAAAAATTAAATAAAGTGGATTTCAAACAATTCAAACCCAGTTCGTGGGCTATAGATAATAAAACAGCTATTTATATAGTGGTTATTATTATCACCTTAATGGGCATCAGTTCCTACAATAGTTTACCAAAAGAAAGTTTTCCGGACATTGTAGTGCCTAAGTTTTTTATTAGCACTGTTTATGCAGGTAACTCGCCAAGTAATATCGAAAATACAATTACTAAACCTTTAGAGAAAAAATTAAAATCTATACCGGGTGTAAAAAAATTAACAAGTAATTCTATGCAGGATGTCTCGTTAATTACTGTAGAGTTTAATACAAGTGTTACTATTGATAAAGCTCGTCAGCAAATTAAAGATAAAGTAGACGAAGCTAAATCTGATTTACCAACTGGATTAACTCGTCAGCCTTTTGTAAAAGAATTAGCATTCTCAGAATTGCCAATTATGTATATCAATATCGCAGGTGATATGGATTTACAAAAACTAAAAGAATATGCGGATGATTTAAAAGATAAAATTGAAGGCTTAAAAGAAATTACTGAAGTTAAAATGGTTGGTGCACCTGATCGTGAAATTCAAGTGAACTTAGATATGTATAAAATGCAAAGCTTGCAATTAGGTATGCAAGATTTAGAACGTGCTATCGGAAGTGAAAACGTAACCATTAGTGGTGGCCAAATTCCGATGGATGGAACTAAAAGAACCATTAGTGTTAAGAACGAATTTAAAACAATAGATGAGTTAAGTAATTTAATTATTTCTTCTCAATCGGGTGCTCGCGTATATTTAAAAGATTTTGCCCAAATTGTTGATACCGTTGCTGAAACTCAGAGTTACGCTCGTTTAGGTGGAAAAAATGTAATTACGTTAAATGTTATTAAAAGAGCAGGGGAGAATTTGATTTCTGCTTCAGATAAAATTAAAGAAGCGATTGATGAATTAAAAGAAACTCAATTTCCTAAAAACATCGATATTAAAATCACTGCTGATCAATCGGATAAAACAAAATTAACCTTACATGATTTAATTAATACAATCATCATCGGGTTTATTTTAGTAACTTTAATTTTAATGTTCTTTATGGGTGTAACTAACGCCTTGTTCGTTGCCTTATCTGTTCCTTTATCCATGTTTATTGCGTTTATCTTTATGCCAACGATGGGCTTTAGTTTAAACATGATTGTATTGTTTGCCTTTTTATTAGCTCTGGGTATTGTAGTAGATGATGCCATTGTGGTAATCGAAAACACGCATCGTATTTTTGATAATGGAAAAATGGATATAAAAATTGCTGCTAAAAAAGCAGCGGGAGAAGTGTTTTTACCTGTATTAAGTGGAACGATTACTACCTTAGCACCTTTTATTCCTTTAGCGTTTTGGCCAGGTATTATTGGTAAATTCATGTTCTTTTTACCAGTAACATTAATTGTTACACTACTAGCTTCTTTATTTGTGGCTTATATTATCAATCCAGTTTTTGCAGTTGATTTCATGAAACCACATCATGAAGAATTTAAGAGCTATGGTAAAATTACTCGCAAAGCTTGGTTACGTTTATTATTATATGCGGTTGTTGCCATTGTTTTCTACATCGGTGGAAGTATCGCTTACGGTAACTTAATGATTTTCTTTGCTGTGTTCATGATTGTTCATCGTTTGTTTTTATACAAGGTGATTGAAAATTTTCAAACAAAAGCTTGGCCTTCATTTCAACGAGGATACACAAATTTATTAATATGGGGATTAAAACGTCCTTATGCTCTGCTAGGCTACACCGTTCTATTATTTGGTTTCTCAATATTTTTAATGGCTGTGCGTTCTCCTAATGTGGTATTTTTTCCAGAAGGAGATCCAAATAACGTGTTTGTTTATGTGAAGTTGCCTGAAGGAACAGATCCTTCTAAAACTAATGAAGTGATGAAGTTAGTGGAGAAAAAAGTAAATACGATTGTAGGCGAAAATAATCCAGTAGTTTCTTCTATCATTACTAATGTAACTATTGGTGTTACCGATCCTCAAGACGAAGATCAAAGTTCTTACTCTAATCGTGGAAAAATTGCTATTAATTTTGTTGAGTTTAGTGAGCGTAATGGGCAAAGTACCATGAAGTACTTAAAAGAACTTCAAACTACTAAATGGAATATTGCTGGTGCGGAAATAACAGCAAACAAAGAACAATCTGGACCACCAGTTGCTAAGCCTATTAATATTGAAATTAAAGGTGATAAGTTTGAAGAATTGGTAGAAAACGCGAAAAATTTAAAACGTTTTTTACAAGAGTCGGATGTACCGGGTGTAGCTGATTTAAAAACAGATTTCGTAGATAATAAACCAGAAATTGTATTTGATATTGATAGAGAGCGCGCAAACAGAGAAGGAATTTCGACTGTGCAGTTAGCAATGGAAATTCGTAAAGCGGTATTTGGTATTGATAACCCAAGCAAGTTTAGAGATGCGAACGATGAGTACCCAATTCAATTGCGTTATAATTATGATCAACGTACAAATGTTGAGCAAATTAAAAACTTAAATATTACTTTCCGTGATATGAATATGGGAGGTATTTTACGTTCGGTTCCTTTATCTGCATTTTGTGATATTCGTTACGAAAATACTTATGGTGGTATTAAACGAAAACAAAACAAACGTGTAATTACTTTATCATCGGATGTTTTAGAAGGATTTAATGCTAATAATGTGGTTGCTAAATTAGAACAAGTAGCTAAAGAATATAAACCAACCGGAGCTGTAGAAGTTAAATTTACTGGTCAGCAAGAAGAGCAAGCAGAAACAGGCGCCTTCTTAGGAGGGGCTATGATGAGTGCTATTGGTATTATCTTATTAGTATTAGTTATTCAATTTAACTCTATTGGTAAACCAATTATTATTCTTTCTGAAATTGTATTAAGTGTAATAGGGGTTTTATTAGGAACTGCTATTTTTAAAATGGATATGAGTATTGTAATGACCGGTATTGGTATTGTAGCTTTAGCTGGTATTGTGGTACGAAACGGTATTTTATTGGTGGAATTTGCCGAAGAAGAACGATTAAAAGGGATCAGTTTATACGAGGCAATTGTTGATGCAGGTAGAACACGTATGACGCCAGTTATATTAACTGCTTTTGCTGCTATTTTGGGTTTAATTCCTTTAGCGGTTGGTTTAAACATCGATTTTGAAGGCTTATTAGCCCAAGGTTCCCCGCACATTCACTTTGGTGGAGATAATGTGGTGTTTTGGGGACCTTTAAGCTGGACTATGATTTTTGGTTTAGCCTTCGCAACGTTTTTAACTTTATTATTAGTGCCTGCTATGTATTTAATAGCAGAGCGTTTAAAGCGCAAAGCGGAAGTTATTTTAGTTCATTTCGATTTACCTAAAGTTATCATGTACGTCCCGTTTTTTGTTCTTGTTTGCCAAATCATCTTATTGATACAGGGTAAAAAATTGGATTATGGGAATTTAGATAGGTAAAAAAAATATTTAGGCTATCAATAAAGAGATGATTTCTTTTTTTAATACTTGGTTGGTTCGAAGTAAGGAAATTAAAGATTATAATAAGGTTCTATCCTTTAAATTAATTTACAATCTTATTCCAATAACAAGTAAGTCATCAACCTGTTCAGTATCTCGCATCCAAGTATTAATGGTGTTTTTTAAAATTAGTTCCTGTTCAATAACGTCTTTTTTAGAAATTGACATGATCAATTTTTTGAAATTTTTAGTCATATATTTTTTATTTCCGGATCCCCCAAATTGGTCTGGAAAACCATCTGTACTCATATATAACTGGTCACCAGGACTAAGGTTAAATTTATGTTCTTGATAAGTAAAATTATATTCAGTTGTACTAGCTATACTTCCCTTAGTTGGTTTAATATCTTCTATGTCCATGGCATCTTTTTTTAATACCCATAAAAATCGGTTAGCGCCAGCATAAATAATGGTTTTTGTTTGAATGTTTAAATGTAATAAAGCGATTTCCATTCCATCTTTTGAACCACCTATTATTTGGCCTTGCGATAAACTATCTTTAACTGAGTTGTTTGCATGAAATAAAATTTCTCCTGGCTTATGACTAATTCTACTTGCATCTTTTAAAGCACCTGAACAAATCATGCTCATAAATCCCCCAGGAACCCCGTGACCTGTGCAATCTGCACTTGCAATCAAAAACTCATAATCATTTATTTTTTTAAACCAATAAAAATCACCACTCACAATGTCTTTAGGTTGGTAAAAAATAAATAAATTTTTCCAAACTTCCTTTATTTCAGATACGCTTGGCAATATTGAAAATTGTATACGTTTGGCGTAATTTATAGAGTCAGTAATTTCAGTATTTTTATGTTGAAGTTCTTGTTTTTGTTCTAAAATTGTTTTTGTTCTTTCTTTTATATTATTTTCTAATTTTATATTTGCTTCTTTTAAACGTTTAGTATTTAAATGAATTAATAATATAATCGAGCATACAACAAATCCAGTATAAGCAAGGTAAGACCAAATAGTTCGGTACCAAGGAGGCAATATGATAAAACTTAAAGAAATAGGGTCGCTTATATTTCCTAAATTATCTTTTGCTTTTAAATAAAAAGTATAATAACCTTCTTTTAAATCGCTGTAATCTATGTGTTCATTTTTTACCCAATTGCCGTAATCTTCTTCTCTCCCTAATAAATAATACGAAAATTCAATTTTACTATTATCTCCATAAAAATTAGTAGCTGTAGGTAATATGTGTAATTGGTTGTATCTATATATCAATTCAGTAGGATAGTTATATTTAGTTTCGGAAAAATTTTGTAACCTGTAGTTAGTGTCAGCATCATTTCCAAAATGTAATTTGTAGAGAATGGCATAAAAAGTCGATCTTAATTCAGGTTTGCTTTCATCAGCACAAAATAAACCTTGGTTAGTTGAGATGAAAATTTGATTAGAATCATTAAAAAAATGCCTTGCTCCAATACCGTTTATTCGTTTTAAATAACTTGTGTTTTCATAATATTTACCCTTTTTCAATGATATTTTGTTTATTCTGGTATTACTATTAGGATCTGTATCTATTCCGTTTTCTGTAAACCAAATAGAATTATTAATGAATGTACTTTTTGTAATTGATGATTTTCTAATTAGTTTGTTGTATTCAGCTGAATAACAAACGGTATTAGGGTTTTTATGAGACCATTCATAAAAACCTGAATCTGTTCCAATAACAATTTTATTATTGACATTAAAAACAAAATTTTCATTATTACTTGGTAACCCATTTTCTTTTTTTAACTGAGTTATTTTTAATTCAGCATCAATAACATAAATACCATCTGCCTCATTACCAATAACAATAAATCCTTCTTTGTTTTTCGCTATTGAACGAATATTGCCAGTTACATCATAATGCTTACTTATATTAAATTTTGTATTTGTATATGTATATGAGACTAACGTATTTTCACCACCTAAATAAAATAAGCGGTTAGTCTCATCTACAAAAATTGTAAAAATCTCCCCTTGGTACAATAAATTAGTTTCATCATTATTGTTTATTGAATAAAATCCAGTTATTGTTGAAGCAAATAATTTATTATTATAAACTTTTAGATCCCAGGCTTGTTCTGTAATTTTTGTAGGTTCAAATTTATTTGTGAGTTTATTATTTTTAAATACTCCTTTATCAGTTGCAATATATATTGTACCCTCATATTTAGCACTAGATTCTACTACGCCATTAATTCCGTCTTGCTTTGTCCATTTTGATATTGGAGAGTTTACTTCACACATTGCTATACCAGAATTGAGAGATAGCCAAAGATTGTTGTTTATATCACTGTAAATAGCTTTTACATTATCATCCATTAAACCAACGTTAGTATTAACAAGTGATTTTAATTTTTGGGTTTCGCTTAGTATTAGGATGCCATTTTTGGAACTTCCAAAAGCAAATGAATTGCTATTTAATTTTGTTCCACAAGTTACCTCGCTTTCAATAAACCACTCGTCGTTTTCGTTTTTAAGTTTTTTAAAGATAGATTTTGTGGGATATTTTTCATTATGATACAATTTGTATAAACCCTTTCTAGTGGCAACAATAAATTCTTTATCTGAAAGTTGAAGTATAGCATAAACCTTTACATTTTGAAAAATAGAACTGCTATCAACCATCTCTAAATTTTCATTAATCATAACTTTAAAACCAATACCTTGTTCTTTAACATATAAATGGTTATTGATATTAAAAAAGGTATGAAACTTTTCTCCTACTGGTAGATAACTTTTAATCTCCTTATTATTATAACAAAAAAGTTTGTTGTTGGAACAAAAATAAATTTTATTTTTAGTTTCAATAATTGTCCAAACTTCCTGAAAGCTATTCTGATCTTCTTTTTTTAATAAATGAATTAGAGAAGTATAATAAATTTCTCCTTTCTGATTTATCGATAAATAACCAAATTCACCTGTTCCCCCTACATATATTGTTCCTGCTGATGACTTTAATAACGAGTAGGCAGAGTCTGAATTAGGTAATGGAGCCTGTTGCCAGTATTTACCATCATAAATAAAAACACCATTTAAATTAGCCACATAGATTCTGCCATTTTTATCCTGTGTTATTGATCTATTTTGGTCGCTACTACTAAAAATGTTCGACGGGTAATTTGTAATTAATGGATTACCTGTTTGCGAGTAAATGCAAAATTGTAAAATAAATAGAAAATATGTATATAATACTTTTATAAAAAGGTTTTGTTAATTATTAAAGTTAGTCCAAATAACATTAAAAGGTGTCTTATTAGGAAAATAATACTAAATTTGATTAAATATACAATTATTTGATAATCATGAAAAAAATATTCCTATTCCTATTTTTATTAAATAATATAAGTCAAGCCCAAATCATCAATTCTATTGCTGGAGGCGGTATTTTAGCAACTAATATACAGGCTACTCAAGCGCAATTAAATCAGCCTTCGGGTTTAACAATCGACGCAAATGGCAATATTTATTTTACCGATCCAGCATTCAGTATTGTAAGGAAAATAGCTACTTCTGGTATTTTAACAACATATGCTGGTAATGGTACCGTTGGTAATTCAGGCATGGGAGGACAAGCTACACAGGCAACTCTTAATGGTCCTTTGGGTATTGTGAGGGATGGTATTGGAAATACCTATTTTGCCGATTCTCCTAATAATTTAATTTATAAAGTGAGTGCAACAGGTATTATAAATATTTTTGCAGGAACTGGTGTCGCAAGTTTTAGCGGGGACAGTGGGCCAGCAACACTAGCTACTTTAAATTATCCTCAGGGGTTAGCAATAGATTTAAGTGGTAATATTTATGTCGCAGATAATAAAAACAATCGGATTAGAAAAATAAGCACTTCTGGTATTATATCTACAGTTGCTGGAAACGGAACATTTGGTTATTCTGGTAATGGTGGTTTGGCTACTGCTGCTGCGTTAAAGGAACCATTTGGGGTAAATGTGGATAAATATGGAAATATTTACATTGCCGATACTTACAATTACAGAATACGTAAAGTTAATACGTCTGGTATTATTAGTAATATTGCTGGAACTGGATTTCCTACTTCTTCTGGTGATGGAGGAAATGCCTTATCAGCAGCATTAATTCCTATTGCTGTTTTCGCTGATTCTGTATCAGGGAGTTTATTTCTTTCTGATTTTGCTGGAAATAAAATAAGAAAGATTAATACTTCAAACATAATTTCAAATGTTGCTGGCACTGGCATAGCAGGTTTTAGTGGTGATGGTGGTTTAGCAACTAACGCAAAATTAAATTTCCCACGACAGGTTGTGGTCAAAGCTAATGGAGAAGTGTATTTTAGTGATGGGCAAAATCAACGAATTAGAAAAGTGAGCACCAGTGGAATTATTACAACTATCGCCGGAAAAACGCCGGATTTGTTCCAGTATGCAAATAATGCCAGACTTCAGCCATTTATGCTCTCATTAAACAGGTCAAACGGAGCAGTTTATTTCAGTGATTATTATTCTTATACGATTAGAAAAATTGATCAAAGCAGCGGTCTTTTATTTACTGCTGCTGGAAACGGAACAAGAGGATTTAGTGGTGATGGCGGTTTGGCAACAGCCGCTCAATTGGACACTATTAATGGTGTTCATGCAGACACTTCTGGAATATATATTTGTGACGCCGGTAATGGCAGGATTAGAAAAGTAAATAAAAACGGTATTATTAGTACAATTGTTGGAACAGGTACCAAAGGTTATAGTGGAGATAATGGACTAGCCACAAGTGCTAAAATAAGGGAGCCCTGGGATTTGAAAATTTATAATAATCAATTGTATTTTATAGATCGCCAAAATTTTAGAGTCCGTAAAGTCGATTTATCTTCGGGGATAATAACTACGATTTTTGGAACTGGTGTATATTCATATTCAGGTGATGGGGGGCTTGCTATTAACGCCAGTTTTAAAAACTTTGTAGCAATGGATATTGATAATAATGGGAATTTGTATTTTGCTGATGCGGATGCAGATGTTATTCGTAAAATAAATACTGCCGGTATTGTTACAACTATCGCTGGTACAGGCGTAGCAGGATTTAGTGGCGATAACGGGTTGGCTACTGCTGCTAAATTGCAGGAGCCAACAGGTGTAACGGTTGACGATTTTGCAAATATATATATCACAGATCAGAATAATTATAGAATTAGAAAAATAAATTCGGCAGGAATAATTGAGACAATATGTGGTAATGGTGTAAATATTAATACCGGTGATGGAGGCAGCGCCATTTTAGCAGAAATTTCAGTTCCTTGGTCAATAAGAGTTGATGCAAATAGTAATTCTATAATTTTTGTTGATCAAGGTTCTAATAAAGTAAGGATGATATCAAACGTCGCAATACCAGATATTTGCGTGGTTGGTTCAGATTCTCTGACTAATTATAATCAAATCACATGGGAAAAGAGTAATTATTTTAATGTGGATAGTTTTATAATTTACAGAGAAGTAAGTTCGAGCCCGATTCAATATTTTAAAGTGGGAGCTTTATCTAACTCAGCTTATAGCGAATTTAATGATACCAATAGAGTTTTTTTTACAAGTAACGCTCTACCTAATGGCGACCCAAAAATAACAACATATAAATACAAGATAAAAATACGGGACAATCAAAATAATTTTAGTTTTTTGAGTAATTACCATAATACAGTGTATATAAATGATTTAGGAAATGGTTCATTTCAATGGAACTTGTATAATATTGAGAATACTCCTAACCCAATTAGTAATTACAATTTATTGAGAGATACTATAGGTAATGGTTCATGGCATATAGTTGGTACAACTACGGGAAGTCAAAATTTATTAGTTGACCCATTATATTCAACTTATCAAAATAGAGCTAATTGGAGGGTAGATGGTGTCGGATTAAGCTGTAATCCTACATTAAAACCATCTAACGTTTTAGTAGTTAAAAATAAAACAAAATCAAACACTAAAGATAATTTTACTATTTTGACGGGATTAAATAATCAGATTTTATCAAATTCAATTCAATTTTTTCCTAATCCATCAACTGATTTTGTTAATATTCGTAGTTCAGTATTAATGCAAAAAATCAATATCTACAATAGTTTAGGAGAGTTAGTTCTAACTCGATTAATAAATAATCAATCTCAAGTCAAAATTAATTTGCAAGAGTTAAGTACTGGAATTTATAGTATTGAGGCACTAAGTAAACAAGGTAGATTTGTAGATAAATTATCTATTAGTAAATAAATAATGCCATAAGTAAAAAATTAGACTACGGTAATTTAGACAGATAGTTTATTTTAAAAGGGTTCACACGATGTGAGCCCTTTTTTTGTTGATAAAATGTGTTATTTTATAGATTTACGAGGTATTAGTTTCTTGTTTATTAAAAGAAGACTCTTATTTTTGTGTAACTTTTTAAAATTCTAAAAAATGAATAAATTATTTATTGCCACAGGCATTTCTTTATCAGTAATATTTACAGCATGCGGAGATAATGCAACCGAAGAAACTGCTGAAAATGTTGTTGCTGAAACTCCAAAGGATACAACTCCTATTACTGTTAACAAAGAAACAAAATTCAAATTTGATTTTGCTATTGCTAATATTCCCTCTCCAGTGGTTAGTATTAATGAATTATCTAGTTGGGGTGTTGATTATAATAACGAATTACTAGTAGATTCTAAAAAACAAATTTCAGCAAATAGTGAGTTTTCAAAAGCTTTAGCATTAGGTGTTTACAATATAGATATGTCTTATGCCATGGTAAATAATAAAGGCGAAGATATTTTAAAATACATGAAAACTGTAGTTAAAACTGCTGATGATTTAGGTTTAAAAGGTGCAGTAGATCAAATGGTTGGAAAACGTGCAGAGAAAAATTTATCTAATAAGGATTCATTATTAGCCATTTTAGATGAGATTTTTGTAAAAAGTGATACTTATTTAAGAACCAATGAGCGTGTTTATACTGCCTCTTCTTTATTTGCTGGGTCTTGGGTTGAGAGTTTATATTTAACTTGTAAAATCACTGAAAGTGCTACTGATGCTTCTGCAAAAGAAAAAGGATACAAACATTTATGGGATCAACGTTTTTATTTAAAAAATTTAACGGATTTATTAAATGATTATAAAGACAAAAAAGAGTGTGTTACTTTAAATGATGAATTAAAAAAAATACATGCTGAAATAGATGTTATTAAAGATCCTAAAGAAATGAAGGAAGCTAATTTTAAAACTATTTCTGGAAAGATTTACGCCTTAAGAGCTTCTTTAATTAAGTAATCTTCAATACTATTTAAGGAGCCCTTCGATGATATCGAGGGGCTTTTTGTTTTATGGAATAATAGAACGCAGATAACACAGATCGACTATGATTATTTATGATTTTTAATTAATCATTTATTTCTCTAACACTTTTCTCCATTTTTTTATCATAACCATACGCTTCATCCGTGTTCCATTTTAAAAATGACTAAAAAAAATAGAACGCAGATACCACAGATTTAATAGGATTAAAAATGATTTCTTCTTAAAATCTTTATTATCCGCTTCATCAGCGTAATCAGCGTTCCATTTTATTGATATAAATAACTGTTAGCAATTGCATCAATACTGGCGATTATTTTTTTATATTTAAGCAATACAATTCTTTTACCATAATTTCAAAATCACAGCATAAAACACGCACAAAAACTAGTAATGAAATATAAAAATATAAGAGAAGAAGAATTAAAAAATAAAGTTGGTGCCGATTGGTTTAAACAATTTGATACAACCGAAATTTTAGGAAATATTGATTTTACCGTTTTTCCAAAACAAGATTCTATTTTTGGAAGAACACCGCTACTTTGGGTAGAAGCAAAAACCGGTAATTTTGATATCTCAACCATGTTTGTGCAATTCGTGCTCACTATCGGTAAAGCACAGATGCCATTTATTCCAAACTCATAAGTGAATTAAGAAACACCTTAACTCTTTTAGCCAACAAAATAAAACCTAAAGTTTACGAGTACGAATTTTTAAAAGAGTAAAGTAGTAGTAACAACAAAAGTGGCATCAATAATAGATGGTTCAATTAACCCTACCAAAGTACAAAACTCTGGGGTATAAATTTGTATAAAACTATATCTAAAATAATTTAATTTAAATGAAGAATATTCTTGTTATATTTTTTTACGTTGTTGGATGTAATGTTTTATTGTCTCAGGATAAATTAGCAATAAAAATTGAACACCTCGAAATTCCAAAACTTAAACATAACGAGCAAGTAGTAAAACATATTGCTTATTCATTGTCATATAACGAGAAACATGAACAGGCAAATTGGGTTGCTTATGAACTTACTAATAATGAAACAAACAGTGTTATTAAAAGAGGAAATAAATTTATTGTTGATCCATTAGTTACAACTGAATCTGCAAATAATAATGATTATTTAGCAAGCGGTTTTGATAGAGGGCATTTAGCACCTGCTGCTGATATGGGTTGGTCGGGTGCCACTATGGAAGAATCTTTTTATTACAGTAATATGTCGCCACAAATACCAGCTTTTAATAGAGGTATTTGGAAACGCACCGAAGAGTTAGTAAGAAAATGGGCAAAGATATATTCATCAATATATATTGTTACGGGACCCGTTTTAACGGATAGTTTACCAACTATTGGTTTAAATAAAGTAAGTATTCCAAAATATTATTACAAAGTTGTACTCGATTATAATCACTCACATGCTAAGGCTATAGGCTTTGTAATGCCCAATGAAGGATCGGTTGAAGAGTTAGAACATTTTGCAATTAGTATTGATAGTGTTGAAAAAATAACGGGCCTTGATTTTTTTCCTCTATTACCTGATGAGCAAGAAGATAGTATTGAAAGAACAACTAATATTAACGATTGGAGTTGGTCACCTCTAAAACAATATGATACAAAAAGTTTAACTCAGCATTCCAACTCAGCAGATACTTTGCATAAACATAATTTAAATGTCGTTCAAACACATGAAAATAAAGATGATGTTGAAAAAAGCAATTTGAATTCAGTGCAATGTTCCGGAAAAACAAAAAAGGGTGCTCGTTGTAAAAATTTGACAAAAAATATAAGTGGCAAATGTTATTTACATGAATAAATAAAAAGAGTAGGCGCCGATGCACTTGTCCTTCCGAACTCCTAAGTAAATTAATGCCAAAAATTTCTCGCTTGGTTTGGTTGATTTAAAACCTTATTTGTAGTTCGACCTAATCTGTTTAAAAAATAGTTATATTTCTAAAAAAAGTTCAAAATATATAAAATTTAAAATTCATCTTTTATTATTAAATTCGTCTATTATTTATGTTTCTTAAACTCCGCAAAATAATTTTAAGAACTCTATTAGTATTCACTTTACTGATAGTTGGATTTTTAATATATTTTATCATCGCCATTCAAATTGAGGTTCCTCAAATTAAAAATGACAAAACCCTTAATTGGAAGAGAGAAACAATAAGCGAAGATTTTTATAAAGTAAACCAAAATTGGTTAAAGCATAGTAAAAGTGGTTTGTGGGAATTATATGTAGAAGGTGATGGCTATGAAAGGGGAGTTGCTAATGGAATGCTAACAAAAGAACTGCATCAGTTTCAGGAAGAAGCCTTTTTTCGTCAGATACAATTATTAGTGCCGAATTTAAATTATTTAAAATTCTTAAAGTATTTTGTTGGTTATTTTAATCGTCATTTACCTGACCATATTACCGAAGAATACAAAGAAGAAATTTTAGGGATCTCTAAATACGCGAGTGATGAATATGATTTTATCGCACCAAAATATCATCGCATCCTAAATTATCATGGGGCACATGATATTGGGCATGCTTTGCAAGATAAGAACATGACAGTGGGTTGCACATCTTTTTCTGTCTGGGATAAAAAAAGTGCTGATGGTAAATTATTAGTGGCACGTAATTTTGATTTTTATAGCGGTGATGATTTTGCGAAAAATAAAATTGTTCAGTTCACCAATCCTACAAAGGGCTACAAGTTTGCAACTGTTACCTGGAGTGGTTTTATAGGCGCTTGTAGTGGCATGAACGATCAAGGATTAACTGTCACTATTAATGCGGCTAAAAGTTCTATTCCTACAGATGCCGCCACGCCTATTGCCTTATTAGCAAGAGAAATTTTACAATATTCTAAAAATATAAATGAAGCAATTGCAATTGCTAAAAAACGAGATGTATTTGTATCTGAAAGTATTTTAGTAGGAAGTGCATCGGATAATAAAACGATTAGCATCGAGAAATCTCCTGCTAAAATGGATGTGTATGAAGTGCCAAATTCAAATCAAATCATTTGTCCGAATCATTACCAAGGTAAAGATTATGAAAATGATATTGCTAATTTGAATAACCAAATTGAAAGCTCTTCTTTATATAGAAACATTCGTTTAAAACAATTACTAAGCAATAGTGATACAATTAACTATTTGCAAGCAGCAGCTATTTTAAGAAATCAAAAAGGATTAAATAATAAGAACATTGGTTTAACTAATGAGAAAGGTTTGAATCAATTACTAGCGCATCACGCGGTTATTTTTAAACCCAAAGATAAATTAATGTGGGTAAGCGCAAATCCGTTTCAGTGTGGCAAATTTATTTGTTATAATTTGGATAGTGTATTTGCTAACGCCAAATCATTAAGTACTAATAAAGAAATCAATGTTGTTAGTTTAACTATACAAGAAGACCCATTTTTGAAAACTCAAGGCTATAAAAACTTTTTATTATTTAAGCAGATTAAAAACTACATACAGTACATTACAAAAAAATCAGAGAAAATAGAACTATCTGAAAATATTGAGAATGCTTTTATTCATTCAAATCCCGAAAGTTATTTCATGTATCAAATTTTAGGTGATTATTTTGCATCAAGAAAAAATAATGCAATAGCTATAAAATATTATAATTTAGCTTTAACAAAAGAAATTGCTACACTTAAAGAAGAAAAACAAATTAAGGAGAGTATTGAAAACTGCAAAAAATAATTATGGAAACTCTAAAATGGTATAAAAGTAAAAGAAAGTTGGATGATTTATTAACGATGGTTTTGATAGATGATATAAAGACCTATTACGCCAAAGAAAGTACTACTGATCAAACTAAACTTTACACTGCTTTAGGTAATTATTATATTAAAACAACTGATTTTAATAGATTATTACCTTACTTGGGTGGTACCGTTTTTGAAGAATGTGAAAAGCCTGCTAGGAAAAATTTGTCGCCTCTTTAAATCTTAATCCCAATTAAAGTTACATCATCTACTTGTTCTAAATCACCAACCCAGTTGTTAAAAGTGTTATCTAATAACTCTTTTTGCTGTTGCATTGGTAAATGAGCGTTTGCAATTAATAACTCTTTTAAATTTTTGCTCATGAACTTTTTGCCTTTCTCACCACCAAATTGGTCTGGGAATCCATCCGTTAATGTATAGATGATATCTCCTTCATTTATTTGGATAGAATGTGAGGTAAAAGATTCTTGATCTCTATCATGTTTTCCTACTGGCATTTTATCAGGTTTTATTTCTATCAGATTATTTTCTCTAACAATCCAAACAGGATTATTGGCGGCAGCAATATGTAATTGTTTGTTTTTAATGTCAAAGATTATTAATGAACAATCCATGCCGTCTTTTCCGCCTTCTGCGCTGCCATCTCGCTTTAAACGTTTAATAATGGTTTGGCGTGTATGATTCAAAATTTGAGCTGGATCTGATAAATGTTCAATGGCTTTTTCTAAACTTGTAATATTCAGTAAACTCATAATAGCACCTGGCACACCGTGACCTGTACTATCTGCGGTTGCTAAAATAAAGTTCTCCGCCGGAGCCTGTCCTGAGCTTGCCGAAGGGCTCGAACTGACAATTGTTGAAGCCCAATAAAAATCGCCGCTAACTACGTCTTTGGGTTTGAATAAAATGAAGTAATTATGTAAGTGTTGATTTAATAAATCATTTGAGGCCAAAAATGTTTTTTGTATTCTTTCAGCATAATTAATACTGTCGGTAATTTCTTTGTGTTTTTCTTCAACGATGTGTTTTGCATTTTCAACTTCAATTTTTTGTTGCGTAATAATAGCATTATCCTTTTGTTTTTGTTTTAATCCTCTGAATACAAATACTACTAATAGTAATACTAAGATTAAACCTGCACTTACTGAATATATAATAATACGTTGTTGTTGTTTTTCTTCATTATTTACAGCATCCTTTTTTTCTTGAATTGCTTTTGACTCTGATTCACTTTTTTCAAACTCATAACGTAAAGTTTTTTCATTAAAATCTGTTTGAGATTGCTTTTTTGCAATACTATCCTTCATTAGGATATGATTTAAATGGTAGTGAAGTGCTTTTTTGTAATCTCCCTTTTCTTGGTATATATCATATAAAAGTAAACTAATATTTGAAATTGAATAGATATTCTCATCGTCAATTGCAACTTGTTCTGCTTCCAATCCATATTTAAGTGCTAAATCGTATTTTTTTTCAGTGAAATATATATTTGTAACCGTTCTGAGACCCGCAAAAGTTGCTTCTTTAAAATTAACCATTTTGAAATATTCCACACACTTTAATGCTAATTCCAAAGCTCTTTTGTAATTTTTTAGTTTAAAGTATATTTGAGATTTAATCCTTAAAGCTCCCGCTATTGACATTGGGTCATTCTCCTTTTCTGCTATCGTTAGACATTTAGAAATGTATGCAAATGCATTGGTTGTGTCATTTAACTCCTTATAGCATGAGGAAATACCATATAAGACATTAAAAATTTTTCGTTGATTTTTTCCATTTTCAACTAATTTTAATGCTTTAAAATAGTTCTCTAATGGTTTTTTAAAATTGCCCATTGCAATATAGTTTTCCGATATATTTTGATAGATAGAAATAGTTTGCTCATCATCATTAGTTGTTTTATAATAATTTAAAGATTTTTCAAAATATACGTTAGATTTTGTTAAATCACCCGTTTCCCTGTAAGCTCTTGCAACTTGGATATGATAAAAAGCAGTCCATTTTTTTGAGTTAATTTTCTCATAATATTTAAGTCTTGATAAAACGGAATCCATCGCCCTAGGTACATTATCCAATTTAAAGTAGAATTCCATCATGTTGACATATTTTTCTTCTCGAGAAAGGGTATCTTTTAATTCTTCATATATCGGAAATAATTCGATTGTATAATTAAGTACTTTATTATAATCGATTGCATGTTCTCGGTGATAAGCAATTATAGCAGTAATAAAGTTTGCTTTTTGTTTTAAAATTTTCGTTCGTTCATTTTTACTCAAACGCTTTGCTAAAAGTTTCTTTGATATAATTAATCCAGGATTTGCATATTTTAAATTATCTTCTACTTCACAGAATTCAGTTAGTTTTTCATAAATGTTTAAACGTATCGTATCATGCTTAGCATTTTTCAACGCTAAGTTTAAACTATCCATTGTTCTGTTTTGGCAAAACACTGATTGACTACACAGTAAAAAAAGAAAAGATGCAATGAGAGTAAAATGACGCATATACTTATTAATTAATTGAATACATGTAAAATAAAATGACCCATGTAGGGTCATTTTATTAAATAAGGTAGTGGTTATAAATTATTATTTTAAGGAAGAAAGAACCTCACCTTCAGCAAACTTTGCATTTATCTGAATTTGAGATAAAATTGCTAAATCTGCAGAAAGCGGAGTGTGGTAAAAATTCTCCAGTTCCCAACTAGATTTGATGCCTTCTATTAATTGATTACTGTTTTTTGTAGAAAGTCCGATATAAGTATCAAGAACCTCTTTTTTAGATGGATTTGCTAGGGTTAAAATAGCAGATCTATATTCTTCAATTTTTGTTTTTAATTCAGTTGCGGTAAAAGGACCGTTTATAGCGGTGCCATTATCCAAATTCCCAATTAAAATATGCGTTGGCATATCGTAATTCTCTCTATTTGTCATGGAAGCATTACTTAGTGTGTCCGCTGCTTCTAAAGAGATTTCTTCAGTTTTAGATATCAATTCCAAACGTAGCGATTTTAAGTAATTTTGAAAAGAAGCAGATAGAGCTTTTATTTTTTCTAATTGTTCACTATTACTAGAATCAGAAATACTATTATAAAGTAAATCGTTTTTAGTATCTAAATCTTTAATGGATACTGAATGATCGATCTGCATTTTATCATAAGCACGCATTACAGTAGTACTTAAACCACCTTTTGCTAAAAATAGTCCGGCTGTAGCCAAATAAAAAATGAAAAACCCAAAACGGCCATTTTTCTTTGTATCGTCTACTTCGGAATTTAAATAAATAAAAAACACAGGAATTAGCAGTACAACTAGTAATATATAATGAGCTACCATCATTATTTGTGCTCCCGGCCAATGTTGTATTCTAAAAACTGCACTTAAACCCGTCAAAAAAAGTAGTAATCCTAATACCATTAAGGCGATTTTTTCTTTTGAGTTTGTCGCATTTTTTAAGGATGCCCCTAACCACATGAAGATAAACATAATGACAGGAATCATTCCAAATACTAGTAAAATTGATGCCCCTGGCCAATGCATCATTTTAAATATACCGCCAAATAATAAGGCAAATCCACCTACTATTCCAATTGTTTTTGTTACATTATTCATAAAATAAAAGTTTAAGGTTATAAAGCAAAAATACAAAATAAAGGTAATTATCCAAATAGTTAAAATGATAATATATTCAATTAACCTCTTAAATGTTAAGCAGTTATTACTATTATAATCAAATCTTTATACCAATTAAAGTAACATCATCCACTTGCTCTAAACTGCCAACCCATTTAGTAAAAGCTTGATGCAGTATTTCCTTTTGTTCATTCATTGGTAAATGCGCGTTTGCAAGTAACAAATCTTTTAAATTTTTGCTCATAAATTTTTTGCCTTTATCGCCACCAAATTGGTCTGGGAATCCATCCGTTAATGTATAGATGATATCTCCTTCATTTATTTGGATAGAATGTGAAGTAAAAGATTCTTGATCTCTATCATGTTTTCCTACTGGCATTTTATCAGGTTTAATTACGATAAGCTCAGTCACTCCATTTTCATTATTTCTAACAATCCAAACAGGATTATTGGCGGCAGCTATATGTAATTGTTTGTTTTTAAAGTCAAATACAATTAATGTACAATCCATGCCATCTTTTCCACCATCTGAACTTCCATCTTTTTTTAATCTTTCAATAATATTTAGTCTAGTATGATTTAATATTTCAGCTGGTTTTAAATTACCTTCCTTAATTGCATTTTCAATACAAGTAATATTTAAAATACTCATAATGGCACCTGGCACACCATGCCCTGTGCTATCCGCAGTAACTAAGGCAAAGTTTCCATTACTTAATTTATTGGCCCAATAAAAATCTCCACTTACAACATCTTTTGGTTGAAAGTAAACAAAGTGTTGTTTTAAATTATCATTTAATAATTCTTCACTTGCTAAAAAACTTCGTTGTATTCGTTCAGCATAATTAATACTATCGGTAATTTCTTTATGTTTTTCTTCAACCAAGTATTTTTGTTGTTCTACTAGTATCTTTTGCTGATGCGTTTCTTTTTCTTTAGCTTCTATAATATATTTTTGTTTTTGTGTTAATTTAAACCTGTTAAAAATAAAGAGCGCAAAAATCCCCACCAAAATTATTCCGCCAAATAAAGCATATCGTTGTGTTTTTTCAACTCTAAAACGTTCTGTTACTATTATATTTTCAGCAGCTATTTTAAGACTATCCTCTGTTAATTTTTTATCAAATTCAAATTGCATTTGCAGTTGAGTAGTTTCGTTCGAATTCGATTCTTCAATTTGCAGATCTTTATATTCAGAATAAAGTTCATGCATTTGTAAAGCGTTTTTCCATTTTTGCTGAGAAGAATATATTTCGTGTAAGGTTTGTGAAGCTTGAATAATACCAGATGCTAATTCTAATTCTTTAGCTAATTCTAAAGATTTTTTTGCTAATTTTTCAGCATCAATTATTTTATTTTTTTCAAACTCCAAATTAGCTAATGAATTATACGTTTTCATTAAACCTTTTTGATCTTCGCTTTCTTCTTTTGCTGTAATACTTTTTAAGTAATGTTCTTTTGCCTTTTCATAATCACCCATATTGTGATAAACAACTGCAATATTATCTTGCCTGTTACCAATTTTAATTAAATTATTTAGCGATTCTTCTAATTCTAAGCTTTTTAAAAAGTAGTCTAATGCGGTTTTAACATTTGCAGGATTTTTTTGGTATATAACGGCAATGTTGTTAAGGATGTTTGACATTCCTTTAGCATCTTGAATTATTTTAGATAAATTAAGACCTTTTTGATAATATTGCAAAGCCATACTGGTATCATCTTGAGATGTATAAATAGAGGCCACATTATTATAGGATTCTACTTTTCCTTTTTGATCATTTATTTGTTCTCTTATTTTTAACGATTGCAAATAATAGGATAAGGCTTTTGATTGACTTCCGTAATTATTAAATACAAAACCAATGTTATTAAGTGCAGCTGCTTTAATTTTTTTACCATCAATAGTTTGTTGATTATTTTTTGATAGGGAATCAATTATTTTGATAGCAGCCTCGCATAATGGAATTACAGTGTCAATGTTTTGAACATATAATTCATCAGATAAGGCAACAAAAGCTTTGGCTTTTTGTAATGGTAAGTTTGTTTTTTTTAAAACAACTATTAATGAATCTGCTTTATTTACTTGAGAAAAAAGTGATAATGATAAGCATGATAAAACAATTATAATATAAGTTTTTGTATGCTTAACATTCATAGTCATTAATCTTTTAATCGCTTCCATCGTTTTTTACCTCCAAGTGCAATTCCCAGCGATAAATTCAAATTGTTAGAATAGTATTGCCCATTAATATTTGTATATTCTATTCGCGTATATTTATACGGGTCATCACCTAATACAATAGAATAAAATAATTGATTAATGTTTAATGATTGATTTCCTTTGTTGTATTCTAAACCTAGGATAAAATTTTTATACCTAATATTTAATCCAAAGCAATTTGCAAATCCTGAAGATTCTAAATATAATTCCTGCCTATTATTTAATGTAGTTGTTGGATTGTTTGGGTCAGGATAGTCTAAAGATTGTATTATAAAATAGTTATTATTTCCTATAAAGTTTCCTGAGAATTTATAATAAATATCTATGCAAAATCGTTTTTTTAGCATGACGCTGTACATGATACCTAATTTAGTGGAATATTTAGAGATGATATTTTTAGTATTATACTCAATTAATGATTTTGCTGTGTCCTTATAAACATCTGAATTTGACCAGTCATAAGAGTTTAATGTATAATTAAGTAGTGTCCAATCAATTGATAGTTTATTTGAGTTATTAATTCTCCATAATGTAAATATTTTACCAACTTCAAACTGATAAGATCTTTTCGATTTAATATTAAGTTTAGTTTCAGATTGAACGCTTATTCCTCCAAGATCATTAAATGGATCCAATATAAAATAATCTTTATTAATCAATGAAGTAAATCCTTTAAAATACCAGTAGCCGCCTTTAAAATTTCGAGAATTTTTTTGATCTTTACTATATTTTTTTAATACATCATCATTTGGAATAATTACATTTGGATAACTTACAATTCCAGTTTTACGCGCATTTATATTTGCAGGATTTTTTAAACCCAATTTTTCTAACTTATTTAATAATGCGGAATCTTTTTGCGCCACATTATACATCCCGTTTATACCTGCAATAAAGCCCATTTGCGTTTTATTACTGGCGGCAGTTGATAAACCTATTACTTTTCCGTCTTTATTAAAAACGGGCCCGCCACTATTTCCACTATTAATAGCAGCATCTGTTTTTATAAAACCATAATCAGAATTTACACCATAATCCCAACCACTATGTTTGCCAAAAAGTAATGTGCTTTGGTCTTTTAGCATTAAGTCGATGCTTCCATCATATTGGGCTGGAAAACCTATTAAGCAGAAGTCTTCACCTTGGGATGTAGAATCTGAATTGGCTATTTTAACAGGATTAAATTTTTCGGGAAGTTTATTGCCATTTACTTCTGATACAATTTTTAAAATAGCACCGTCAAAATTAGTAGAATCAATAGCTATAATTTTAGCAACATATAAAGTGGATGTACTACCGTTTCTGCTTGTAAAAACCTGAACAATAATACTTGCTTTACTGATATAATTTATTTTATAATGGTTTTCGTTTAAAACGGATGGTTTGTATACAGGGGTTTCGGTGTAAAACTCTTTGGTAGCTTTATCGAAATCTGTTATATTCATTAATCCTAAGCCATATTTTACAACATGTCGGTTAGTAAATATTAATCCATCTTCAGATACAATAAACCCTGACCCTCTTCCTAAATAACCTTTACCAGGATTGTTTTTTTCGGCAATAGAATCTATTAATAAAATTTTTACTATAGAGTTATAATGATTATTGGCAATCGAAATAGCATCAAAACCCTTTTCCTGAGCGCAGATGTTTGAGATAAATAAAATAAAAAAAAATGTGATTTTAATATCACAAAAAAGATTACATCGCATTAAACTATTTTTCATCTAATGCATTCTTTTTTACAGCTGCTTTCTTTTTATTACCTTTTTTTGTTGGCTGACTTTCTTCGCTAACCGCTATTTTTTCGTCAACTAAATTAGTACTCTTTTTTGTATTCTCTTTTTTAGATGTTTTTTTAGATTCTTTTTTCTTAAAATCATCTTGTGAATTTACTAAAATGGATGAAAATAGCATGAGGTAAATTAACAATAATTTAAATTTCATAGTTTTGGTTTTATAGGATTAATTATATTGTAAAAATAGATAATTATCACTCAATAATTTACTTGAATTAATCTAATATTACTAACAAATTGCTTTAAAATTGATTTTTTATATAATCTTTATAACTAAATCCCAGCTTTAATTACTTGCTTGTATAATTTCTCATACATTGGCAATATCGATTCAATATCAAATTTCTTTGCTTGCTCAAAAGCATTTTCTCTAAATTTTTGAAACTTTTTCTCGTCAGATAGTAAAGTAATGGTGTTTTTCGCCATGTCTTCATAATCTCCTACATTACTCATATATCCTGTTTTTCCATGAATGTTTAGTTCAGGTATTCCACCAGTGTTAGATGATATAACAGGTATCTTTAAAGCCATTGCTTCTAATGCTGATAAACCAAAACTTTCTGTTTCTGACGGAAGAATAAACAAATCTGAAATAGATAATACTTCTTTAGGATTGGCAATTTTACCTAACGATATAATATCGCTACACGTATTTAGTTCTCTGCATAATTTATCAATAGCTGGTCTTTCTGGGCCGTCACCTACTAATATTAATTTGCAAGGAATTTCTTTTCTAACAATATCAAATACCCTCAAAACATCCTCCACACGTTTTACTTTCCTAAAATTAGAAACATGTATCAAAATTTTTTCGTTTGGTGCTGCAAAGTTTTTTCGATGACATTGCATTTCTGGTTGATGCTGATAGTCTTCTATTTTAATAAAATTCGGAATTACTTTTACATCATTGGCGATTTTAAAAGTCTTTAAAGTGTCTTTTCTTAAACTTTCAGAAACGGACGTAATGGCATTACTATTATTTAAAGAGAAAAAAATGACTGGTTCAAAAGAGGGATCTTGTCCCACTAAAGTAATATCAGTTCCATGTAAAGTTGTAATGTATGGAAGATTTATTTTTCGTGATTTTAAAATTTGTTGTGCCAAGTAAGCAACAGATGCATGAGGTATAGCATAATGTACATGCAATACATCTAAGCGCTCGTAAATGGCAACATCTACAATTTTACTGGCTAGTACACTTTCATACGGTTGATAATCGAATAAGGGATAATCATTGACGTTAACTTCATGATAAAATAAATTCTCGTTAAACTGATTTAATCTAAATGGTTGCGAGTAAGTAATAAAATGCACTTTATGTCCTTTATGAGCCAACGCTATTCCTAATTCAGTAGCAACAACACCACTTCCGCCAAAGGTTGGGTAACATACAATTCCTATATTCATTTTTTTTAATTCGATAATTAGTTAATGAGTCAATTCGACAATGAAAGAAGATAATTTGACTAATAATAAATTCATTGTCAAATTATCTAATTGTCATATTGTCTAATTTACTTTGTTTCCATTTACATCTAACTCGATAATTTCATAACCAAGTTTTGATAATTTTTCGAAGTTAGTTGCTTTATCACCAACAATTAAAATAACCATGTTATTATATGGTAAATTCTTTTTAGCTAAAGCATCAATTTCTGCTTTGGTAATGGTTTTAATAATTTCTCCTTGTTTAGCTACATAGCTTTTATCTAAATTATAATCTAATATACGTTTAACGAATCCTAATTTTTGTTGAGGCGATTCATATTTTAAAGCATCAGCTTGAGCCATAGCATTTTTAGTGAATTCTAATTCTTCAGCAGTAATGCCGCCTTCGCAGTATTTTTTTAATTCATCCATGATGATAACTAGAGAACTATCTGTTGTGTTAGCTTTTACACCAGCACCAATTGTATATGGTGCTACAAATTTATTTCCACTAAAACCACCACGCGCACCATAAGTAAAACCTTTTACTTCACGCAAGATAAAATTCACTCTACTATTAAATGCCCCAGCAAAAGAATAGTTCATGATATTGGATTTAAAAAATTCTTCTGTTGCATCATATGGTAATGATAAATTACCAACTCTAATTTCGGATTGTGGCGCTCCTTTTTTATCTACGAAATAGATGCGAGTTTTGTCAATTTCTGGTAACTTATATTTTGCCTGAGGCATAGTATTAACAGATTGTAGTTTATTTAAAAAGCTTAATTTCTTTAATGCGTTTACTTGGTCAATATCTCCACTAACAGCTAATACAGAGTTAAAGCCAGAGAAATTTTTGTAATAAGCTTTTACATCATCTAAAGTAATCGAAGAAACAGATTCAGTGTTACCATTTGCAGAGATGGATAAATTTGAACCTTCTCCATATAATAGTTTTGCATACACGTTACTAGCAATAGCAGTTGCTTGAGTTAACGAGTTAGTGATACCGTCTAATTGTTCTTTCTTTACCAAGTCAAAATCTTCTTGATCAAATTTTGGCATGAATAACATTTCTTCTGCAATTTTTAAAGTGGAATCTAAATTTTGTTTTAATGCAGAAATATACAGTCCCACTTCATTGTCATTTGCGTAAAAAGAAACTTCACTACCCAAGCGTTCTAATATGCTTCCTATTTCTTCCGCACTATGCTTTTGTGTTGATTCTTCCATTAAAGAAGTTAATAAAACCGCTAAGCCTAATTTTGGTTCGTAACGGTGTCCAATAGGCATAGTAAATTGAATGTTTACTTTTGGAATATCATTATTATTAATGCCAATTGCTTTAATGCCGTTTTTGAAATTAGAAGTCCAATAGTTTGGTAATGGAACCAATTTAGCTCCTTTAGCTGCAGGTATTTTGCTTCTATTAAAATTATCTTTAGGCTCATTGTATGATAAGTTTTTGTATTCAGCGCTTTCTTCTTCAATTGTTCTTTCATACATTTTCCAAGTATCTGTTTTTGCTGATAAATCAGATTTTCCTTTTGGTACACAACTTAAAATTACTCCGAATTTTCCTTTGATATAAGTGTTATAAACACGCATCACATCTTCTTTAGTAACCTTTAAATTATTTGCCATTTCGATTTTTAAATAATTTGGATTGTTAGCATACGTTTGGTAAGCTGCCAACTGAGCGCCCTTTCCTTGAACCGTAGCTAAACTACTATATAAATTACTTTGATAGGATACTTTATATTTTTTAATATCATCGTTTGTTGCTCCAGTTTTTTCCCATTCTGCTAACGATTGATTTAACATAGCTTCGATATCTGCCAATTTTGTTCCAGCATTTGCGCGAATCAGTATTTCAAACTGTCCTGCTAATTCTCTACTGTAATTATATGCATTTGCCGAAACCGCTTTTTGCGATTTAATAAATGTATTGTATAATGGTGAACTTTTTGAAGAAGATAATATTTCGCCTAGCACATCTAAAGCTACTTCGTCTTTATCCATTGAAGGAACGGTAGGGTAGGTTACTTTATACATTGGGAATTTAATATTGTCTTCGTAAGAAATATATCTGTTTTCTGTTAAGACAGCAACTTGTTTAGTCATATTTTTAACTTCTGGTCCGCGAGGAATTGAACCAAAATATTTGTCGGCTAACTTTATAACTTCAGCAGTATTAACATCGCCAGATACAGTAAGCACAGCGTTATTAGGTCCATACCAACGCATATAAAAACGTTTCAAATCATTTACATCTACTCTGTTTAAGTCTTCAATATAACCAATCGTAGTCCAAGAGTAGGGGTGACCTTTAGGGAATAATGCTTCGCCAGTTTTTTCTCCAACTAAACCATAGGGTTTATTGTCGTAATTTTGTCCGCGTTCGTTTTTTACAGTAGCACGTTGTACTTCAAATTTCTTCTGTGTTACAGAGTCTAATAAAAAGCCCATTCTATCTGCCTCTAACCAAAGCATTTTTTCTAATTGATTGGAAGGAACCGTTTCAAAATAATTCGTTCTATCAGAGTTAGTAGAGCCATTTAATGTTCCACCAGCTTCTGTAATAATTTTAAAATGTTGTTCATCTGCTACATTTTTAGAACCTTGAAACATCATGTGTTCAAAGAAATGTGCAAAGCCAGAACGCCCTTGTTGTTCTCTGTTTGAACCAACATGGTATGTTACATCAACATAAGCAATTGGATCACTATGATCTTCGTGCACAACGATTGTTAAGCCATTTGCTAACACATATTTTTTATAAGGTATCGAAATTTCATTACCAACTTTTGCAACCGTTTGTAATAATTTAGGCGCAGTAGCTGAAGGTTTTACATTTGCTTTAGTTGTTGGCGCTTTGGTGGTAGCCGTTTTTACTTGCGCATTCATAGATAATGATGCTATTGCAAGTAGTGATAAAATGTATTTGTTCATGTTATTTTTAATTTGAATATTAAATGTAATAAATTGATTGTAGTTTTTTTTCAAAAAAGGATAAATGGTAAAATAGCTTTATATGTAATTATTCGCCAAAAAAATCAATTCGTTTAAAATAATCAATCAAGGCATCATTCATTAATTTGCTTTGGCTCTTTGGCTCTAAAAAAGGTATCTTTTCTTTTAGTTCCCAGTGCGGCCAATCATCATCATCTCTGCCTTTGTATTCATAAAAACCATAAGGTGCTAACACAGTACAAACACCAATGTGCATGACTTCTAGTTTCTCGTCTTTTTTATAAGCTTTATAAGGCTTATCTAATTCTTGTAAGCCAATCATAAATAAAATAGCATCATGATCCATTTCTGAACCAAAACGTTCTTTCAATTTATTTTGCAATTGTTGCCACTCAGATACCATCATTGTCGTTTTCATATTCTTCATCAAACTCATCATCGTCATCGTTGGTCGCTTTCACTCCTTTTGGAGGTGGAATAAAATATTGCATGTTTTCGCCAATGTATTCTAAAATAGTTTCTTTACCTTGTCTTTTTTCTGCACTAGTTTCAAATATCTGAGGTAACTCTCCCCAATAATCCATTAAGCGTTTTTTATATTTCATAAAATTACTAGCCCACTGATTTTTCCCTAGTTTATCAATTTTAGTAAATGCTAAGCAAAATGGAATTTCATGTTGTGTACACCAATCCATAAATTCGCCATCAATAGGTTGTAATTCTAATCTGCTATCAATTAATATAATGACACAAATTAAATTTTTTCGTTTCGTTATATAATTACTAATTAACTCTTCAAATTTATCTAAATTGGTTTTACTTGTTTTAGCATAACCGTATCCTGGTAAATCCACTAAGTACCATTTATTATCTATAATAAAATGATTAATTAATTGTGTTTTACCGGGTTTTGAAGAAGTTTTTGCTAAGTTTTTTTCGTTGCAAAGCATATTGATTAACGAAGATTTACCAACGTTACTTCGTCCAATAAAAGCAAACTCTGGCTTATCGGGTGGGGGACAGTGTTTGTTATTAGAACTGCTTTTTAAAAATTTAGCGTTTTTTATTTCCATTTTGTTTAATTTAGAATGATGATTTTGGATTTAGGAATTGCGAGGTACGAATTACGATTTTAAAATTAGAGCATTCGTACTTCAAAATTCGTCAATCGAACTTCAATCAACTTCTTTCTCTTAATTCTTTGTTGTAAGTTTCAATATGTCTATCCGATTTGCTTTTGTAAATATCTGCAATTGTTACCAAAATCCCTGTTTCTTCAACACCACCAAAGGTAGGATTAACAGCAGTTCCAAAAGATAGCATCGTGCTTGACAAGTTACTATATGCGTTTACCATTGGAGGAATATTTTCTCCTAAGGATCTCACATGTTTATTTAAAATAGCGTGGCCAGCTTTGTAGTCTTTACCTTCAATCTCATTAAAAAATGCTGATACATCTGTTTTGATTTCAACAGCATGAATAGGTGTAACTAATTTTTGAGGATCTGGGAAATAATATCTTAAAAATGATAAAATATAATCACGGGCTTCCACATTAAAATCAGTGTACATGGTTACTTTGCCGTAATAATATTTCATATCAGGATTATCCACTACAATAGCACCCAATCCGTCCCATAAATTATCTAAACTAAATAGTCCTTTTCTAAATTGTTCGGATGGTTGATATTGAGGCTGAATAAAAGAACGGCCTAATTCGATAGTATAAGGCAAATAGGTTTTATAAAACTCAGGAGAGAAATCAAATAATTCGGTTGTAGCCAATAATACTTTTCCATCTTTATATTCAGCATCTCTACATAAAATAAAACGATAAGCACCTACTATTTCTTTTTCAATTGGATCCCAAACTAATAATTGTTTGTAAGGATGTTCGCCAATGTCAAATTCATCTAGGTCGCAAGCTAAGCCTGTGCCGCCGCCAGCATGACGGAAGCTGACTTCTCTCAAACGACCGATTTCTTTCATCGTGTTTGGTGAATCGTGGTGAGTAATAATGTAAATTTCATTATCACCGTTATTGGTTTTACGTATGTAGCGATCCTTAGTTAACTCGCTTAATAATGCTTCACGAGGTATTTTTGCTATGATGTCTTGCATAAATAATATTAAGGCAACAAGATAGCAAAAAATGAGGATTATTGTTGATTTTTAAAGGGTTTTGAATGTTAAAAGATATTAACGTTCAGGTATTTAAAATAATTATTTTTTAATTCAAAATTTAGGTTGCCTTCACTTTATCTTTAAAGTATGTCGCCATTACTTATTATTTCATGCATAGGCTTATATTTTGGAGGATTGCTCCTAATTGCCTACTTAACTTCTAAGAATTCAACAGCCGAAAGTTATTTTTCTGGTAATCACACTTCGCCTTGGTATGCCGTAGCTTTTGGGATGATTGGTGATTCGTTAAGTGGCGTTACTTATATTTCTGTTCCTGGTAAAGTAGGAGGTGCCAATTTCTCGTATTTACAATTGGTTCTTGGCTATTTTGTAGGTTATTTCATTATTTCTAAAGTGTTGCTACCTATTTATTACAAAATGAATTTGGTTTCTATTTATACGTATTTAGAAACTCGTTTTGGACGACATACACAAAAAACAGGTGCTTTCTTTTTTATATTATCACGTATTTTAGGAGCTTCAGGAAGATTATATTTAGCCGCAGGTGTGATTCAGTTTTTTGTATTCGACCAAATAAAAAGTGTTCATGTGCCTTTTTGGTTAAGTGTTTCGGTGATTTTAGTATTAATGTTATTATACACTTACAAAGGTGGTATTAAAACATTGGTATGGACAGATACATTTCAATCTTTATTTTTAGTGCTAGGTGTAGTTGTTTCAATAGCAATTATTATTGATAAAATGGATATTGGTTTTGGACAAGCCATTACGAATATTGCGAGTTCAGACTATTCAAAAACATTTTTTTGGGATTGGCATAAACCTAATTTTTTTGTGAAAGAATTTATTGGTGGGATTTTTATTGCTGTTGCTATGACAGGACTTGACCAAAACATGATGCAGAAAAATTTAAGTTGTAAATCATTAGCTGACGCACAAAAAAATATTTTTTGGTTTAGTATCGTGATGGTGATTGTTAATATTTTCTTTTTATCACTGGGTGTTTTATTGTATCAATATTATGCTCACGCTGCTATCGATTTGCCAATGAATGCTGAAACAGGAAAAATTATTACTGATAAAGTATTTCCTAATTTGGCATTGAATCATTTGGGTATGTTTGCAGGTTTAATTTTTATTATTGGTTTAACGGCAGCTACATTTAGCAGTGCTGATAGTGTTCTCACAACCTTAACAACTTCTACATATATTGATATGTTGGAGTATGATAGAAACACAACATTAACAGATGAACAAAAATCAAAACGTAGAACCTTTATCCATATTGGTTTTGCAGTGATTTTATGGTTAGTGATTATTCTATTTGATATTTTAAATCAGAGGGCTATTATTGATACGATTTTGATGTTGGCGGGTTATACTTACGGACCATTACTTGGTTTATTTGCTATTGGATTATTTACGAAGCACAACTTAAATGATAAGTTAGTGCCAGTTGTTTGTGTTGTAGCTCCAATCATTACTTACATATTAGCAAATTATGTAGTTAAAACCATGACGACTTATGAAATTGGAAATGAATTGATTTTAATAAATGCTGGTATTACAATACTAGGACTTATGTTTGTGAAGAAGAGAATTGCAATCGCTTAAATTTTCTCTACTTCCACCGTACAAAACAACCCCAATTGTTTACTAAATGGTTTACATAGCCACTCTATAGCTTTTGCAAAATTATACATAAAGTAGGGGAGCATCGAACTTCTCGAAACTCCACCACTTAATACATACATAAAAGGAGTATGATAAGTGATTTTATTAATTTTAAGTTTCGGAAAGTCTTTAGCGAATTGTTCTAAATCTCTTTCAAAATAAATATGAGGCAATGCTTGGTTCGAATTACTTAATGGATTTCCTGGTTTTATTTCGCGAGGTCCATTTTCTTCAAAAGGTTCGTGATGAAAGCGTTTATAAATGAATCTTCCTAACGCAGAATTAGCAGGCTCAATCATAATTATTTTTCCGCCAGAGATTAATGTTCGTTCTGCTTCTTGCAAAAATAAATAGGGACGAGGGATGTGATGAAATACATTCAGCATCATAATGCAACCTAATTCATTTTCTTTATATGGCATTTCTTCTGCACTAAATACTTTATCAACTACTGGTAAATCTAAAATATCAGAAGTTACTACTTCAGGAAACTCATCCTTTAAAAATCCACCACCAGAGCCAATTTCCAAGTAAATGCCTTCGCCAACTTCTTTACTTTTTTCAATAAAAATTTTATACCAATCTTGATACAAACGTTTTAAAAAAGGTTTTTGTAAAATAATATCTCTATGCGCCAAGGTTGCTCTTGGATCATCTAAATCAAATGCTATGGTATATTTTTTAAACACGGTCTTTACTTGCAAAAATATTCATGTAAGTGGTTTCTGGTAAATCCAAAAACGTTTTTACTTTTTCTTCAGTTAATTCAGTTAATTGATTGTTATCAATTAAATAAATATAAAAATGGTTTTGTTTTAAGAAATGAAAATACTCTAACACATTGGTTCCGGCTTTGCGCATGCCGTAAGGCCAAAATTCTGAAAGCATTTTTAAATGAGGACTTTGCAATGTTTTTGTCATGCCTTTTACAGCGCTCATTTCAAAACCTTGAATGTCCATTTTAATGAAATTTATTTCAGATGTTGATGATTGTAGATACTCATCCACTGCGATTGCATGAATATCAATTTCTTGATCGTACTCATCAGGCTTGTATGTTCTGTGATCTACATTTAATTTTTTAGAAGTGTAAATTTTTATGGTTTCTGTTTTATCTGAAACGGCTTTGTTATTGACGGTTACATTTGGTAAATGTTTACTTCTACTTTCTAAATGTTTAAAGTTAGTTGTGTCAGGTTCAAAACAATGTACATTCCCTTTTTCTCCAACGATGCCAGATAATATTTCTGCGTAAAAACCAATATTAGCGCCAATATCCAAAACAGTATCTCCTGTTTTGATGTATTTTTTCATTAACGAAATCTCAAAGGCGTCTTGTTTTTCTTTGAATGATTTATAGGTTAATTTATAAATAGGGAAACAGTTCTTGTACAAAAAATTACCTAGTGCTATGCTTAAAGATGATGCCATTATTTTGTAATTTCAAAAATATAAGATTGTTCAGATAAACCTTCGGTATGTACTAATTTTAATTTATTAGGATACTTTTGAAAGATAGGTTGAACAATGTTATGAACTGTATTAATAACATCTCCACTATTAATTTTTGGATTAATTCTTAAACTTCCAACCATGATATGTGTCACCCCTTTAGAAGCAAAAAAGGCTAAAGCACTATCGGGATTAGATTGTTGAGTTAGAGAATCTTTAACAATAACGCTATAAATAGGGAAGAATTTTTTCCCTTTTCCATACACAAAACTCATCGGCGCTTTTCTACTAGCCACTAAAGTATTTGCAGGTAAACTATCTGAGCACCATTGGCTACATTTTAAAAAGTTTTGCCAATCTGGTGTGTAGCCATAATAAATATTACCAGATAAATTTTTCTTAACAATAGGTAAATTTTCTGAGCCACGTTTAAAAGATGACATTAAAACAGATGCCGATATGATGCCAATAATCACTAAATAAATGCCTTGCCCCATGCCTGATTTTTTTACTGTATTAAAAAATAAATAATACATTAAGATTAACATTATTGGCATACAAATTAAAACAATACGAGGCTGGTCCCATCGTGCCTGAAGGATAACAAATGATAATAGTAATTGAGCGCCAGTAAATAATCCAAAAAACACTAAAGGTTTATTTTTTTGTTTAAATACTTGAAATAGGGCAATTAGGATAATCACTACTATAAAAAATGCCAAGTATTTATATTCGCTTTGTAATTTATCGGCTTGTAATTGAGTTTCAACTGGTTTGGTGTACTCTTCTCTTAAGCCTAGTAATTCGTAAAAACGTTTCCCTAAATACAAATTACAGTTGTCGAAAAAACGACCAATAAAGCCTCCTAAATCATCATTACCTAATGATTTATCATAAGGATCTTTTAATAATAGAATTTTACTTTGTCCGCTAAATTGATTTTGAGAACCCCAAATTAATTTAACCAATAACTCGTATGGAACTTTAAAAACTAAATATGCACCTAACGCAAATCCTACATTCTTCCATTGTTTTTCGATTACGAAATAAAACATTAAAACGGGAACAGCAACAATAGCAACACTTTTGCAGGTAGCAATCAAAAAGGTAAACAAGCCTACCATTAACCATAGTTTATAGTGTTTATTGGCATTAGGCTCCAATTGCAGTGCATCATACAATTTAAAAAACCAAAAGAAAAATAAGGATTGTAAGAATAAATAAAACGCTTCTGTAAATGTCATACTCGCATAATACTGTATTAAGTGATTACAACTCACAAAAATCATTACTGGAATAAATACTACAAATGGAATTCTTTTAAAGAATGTTTTATAAAAAAAGAAGACCGCAAAAAAATGGAAAACGACGTTAAATAGTTTAAATAATAAAAGCTTAAAGCCAAATAGTTTTGTTAGTATGCCTAAAAATAAAACATACAATGGTGCATTTTGTGTGTAGAAAAAATTCGGAAACTCATTCACGTAACGCCATCCTCCTTCTAAATATAGAGCATCATCGTGTGCTTCACTAATACGAGCGTTAAAAAGCATGAAAGAAAAAAATAAGGATAAGCCAAGAAAGGTAAAAAGTAGTTTATTATTATTGTTTTCGCCCCATGCATCTATTTTGTCAAATAAGGTTTTATTATTTAACGAACTAGAAGCAGTGTTTTTTGATGTAGTCGTTTTTGCCATAGTATATTACTCAGAATCACAAAAATAACAAATTAATTATGCTAATCTCATTTTATAACAGCATGATTTTGCGTATTTTTGACAATTTTGAGATAAGAAATTTATTAAATTATAATTATAGATAGATGTTCCATTTTATACTTCGCACCATCCCTCGTCCCATACTTATTAAACTGAGTTTAATTTTCAGTAAAATAGCGCCAATATTATACTACGGTAACAGATTTGAAGATCCTATTAGTGGTAAAACTTACCGTAAATTTTTACCCTATGGTTACAGTAAAAATGTTGCTCGCGAAAATGCACTTTGTCCAGGTAGTTTGTCTTTAGAAAGACATCGTTTATTATGGTTATATCTAAAAGAAAAAACTAATTTTTTTAACGCGAAACATAAATTATTGCATATTGCACCAGAGCAATGCTTTTACAAGTTATTTAAAGCGATGCCTAATTTAGAATATGTAACAGGAGATTATAATTCGCCTATTGCCGATCATCACTTTGATTTACATAAAGCTCCTTTTGCTGATAATACGTTTGATGTGATTTTTTGTCATCATGTGCTAGAGCATGTAGAAGATGCTGATCAATGTATGCGCGAATTATATCGTATGATGAAACCAGGTGGTTTTGGTATTTTTCAAATACCTCAGGATGTCAATCGTTACGAAACATATGAGGATAAAAGCATTACTAGTGAAAAAGACCGTGAAATTCATTTTTGGCAAAAAGATCACGTACGATTATTTGGTTTAGATTACAAAGATAAATTAGCGGCAGCTGGCTTTAATGTAACAGTAGAAGACTATACTAAAGAAATTAGCCCAGAATTAGTTGAAAGATATCGATTACCAAAAGGAGAGTTATTGTATATGTGTAGGAAATAATAGTTGAACATTTTTAAATTCAATTATTTGTATTAGTTTTGTATATAACTTTAAAAAGAAATTATGAAATAGCCATGTTTGCTAAAACACAAACACAAATTAAGATAAACTGGCTAAACCATATGACAACTAAAAAAAATAATATCTACGTATGAAAAAAACGATCTATTTAGCTTTATTATCAATTACTTCTGCTACTGGCATGTTTGCCCAAATGTCAATAGGTGGAAATTCTGGAGGTGGATCTGCACCAATGGCTGCCTTAAACTCTGGTGATATTAATGCTTTAACAACTGTAAAAAGCGTTAATATTGTTTATACTTACAATGATTTAGGTGTAGGTGCTTTTAGAAAAGAAGAAGATTACCTTAATAAGAAATGTGAGGAACTTAAGAAAAAAGATGCTTCTGCTTGTGATAAATTTAGAAAGGATTGGGTTGAAGGAAGAAAAACAAAATTTGAGCCTAAATTTGAGGAATTGTTTACTAAATATGGTGAAAAAACAGCTTTCATGACAGGTGTTAATAATAGCACTAATAATGAAATTACTTTAGAGGTGCATACATTATTTATTGAGCCAGGTTTTAATATTGGTATTGCTAAAAAACCAGCATATATTGATATTGAATTTACTTTTAAAGATAAGACAGGAAAAGCATTATGTATTTTCTACATTAAGAATGCAGTTGGTGCACAAATGATGGGTTTTGATTATGATGTAACTTCACGTTTAGTTGAAAGTTATGCGAAATCTGCTAAAATGGGTATAATAGCAAAAAATAGTTGGTAAAAATGCCTGCAACCTAATACAGTAAAGGGTTTGAGTAAAGGATATTGAAAGTCGTTTCAATATCCTTTTTTTGCATATGGAAAAATCAAAAAAAAGAACT
>Ga0247843_1000404_pt1 | contig 103558 bp, 100 predicted proteins | sample LaCruzMarch2017__FD_192420 | JGI IMG/M metagenome (GOLD analysis project Ga0247843, IMG submission 192420) | Freshwater microbial communities from meromictic Lake La Cruz, Castile-La Mancha, Spain - LaCruzMarch2017_8m | ecosystem: Environmental > Aquatic > Freshwater > Lake | place: Spain...
GCGCGAAAATACCTTGTGAGAAATAGCGCGCCAGACTCCGGCTCGGGCGTGCCGACCCGTTCAAGGAAGCTGCGCGACCAATCCTGGTAGACCTTTTTCACGAGGGGACCGCCCCCCACCCAGCGCACCTGCCGCACTGCCGGCACGCGTACTTTGCCGCCGGGTAGGAGCTCAAGCAGTTGCAACTGGTCGAGCTTGCGCAGGATCGGAAAGCTCGCTTTGCCACTGACTCCCGCGACTTTCTCAGCGTCGTCGAGCTTTCTTCTTTCGTATACAAGCGCCCAGTAAAGACGAAAGGCGGCGGGAGTGCCCACGAGATACTCTTGCTGTGCAGGGGTATAGGCCAGCTCGAAAACATTCTCGTCGTGCCCGGCCAGCAAATCGCGCATCGAAAGACCGAGCCAGTCGCAGATCTCGGCGACCCGCTGGAAGGAGCCGTCTTTGGCTGTAAGGATCTTCTTCAACCCCGACTCCGAAAGTCCCATCTTTTTCGCGAGCGCCTTGTAGGTGAGCTTTTGCGCTTTGAGGGCAAGCTTGAGTGAATCGGTGGCGACTTGATATTCCGAGCGGGTCCGCTGCATGGCGCTTTACTCCCAAAAAGTACCCTTTTTCGGTACTTTTTATAGCATTGTAGTCGAATAACTCCCTATTTGGTATCTATCTCAGGCACCAAACGACTTGCCTTTCAGGAGAGATCTTTTATGACCGGAGTTTTTGCCATGTTGCTACTGCAAACCCTCACCGCCGGCAGCGCACTGGCGCAACCAAGCAAAGAAGTGCTGGCTCGGCTGCAGAACTCCTTCAAGCCCGGCTTCACGGCCGCCGAAGCTTCCGCGGGCCGCTCCATTTCCTTCTGCCGCTTAACCGACGTTCGCCTCAGCGTAACCGACCCCGTAACCAGTAAACCGGGCTTCGTGCAGAACCGCATCTACGAAGCGAGAAACGGCTCCGACCGCACCGTGATTCTCCTTCCTCCCACCGGAGGAGAAAATATCCTCGACCAGGGCTACGCGAATCACCTTTGCTCGGCGGGCTTCCGCGTGGTGTTGCTGCAAACCTGGCATAACCAAACTGAATCCACGCTCGATATGGGCATGCACGACAACGGCGCGGTTCGCTCTCTGTCTGCGATTCGCCATACCCTCGACTACCTCAAGCCCACCCGCACCTCCCAGGTCGGGATCCTTGGCACCAGCGTGGGTGCACTCTCCTCTTCGCTCGCACTTGGCTTCGATGCCCGCCTGAACTCCGCGGTACTGATCGTGGGCGGCGTAGACATGGCCGAAGTCATCGCGGCCTCAACCGAAGCAGGAGCCACGAAGCTGCGCGAAGCCCGAATGAAAGCGTTTGGCTTCAGGAACTTTGAAGAATATTTGGCCGCGATGCGTGAACACGTGCTGATCGATCCCGCAGCCTTTTCCGACTATTCCGGCCCAAAAAATGTGCTCGCCTTCGTAGGCACTCGCGATGTGACCGTGCCCACCAAAAACCAGCTGGCGCTGGTGAAATCGTTCAATGCCGAGAGCGATGAATACGCCGGCGATCACACGCAGACTATCCTGAACACGTTTACATGGAGACGCGGGAAGATAGCCGCCTTTTTCGAAAAAAGCCTTCGCTGACCAAGCTAATCCCGGGATATTGACCTTTCCCTCGACCGGCGGAATCATAGTGGGATATGAAAAATGACCAAGACCGCCGCACTTTTTTGCGCATACGTGAGCGGCGTTTCGAAGAGGAAAGTGAAGGATGCGCTCAAAGCCGTGGCCGGAGAAAAGATCCGGCTCTCGAAATCGACGGTATCGCGGATCACCAAACGCATCAGAGAAGAATTTAAAACCTGGCAGCGGCGATCACTGGCCGTGGATCTCGGGCAAAGCGAATCAGATCGCTCCTAGGGAAATTTTGTGAATGGCTTGAAGGCGCGAGGGCTCAAAGATCCACTTATGGTTTGCTCCGATGGCAATGCCGGCGTGATCAACGCCATCGACAGCCATTTCACCACCAGCTACCGGCAGCGATGTCTAAAGCACCGAAGCCAAAATATTCTCGATGCCGTGCCGCCGGCGCACCAGGATCGGGTGTGGAAGGCGCTGCTGCCGATTCTTTATGGGGCATCTTCCTTGGAGCAAGCGAAGATCTTCGTGAAGAAGCTCCAAGCCACATTCCGCAAGGAGTTCCCCGCGGCAGTTTCCCGCCTTGAAGCCGACCTCGACCAGTGCCTTAGCTCCGGGCGCATCACTCGAAACGGATGCGCACCAGCAACAAGCTAGAGCGGTTAAATAGTGAGATACGGCGCAGACTCAACGTGATCGGCAGGCACTCCGATGAGCTCGGCTGCCTATCGCTGATCTACGCAGTTACGAAAAAACACGATGCCAACCAGAACAAATTCCGCGTTGGTGATCTGGAGCGGCAGCTCTGGAAGAAGTTACGGGAGAAGAAAGTGGAAATGATCGAGCAGCTATCGCTTGATCTTTACGCGGCTTGAGAATAGAAAACAAAAACCATCGAGGAGTTACCCCTCAATGAATTCCCACCAAGATCGGGACGCGGCGCTTTTGACGCTGGCCCTTGAATCGGGAGCCTTCAGTTCGCCCAAATTTAAAGCGGAGAATATCTGATATTTGAACCGAATACTTCCGGCATGCTTCTTGCTCTTTAACTAGGTGAGGTGCGACGATGCCTTTCCTTCTAAGCTCCGCTCATTCACTGTGCAAGAAATTGACAGTGCTTGCATTTTTTAGCCTGGTCACGGTCTCGCCGTTTGCCCGTGCGGGAACTAAGGACGGAGGTGGGGGGGACGCCATCCTTTGCCGAAACGGCAAACTCTACTCCTGGGACTTTATCCAAACTCAAACCGAACCTCATGGTATCGCCCAGGATCTTTATAAGAATTCTTCCGCGAAACAGATTCTCGGACTCGTCGAAGAACGCCTGCAGCGCCTGAATCCTTTTCTTGCAGAGTCACTCTCCTCTTTTTCCGAAAGCCGCGAAAACTCGCATGGGTTGAAGTTGCGGGACGGGCCCTACAGAACTTGGGTGAAAGGGATTCATTCTTTGAGGGATATACCCGACGAAACGACGAAGAGAATCCCCCGAGCATGCGCAGGGACCGATGACAAAATCCTCATAAAAAAGCGCATTTATCAGGCAGTGATCCGTACTGAAAAGCTGCTCGATGAACGCGAGAATCGACCTATTCTTGCCACAGGCGATGGCGTTCTGGTCACTTACGACTACGATCAGCGCTTGCTCGCTCGCCTAGAGTCCAATGGAGCCATTCAGCTGTCCTTTCTCCTTCTACATGAATGGCTAAGAGATTTCACCGAAGACGAGGAGCTGATAGCCCAAGCCGTGAAGTTCTTGCATGGGGAAGAGTTACGCACCCTACTCCCGGAAGATTTCGCATGGATTCTGCGAACGCGGTATCGCTTGAAATTCCCAGAGCTCAAGACGGGCGAACTGTTCTCGCTCGTGGGCGGCACAAAGACCAATCAGGAACGCGGGCTCGTGCCTGAAAGCGCTTCGCGGCGGGCGCAGGTTTCCGTGGAAGATGGACTTTACGTTCTCCGTTTCGACGCCGAACAGCTGCAAGGAGTTTTTTCCGACGGCACGAATTACGTGCTTGAGATCCCAGAAGCCACCGTTTTTCTTTCGCGGAGGGGGCCTCTTTCCGGCGAAGGGAAAGCGCTGCTCCTCGGGGAACTCAAGGCGATATTGAAGCCGGCCGTTCCTTCGTTTGGAGCACCTACGGACGTCAAGATTGGCGTTACGGTCCACCCGTCTTCTAAGGTCCTGGTCGATGGCAATTCTATCGAAGGAGTCCAAGTAGATTACTATCTCCGACGACTGGAAAAAGAAGGAAATGCGGGCTTTACCCTCTGCCCCAAAGAAGGCCGGTCCTGCGGTTTGCTCAGCCGAGTCTTTATTCATTATTAATTAAAAGCGGAACCAATCGATATTGAGGCAGCGCGCTTCTTCTGATGGTGATTTGTCAATGAGGCTGTCCAGTCGCTCAAGAAACTGGGTGATCATTTCTTTCACTTTTAAGGCATCTTCCGACGAGAGGGTCATCGGCGCCGAGTAGTGAAGTCTAGCGGGTTCGTCGTAGTTTAGCCTCTCGAGCCCCTTCTGGCGCCAGTTGCGATGATGAGAGTTAATCCATGGGGAGCTGGCTTCTAGATGGGTGCCTTTAGGACCGACGGTAATGCGACCGTCTTTCTCCACACACAAGCCGGCCTTCAAAAGGAAATCGATGATCTGCCGTAGCTGCTTCGACGGAAGTCCAAGATGTTTTTCTAGTTCGGCGACCGTGCGGTAGTCAGGAATCGCGGAAAGCTGCCGAACGGCTGAGTACGACCAATCCGAATAAAATGTTGCGCGCTCGCTTTCTGAGAGTTTTCGGTCGCTCTTCAGGCGACTGGACAACTGCGTCGATGTCTGCCGCAACTGATCCAAGTTTCTTCTCAAGATTTTTTTCAATTGAACGTTTCCGGCCCGATCCAACCGGATAAGGTTCATGAAGTAATCCGTCTCCAGCTCACTGAGTCCCAGAAATTCGCAGGTCAAGGCCGCTTGCTCCGCAGTCAAGCAACGGGTTCCGTTCAGGATCTGGCTCACCAGAGTCGTATGGATCCCCACGAAGCTCGCGAGCTTGCGGGATTGACCATGCCCCCCTCGAGGCATTTCCCCAAAGCGATCAAGGATGTATTTCCGGAACTCTTGGTAGGAAAAAATCGAAATCATGCCTAATTATAGTTTACTATTCTGTAATCATTTATCGATTAAATTTACAAACATAATCTATCGCATTGCGTTATTTGCTCGTAGAGTGGGCCCATCGAAAACAAAGGTCCCGATCCCCCAAGCGAAGAAAAGGATGTTGAAAATGACCAAACGAAAAAATAGCAAAGGCATTTGCTTCCGCTGGCTCTCTGCCGGAATTCTGTTTACTGCGCTTTTTACGCTCACTTCTAACTCCGCCATGGCCGGATGCGATTGCGCTTATTATCTACCAGGGCAATCAGCCGAAGGCGCCACTGAAGTAGATGCCGTCTTAGCTTGGCAAGACAAAACTGATTCAAGCTGGTCTTGCGCAAAATTTAAGGGAACGGCACCAATTTATGCCACCACGTTAGACTACCTCAAGCGCAATAGTGACGCGATCGTTGGATATAGGGCAACGGCTCGAAAATGTATCTTCAGATCGAAAGATTGAGTCTCGTGTTGTTCTAAAAAGAAGAGCTGCGCCAATTAGATTGTCAACTGTAAAATATTTGGAGAATTTATGAATCGTTCTAGATGTGTAATGGTCTTCGCTCTGTTGGTAGCACCCTTCATCGCTGAATCGGCAGTTTCCGAAAACGTTGTGACGAGAACTGCGTCTTATCGAACGAAACTGGACAGTTTTTACAAATTCCAAGTGGCGCTAGAAAGATCCGGCCTCGAAGAGAAAATGAATAAAGTAGGTTTAGTTAATATTCTCGGTCGAGAGCACACTTTTAAAGACAGCTGTCGAGTCCAGTTGAAAAAAATCAATAATTCCAGTTACCAGATTGATCTATTCTCAACTTCGACGTCCAGCGGATTTCATGTCTATTCATTCGTTGTTCAAGCCAATGGTACCTCGATTGATAAACTCAAGAACAACTTGGCAAGCAATCTGATTTATGTGACCGGAGAGCTTTGGGGGGGCGTGATTGTCGAGCGCTTTGGTTTTGACAGTCAGAATTACTCTCAGTTTTCGATCTATCAAGAAGGCTCTAGTTTTAGTTTCGGCTTTCAGTACTTAGACGGCAATGATCTCGAAACATGTCATTCAAAATCCTTGAACTAACATAGTAAGACTCATGTTCTTCAAAAAAGAAGGGCTTACGTTTATCAAGGCTTCAGCAACTACTGACAAATTAGATTCAAAGGACACAATATGAAAGCATTTTTCACATTCGCAATTCTGATTTCAATGATGAGTTCTACAGCATTTGCCAAATGCGAAAAGAATGATCAGGTTGCAAAAAAACTAATCGGACTTAGAGTTTTGAGCGACTGCAATTCTACTTTGTATCATCCGAATGGAGCTTTAGCATTTGCGGGCCCTGCAGATGGCTTGCAATCACGAGGATCTTGGTATCACTCAAACGGTAAATTGGCTTACGCGGGTCCTGTTGGCTGGCTGGATCCAGGCTCATTCTATCATCCAAACGGAAAGTTGGCTTACGCGGGCCCTGTTGGCTGGCTGGATCCAGGCTCATTTTTTCATCCAAACGGGAAGTTGGCTTACGCGGGCCCTGTTAGTCGGCAGTCGCCTGGGTCTTGGTATCATGAAAATGGACAGGTAGCCTTCGCTGGTCCTGTTGGGTGGCAATCAACAGGATCATGGTACCACTCAAACGGGAAGTTGGCTTACGCGGGCCCTGTTGGCTGGCCGAATCCGGGATCACTTTATTATTCAAACGGAAGCTTTGCGAGCAAGTACTCTGATGCACTTTCCAACATTGAAATGGTTGAGTTTATACTGGGAAAAAGTTGCGGGGATGAATTTAGCACTCTGTGCCTAGTGGCGTCTGTACTCTAGTCAATTGGAATTTTGAAGCTCGCCCAACGGCAACACCGAAGGCCAGCACACAAAAATGGAAGTGATCTCGCGAAGGGCTTTTGGTTTTAGGAATTTTAAAAACTACCGGCTAAGGGTGATTCCACTCTGCGGCTGGGATGGAGCGTTTATGATCCGAAACTAACGCAGAAATCCGATTACCCCCTGGAATGGGGAAGAGCCTTTGCACGAGTTCGACAAGAATCGGTGAGCCTTTCTTTAGGACCTTCCTAAATCGGGCTACCAATTCATTGGCAGCTCCATTGCTGCCAAAAGCCCTTGCAACTTTCAGCTTAAGCCCCTATTTTCCGGCATCCCGCAACTCTCTTACCTTTATTAAAGGAGTATTTATGAAACTGAAGTCTGTAATCGCCTTGGCAGCCCTTTCGATTTTAACACCTTCTCTTGGTTATGCTGATGCTCCTGAACCAGCATGTTACGAAGTCCGACATGATTTCAAAGTAGCTCATAAGGCTTGGACTCGCAGCGAGTGCGATCTAAACGACGATCCCGTAGGAGACGAGGGAATTAAGTGCGATAGCCTCTACAAAAAAGTAATCAAAACTCAGGCAGAGTGCAATTACTGGTGCGATATTAAGTGTGAACTTTAAAAACTAGCGGAAGGGAGGGATAGGAAAAATAATCACTCTCCCCAAAGCCTTCCCTTTGCCCGCCCCCTGCTCTCCGGGGCCATTGGCTTCTAGGAAGGCCCCTACAGGGAAAATTAGGTAATTTTGGGCCCCGAACAGAAGCCAGCGCAATGATGCCCGCACTGGGGCCTCTAGAGCCCGTGGCTTGAGAGGCGGTGCAGGAGTTCTTGGTGGATCCAAAAATGGCCAAGGGGCTACTGCGCCTACCTCGCAAAACGTGGGTCACTACGAAAAGAGTGGATCGCCTTCGCGCCCACCTATACATCTTCGCCGACCACCACATCCAGCACCTGAAGAACCACTGAGAGGAAGTGCCAGTAGTACTTGGCGGATCTCTTTGTTGGCCGTTTGATCAACAGGCATGGGGGCCGGTCTGGCCACCTTTACTCGTCGTGGCGGTCGAGGCTCTGAAGACGAAGGTCACAGCGGCCGGAGAACTTATGATTTGCCGCGCGCACTTTGGGAGCGTTGTCGAACATCTTGCGCATGCCGGGCACGTTGGTGCGTATCATATCCTGGATCGCGCTCTCGTCAGGGGAATGCGAGCGGCCCACTTCGAAAAGAATCGACCAGATGCCGTGGGCATCGAAGGCATAGTCTTCGAAGGTTCCGTCGGCGGGGTAGATCACATCGGAGGAGTTGCCGATCTGGTAGCGGCTGAACTCGGTGGCGTCGGTCACCATCTTGGTGAACTCTGCGGGGTACGGAGTGGCAAGATCTCGGGAGCTGAGCCCCCAGGGATAAACCACAGCCGGGAAGAAGGTGTGGATCGTCGCGGAGGCAACGATTTTCTCTTTCTCTACAAAATCAGCCAGGGCTTTCGTGCTTTTGAGCGTGAAAGGCCCCTCCGTGCCGCAAGCGCCAGGATAGTTACGATTCGGGTCGTAGCTGCGGCCGTCTCCACCGCGCTCCTGGCGGCTGCGAGAGTTGTAGCCAGTGATATTCAGAACGGGCACTACGAAGATTGTTTGCCCGGCAAGAGGCGCCTTCGCGACGCTTTCTGCGAAGCTTAGCGCAAGCTCGGCGGAGCCATATTCATTTCCATGGTGAGTGCCGACCACCAGGTTTTTCACGGCACCACTGCCCACTTTAACACCTACGATCTCTTCCTTGCTGTCGCTCACGCCCAGGCTGATCAGCGTGGTGGTGGAAGGATTATCGGCCGCCAGCTTCTGGAGAAAACTTTTCACCTCAGGGTATTTCCGGTTAGTGGCACCGATCTCAAGCTCGGAGCCCAGGGCGGAGGTTTGAAGAACACAAGCGGCCAGGAGCACGCCCGAAAGCATCGATGCAAAGTTCATGGAAATTCCCCTTTGCGTAATTCTATCGAGGCAGAACGTAGGCACAAACCTGTTTAAGGGAAGCATCAGAAAAAGACAGATGCTGTAGGAACGCGGAGGGAAGCCGTGAAAATACTACCTCTAAATATTGCCAGTTTACCTGTTACCGCTGCGAACGCGTCAAAACTTTGGCGTGATACGATCAGTCTATGATCCTTCTTTCGCTCATCCTCCTGTCCGCTCCCACTTTCGCTTCACCTCAGCAGTCCCCAGCCGTAATCGAAGAGAGAATCTACCGAGATTATCAGAAGCGCCTGCTTTCGCCGACCCCGCCGCGCATGCGCAAAGCTCCTTCAGCTCGGCTCGCCCGAATCTCTCTCGACGCGATAGAAGACCTGCTCGCGACCGGGCTTCAGCTCCCCCTCGATCAGATCATCCCCCCGAAGACCGCCGGAGCGCTGCCTCCTCGCGAGCAGGTGCGCTTGCTTCGCCTGCAAGGCAAGGTGAGGAAAGTTACCGCGGCTGAAGAGCGTGCGCTGGTCGAGAACATTTCCGGCGCGGCGCCTTCACCCTCAATCCTCTACGAGCTCCTGCGCCTAAGTCCGTCTTTCGCGAGCGCCGAAGCTGCCGGCCTTGTGAATAGAATGCGCGATGCCCTGCCGGCAGAAGCAGCGCTTTACAACCGACTCCGCTCGCGCGCCTTCGTTCCCCCGTCAGCCGAAGAGGTGAAAGCCATCTTCACCCGCGATGCGGGCAAACCCGCGCTCTATATGTTCTGCCGCCACAATCGCAATTTTAAATGCCTGCTAGCCCTTCGCGACAAAGACGGCAGGCCTGTCCGCACCGGCTCTTCACTCTGGACCCAGCCGTCCCTCGGCCTCAGCTCCCGCGGCCTGCCCTTTAACGAGCGCGGCGGCTATACGCCTCAGGGAGTGCACGTAGTCAATGGCGTAATGCCGGAAGCGAATCTGCCGCTCCTCTATGGCAAATACCGCCGGATGATACTCGAGTTTGTGAGCCCGTCACCTGGGGAGGCCGAGCACAAGAAGCTGCTTCCGGAAATCTCCTATGGCTCAAGCTGGTGGAAAGAGGCGGTCATAGCGCGTGATATGGGCCGAACCGAACTTCGCATTCACGGCACCGGCGAACGCAGTGCAGACGCCGCAAAACCTTACTACCCTTTCGTGCCCACCATCGGCTGCGTAGCCCAGCGGGAGCTGAAATACGGTGACATTACACACAACGACCAGCGGCTCTTACTGGATCGTCTGATGAGCGCGGGCGGCCTCAGCCCGATTTTCGCCAACGAAGTTCTCATCCAGGCTCTTCTGTACGTCGTCGAGCTCGACGATCGTAGCGGCGCGGTTGGGCTTGCGGACCTTGCGCGAGTCGGGATTCTCTAAGCGCAGCTCTTCCACGAGCTTCTCGCCGATGTGTACAGCCGTCGAAAGCTTGCCGTAAACCACTTCGTGAAAACGGATAAGATTCTCGTCGAGCGACGGATCAAGCGGTTTGCCTTGCTCCAGCAGGTCCTTGCGCATCTTGATATAGTTCGCGATCGAGTCTTTATCTTCCACCGATGAGTTGATGATCATGTAGAAGCGCACTACGTCTGAGGCGGAAGCGTCGAGCAAACCGAGGTTATTGAGATTGGCTTCGTAAACGGAGGTGAAGGAGCGGCTCGAAGGGAAATAGAAGCTGCGGTTTCCGCCCCTTTTTCTGTCTGCGATGATCTCCTGGAGTGCGGGCAAGTATCCGTTGAGGTCGATCAGATCGAGCAGCGCCTGGATCTCGGCCACAATTTGCACCTTGGCGTTCTTGGCCTTGGCTTGGTTCTCGAGCTTGTCTTTGTACCAGATGCCGACCAGCACGAACACGGCGCCGGCGAAGGTGGCTACGGCCTGGGAAATCGAAGGTAGAATCTGCATCATGTCCATGGCGCCTTGTATAGCATTTGGACGCAGCGCCAACAAGACAAGGAGGGGCTTTTCCCCTGGCTAAGTTAAGGGGGTAAGGATATTCCCGTAGAAGATGAAGCTCATGAAATTCTTATTGTTTACCCCTCTTCTCTTCGCCTCCTGTTCCCAGAGGAACAACCACGATCTTCAGGCCGTGCATCTTTCCCTGCCCGTGCGGATTAAGGGCCTCGACCCGATCCAGGCCAACGACGTATATACGGGCATCCAGATCTCCTACGCGTTCGAGAGCCTGCTGGAATATCACTACCTCAAACGCCCCTATACTCTGCAGCCGAAGCTCGCCGCCGCGATGCCCGAGGTAGGCAAAGACAAACGCACCTATACCTTCCGTATCAAAAAAGGTGTGCTCTTCCACGATGATCCCTGCTTCCCGGGCGGCAATGGCCGGGAGCTCGTGGCAGAGGATTTTGTATACTCCTGGAAACGCCTGGCGGATCCCAAGAATACCGCGAGCGGTTGGTTCTTTCTCGATGGTAAAGTTGCCGGACTCAATGAATGGCGAACCTCCGCGAGCAAAAGCGGAAAAGCAGATTACTCTGCGACCATAGAGGGCCTCCGCGCGATCGACTCCCATACCTTCCAGGTGAAGCTCACGAAACCTTCCGCCGTATTCCTTTACGCGCTCGCCACCGTGCCTACCTCCGCCGTTGCGCGCGAGGCAATCGAGAAGTATGGGGACGACTTCGGCCAGCACCCGATCGGCACCGGTGCATACGTGTTGAAAGAAAACATCCCTGGTTCCAAGCTCGTTTGGGAAAAGAACCCGAAGTTCCGCCAAGAGCTCTACCCTTCGGAGGGCGCCGCGGGCGACAAGGAAGCCGGGCTCCTCGAGGACGCCGGTAAACGCCTCCCCCTCAATGAACGCATCATCACCCACATCAACGAGGAAAGCCTCCCGCTATGGCTGAGCTTCCTCGCCGGCCAGCTCGACCTCAGCGCTGTGCCAAAGGAATCTTTCCAGCAGGCGATCCCGGGTGGTACCGGGCTAAGCAAGGAGCTGCAGGACAAAAAAGTGCGGCTGCTCGACTTCCCCCAGATCGACCTCACTCGCGTATCGTTCAACATGAAAGATCCCGTTGTCGGAAAAAACAAGCTCCTCCGCCAGGCTCTCAGCCTCGCCTTCGATACGGAGCCCATGATCAAGACCTTCTACAACAGCCTCGCCATCCCGGCGCAGAGCCCGATCGCTCCCGGCATCGCCGGTTACGATGCCGCCTATAAGAATCCCTGGCGGCAAACAAATTTAGTTAAAGCCAAAGAGCTCCTCGCCAAAGCGGGTTACCCGGGTGGTAAGGGGCTTGCCCCTCTCGACTATGTGAGCGTGGCGGGCGCGGGCTCCCGCCAGGTGACCGAGTATATCGAGAGGCAGTTCGCCGCCATCGGCGTAAAGCTCAACGTGCAGAGCTTCTCCTGGCCCGAATATGTCGCGCGTATCAAAAAGAGCCAGGGCCAGGTGTGGAGCTACGGATGGCAGGCCTTCTACCCCGACGCCGACATCTTCCTGCAGCTTTTCTATGGCAAGAATATTTCTCCCGGCTCCAACGACATGAACTATGTGAACCCCAAATTCGACGCGCTCTATGAAAAGGCACAGTCGCTCCTTGAGGAAAAAGAGCGGCTACCTCTATATCGCCAGATGGCCGCGCTCGCGGTCGAAGACGTGCCCTGCATCTTCGGCGTGCACCGAACCGACAAGCTGCTCGCGCAGCCCTGGCTGCGAAACGTGAAGCTGCACAATTTTGCCTCCGACCAGGCAAAATACCTCAGGCTCGCCCGCTAAAATTTACAGGATGGAATTGGCGCTCGTTCTCTGGAACAATGGAAAAATGATGAAACATATCCTGTTTGCCATTCTGTTTTTTTCCCCAGTGGCCCAAGCAGCCCCACCTCCCACCGCCGTGACTCGCGCGGCCTACGTGAGCTGGCTCGCCTCGATCGATTCCGCCGCAAGCGCTTTCACGGATAAGATCTTCGCCTGGGAAGACGAGCAACTTCGCAATCCCATTCCCTCGCAGGTGAACGCCGACCCCGACAAAATCTACATTGCCGTGGCCCGCCCCATGGCCGAGACCATTGCGCTCGAGCAGGCCGGCGAGATCGAAGAAGGCAACACGATCGGCTTCGAGGCCTACGCGATCATCAACGCGCCAATCGCGACCGTGCTCGAGGTGAAACTCTTCACCTGGGGCAAGCCGGTAGGTAAGGTTTCCGGCGACACCTACCCTTTCGACTCCGTTTTTTCGCAAAAGCATGACCAGCTCCGGGTGAAGTGGGGCACCGGGAATTACTTCTTGAGCTCGGATACCTCGGGTGGCGGCATCGTGAAGAACCTGCACGACGACTACACCCTGCTTGTGCGCGGCTCCGAGTCCGGCGGCTATACGCTCTATGCCGGTTTTTTTGGCCCGCGCGAGAATACGCCGACGACCTCGCACATGAGCATCGTGATGCTTCGCCCGCTTACTGGCGGCAAGACGGAGTTTCGCCAGAGCGTGCGCCAGCAGGGCCAGAGCTACAAAATATTCGGCATCGACTACGGCCGCCGCAATTTCGGCTTCAACGCCGCTCGCGTGCGCCAGGGCCAGAAGCAATTCTACGACATGGCCTACGAGCTGAAGAATACCGGGAAGATCAAAGAGAACAGGCCCTAGTTCGGCGGCTGCACTCCGCCCGGCGACATCATCCGCGCCAGCATCGCAGCCACGAGGCCGGAGCCCTCCGAGCCCGCGCCCCCCGTTCCGTTGATCTGGATGTCTGGCGTGATCTTCAGCTTCGCACCCGCGACTGACTTCATCACCTCGACCATCGTTACCCCCTGGGCCGTCAGCGCCGCAACCTGATCACGATACGCTTTGGCCTGCGCCTCCCCTTTGGCCTGCACCACGCCGGCTTCAGCGTCACCGATCTGCTTGGTGCGCGAAGCTTCGGCTTCGGCGGCCATCTTCACCTTGGAGGCGTCCCCGCGGGCGCGTTCTTCCACCTGCCGGGCTTCGTGCTGCGCTACCCGGATGCCGGCTTCCGCCGTAATGATGCTCACCTGGGCGTCGGCTTCGGCTTTGGTCTTTTCGAATTCGATACGGCGAAACTCAGCATCGCGTTTTGCGTCGTACATCGACTTTTCCTGCTCGGCCAAGTTCTTTAGCTGCGTCGTTTTCATGAGGGCTTCCGGCAGGTGGATGTTCGTGATCATCACGCTCACCACCTCAACCCTGTATTTCGAAAGATCATCCCTCACGGCGCTTTCCGCCGCTTTCTGTTCCTCGGCGCGATTCTGCTGGTAGGCGATCGCGGGGGACCGCGACACCTGCGCGCGGAAGATACCGTCGATCTGCGGATGGATCACGTTGCTCTCGAGCTCTTCCACGGAGCCAATTTTCTGGATCACGTAAGGCGCGTTCTCCGGCAGGATGCGATATTGGCAACGCACCTCGACCTGCATTGTGAAACCGTCGTGGGAAACCACCTGGAAGGGATCGAAGCTCGAATTTGGGCTGCTCTTGCGAGCCTCCGCGCTCCAGTCAAGAGAACGAGTATTCGTCGGAATGATCAATACTCGATAGGCCAGCGGATTGATATTGTACGAGCCAGGGCCGAGAACGTCGCGCTGGATTCCTCGATAGCCTTTGGGCACTACGTGGCGAGTGCCGCCGCGCACGTCTTCGGCTTTCTCGCCGGCCGATTGCACGAACTCGGAGGGGTCCTTACCGAAGTTCGAGATAAGCACCGCTACCTGGCCCTGGTTCACCACCGTCTGCTTCTGCTTGGTTACTGAGAAGAGATAGGGATTGATATAGTAGGTGCCGGGAGTGAGAAAGCTCTCCTGCGGTCCGCGGCGCCCTCCGTTGTCGAGGAACTTCTGGCCGTCCTGAAAATGGTTGTGACCATCTGGAGTTTGCACGATAACTTCGCTGCGCTCCATCTGCTGGCCGTCGCGGGCATCCACGATTCCGAGCTGGCCTTCGTCGATCTTCACCGCTGTGTGCAGCTCCACTTTGAAAACTTCAGTATTGATATTGTAGGTACCTGGGCGGAGGAAATCGATCTGCGGGCCTTTCTGGCCGCCGTTGGCGAGGAAGGTCTCAGCTTTCTGGAAATAGTCGTGATCGGCCACGCTTTGCGCGAGCAACTGGCCCGGCCGCAGAGGCAAACCGTCGGCGCTGGTGACCACGCCCACGGCGCCTTCAGGCACCACGGTCTTCTTGATTTTGGTCACAAGGAAGATATGGGGATGGAGCTTGAAAGTTCCGTTGGTGAGAAAGCGAAGTTGCTTGCCGCGGATCCCGCCGTTTTGCACGAAGGCGGCGGGGTCCTGAAAGTTATTGTGGGTTTTGCCGGCGGGATCGTCGGCGAAGATGCGACCGGCGGGGAGAGAAACGCCCTCGACCGCTTCGATAATGCCGAGCTCGTCAGCGGCGATATTGAGAAAGTTATGCTTACCCACTACCCGCATAAAGGGCCAGGCAAGTAGGTGGAATCCGGGGGCGAGGTAGTCAGCTTTAAGGCCGACCTGCCCTTCCAGCGCAAATACCCGGCCCGCTTCAAGCTCTCCGCCCACGAAACGCCGTTCGACTACGGCGATCTCCTCGGAGCCCACGTTCACGAAGAAGTTCTTGATGAACATGATGATGACAACGAAAGTTGCGATGACGCCGACGAGCAGGGGTACTGGGATTTCCATGATTTCCTCCGGAGGGAATCATCTCGCAGATCGCAGTTCTCGTCGTGCGCGGGTGCGGCTTGCGGCAGCAGGTAGACCCCGCCTCTCGAATGATTCCAGCCACCTACGCCTACTCATTCGTGAATGGAATATCTCCCTGTTTCATGTTAAACTTCCGACCCAGCCGCCACCCCCGGAGACAGGAGCCGAGCATGCTCAAGTTCATACTTTCCGCACTTCTCTTGCTCTCACCCGTGTCCCACGCCGCTCTACTTTCTTCTCCCGACCTCGCCTGCAGCTGTAATCCAAAAGTCACCGACCCATTCGAAGAACCGATGCGTTTTGAGACCACGGGCAACCTGGGAAAATGCGTCGACTCCTGTCGTTTCCGTCGGCCACGGATTCTCGCTAAAGGTGAAAAGTTTCGAGTGGCGAACGTTCTCCACGAGGGGAAGTTCTGGATCGCCGAGATCAATCCCCGCAACGCCGCCACAATCGACGCCTTTTTCGAAGACTTTCTCCCTTCCGTTTCCCACGTCGCCCTGCGTGTGACATTCGACCGCCCGATTTCGCTCCGCCTGCAGACCAACAAAAAAGTGACTGCAGAAACGCGTGAGCTCCTGCTTTCCGTGGAGGCCGTATTGCCTGCCGCGACCGGATTCGAGTTTAACAAGGCCCGCAAAGGCGACTATCTGCTTGGATATCGCCTCGTGACGGGAGAAGAAGCCAAGCGCTGGATGCTCGGCCAGAAGAATCACGTGGTGCGCGTGTATCGCCTGAAAGTGAATCGGCAGGTTCTGCCGACTTTCCTGCAGCTTTCTCTTCAGAAAAGCGAAGACCACGGCTTTCAGGTGCCCTACTACCTTTTCTCGCAGAACTGCTCTACGTCCGCCTTCGACCTGCTTGATCAGGCTACAGGCTCGAAACCGCCGACCGGCGCTTCGTGGTTCAGCCGGGCCTGGCCAGTAAGTGCCCCTATCGGAACACTCGCCTACCTCAAATCGGCAGGCCTGATCGAGAGCCAACTCCCGAATCTGGTTCGTTAGGTAAGAACGTGACGCGGGTTCCTTCTGCGAAGAAGGGGGCCCCCACTCTCTAATTCAGTGGAACCGCTTCGAAGGAAATTTTGGGCCGCTCTTCCGGATGCTGCTTGAAGTCCTGGAGCTTCCAGTCGGCGATAAGCGCGTCTCGTTCTACTTGGGAAAGCTCTTTCCAGGAGAAACTGCTCAGGATCTCCCAGTCACGGTCATCCACGTTCCAGCCGAAAATCCGAGCCACTTTATTGCGTGCATCAAGAGGGAACTCTACTCTCAGCTCGTTGTAACGCCCGCCGAAATGGATGATTTCTTCGCTTCCCAAAAATTCGAAAAGCAGAAGCGTGCCCAGGCGAGGCTGGTACGTATAAAGCTGATTGTTCCCCGAATTCATCTCATTAAAACTGATGTATCCATTCGTCACATCAAATTGGGTCTCAGCGGCTTTGATTCGCATCACGCTTCGCTTGTCTTTATTCGGCCCGAAATCGAGTAGCAGCTGCTTGTCTGTAGCAGGCGAAAGCTGTACACGCATTGAGAAGCTCGCCTTCTTCTTCTTTCCGAGAAAGGTGCGCGCTTTGCCGTCCGCTTCGCGGGAGAGCGCTTCTTCCAGTCCCTGTAATCCGTAAATCCCGAAAGAATTATTGCCCTTCCAGTTGGCGAAAAAGTAATCGTTGAGTTCCGACTTACGACGGGCGCCTTCGAGCCAGAGTTGGCTGCGTTTAGTAGCGGCGATGGCCGCGGGCGAAGGTGTTTCATAACTTTTGATCGCGGGAATCACCCTCTCCCTTTCCTCCGACCCGAAAGGCTCGAAGCAGCTGGATCCTGGCCCTTCTTTCCATTCCATCTTCCCGGTCGTTATCCACTTTTTTGCATCTAGATCGAACGCGTACACGTTCGTATGGGTTTCGAAAGCAGCCGGAAAAGCGTAAATTGCACCAACGAACGGCATTCCGGTTTCTACCGATAAATTCGGATTGCCAGGGTTATTGAGCTCCAGCCCCTCTATGCTGCTGTAACCTGCACCGAGAAATGTCGTTACCCTATGGGTGAAATCACGCTTGCGCCCATTGAGGTGATGCTCGGAACACAGGTCACAGTCATCCCAGCCTGCATTCTCTCCGCAGCGGATTGCCAGATTCCACTCACCCTGAAAACCATTGCCTTCCCGCGCGCGGAAAGTTCCCCTGAGCAACGCCTTTTTCTCTTTCATCTGCATCGCGAACTGGTCGCGCAGTGTTCGGTTTTCTTTTTTTGCGGGGAAGAGCCCGGGCGAGTCTTTCAACGCGCGAACTGACTCACCCCATGCGTCCGCATGTATTTTTTCATACTCGAGAAGGAGCGCGCTGCTCGTCCAGAGTTCCGGCGGTATTGGTGAAGGCCGATCGGCCGCGAGCGCAGGGCCAGCCAGTACCACCAGCAGCAGCGACGTCTTCTTCAGCATTGGAATTCCCCCGGGTGCCACTTAGGTCTCTCTCGTCCATTGCTCCCGTTCTCCTGAAGTGCATTCGTTACCCGACGCACTAAGCCCTCAATATCCCTAACCTTCCACAATATCAGACTTATTTGCTTGCTTAATTAACCCTGTGCGTTAAGATAAAACTACAATGTTAAGAATAATTAACCACATCATTTCCCGCAGGAGCGCAGCCTACCCCCCCCTCTGCGCCCTGCTCTTTTTAACCCTCACGGTGCCCACGGCCCACGGCTTCGGCAAGAAGCCTGTCGTGGTTCCCCCGGTTACCCCTCCACCGGTGGTAACCCCTCCGCCGGTGGTTACTCCTCCGACCGACCCGTCTGAGATCATCCGCGGGCGCTGGGAGGCCAAGCAGCGCGACGGTGCAAGCTGGAGCAAACACGTGTTCGAGCGGCTCCCCGTGCTCGCGCCGAAGCTGCTCGCGAAGAGCCCAGGCGACATCACGCAGTTCTGCCCCGGCTACGACAACCTGAGCGCGACCGATAAGAAAAACTTCTGGGTTTACCTCCTCTCGTCGATGAGCGAGCTCGAGAGCGGGCACAACCCGGCGGTGATGTATACCGAAGCTTTCGCGGACGCTAAAGGCAACCGCGTTGTGAGCCGCGGCCTACTGCAGATTTCGATCGAGAGCGGCAACGCCTACGGCTGTGGCTTCAAGACCGCCGCCGACCTGCACGACCCGAACAAGAATCTGGATTGCGGCCTGCGCATTCTCAACAAGTGGGTTGGCAACGACGGCAGGCTCGCCGGACAAAAAGGGAGCGCCTGGCAGGGTGGCGCGCGCTACTGGTCGGTGCTCCGTAAAGATCCGAACCTCGGCAAGATCAAGGGATGGAATCAGGCGTTGCGTATGTGCGCTAACTAACAGATATTTACCTACCACCACCCTACGGCCGCCAATCATCGGGCGGCCGTACCCATTTTTTTGCGCCCCTGCCCACTCTCTAGCCATCCGCAACAACCTATGCAGCTAAATTTCATATCGCCTCCAAACGGAGGCACCCTTTCGAGCCCGGATTCCCTCACCTTTCCAAAACCGCTTGTCAGGCAGAGAGCTTGCAAATCAAGACCTATAGATGCGTTCGATGAGACCAAAAACCACCACCCCCGCGCACGGGAGGGATACCCAGTGAGCCAGGCAAGAACCATCGCCCACAGGGAAGCCTGCTCCCTCATGCATAAGGGCGCGTACCTCGACGCCCAGAAACTTTTCTCCAGCACGCTCGAGATCCACGGCTCGCACGTGAACGTGGTGGCCGACCTCTGCTACACCAACTTCCTCATCGGCGACTTCGCCGCCTTCCGCCTCAGCGTGGAGCGCCTTGAGATGGAGTTCAAGCTCGCGCGAGCGCAGCTCAGCCCCAAGACCCGCATCCAGGCTTTGGTGAACCTTTCCAGATTCTATGAGGAGCTCGGCCGCGTAAGCGAATCCGTCGAAAGCATCGACCTCGCCATGGAGCTGCTAGGCCCGGGCAACCCGCTCGACTTCAGCGTGCGCGCACAGAAGCTGCGCTTCCTCGCCACTTTCGGCGGCGAAGATGAACTCTCGCCGTTCTACCGTGACTGCCTCCACGCCTCCTCCGTCAAGCCCCAGCACCTCGTCGAGTGCTTCCACGCCCTCTGCCTCGCTGAAGCCCGCCACTTTGGTCTCCAGGTCGCCTGGCCGCGCTTCCTCGAGCGCACCAAAAATTCAGATCTCAAGGCCGCCGATATCCGCCTCGCGCTCCTCGACCTGCTCGAGATCGCGATCGAGAAAAACGACTCCACCTCCCGAATCGCCATGCTCGAGTTTCTTTCCAGCCAACAGGAAATAGGTGAGGCCGATGCTTTCGAAGGCGAAGTATTACTCATGGCCCGCCTCCCGCAAATCGCCGCGCAAGAGCAGGATTTTTTCCGCTGGACCCGCTCCGTGTCACCCATGTGCCATCTCCGCCTGCTCGCACTGGAATCGTTGCGCGAGGGCGGCAACAACGCTGGTGCCCGCACGCGCCTGCTGATTCAGCTCGAATTATTCGACCCCCAAACCCGCCAATTCCTAACTCGCAAGTGGAAAGGCGCCATCCATTTGGAGCACGCTATCGAGCCGGTAGCGAATCGCGACAATCAGTGCGTACCTTTTCACACGCCGGTGAAGCTGCGGGCCGCGCAGTAAAAAACTTCTGCGCTGCTCATCAGTACTTCGTCTGTTTAGGATCGATCGCGTCGATCCAGCCCAGGATTCCCCCGGTGAGATTCATCGAGGGCATTCCCCTTGAAGCCAGCATCTTCACGGCGCGGGTGGCGCGGCCGCCGCCCTTGCAGTGAAACACGACGGGTTTATCTTTCGCGAGCTCGCCGAGCCGCTGCTCGAGATGAGTGGAGGAAATATGCGTTGCGCCGGGAATCTTGCAGATGGCACGCTCGTGATCGTCGCGGAGGTCCACGAGCTGGATCTTGCCTTGGTTCAGCAGCAGGGCGGCTTCCTGAGGGCTCATCTGGGGCACGGGTTTTTCAGTAGTTTCAGGCATAGCACCAATCCATGTTTTTGATATCTCGATGCTTGTGCAGTGCCGAATTGAAGTCAAGATAGAAAGAAGTTCGAGATTCGCCTTTTCGCCAAGAGGCGATACACTGTGCGCTAAAGTTCAGGGCACAGAAATCCATGATCCAGGTTGAAAATCTCCGCAAGTCGTTTAAGGTGCACAAAAAAGAGCCCGGCCTCAAGGGTTCCCTCCGTGGTCTCGTGAACCGCCAATGGGAAGAGAAGCACGCGCTCAAGGGCGTGTCGCTCTCCGTGCAGGGCGGAGAGATCGTAGGGCTCGTGGGCGCGAACGGCGCCGGTAAAACTACGCTCGTGAAGCTGCTCGCCGGCATCGTGCATCCGACCTCCGGGGTGGCGAAGGTGCTCGGCCACACACCCTGGGAGCGCGACAACCGCTTCCGCCGCCAGATCGCGTTAATCATGGGCCAGAAAGCCCAGCTCTGGTGGGATCTTCCTGCCGCCGACTGCTTTCTGCTCCTGCAGGAGATCTACAATATTCCCGAGGATCAGTATAAGCGAAGCCTCGAGAAGCTCACTGGCGCGCTCCAGGTGCAGAAACAACTGAACACGCCGATCCGCAAGCTTTCGCTCGGCGAGCGCATGAAGATGGAGCTGATCGCGGCGCTATTGCACCAGCCGAAGGTGGTATTCCTCGACGAGCCGACCATCGGCCTCGACCTCAACGCCCAGCGTGCGATTCGCGAATTTCTCTTAGACTATCGCCGCGAGCACCAGCCGGCGATGATCCTCACCTCCCACTACATGGAAGACATCGAGGCTCTCTGCGAACGGATCGTGATCATCCGCGAGGGCGAGTTCGTGTACGACGGCGGGCTGCGCACCGTGCTCGCCAAATACGCCGGCCACAAGGTGATCACCGCCAAGCTCGGCGCGGAAGCCAAATTCGCGGCTGCGGATTTCCCCGCTTCGCTCGGGGAGCTGGTTTCCATCGATGCCACCGAAGCCAAGTTTAAAGTTCCGCGCGACAAAGTGGCCGAAGCCGCTGCAGCGATCCTGAAGGGCCTGCCCGTGGCCGATCTCGCGATCGACGGCGAGGAGATCTCCGATATCATCGCCAAGCTGCTGTTGGCCAAGCACGAGCTAAGCTCGTGACACGAGAAAAAGACATGAGCCTCGGCCTGCATTGGGTTCCGCACGTTCTCGCAATCGAGCTGAAAAAAGTTTTCAGCTACCGCGTGAACTTTTGGGCACAGTTCCTCATGGGCACCGGCACGGAGCTCGCGGTAGCGTACTTCGTATGGAAAGCTGTATTCGCCACGAGCGGCGTGCAGGAGATAGAAGGGTTCACCTTTCACGGGCTGGTGTTCTATTCTCTCTTCGCCAACTTCTCCTCGAAGATCACGCGCGGCACCGACAAAGGCTATATTTCCCAGGACATCTACGACGGCGGCCTCAACCGCTACCTCCTTTATCCCCTGCCCTTCTTTCCCTACAAGTTCGTGGTACACCTCACCCAGCAGCTCCTTGGCGTGATCCAGCTCCTGATCGCTCTCGCCTTTATCTGGCTCCTGATCGGCGATTCAGGCGGCCAGCACCTCACTCTTGGCTCCTTCTTAGCCGGCCTCGTGACCTGCGTTTTCACCGGCTACGTGCACTTCGTGATGATGAGCTGCCTGGAGCTCGTCGCCTTCTGGCAAGACGTAGTATGGAACCTCATGGTGATGCTGCGCTTCTGCATGAGCTTGCTCGGGGGCGGCATGCTTCCGCTCGTATTCTTCCCAGAATGGGGCCAGAAGCTCGTGCACCTCACACCGTTTCCAGCGCTCATCTCCTTTCCCACGCGCACGTTTCTGGGCCAGATCGGCCTCCAAGAGTGGCTCTGGAACCTCGGCATTCTTGCCGGCTGGGGCGTGGTGATGTCGCTCCTGCTGAACTGGATCTGGCAACGAGGCACCCGGCGCTACAGCGGGGTGGGTATCTGATGCGAGTCGCTTGGAGATATACCCGCCTCTTCGCCTACTTCATCGCCTTTTCCTTTTCGAAGAGCTTCGAATTCCGTTTCGATTTCTATGCCCGCATCGTGATGGACATCGTCTACTACTCCGTCGCGATTGGCTTCTTCAAGATCCTGCTCCTGCACACGCCCTCGCTTGGTGGCTGGAACGAGCCGCAGATGATGATCTTCGTCTCGGCCTACTGCATGGTCGACGCGCTAAATATGACCCTCTTCTCCAACAACATGTGGATGTTCCCCTTCCTCGTGAACCGCGGCGACCTCGACTACTACCTGATTCGACCCGTAAGCTCGCTCTTCTTCGTGAGCCTGCGCGACTTCGCCGCGAACTCCTTCGTGAACCTTCTGATCACCCTCGGCCTCTTCGCGTGGGCAGTGCTGCGCTACCCGGAGCCCATTTCCGTGCCTAAGATCCTGCTCTTTCTCGGGCTCATGCTGAACGGCACGCTGATCTTCTACTGCCTGAACGCGATGGCGAACATGATGGTGTTCTTCACGCAAAGCTCAGAAGGATTCGGGCACATGGTGTGGACGATGATGAAGTTCGGCGAGCGCCCTGACCGCATCTATACCGGCTGGCTCCGACGCCTGGTGACCCTCGTGATTCCTTTCTCGCTGATCGCTTCCTTCCCCACCCGCCTGCTGATCGAGGACTTTGACTGGAGGATCCTCGCGCATATTTGCGTAGTGACGGTCTGCTTGTTTTCTTTCACGCTCTGGGTCTGGAGCCGGGCGCTGCGAAGCTACTCTTCGGCGAGCAGTTAACGCACGAATACATGGGCCGGCCGAGGTGAGCGAACTACTTTGATCACCTCGCCCAGACGAGGTGAATCTATTACTTCACCAAACGATGCAGCTGGATCAGCTCGCGGTCGTTCGCCGTCGGCGTTCCGGGCAGCGCGCCTAGTGTTTCGAGATAACCGGGCAGCCAGGCGGAAATGGGTTTCTTATAGCGTTCTTTCAGATACTCGAGCGCGATTGCGTTGTCTTTTTTAGGAAACTTCGCGGCCCATTGCTTACGCCAGACCGCCTCCGAGGCCAAAACACTATCCCAGTAGGAAGCCAGCCGCTCATTGCTCCACGCCAGCACCGGCTCTTTGAACTGCTGCATCGAATTCGTATAGGCCCAACCGATCCGCACGGTTTCAGGATAATAAAGGTAAGCCGCCCTTCGCAGCATATTGAAGTCACGCACGGGATCCGCCGGTGCGCCGGCCTCGATCCAGAAGCGTACTTCCATCGAGAGCGCGGAAAACTCGCCCACGCCCGATGAAGAAATCTGTGGCTCTCCATTGTCGTAATTAGTGCGGTTGATCCCGAGAGAATCCTGCACGGCGTGCGTAAGCTCATGGCAAAGCAGGCGCGCGAGCTTCCACTCCGGCCAGGCGAGCGCCTTGGCGTTCAGCAAGAGCGTCTTGTACTCGTCGTCGTAGGCACCGTTGCCGTCGTCGCCGCGCTCGATCTCGATCGTGAACGCAAAATTTTTCAGAGCGCCGAGCACCTGGCCGCCTGACGGGGTCTTTTCCAGAAACTTCAGCGCGCTTTCCACTTTGGCGCGCTCGGCCGGCTTTGCATTGGAATATTCAAAGGCTTCCGCACGCATTCCAACCAAAAACAGAAACAAAAAAAGTAATCTCATGAATCCTCAATACAGCAGATATGGCTTGCGGGCAATTTCGAAGCGGCTGAGATCGCCCGCGAAGCCGCGGCGAAGCTCAGCATAAGTTTTCCCAGCCAGTATTCCGGCTACCACGGCCTTGTCGCCAACCAGCAGCTCGAGAAATCGCGGATTCGTCAGAAAGGGCCGGCGCTTTACCTTCGAAAGGGCACTAACGAAGATATCGGTAGTGAAACGGGGAACAGCCGCCGGTGCGAGAGTATGAAACTCCACTCCGTGGCAGAGCTCGCCGTCGTAGAGCTTATTCTGGTCTTTAGGCCGGAAACGCGGAGTGAAAGTCGCCGGCCCGATCACTTCGCCGGGGATCCCGTACTGGGCAAAGGGATGGTCGGTGCCGCGGCCAAGCGAGATGATCGAAGGCTCGAAAAGCGCGAGCGAGGGATAAGCACGGATCGCCTGAAGGGAGCGAAGCCCCGGGCTAGGCCGACTTTCAGGAAAAGAAAACTCGCGGCGGTCATAACCAGCAAGGGGCACTACTCGAAGCTCCAGGCCGGGAGTTTTTTGCCATCGCTCGCCGTGGATCATTTTCGCCAGCTCGCCCGGAGTCATTCCGTAAACCACGGGAATGGGAAATGCGCCCACGAAAGATTTGCAGTCGGCCTTCAGGATCGGTCCCTCTACATAGTCGCCGTTAGGATTCGGGCGGTCGAGCACAAGCACCGAAACTCGGTTTTCCGCCGCGGCTTCCATGATCAGCCCAAGCGAGGAGATGTAGGTGAAGAAGCGCACGCCCACATCCTGGATGTCGTAAACCATCACGTCCACACCGGCGAGTGCCGCTGCGTCGGGTTTCTTGCGGGCTCCGTAGAGCGAAATTATCGGCAGGCCGGTTTTCTCGTCGACCGAATCGCCGATCTCTTCCCCCGCGCCGCCTTCGCCGCGCACGCCATGCTCGAGAGCGTAGAGCTTCACGATGCGAACACCTTTGGCGAGGAGTAGATCAATCGTGTGCTTGCCCTGATAGAGCGAGGCCTGGTTCACTACAAGGCCCACGCGCTTGCCTCGCAGAAGAGAAGAATACTGTTCGAAACGCGCCACACCTGGCACAGGAGCGGCCTGGGCGCTTACGGCGGGCAAGAGCAGAAACAGAAGAAAAGCGCGGAGCATCGGAGTTAGAAACCCTGGCAGGCGGCCGCGAACCATTGGTTACGCTGAGCACGGCCGCAGTTCTGGTTCATGGAATCGTTACGGAACGACTGGCACATCAACGCGCGCACATAGCCTGGATCGTTTCCGGAGAAACGGCGCCAGCCGGTGCTGCAGCCTGCTTCGTCCACTCGGTAGTTTACGAAGTAATAGGGATACTGACCCTGAATCTGCGGAGGCGCCGCGAAGTTCACGGGCTGGCCAGGAGCCGGGGCGGGCACGAAAGTTCCGGAGTTGATTGCCTGCGCGCTCGACTGGGAATCGTCTTTTTTACCGCAGCCAGCTGCGAAAGCCGCGAGCACGAGGCAAAGCAGAGGGAGAATTTTATGTTTCATAGGCGGCGCTCCTCAACAGACGTACAGCTGGCCGGATTGGCGAAGACTAGCGGGGATTCCAGGCGATGCCGGGACAAACATTCGAGAAGTAAGCGCGGCGCAGGTTACGCGCACAACCGCGGTTGGTCCAATCTTCCTGGAGCGTGTCGCAGAGGCGCTGGCGAGTGATCTCGCGATCATAGCCGGAGATTTTATGCTTGCCGGTATAACAGCCGTTTTCAAAGAAGCTGTAGCTCACGCGGTAGTAACCGTAGTTCTCTTCGATTGGCGGGAAATAGGTACCCGGAGGCGGAGTGGAAATTGCGTTCGCGGAAGCGACTTGTCCGCCGGAGTTAGCCGGAGCATCGTCGCTTTTGCCACAGGCAGTGAGCAGGAGTGGCAGGCAGAGAGTGATCAAGAGTAGTTGTTTCAAGCTCGGCCTGCCTTTCGACTAGTAGTAGTAGTAGTACCCGCCGTAGTAATAAACGGTATAGCTGCGCTGGCGTTGGCAACCGCCGTGCTGTCCGTAGCCGCCGCCGTAGGGATACTGGTAGTAGCCCGACTGACAACCGCCCGATGGCCACTGAACGTTGCTGACTGGCTGCCAGTTCTGACCGCCGTTATATCCATTTTGTGGATAACCATATTGCGCTGGAGCGCAGCCATATTGAGGGCTGTAAACCTGGCCAGTGGCGCAGGAATTAGCAGCAACACCCGAAGTAGTAGCTACGGGTTGATCATCACTCTTGCCGCAAGCGGTAAGCGCAGTGATCAGGCAAAGGAACGAAAATATTTGAGCAGTGGTTTTCATCGTCGGGTACTCCTGGGCAAATTGGTCCTGCTTCTCTAGTCTCCTCCCCCGACGTGACTATGAAGCGAGGGCAATATATCGCGACTTTTCCTAATAGTAAACCATTTTCGTATACTATTATTTTTAGTTTATATTAATAATATCAACTACTTAAGAAAAATGGGCTCCGCTAGTGCCTGGGAATACTGCCGAATTGCCCTACTTCTTCTTCAAATCCAGATTGAACTCCACCCGGCGATTGAGCTCGAGCTCGCGCGCCGAGGCCTTGCCCTCGAGATATCTGGGTCGCGATTCGCCGTAGCCATGTGGCACGAGCATATTCGAAGGCACTTTTCTATCTGTTGAAAGATACTTCACCACCGCGCGCGTGCGCTTCCAGGAAAGCTTCAGGTTATACGCATCGCTGCCTACAAGGCTGGTATGGCCTTCCACGTGCACCTTGGCGATATCGGTTCTGTTGTCGAGAATGATATCGGCCACTTCATCAAGCACGCGCTTCGAAGCGCGCGTGAGGCGGTCGGAGTTATGCTCGAAGTTGATCTCTTCAAGAATCTCGATCCTCGACTTGTCTTCCACGATGCGGGCCTTCGGGGCAGGGCGCGGAGCTGGCGCCACGGCCACCGGCTCGGGCTCTGGCTCTGGCTCTGCCTGATACCTTGGCTGCGGGGCCTGTTTCTTCCCTTCGCCAAAATACATCCGCACTGCTGCTTGTAAGCGATACTTGGAGCTGCCGGCGCCATCAAAGGCTCCAAGCGAACCGCCGAAAATCGCGGCCAGATACTTATAAGGATGGTAGCTCGCTCCGAGGTAGAACTCGCTCGCGTTCTGTCTCTGGGAGGTAGGCAGCGCAAGAGCGCCGCTGGCTTCGAGATTCATCAGCCATTTTTTCGCCACTGGAATTGCAGCACCGAGGGCCAGCGGGATTCTCTTCTTGTAGTCGATGCCAGTGATCGAGGCCTTGCTTGAATACTTGAAGCCGAGGTTGGCGGCCATGCGGAAACCGTCGAACTCTTTGTCGGCCACGAACAATAGCCCCGCGCCAACGCCGTCGTCGGAGAGAAATCGGCTGGCGTTTCCCGATGGGAGAATCAGCTCGGGCATAATCGAAAACACGGTGCTCTGGCCGATGTCAGTCAGAGCGTGCTTGAGAGAAACGCGAGAGTCGCCGAGGTCGAACTGCGAATTGCTTCCCGGCACGGAGCTCATGTGCACCGGAAGTTGCGCGTAAACAGATGTTTTCGGATTGAAGAAGTAACCGAGCGCAAAATCGGTGGTGTGCACGTTGTTCACGAGGGTACGCACGCGCGTATTCGTGGTCGTATTGATCACCACGAGCGGGTCTTTCACGTAATGGTAGTCAGCGGAGAGGAAATACTTCGGCTCGAAGCTCTTCTCATCCCAGGGAGCGTTGTCGTGAATACCACTCTCGATCATCCCGTAGTTCAGGTTGTACGGGCTCTTGAATAGCTGCACGTTTACCGAGTCTGCAAAAGCGGAAGAGGAAAACGCGGCCAGGGCACCCAACGAAAGAAATGAAAAACGCATTCCCTAAGCTTAAGGCATCGAATGCCTTAAACAAAATGGAATGCGTTTCCGTGTGACTAGTGGCGGGTTACGAGCTCGTAGCTCACCGACATATCCACGCGGCGGTTCTGAGCGCGGGCTCTTTCAAGCTCTTCGCCTTCTTTTCCTTCGATGCTCACCAGAGGCTCGCTTTCGCCGCGAGCGTCAACCACAGTGCGGTAAGGGAATACACCCTTCTCCACCAGGTAATCTTTCACGGCTTGCACACGGGCGCGGGACAGCTGGATATTGTATTCGTCGGTGCCCTGATCGTCGGTGTGACCGACCATCTTCAGCCTGGCGCCGGGATATTTGCGCAAGAAGGCAGCGAGCTTCTCGAGGGAAGGGAAAGAGCTCTGCTTGATCTCAGCGCGGTCAAAGTCGAACTTCAGGCTAGCCATAGCCTCGAGAAGAACGCGGCGCTCTTCTTCTTTCGGATAAGGGCAGCCGTAGTTCGCAGCAGGGCCGGGAACGGCAGGGCAGGCATCGTACTTATCCGGCACTCCGTCGCGGTCGGTGTCGCGCTCTTTTAGTGGGCAACCATCGTTGAAGATCTGGCCAGGAACCAGCGGACACTTGTCGCGGTTATCGGGCACGAAGTCACCGTCGGTATCACGCTCGAGCGGGCAGCCGCGATTGGTGGCCGGGCCGGGAACAGTCGGGCAACGATCGAGGTGATCCCAAACACCATCGTTGTCAGTGTCGGTGATCGGGCATCCATCGTTGAAGATTTGTCCGGGCACGTTCGGGCAGCGGTCTTCAGAATCGACCACGCCATCACGGTCGATGTCGTTTTCGGAAGGATAAGGGCAACCCTGATTTTCAACCGGGCCGGCTTCGGATGGGCAGCGGTCGTCAGTATTGGGAACGCCGTCGTGGTCGAAGTCTTCTACGTTGTCGTAAGGGCAACCGTTATTGGCGATCGGGCCAGGCACGGTCGGGCAACGGTCAGCCTCGTTAATCACGCCGTCCTGATCGGAATCTTCGAGAGGACTATAAGGACAGCCTTTGTTCGCGGCCGGGCCGGGAACATCCGGGCAAAGGTCTTTGTCGTCGTTCACGCCGTCTTTGTCACGGTCGCTCACGATCGCAGTGGTGGTACGCGGAGTCTCGGTCGCAGCGGCCGATACTTTCGCCGGATCCTTCACTTCGAGGTGAGGGTTCTGGCTACAGGAAGTGGCAAGAGTTACGAGCAGCAATGGCAACATCAACTGGCGCATAGGCATCTCCAACGGGGGCAACAAACTAGTGAGCGGGCTGATCTTATATTGGTTGACTAATTTAATCAAGCAATACCGAGGACTTTGCTTGTTAGCTCATAAGATGTTGTTTTATCTATGCATTTTCATCTCGCCTGGATTGACTAATGGAATCAGCCTTTCTGGGTTGCATTCCCGCCTACCCCATGGCGATCACCCCAAATTCGTGCGGTAGTTTTCGCCGTATCCCCCACGAAACAGCCTGAATTTACAGGTTTTTCGGGGCATCATGGAGATTGAATCCTACCCGCCAAAATGAGAATATAGACGTAAGGGAAATCTCGGAACGGTTCCGGGGTTCCCGGCGACAAAGGCTAACCGCGGCGAAAGCGCGGGGCGCAAAGCTCTCGTTCTAAACTGCACGGAGAAATCCGGGCGGCACGGATGGAGGGTTGCCGAACAGGGGGATCACAGAGCGCGCGAGCGCGTTTCCAAAAACCGAATATCCATAAATAAAAAATATAGTCCTGTTTCAGGACACGCATGCGCCGGCTTCCGCTTCTGCGATTCCGGTGATGAGTGCGCCTGCCCTTGGCCCGCGGCCCTACCCCCACCCAACTCGCGGCCCACGCGCTCGCGTTCATCACCAAATCGTGACGAGTGGGCCGGCTGTGCTTTTTTCAGGCGAGGACACGCGAAGCGTGCCGAGCACTGATCCAACGGACTACAGAAACGCGTACTTCGCGTACAGCGTAACTTCTGCTGCATTCAGGCGGAACGATTCGCGGCCCCAGTTCACCATCGGGGAAACGAGAAGGTCCTTCACGGGGTACCAGTCCAACGCGACACCCGCGGTCTGACCGATCACCGGGTCGTTGAACCTGGTCCACGTTCCATCCGTTTTGTGGTTCAGGTCGCCAGTGTAGTATTCCACGCGAGCCGAAGTGCTCTGGCTAACCCGGTAAGCCATCGAAGGACGAATCCCGAACCAGTAGTCTTGACGTACTTTGTGATCGAAGGCGTTGAGGCGGTAGTTCACGTCGAGAGGCGCATAGAGGGAATAGGTTCCATCCATGAATTTTTGGCTGTAAGCAGCGCCCACCTGAAAAGAGCCCCGGCCTTCGTCGTATTCTTTATTGCGATTCAGGCGCGTATACTCCGTAGCCGGAATATAATAGCGCGCTTTTGCCGAAACTGAGGACGTCTCGCCCTTCCAAAGGTCCCTCAAAGAAACTCCCGCATAGGGATCGCGCCATTCGAAATCTTTCTGGCCCTTCTTCTTTGGGTCGGCTGGCCGAAAGTACTGCCGAAACTGGCCGCCAGCTTCTACTTTCAGCTTTTCGGTAGCACGGTAGCCAAGGGTAGGATAGTTCCGCCAGGAAAGATTCGTGCCCTTTCCGTTCGAATTCCCGTCCATATATTGAATCGTAGAACCTTTCACCAGCGTCGCCCAGCTGAAGTTAATCTTCTCGAAAGACAGTGCGCCACTTCCGGATACGGATTGGCTCACAGGACTTTCCGCGGCGTGCGCAGTGAGAGACATTATTAAAATTCCAAGGGGTAAGAAATTCTTTAGATGTTTCATGCGGTCGATGTAACAGAATCCCACGCGAAAAAGTATTAGGGTTTTGTGTGTGTCAGAAATTATTTTTCGGAATGCCCGCGGATCGGCACCCAATCTGTCTAAGAATTCCCACGAGAGACACTTTATCCCCCGGCAAAATCTCCGAAAAGCATTGGGAGCGGGGGAAGATGAAACAACACAAGCGACTCATCCTCAAATACAATGCGATCCTGGGCAAAGACCACCTTCCGGAAATTCGTAAGCTTACTCAACGCTTATCTCTCGAAATCGAAAGCGTGAAAGAAGAGTCACCAACGAGTGGCAAAAAAATCAAAGTGATCTCAGTCAGCGGCGATCCACGAAGGCTGCACGAGCTCGACCGCGAGCTGATCCGCTTTCCGGCTATCGCTACCCGCAAGGCTGCCTGAAGCTGAACCCTCTGAATATTATTGATGATCTGTAGAGCTCCGCGGCCTTGAACTCTTAGGTATTTTTCCTATAGTTCCTGGCGGGCGATCTGGAATTCCTTTTCGGCTGCCGTCACCTTTCTCGCTCCATCAATCAATAATGGAGTGGGCCAGTTTCTGGCGAAGACAGCCGCTGATAGTGGACTCTTCCCGTCCTTCAGTGCTCCACTTTGCCAACGCAAAAGTCTATTTACACAAAGCGTCAACTGGGGTAACCGTTTCCTCGACCCATCTTTGAAAGGACATTGCCATGGCCGGACTTCGCGCTCGCGATCTCGTAATTTTCTGCGCACTCTCACTTCCGCTTTCTGCCGCGCAGTCCGCCGAGATCCCGCCAGACAATCAGGTGATTCGCAAGCTCAGCGCGGGCTCCTTCCCCCACGTCGTTCGCCTCCTCAACTGGAACATCAAGAAAGGCGAAGAGGGCGCATCCTGGGCCGCCGACCTGCAGAAGCTCTCCGAAGGTCGTAACCTTGTGACCCTGCAGGAAGGCTATGAGACGCCTCTGGTGAACACCGCCCTGCAGTCGCTTCCCGGAATGTCTTTTTATATGGCCGGAGCCTTCGTATACCGCGGCACCATGACCGGCGTGATCACTGGAGCCTCGAGTGAGCCCTCACGCACAGAGTTCCGCCGTAGCCCGGGCGTCGAGCCGATCCTGAACTCTCCCAAGATGACATCCCTCTCTTTTTATAAACTCGATAGCGCTAGAGAGCTCCTCGTCGCCAATCTGCATGGCCTCAACTTCGTTGGCGTGGACAAATTCGAAGCCCAGCTCAACAATGTGGCCGAAGCACTTGCCGCCCACGGCGGGCCGATCCTTATCGCCGGTGACTTCAATACCTGGAATTCCGCGCGCTCGGCTGTGCTCGATACGTTCGCCAAAAAGCTCGGCCTCGAAGAGGTCGCCTTCAACCGTCCCTCTGGCGACAAAGGCCTCGATCACGTATTCGTAAAGGGCTGCTCGATCGAGAAAGCCGAGATGCCCGGCGACGTGAAGTCGAGCGATCACTATCCTCAGATCGTAGACCTGAAATGCGGACAATAAAGATTTCGAAAACTCAGCACTCTGGACTCAAGAACTCAAACAACGGAGATACAATGAAAGTAAGCAAGAAAATTTCCCTGATCGCCCTAGGAGCAGCAGCGCTCTCCCTAACTGCAGTTGCTGGCCCCCGCCTCAACAACTCCCTAACCGAGCTCAACGCCATCGCGACCGAGATCCTCGCGCCTTTCCAGACCGAGAAAAGCGCCGCGACCCTCAGCTTCCTGAGCCTCGTAACCGACGACGCCAACGTGCTCAGCCTCAAGCTTGACGCTACCTACAGCCGCACCGGCCGCGCCCAGACGATGCTCGTGAACGTAAACGAGCTCTCCCACGAGTTCAACGGCGGTCGCCCCGTAACCAAGCTCAACGGCTACGCCGAAGTTGACCTCACCAAGCTCTTCCCAATCGACCAGAGCGACGCCCTCGTGGAAGGTGCCGAAGAGATGGTGAAAGACATCGCGAAGAACTACACCAAGGAATACGGCGAAGCGATCACTGTTGATGCCCGCGTTTTCGACCAGGTGAAGAACGCAGAAGGCCACTACGTTTCGTTCAAAGCTACCCTCTCCGCTACCGTTGACCTAACCAAGCTTCCGGAAGGCAAGAAAGCGGAAGACATGGCTGCGCTCGGCGGCGTGATCAATCTCTCGATCGTGCTCAACAAAGGCATCACCCTCGACGCCGAAGTTCAGCACAACCCAGGCTTCCACGGCTTCGTTGCTGGCGACAAAGCCAACTTCAAAGTAGCTCTCGACAAGCTCCTCACCCGTGACGAAACGGTAAAAGGCCAGCTCTTCAAGATCCTCAAGCAGGTTGACGATATGGCCGGCAATATCGTGGACGCAAGCACGAGATAGTCAGCACATTCAGATTCAAAATGAAAAGCCGGCGGCCGAAAGGCTACCGGCTTTTTTGTTTCCTAGGCTTCGATTATTGCACCGGCAACACGTCGAGATCCTTCTGCCTGATTTTCCTGATCTCCGGCGGAATGGCCTCCAGGATCGCTTCCCCCATCGCCTCGATCAGCTCGCTTTTGTAGTGCTCTCTCCTGTAAACGAGGCCGATCTCTCGCGCGGGGATCGGCCTTTCAAACTGCACGAGCGTGGTATTGCTTCCTAAGTTCTCCGCAGCGAGCGCAGGCAGGAGGGTATAGCCACCATAAGTGTCTACCAGGCTCTTCAAGGTTTCTAAGTTGCCGCTCTCGAAGCGAAACTGCCGGTGCGTATTCTTGTTCTTCTTGAGCGCGCATACGTCGAGAACCTGATGGCGCAGGCAATGCCCTTCTTCCAGAAGCCAGATGTCTTCCTGCTTGAGGGAGGAATACTTTACCTTCTTCAGCTGGCTCAGCTCATGGCCTTTGCGGGCGAGCACGGAAAAAGGCTCGTAATAGAGGGGAAACTCGAAGATTTTGGGGATCTTCAGCGGCGTCGCCAGCAGGCCAACGTCGAGCTCATCGTTCGAAAGGGATTCGACGATCCGGCTCGTTTGCAGCTCGAGAATCTTAAGCTCAAGTTTGGGAAACATACGCTCCACAACAGGCAGGAGCTTCGGCAACACGTACGGCGCGATCGTAGGAATAATCCCGAAAGTGAGTTCGCCACTTATGCCCGTCGTGCTGTTCGCGTGCACGATCCCATCGATCTTTTTCGCTTCAAACAAAATCGATTGAAACTGGCTCACGAGCTTCTTTCCCACTTCCGTGAGGAGAATCGGCTTCTTGCTTCTGTCGAAAATCACGGCGCCGAGATCCTGCTCAAGCTTCTGAAGCTGCATGCTTAAGGTGGGCTGCGTCACGTGGCAGGCTTCAGCCGCTTTCGCGAAATGCCCCAATTTGGCGACCGCCAAAACGTACTCAATCTGCGTGAGGGAAAAATTGGCCTTAATATTCATATACTTACTTCTGGGATGATGTTAAACATCATAGAGAAATTCTATCACATTTTAGATTTAATCGAATTCTAAAAAATCGCAAATTGCTCGAAACTGTATTTAAGGGAAGCAAGCAAAACCGAACCTTCCCGCGACCTAGAATTTAGAACCGTATCAACCAGGAGACAGAAAATGCAGACACTCATCAACACCAAAGTTCCCGATTTCAAAGCACAGGCTTACCACAACGACGCTTTCAAGACCGTTACCCAGGCCGACCTCAAAGGCAAATGGAGCGTGTTCTTCTTCTATCCCGCTGACTTCACCTTCGTATGCCCCACCGAGCTCGGCGACATGGCCGATAAATACCCCGAGTTCCAGAAAATGGGCGTGGAAATCTACAGCGTAAGCACCGATACTCATTTCACGCACAAGGCTTGGCATACGGCTTCCGATACGATCAAGAAAATCAAATACCCTATGCTCGCCGACCCTACCGGCCAGCTCACCCGCGCTTTTGGCGTGCACATTGAAGAAGAAGGCCTCGCTTACCGCGGCACCTTCCTTGTGAATCCCGAAGGCCAGATCAAGCTCGCCGAAGTGAACGATAACGGCATCGGCCGCAATGCTGACGAGCTCCTGCGCAAAGTTCAGGCCGCCCAGTTCATCGCGAAGAACCCCAATGAAGTATGCCCCGCAAAATGGAAGCCCGGCTCCGACACCCTGAAGCCCGGCCTCAACCTCGTAGGCAAGATCTAGTATTTTGATATCTTGATTGGTCCCAAGCCGCCGGAGGCGCCCCCTCCAAAGCCTCTCCGGCGGCTCCTTTACTACTCCCGACATTTTGACTCTCTACTTTCAAACTCTACTCAGAGCAGGGGATTTTTTTATGAAACTCGACACGCAAATGAAGGAACAACTGGCCTCCGTGTTCTCGCAGCTCGCGGGCACGATCTCGCTCGTGGCCGATAGCTCTTCTCATGCGCACCAGGCCGAGCTGCTCGAAATGCTGGAGGAGGTAAAGTCCACCTCAGACAAGATCAGGGTCGTGCTTTCCGAAAAGCAGTCAGACTCTCCCCGGTTTCACCTCCGCCGCGACGATCGCCCCAACGGCATAAGCTTCCGGGGAATTCCCGGCGGGCACGAGTTTACGTCGCTCATTCTCGCGATCCTCAACAGCGACCGAAAAGGAAAGCTGCCCGAAGGCGGTATCGCCGCCCGCATACGTGCGCTAAAAGGCCCCATCCGCCTGCGAACTTACATTTCCCTCACCTGCGAGAACTGCCCTGACGTTGTTCAGGCCCTGAATCAGATGGCCGTTCTCCACGACGACTTTGAACACGAGATGGTCGACGGCCAATATGCACAGTCAGAGATCGATGCGCTGAATATCCAGGGCGTTCCCAGCATCGTGGTGGGCGACAAGATGATCCACTCCGGCCGCATCGCCTTTGTCGACCTGCTAAAAAAACTGGAAGACACTTTCGGTGCAGACACGGTGGAAGCCTCTGGCGAGATCCTCAACCTGGGCCACTTCGATACCGTGGTCGTGGGCGGTGGGCCCGCAGGCGCTTCGGCCGCGATCTACAGCGTGCGCAAAGGCATGAAAACCGCCATCATCGCTGAGCGCATCGGCGGCCAGGTACAAGACACGAAAGGCATCGAGAATCTGATTGGCGTAACCTATACGGAAGGCCCCGAGCTCTCCGGCAAGCTCTACGAGCATATCCGCTCTTATCCCGTGCGGCTGCTGGAACAGCGCCGCGTGAGCGGCATCGTGAAAAATGCGACCACCGGAAAAACTGAGATCTCCATAGAAGGCGGTGAATCGCTCACCGCCGACTCGGTGATCATCACGACTGGTGCGAAGTGGCGCGAGCTCGGCGTGCCCGGTGAAAAAGAGTACATCGGCCGCGGCGTGGCCTTCTGCCCTCACTGCGATGGCCCTTACTATAAAGGTAAAAAAATCTCCGTGATCGGCGGCGGTAACTCCGGCGTAGAAGCGGCGATCGACCTAGCGGGCATCGTGCGCGAAGTAGTGCTCGTGGAATACAACGACGAGCTCAAAGCCGATAAAGTGCTGATCGACAAGCTTCTATCCCTGCCCAACGTAAGCGTGGTAAAAAGCGCGAAAACCTCTGCTGTGATCGGAGACGGGCAGAAGGTTATCGCGATGGAATACGTGGACCGGAAAACCGAGAAGCTACAGCGCATCGAGCTGGATGGCGTGTTCGTTCAGATCGGCCTGCTGCCCAACAGCGGCTTCCTCAAGGGCCTGGTGGAGCTCACAAAGTTCGGCGAGATAGTAGTCGACAACAAGGGACGCACCTCGGTGCCTGGCATCTATGCCGCAGGCGACGTCACAACAACTCCCTTTAAACAGATCGTGATCGCGCTCGGCGAAGGCGCCAAGGCGGCACTCGCTGCTTTTGAAGACCGGATGTACAAGACCGCCTGAGCCTGGTTGCACACCGCGGCCAAATTGCTGGCATTGCAGCAATGGATTCACCTGCGGTAAACTTCTTCTATGAAGAACTTCTCTTATCTATTGGCCCTCCTTCTCCTCCCCAGCTGCGTGCACGGCCCGAAGCAAGAGAAAAAATCTCCGCTCAACGTACTGAGCGGGGAACACTACCAGGCTGATGGGGTCGTTGAGCCCGGGGGAATTCCGTTGTCCTTTGAAAGAAAAATCAAGAAAACGGAGATCAGTGGACGAGTGCAGGTGATCGATCCACTCGCCGTCATACCTGCGAACCTCACGGTGCAGCTCTGGCAGGAAAAGAAAATGCTGCATGAAGAGAAGGTAGACAATGCCGGTGGCTTTACGTTCCTAGGTGACTTTCCCAATGGAGACTATTTACTTCGCACAAGCTCCAGTCGCTTCCAGGGTGAGCTACCCGTAAAAGTAGATTCCTACAAAGTTGGGAACCTAGTACTTATCGCAGAGAAAAAGCGCAAGTAAAAGCACTCGGCTATTCCACTGAATTTAATCAGGTTATTTCCCTTTTCTGCTAGTCACTTTTTGTGAAGCGTATCCGTGGCTGCGTCTGTGCCTGTCGCCGCTTCGGCGGTAAAACCCCTCTCGTCCGAAGACCCCCCCACTTACTTCCTCGAAAGGGAAATTTTATGAAACTCTTCCAACTCCTCGTCGCCCTACTCGCCACTCACGCTATCCACGCCGCCCCCGCGAACGCCGCTTCGCCCGATGCGATCCAGGCCGTTCTCTTCAGCGATGCGCTCAAAGAAGCGTCTGGCGGTCGCGCTGATATCACCAATATCAGTGAACATGCGGTTTTCCGCTGCCCAGGCTGCTTCACCTTCGAGGTTTCGCTCGGTCGCGGCACGGAAGCCAGAAAAATCATGTTCTCCACTTCCGCTAAGATTGTAAACGGCGCGTGGGCATACAACGTGAAGCAGAACGAAGTACAGAAACCCACTGGAAGCTGCATCGCCGTGGGGCGCGTAGGCGGAGAAGACGTAGCCTGCGCGAAACACAACGATCGCAACAGCTGTGAAAGCCGCACGGACTGGGAATGGTGCAGCTGGCAGAGCCGCTAAGGCTTGCCCACAGACGCCGGCGCGCGGTAGCTCATGCCACCGCGATTGCCGGCGATCTTGTTTTTGTCCTCGTCGGCTGAAGCCTGGTCAAGGAGCGCGAAACCAAACTCGCCATTGCCGGTAAGCTCGCTCTTGCGAATCTTCAGCTTCGCGCGGAGCGTGGCAGCCAGCCCGGAGTAAACGTTTTTATTTGCGAAGGAGCCTAGGAATTCCGCCCTTGCGTCATCCGTGGCCACAAGTCCATTCTCCTTGTTCTCACTTACATGACAATTTTCAAAAATACCCACTCCATCCGCATTCACGAGAACGCCGTTTACACCGTTCTCACGGATCGCGCAGCCATCTATAGTCACTGTGGTTTTCGCCATCACCGCCAGCCCATTCAAGCCATTCCGTTCCGCTTTGAAATTCTTGAGCGTCGTTTTGAATTCTGCACTGCCCGACTGATTCATAAATACCGCACCCTCTTCGCGGTTACCACTGGCCACGCAGTCTTCACAGGAGAACTTTCCTCCGTACTGTTCAATGCCGCGAAATCCGCCGAACTCTGACTTTGTCGCGGTCACACCGCCATCTCTCTGTGAGAATGCAGCTGTTCCTTTTCCTGCTCCAAAGGCGAATACATTGTGAAGCTCGAGGCTACCGCCAACAACGAGGATCGCTGCCGGAGTCTTGGCACTCCCATCAGGAGTCAGAACTACAGAAATATTCTCGAGACGTACTTTTCCGCTGATTACCTCTATGGTTTCAGCGCCGTTCCATTCGATTCGAACAGCCACTTTTCCGTCCGCGTCGGCTTGCCCGCGCAGGAGAACATCTTTCTCAATTTTGATGTGCTCCTTGTAAATACCCGGCATGAGCTCGATTACATCACCCGGATCCGCCTTGGCTACCGCTTGGGCGATACCCGTGCTGATCACCCATCGCGCAGGGGATCTCTCGCCCTTCACAAAATTGCGATCGATTTTGTCCGGAGCCTTGGCACCTTCTGGAACTGGAACCAATGCCGGAGCCGGAGCCGGAGAAACGGCGGCTTCCAGAGCTGCTGGCGCACTTGCAACCTCCCGCGACACATCCACACCCTTTTCCTGGCGGAGGGCAAAGTAGGATCCTACAGCCGTGCACAGCACTATGGCCGCAACACCTGCCGCGAAAAAAAAGGCTGGGAACTTTTCACTCTCGCCCTTTACACGTGCCTTAGCTTCCCTCTTTACCGTAGACCCGCTTTCGAGCTTCGCATAGGGAAGCGGAATCCGATTCTCGGTCTCGCGAATAGAAAATGTGCGCACCGTATGCGGTATGTTTTTAAAGCTTTTGTCGCCGAGGTTTTCCATCGACAACGAGAGCTTGCCCTTCACCTGGTCGTAAATACTGCCGGAAATACAAACTCCGCCCGGTTCGGCGGAAGACTGCAGCCTGGCTGCGATATTAACGCCATCACCGAGCAGGTCGGTACCCTGCACGATAACGTCGCCCAGATTCACACCGATGCGAAAGTTCACCTGGCGCGATTCCGGAAGCTTGTCGTTGCGGGTGCGGAGCGCTGACTGGATCTCTGTCGCGCAACGAACCGCCTCCACCGCACTGTTGAACTCAGCGAGTATGGCGTCGCCCGCCGTATTAAAAATTCGCCCCCGATGCAGATTCACGAGCTGCTCGAACACCACGCGGTGTTCTCGAAACACCCGAGTAGTTTCTTCCTCGTTTTCCGACATCAGCCGGCTATACTCCGCCACATCCGCTGAGAGGATCGACACTAGCTTGCGTTCTATCTCAGAAATTTTGTTGGCCATAGAGGGCTTTTCGGCAGCAAAGTGCCTAGTCATTAGCTCTTACCTGTTAGCGGGCCAGAAAACTCTACGTTTTTTTGCGGTCTAGAATCAGACCTTTGCATCGGGAACGCTCACGTCGGGTGCCCCGAACTGAGCTTCTTCGGTGTAAACATAAAGACCTATGTCGTACCCCGGCACTTTCTCCCTCTTGTACGAACCCAGGAGCAGAGAAGTTCCTTGCGGGCAGGCGAAAACAAAACGTAAAATCTGTCTTATGAAAATCTTCTTTTCAGGAATCGGCGGCAGCGGAGTTTCCGCGATAGCTTCTTTCATGGCCGACAAAGGCCACTCGATTGCCGGCTCTGACCGTTCCTTCGATTCCGACAAGAACCATCCCGCCTACGCACCGCTTGTATCCAAGGGAGTAAATATTGTTCCCCAGGATGGAAGCGGAATCGATGCCTCCTTTGATCTCGTGGTGTTCAGCACGGCAGTCGAAAAGGATTTGCCGGAACCCAAACGCGCCGCCGAGCTTGGTATTCGCGTCAAGACCCGGCCCGAGTTCCTCGCGGAGCTGGTTTCAAGCCACAAGACTTTCGCCGTGGCAGGCACGAGCGGCAAATCCACCACTTCAGGAATGCTCGCTTATATGATGAAGGAGCTCGGCGTTTCTCCCAATTTCATAGGCGGCGGGCGGGTTCCCCAGTTCAAGAGCGTCAGTAACGTTGGCAATGCCATCTCGGGCAGCTCCGACATTTTGGTCGTGGAAGCCTGCGAGTCAGACGGCAGCATCGTGGATTACCGTCCCGAGTACACCATCCTGCTCAATCTCGATCTCGACCACCACTCCATCGAGAAGACCGCGGCAATGTTTTCTATCCTGGAAAAAAATACCGCGAAAGCCGTGATTGCCAACGCCGACGACGCGCATCTCGAAAAACTGCGCCCGGCGGGCGCTTCCACTTTCGGGATCGATACACCGGCAAAATACCGCGCCGAAAACCTTGTGCTCAAACCGCTCGCCAGCGAGTTCTCGGTGAATGGCGTGCGCTTCACGGCACGTCTTCCCGGTAAGTACAATGTGTACAACGCACTGGCCTGCATCGCCACGCTAGCCGAATTCGGAATCCCACTGCAGGAATGCGTAAAGCCCCTGGAAGCCTTCCGCGGAATAGAGCGCCGCTTCGACGTGCACGTAGACGACGGGAAAAGCTTCGTGATGGACGACTACGCCCACAACCCGCATAAGATCGCCTCAATGATGCAGATGGCCTCAAACATTCGCGAATCAATAACCTACGTTTATCAGCCACACGGCTTTGCTCCCACACGCATGATGAAAACGGAATACATTGAATCGTTCACGAAGAACCTACGTGCGTCCGACCGTCTGATGTTGCTGCCGATCTTTTATGTTGGTGGAACGGTAGCCAAGGATATTTCCAGCAAAGATCTCGCCGATGGCGTGACCGCAGGCGGCAAGCGCGCCGAGGTCGCCACCAGAGAATCCGTCCTCGCTAAAGTGAAGCCAGGCGATAGCTGCATCGTGTTTGGGGCACGCGATGAAAGCCTTTCCGATTTTGCCGCCGCGATCGCCCGAAAGATCAAGGAAACAGTCAGACAGCCCGACGGGCACGCGCAATTATAAGTTTTCCGGAAGGCGCCGCCACTTACCGCCCGTCTGCCAAAAAATAGGTTCAACTGTGATGGAATTTTCTTACCTGCCCATAGGCGTGATAAAAACCTGCTTTACCGAAAAGTTCGGCGTACCACGCCAGAGCTTAATGGTGCATGAAGCCCGAGGTGTGCTGAAGCTGGGTCCTGATCCGCGGTTCGCCGAAGCTCTGAATCAGCTCGAAACCTTCAGCCATATTTGGCTCGTGTTTTCTTTCCACCTGAATGAAGGCAAAAACTGGCGCCCGCGTATCGAGCCACCTCGCGCCGGCGGCCCAAAGACTGTAGGAGTATTCGCGTCCCGGTCACCAAATCGCCCGAATCCGATCGGGATGTCAGTGGTGAAGCTGGACCGAATCAACCTCGAGGCCGCGGGAGGAATCGAAATTCACGTGAGCGGCGTCGATCTGCTCGACGGAACGCCGGTGCTCGACATCAAGCCCTACGTGCCCTATGCCGATCTCGTGACCGAGGCGGGAGGCGGCTGGGCGAGGGAAGAGATCACGCGCTATCCAGTGGAGTTCTCGCCGGAAAGTGAAAGCTCGCTAGTGAAGGAGGAAGCCCACCTGCGCCGGCTCCTGGAAGAAGTGCTCAGCTGGGATCCCCGGCCCCGCTCCCAGCGCGAGACAATGCCTATCGAAGCGCAAGAGAGCGAGGGAAAGATTTTTCGTTTTCGGATGATCGGATTCGATGTGGAATGGCAGATCGCCAAGGGTAGAATCCTGGTGCTTCAACTGCTCCCTCTTTGATTGCTTCAGGCCCCAAGACTCTCCTTTCCAAAAATCTCGGTCCGCGCGAATTAGAGTCAAATTATTGAAATTATTAATTTATACAAATTTAGTCAACTTTAGCTTGCGCCTGTTCAAACCACGCCTATAATGCGCACCACGACCCGAAACTCAGCCGAGGCAAGCTTGCGAAGAAAACCGCTGGCTGCCCTCGCATTTTTGGAGAAGGCACTATGCTCATGCCAGCGGGTCGTTTGTCTCAAGTTCTTATCGTAACCACTCTTTTGAGCGCCTGCGGAAAAGGCGAGAGCCCCCGAGCAGCCACCACGACCGCACCGGTTAGCCAAGGAAACGCAACTACCTCCGATCCCGCTGTTCTGACCAGCAAAGTCGCCGCCGACGAGTCGATCGCCTACAGCCAGCCCCTCAGTATAGACGCCAACGCCGACCAGCAAATGATCCAGCTCGCCAGCTGGGGGCCAATCACTTCTACCGAAGAAAGCGCCTTAGGAACTGCCAAAGAAAAAATCCAGCTTGTCAAAGCTGCTCGCGTAGTCGCAGATCAGAATAAAAAAATCGCACTCGACGCAAAGGCTGTTTACACCGCCAAGCTTCAGGTCTATCAGCAGTTCCTTGCTGAAGCCGACACTTCACGGAAAGCTCGCGCTAAAGCGATGGTCGCTCTTTCCGCAGCCCAGAAAGAACTCGATGATGCGTGGAGCGCAGTAAGCGCCGCACGCGATGCCTACAACAAGGCAATCACCGACCCCAAAGCCACCGCCGAACAGAAAGCGGCGGCCGAAGGTGCACTAGCTAAAGCGAATTCTCGGGCCGAGCAGGCCGCCGCCCTCACCGAAACCCGAACCGCAGAACTTCAAACTTCGCAGCGAAGCAGCCAGGCCCTGCTTACTAGCTCCGTAACAAGCAGCGCTCAGGCCGCCTCAACGGCGGGAACCGAATACGCAGCCAAAGTGGCGGTCGCGGCAAGAGCAGTCGAAGCCGTGAACTTTGCCGTTACCGAAGAGAAGAAGGCAATGTCCGTGATATTTGCCATAAACAAAAATAGAGCTAAAGTTGTCGCAGAAACTCTTGCGGATGCCGCCTTTTCTCTCACTCAGGCGCGCGCCGCTGCAGAAAATGCCCGCGACAACGCGAAAACCGCAGAAGCCTCCAGAGCAGCAGCGGCCAATCGTATGTCCGTCGCCTCGCGCGACGCCGCTAACGCAAAACAGGCCGCTGCGAACGCGACCGAGAATGCGGCGAGAGCCCGGCTAGTTGCGCTAGAGAAGTCGCAGGCAAAAACGGAAGCCGATGCAGTTGCGGCCACCACCTTGAAAGCGTATAGCGACGCGAAATCAATTCAGGACTCCGCCCAGTCTGCCTCGGGCAAAGCGGCTGCTGAGGCAAAACTGGCCGCAAAGGCCCTTGCCGATGCCACCGCGAAAGCCGCGGCGGCCACCAAAGCCGTGGAAACCGCCACTCCGGAAAAACTCGCCGAAGCCCAGGCAGCTCTCACGAGCGTGACTGATGCACAGAGAGCCGCGCAGGCGCAAAGCGAATTAGCCAGCGCAAGAGCCACTGAACTCTCAGCCTCCGCCGCTCAGGCAAAAGCTGAAGCTGACTCCAAACTCGCCGCTTACCGACAGGCCAGCGCCTCGGCGACAACGGCTGCAAAAGAAAAGGCTACCGCCGATGCTGTTGCCGCCAATACTGCGAAGGCCGCAGCCAACGCGAGCTCCGCTTCCACCAGCGCCGACGCGAGCTCCGAACGAGCGGCTGCAGCCTCGGGGGCCGCAAACCGTGCCAGCCAGCTGGCCAATGAAAAACAAGCCGCCGCCAACCAGGCCGAAACGGCCGCACGCGAGAAGTATCATACCGTATACTCCCAGAATGAAGCGTACCGCCTATCGGTCACGAAGTCTGAGAGCGAAGAAAACGCCGACGAGAAAAAGCTCTACGCCGCCGCCCTCTGGGCGAACGTGCCGGAAGGCAAGTACTGGACCTCGCTCGTAATGGCATCGGTGAGAAAGAACCTCTCCAGCCTCGAGCGGGCACGCGATCTGAACGACTGGTGCCCTGGCTACTGGGAAGCTAGCGACCACCACCGCGACGTTTGCTGGCTGCGCCTCCTTGGAGGCCTTGTGAAGTTCGAGAGCAGCTTCAAGCCTGATGACAAGTTCAAAGAGCCAAGCGGCAACTGGAGCGTGGGCCTGATGGCGCTCTCTCCTAAGGAATGCAAAAACTACGAAACCATTGGACTGTTGCAGCAGCCTTTACTGAACCTTTCCTGCGGAATCGGAAAGTTTGCCGACCTCATTGAACGAGATGGTTATATCGCCGGGACTGGGAAAAACATGGGAGCCGCAGCTTACTGGAGCACCCTCCGCGCTCCCTACAAACAACTGAAACCCGATGGTAGCGGCTATTACAATCTTGGTAAGAAGAACGATATCCTTCCGTTCTCCACCACCTACCGCAACTACTGATTGAGCCAGGAAGATATTTTACCAATCGTAGCGTCACGGATAGACGCACCCTTGACTGAAGTTCTCCTTCTGGTTATCAATGCCGCACTCATAAACATGGAGCCAACATGATCGCCCTAATTCTCACGATGTTTTTTTCTTCGCCCCATCTGCATGCCGCTCCTATGGAAGTGATCTGCAAAAAGCTTGGGATCAATACTACGCAGACCATGATGTACTCCAAAGTGTCGCTACCCAACGGCAGCGGTGGTTCTGCCGTGTTCTATGCCCCAACCAGTGCTGTAGAGATCCGCGGCTTCAAACCAAGCCATAATCCAGCGGGCGCGCAAGGCCAGAACTTGAAAGACGGCGAATGCGCCTTCCGCGATATCGGAATCTCTCCTTCCTTCACCCAAGGCAAGATCGAGATCTCGGGTGCCAGCCAGATCGCTCAGACGGTTCAGAAGAACGCCGGCACTACTGCTGTTAATAACGCCTTCAACCGCTTTGGCGGCCTCTGTTGCAATACGTTTCAATTTAAGGTGGAGCTGGAATCCAAAGGCAATTCCCTCACCCTTAAGGCCGACGGCGGCGTAATTCCCACGCAACTTCCCTAGGGCTGAACCCTAGGCTTTTTTGCCTCGGTTTTGCCAGTTCCGCTTCAGGAAAGACCACCAAAATGGTACACTGTGCCAAATCCTGTCTTTTCTGAGGCAACCTATGAAAATCGTTCTTTTCTCGGCAATTTCCCTGCTTGCCGCCACTTCTGCCCATGCCAGCCGTCAGGCCGGCACCGACATGCTCGCGGCTTTCCCAGAAACAGCGCCAGCAAGCCTCGCGCAAGACGCCGACTTCAAGCCCGTCAACTGGGCTCAGCCTCCGCTAGGTTGCGTGGAAGAGATGGTCCCGCACCGCGCCGACCGCGCCTGTCTGGATCTTTCCGGCGTTGTAAACCCGATGAAAGACTGGCCAACGAATCTCTCTCCCGAAGACCAGAAGTACTGGTACGCCCGGCGCCGCGGAATCAGCGTCTGCCGCTCTGAAGAAGTTCTCCGCCGAGAGAAAGCCGCTCCCGGCAGTATGAACCCCGGCCACGTGGAGCTTTCCTGGATGGTATTGGACTCCTTAGGCAATCAAGCAGAGAAAGTGAACGCCATCTATGAAGGCAGCCGCCAGACCGGCGTGCCATTGCACGTGCTCACCGGCGCCGTTTATCAGGAAAGTCTTTTCTCAGAGCTCGGCATCGCCGACGACGGTGGGAATTTCTCCTGTGGCGTCGAGCAAATCAACCTCATCGGCTGGTGCGGCTGGGCCAACAAACAAAGCGCGGAGATGAAGCAAGCGATGCGTTGGCCCCAGCAGAAAGTGGCCTGCGATGATTCAAATCTGATCAAGCTTTCTCTCTTCAAGCCCATCTACGAAATCGCCAAAACCCGCCTCAATGGCGCTCCTGAATACAAACTCAATAAATCTCATTTTTCTAATATCCCGCTCGAAAGCTTCGTAAGCCAATGGCCTGCCGCCTCCAGCCAGGTGCAACAGTTTCGCTACTCGCTGATCCGTTCTTTCGTGGAGAACTGCTCCGACGCCAGGAAAGGCATCCTCGCCAAAGCTCATGAGCTTGCGGGAATCTATAACTCTTTCATAGGCAGCGCCCTCAAGGCCAAAGATCGCTACGATAGCGGCGAAAGCTTCAACCGCGTCTGCCGCAGCTCTGCTCCGAACAACGCCTACCCCTTGCATACCGGCTGGTTGCTGACCATTTCCGCCTACAACGCAGGCCCACGGTCCATTGATGCCGTAGCCCACTACAATAACTGGAACAAGGCAGAGATGAATGATCCCCGCACCGTAGCAGGCTTCACACCGAACGATATCGTTACTTCCCTCTACTGGGCCGGCCAATACAACCCCGGTAACGACCTCATCGAGTTCAACGGCCTAAACGGCAGCCTCAAGAGCTGGACCTGGTTCAAAGGATGCGTGGCTCAGCGCCATATCGCCCGCGTGATGCAACACGTGACCCTGCTTCCCGAGTTCTTCGTCGACACCCTCGAGAACGGCGTGGCTTGCGCACGCTCCACTTTCGATGCTGGCGGCAATCTGGTGAAGACGGCCGTTCCAGAAGCTCGCCAGCGCTCCTCCGGGCATAAATGAAATCTAACTTAGATTCAATAGAGCCTTCGGACTCATTCATCCGAGGGCATTTTCTATTTCGGCGAGCAGCCTAAATCGAAATCACCTTCCGGAATCTAACTTCCGCCCCCGCAGACCGGCTTTCCACTTCAAAAACGGGCTTTCCGTTCACTTCGCTCGCTTTCACCAGAACATAGTTTCTTTTCCCGGTACTCAGAATTCTGCGGGGATTGGGCACGATATCCGGAAAACCCGGGAACGAAGTCGAATGCACCGAGCTCGAAGTAACTTCAAAAGTTTCATAGCCAAGCATCTCGGGTTCTATCCGTGAGATCTCGCTGTAATGCACATCGCCGGATGCGAAAATTACTTTCTGCCGTGCTTTAGCAAGCTCCTCCATGAAGCCCGCAAATTGCTCCGGATGATCGCGAGAAACGGACTCTTTCCAGGCTACGCTCGGAAAAAACTGGCTGCCATTCATCAGCCAGGAAACCCCGCGATGCTTTCGAGTGTGGGCGAGCGCCCAACCCTCCTGAGCCTTCCCCCAATGGGCGTATCGATCTTCGGATCCTTTCGGAAGCCGGAAACTTCTGTCGTCGAGCAGCAGCACTTGCTGGCCACGAAACGAGAAGCAGCTGGAAATCCCTGGCCCACGCTCGAGATAACGGCAGTACTCGGGATTCTGCGGGAAAAATGTCAGGAAGTTTTTCTGAGATTCTTTAACAAACGGATAGTCTTCCGAGTTCGTGTCATTGTTGCCAAAGTCATGATCGTCCCACACGGCAAGGATGGGAACCAGTCGCTTGTGGTGATAGATTTCCAAGGTATCCCGCGACTCGGAAAACCTGCGCCACAACGTAGCGGGCGCTGCCTCACCAGCCAGCTGCGCCTCCTGATCCGCATAGGTCGAATCGCCAATAAAAAAAATCACGTCTGGTGACTGAGCTAGCAAATCTTTCCAAATCTCGGGGTCATGGTGCCTGTCGTGCATACAGGAGCAGATCGCGAACTTTAGGGAGCGCTTATCCGGATTGAGAGCACGAAACACTCTCCGATCGATGGTCTTCTTGCCAGCATCAAGAATGTTCAGCTCCATGTCTTCGTCCGGCATTAGTCGAGAGAAAAAAACCTGGGTAACGGAAGTAGCCTGGCCCGCAAAACGCAGCAATTGTACTCGGTCGGGCATCATCGTTTGACCATCTCGAAAGGTAACGAGCGCGGAGATCGCCATGCCTTCCGGGTGCACGATGGAGAACTGAGTTTTGCTTTCGTCGGTGGCGCCCTGCACAATCGAGAGAGTTTTTCTCATTGGGCTTTGTAAGAGTCGCGCAGCGGCTCTCAAAGGCAATGGCAACAGAAATGCAGCTGTGCTGGCTAGGCTCATTTTCAGAATGGTTCGGCGAGAATAAGGCATGCCTAAATTCAAACAGAACTTTCGAAATAGAACTTAATGAATCGATTCTATTCCCGTCAGGAACTCGTGAGCCGGCCTATCTCAACTTCCTCATTAGAAGCCGCAGCCCTTCGCGGGAGAGGCCAAGCAACTTGGCGGCATCTGTCTTGTTCTCCTTGCTCTGCGCAATTGCGCGGCGAACCACTTCACGTTCCAGCCGCACCCGAGCGTTCTTGAGATCGAGCGAAACGATGCCCAACAAAGCTAGAGGATCCGCTCCCGAAAGAGAAGTGCCTACAGAATCCTCGAAACTGAAATCTGTAGGTTCCAGCGTCGGACGGTTGCCGCTCATGATCAACGCGCTTTCGAGCTTGTTTTGAAGCTGACGAATATTTCCAGGCCATTTGTACTCCCGAAAGCGCGCTTCGGCAGCGGGGCTAAGGGTCTTAGTGCGCAAGTTCCTGGTTTCTGCCAGATCTCGCAGAATGCATTCGCTCAGGTCGCGAATGTCGTCAAGCCGTTCCCTCAGGGGCGGAATTCGAAAGCGTACTACGTGCAGTCGATAGAAGAGATCTTCCCGGAACTTTCCTTCTCGAACCAGCTCGGCGAGGTCTCGGTTAGTCGCCGATAGCACGCGGAAATCAACTTTCTGGGGCGCACCTTCTGACCCTACGCGGGTCACGGTGCGCTCCTGAAGTGCGCGCAGTAGTTTGGCCTGCATCGCTAGTGGCATTTCGCCGATTTCGTCGAGAAATAGAGTTCCTCCGTCAGCCTGCTCAATCTTTCCTTTGCGAGCAACCGTACCCGTGGCCGCTCCCTTAGCCACGCCAAAGAGCTCCGCTTCGAAGAGGCTTTCTGGAATCGCCGCGCAGTTGAGGGCCACGAACTCTTTCCTCGCACGATCACTTTGCTTATGCAGCAGCTGGGCGACCACTTCTTTCCCGCTGCCGCTCTCGCCCTCGATAAGGATGCTGGAATCAGATTTGGCGAAAATCGGGAGTTTTTCGTAGAGCTCGCTGAGAACGGAATTTTTCGAAACTGGTGCGTAAGAGCTGATACGACGTTGCTGAGCGGCATGGCTTAGCTGTAGCTTCTCCTGTACTTCGTCTAACCTTGAAAGAGTATCGCTCTGCTCGAAAGCCATTGCAGCAAAGGAGGCAATCACCTGTGCCACGTGCAGGTCTAGGTCAGTGTAACCTCCGCGCTGACTATTCAGCATCTGAAGCACGCCAAAGTTTTTGCCTCTCGTGCTGCGGATGGGTACCGACAGCAACGACTTTGGCTGGTACCCGGTATTCTGGCCAACCTTACGCGCCAGCCGCACATCGGATTCCGCATCATTGATCAAAAGGGGCTGGTCATTGGTAAAGACGCTGCCGGCGATCCCGGCGCTTGAAGCGATCTGAATCACTCCGTCCTGCATTCCGCTGGCATACCGGGACGTCAGATATCTCTCGTCGTATGTGCAACCGTCGCGAGTGGCGAGAAAGAGAGTACCACGGTCTGAGCGTGTCAGGTGAATGCAAGGACCCACAATACGATCGATGAGCTCCGGAGTGCGAACATGCCGGAAGAGAGCCTCACACGAGAGGCTCAGCTCCCGCAGGATCTCCGACTCATCCAGATTCGTGGAAACGGCTTTCAGTCCCATATGCGCACCTGCCAAGTTTACTTGTCGGCCAATCCGCGAATTTTCATGAGTTTCCCGCTTACGGCCAAGCTCGCTTGGCAGGGACCGCCAATAAAACTTGGCGCCGAAGAATCAGAATCCAGCACTTTCCGCATCTTAGCCGCTGGCCACCCATGTGCATTGGTTGGAGTGAACAGCAAGCGAAGGAGCTAGCCCTATGAAAAGCCCCGATTTGAACAAAAAGGCCATGCTCTTCGTGATCCTGCTGCTTTTGCTGGGAGAGATGGCCCAGGGAGCGTCAGCCTTTCTCGAAATTCTTAACAACAACTAAGCAACCAACAACTGGAGAATCATCCCATGAAATTACATCAACCTATATCCATCGCGCTCGCCGTTCTTTCTTTGCAAGGCTGCGCAAGCTCTCCGCGCACTCTTTCAATCAGGAGCGATCCCGCCGATGCCGAAGTCTGTATCAAAGGCCGGAGCCAAAGCGAGTACTTCAAACAAGCCAAGAACTGCATTGGCACGACTCCTCTGGAGGTCGACGCAGTCACCGTGATCGATGAACACGGAAAGAAACGCGTCGTTCATTTCAATGAACTCGACATTGAGACCGAGCAGTTTTTTCTGGTTGTATCGCGTCCGGGTTACGCGCCTCAGTCGATGGGAGTTCCTGGTTGGAGCCATTTCGTTAGCCTGCGCCAAGAAAACCCTAAGCCAGAAAACGCTCCCGCTCCCGCAGCTGCGAAAAACGGCGGCACCGCCCGTATCAGCTCAGATCCTGTCGGCGCACTGGTCTACGTGAATGACTTCCTCAAGGGAAATACACCTTACGTGCTCGAAGGAGCCGACGGGCAGACCATTCGCCTTAAGATTGAGCAGGCCGGCTACAATGCCATCGAAAGATCCATCACCATGGAAAGCGGGAAGACGATGGAGATCAACCTTTCACTGGAACAAACCAGCGAGGAAGTTGCCGACGAAGAGGAAAACAACAGCCGCACGCTCGCTTCTGAACAAACAGGAAAATAAAGCGTTGTTAGCCCCTTCCGATACATAGCTCAGTCTTCGAGGTATAGAACCTTGCCACCGATAGCGCCCTGCAAGCTCCCATTCCGATAGAGGCAAACAACGAAGGGGTGATTTTCCGGAATGTGACCCATGCCAGTATACTGCTCGGTTTCAAATCCTGCACCGGTTTTGGTCATAGGTTTGAAGAAACTATCTCTTTGATTTACGCATACCGAGAGATCGGGTTCGCCTCTGAAACGTGAGCCTTGAAAGTCGACATAGGCTTCGTCAGATCCAACCAGAGATCTAACGTTTATGCGGTTCATATAGTTCTGGTCAGCAACTACGACCTTTAGCTGGGCAACTTCATTTTCAGCACTGAAGCTGAAACTGTAAGCGTGGCTGAGGGTGGGAACTAAGGCGAGGATGGCTACGATGAGTTTCATATTTATTTCCTTTAGTGAGGGAAGTACCCAAGCGGCTAACTGGAGTCAAATTGGTTTTTGAATAGTTTGCCGGTGAACTGGAAAACCCCAGTACTAACTAGGGAACGACTACACATCCTTTGAAAGCCCAAGGCCCAATTTTTGGTGAACCCGGCGACACAATCTTGTTCAGGAAATCTACTGCGAGCTGGGCATTCCAGTTACCCTGAAACTGCTCATAGTACGGCAGCATCCCGGTGGATGGCATCACCATTACAGGCGAAAGCAATGCAGCGGCTCCGACCTTCACGAGAAGCTGATTCGAACCTCTCGCTTTCTGCACCAGGATACTGGTGATCTTCTGTTTAGCTGGTTTGCTCAGCTTGTAGAAGTCGCAGATGATCTTCGCGTCCTTAAGCTGGATTTCCTGGGCCCACTGGATTGCGGCAAGATCGAGCGTAAGATTTACAGTCAATGGAAGCTTTTGAAGAGCTACTTCGTCGGGGCCAGAGATACCCCGGAGCTTCAACACCACGGAGAGCGTGCCGGCGCCAGAGGCCGCAAGCTTGCTGTCGCGCACCAGGAACTGAAGCGCAAGCGGCGCAGTACTTCTTGCGGGAACAGAGAGATCGCGGATCTCTACAGCGGTACCAAGATTGAAAACCCTTCCGTCGGCCAGTGCGACGAATACGTCGCTGCCGGGAATGGTACTCGAACTCCATTCCAGCGAAACTTCGAAACGCTTCGAACCGCGAGGCCCTAGCTCCAAGTTACTCTTATTCTGCAAGGTATAGCTCAGCTGCTGTGGCACGGAGAAATTCCCGCTCACCTTCTGCGAGCTTCCACTAAAGGCGATCGGCCAGCCGATGGCCATTCCCGTATCGAGATCGCCCGTAGTGCGCACACCATTAATTCCGAAAATCAATCCTACCGCGGCTTTCTCCCCTATCGCTGATTGCCGGTTCGGAGCTTGAAGCATGAGCTGCCCCTTGCGGAAGCGGAGCACGTCGCTTTGTGCGCCAGCAGCGATCTCAGGGAAAGACGTAACCAAAGGCCCCGGGGCAAACAATGTAGAGCTCGGAAGTACCGAAAGCTGGATTGGCTGAGCCGCAGGTGAAGGCATTGGGCCTGTATTCTTCAGCTGCAATGCAACCAGATGGGCGCGCTCGCCCGGCTCGAGAATTCCGTCTTCATCGTCATCGACAAAAGTCGCGGAGCTGATCTGAAGGCGAAACGGAGCGTCGAAGCTGCGGGTACCATCCACAGAGACAAGCTGGAAGCTCTTCGTTCCCGTTCTGCCGTCGTTGCCGCTGTAGCCGCTCGAACCATCGCGTCCGTTACTGCCGCTTCTGCCGTCACTTCCGTTGCGCCCATCGCTGCCGCTCCAGCCAGAGGAGCCGTCCGGGCCGCCTATAAACTCGCCTTTTTCGTTGGTGCACGTATTCCGGCCGCCCGAACCGCCCGAACCGCCTCGTCCACCGCGGCCGCCCGAGCCACCACGCCCACCCCAGCCGCCGCTGCCGCCCGAACCGCCCGAAGCGCCTTCGCCTCGGCGCACATCAGTCTGCACAAGCAGCATCAGCTCGCTCTGGTCAGGCGACGTCGAAACAATTACGTTGCCGCCGTTACCACCATCACCGCCACTCTGCCCATCACCACCGTCGCCGCCATCACCACCATTGGTGCCATCGCTGCCGTCGGAGCCGTTCGAACCATTCGAGCCACTTCCCGGAGGGCAGCCATCTGAACCGTTTGAGCCATTCGAGCCATCTGAGCCGTTCGAGCCGTCGTAGCCGCTGCTTCCGCTGCTGCCACTGGAACCAGAAGATCCGCTTACTCCGTCGCCGCCGCGCGCGCGCGCGATGATGCTCTTCATATCTTTCAAGGCGATCTGCTGAGAAATTTGTGTCGTCTTGTTTCCGACCGTGCGAGTTCCGGTAAGAGAAACCACGGTCTTTGCTGCGTCGGCGTAAGACAAGCGAAGCGCAATACTGCCGCCCCTGGCGCCGTCCGAGCCACTATAGTAACCATCTGCGCCCGAGGCATCGATTACGATCGCTCCACTTTCTGCGTAAGCATCCGAGGTGAGCAGGCAAGCGAACAAGACCAAAGTACTGAATACTTTTTTCATAGGAGCTCCACGGGATCAGGGCCATTTCGACTCCGTTTTTATTCCCTGTCGCGGATTTTCACCAAGGAGAAAAGCCTGGAAGGTAAGAAAACATGGTTTCCAGAGAAGATCTCGACATAGGGGTGGCTTGCTAGAGCAATTTCGATACCAACCCAAATTTCCAAACCAGAGCCGCAGAGCGGTGGGGAATTCAATTGCTTCAAAGAATTTTATCCTCTAGTTTTCAGCCGAACCCTTGTCCTTTTTCCATGAGATAGGAACCTGCATGCGAATGATCCCATCGATACTTTTTGGCCTCTCCCTCCTCGTTTCGGCGGCGCACGCTGAACCCTCCACTCTTGCGGTAAGCATCGGCGCGAGCGCTCCGAAAACTTCTCCGTTCAAACTCAAAGCTGTACCAAGCCGCGCCGAAGGCGGTGAACATTTCATCCTTCGCCTGAGCGGAGTAAAAACGGTGACCAGCATCAGACTCTCCGGCTTCTCCGCGAGTCGCAAAGGCAAAGCTCTCATCCGCAATGCAGTGGCTTTCAACGGCACCACACAAACCGTGCTCGAAGGACTCACGAAGTTCGCCAAAGTCACGATCGGTAAACCCTCTAACCAAGGCGGCCTCGTACTCCTCGCTGACAGTCAGTTCGTAGAAGTGCAGCCCAACGCGACCTTCGGCAAACTTGACCTAACAGTAGAAGGCATGGCCCATGATGACGCCGGCCTGCTCCTCGAAGTTTCTTTCGCCGAAAGCGTTACCGCCGATCACTTTCTGCTCACCCGCTCGGGCGGCTCCGAAACAGCTGGCTCTTATGTGAACGAATCTGGCTACGCAAAGTTCACCGCGGCCCAGCTCGCCTCAGTAATGAGAGTGGCAGTGGAGCCAGCTCCTGCTGAACTGGCTGGACGCACCTTCCTCTGCAGCAGCTACTCCAAGCTGGATCCTGCGCGCCTCGATTTCAAAACTCGCGCTTACTACAGTGGCCCCGCCGGCGAGCTTCTTTCCAAGAGCGACGCTGAAGGCCTCGACGATCGCTGGGACCGAGCCGACGACGGCCTCACCCGCGTGATCGGCAACAAAAACGGCTGCGGTGCCTTCAATACGCTCCACGTAGTTCGACGTACTGGCGACGGCAACCTCATTGCGGAAGTGGTGCTCGATCTCGATGCCTACATCGATCTTTGCACGAAAGCGGGTTACGACACCTCCGCTACTCGCGAACTTCAGCTGTACTCGAACTTCACGTCAGTGCTGAACACGAAGTACGTCGCCGGCGTTTATGAGTTTTGCCGGCCGAAGCAGTAGCATTGGTTTTTGTTTCTAGAAGATAAAAAGCCTTCGACCTGAAAAGGCTCGAAGGCTTTCTTACATGTTACAAAAAACCCCGGCCCTCAGCCGGGGCTCGCCAATTCACTTTGCCGCTGGTATACAGGGCCGATGAATCTTTTCCTCCTTATTTTCGCACTGTTTTCTACTTCTTCTCTATCTGCGAACTCCGGCAATCATCTCTGGCCCAATTTTCGGGGAAACAATCTGAATAACGGGCAAAGCACTCTACCTTTGCTCGAAACGCGGAAAGGATCCGCTGAACCAATCACCTTCGCAACGCGCGGAATCATTTGGGGCACGCCTGTGGTGGATGCCTTGAGCAATGTCTATGTTGGCACAAGCGCCAAACTCTTCCATAAACTCGATCCTTCGGGAAAAGAGCTCTGGCGCTATCAAATAAAAGATCTACCCGATTCTCTGATCGATTCCGCCGCTGCACTCACTCAAACAGGAAAGGTGATCGTACCCGGGGGCGATGGCTACCTTCATGCTCTGGATCAGAAAACCGGGCGCTTACTCTGGACCTTTGGCGCCAACGATGCAGACCCCAATCAGGTGAAAACCGGAGAAACGGTGAACTCCTTTGAGGGCAACGTTACGGTTCATAACGGAGTGATCTATGCGGGCTGCGACAATGGCTACGTTTATGCTCTGAACGATCAGGGAAAGCTTCTCTGGCGATTCCGCACGGGCTTCATGGTTTGGTCTTCGCCCGCTTTTGCTCCCGATGGCTCCTGGATGGCCCTCGGCTCCCTTGATCGCCACCTCTACCTTCTCGATCCCGCCAGTGGAAAGGAACTGGCAAAGATGGAAACAGGCGGAGATGTGAAAAGCTCACCAGCCACCGACGGGGAAAGTATCTACTTCGGAACCAGCGCCGAAGAGATCATCTCGGTGCAGGTTAAGAAAACGACCACCGGTTTCTCTCTGGAAAGGAAATGGACTTTTCCAGCCATCGGCGAGGTTTACTCCTCCCCGGCCTTGAAAAATGGTGTTCTCTTTATCGGCACGCTTCGTGGCTATTTTTATGCTCTCGATGCCTCGCGAGGTGAGATCCGTTGGATCTTCAATGCCCGCTCACCCATTGCTGCCTCACCCTTGGTTTCCAGCGACGGCGTTGTGTTGTTTGGAGCGAAAAACAGCAAGCTCTATGCGCTCAAAATGGAAACGGGCGAACGCTTATGGTCTTACAGAACGTCAAACTCACTTTACAAAGCAAATCTGGATTCCTCTCCTTCACTTTTCCGGGGGGCTGATGGTGTCGTTGGCGTTGCCGTAGGCTCTTATGGTGGAAAGATTTTCCTGATCCCTGCGGATCAATGCAGAAGAGAAAAGCCGGATGAAGCCTGCGAGCGTGGAGGCCAGGAAGATCTGGTAGCGCATGAAGGGCCAATCGAAGCCAATAGTGCTGAACTGCGCTTTGTGAGCCGGGATGGGCGTGCTCTTTCACGAGCCAGCGAGCCCGTAGGGCTCTTCGAGCCGATTCAACTTCGCCTGATCGCTTATGAAAACGGCCATCAAGTCGAAAACGCAGCAATCAGTGAGATCCCCTTGAGCGTGGATGTTGAACCGGCAGTTGCCTTTAGGAGTGTGGTTTCCTCGGACGGAACGCTGATGAATATTCTGCCCACTAAAGGTTTTGCTCCGGGAACGCGCTACAAGATTCGAGTAAAGGGCAGCTACTACCGGAACACGCACTGGGTATGGAATCGGTTCAAGTGGCTGGGCATGCGCGCATTTCAGGGAAATATTGAATTTGAAACTGCGGAAAACAAAAGCACTTTACCTGTAGATCGCCCCAGCCGGCTCTGGGGAGTGCAATCCATGTACCTAACCCAGCCACAGGCCCTCGACACCTATATTCCAGCCGCTCTCGATGGCCAGGCTTTTCTGGTGAGTGGATTCGCGTTCCAGCCGCAATCGGGCCGCTTTCTACTCCTGGCTCAGCCAGCCCTTCCCACGCAAAACAGGCCCATAGGCATTCCCGAACCCTCCAAAAGCTTCGTGCTGGAAGCGGAGAGCCTCGGGCGACATTTCGTGGCGCGTGGAGCGATGTCTATCGCGGCCATGGGCGGCGCGATGACATTTAAAGAAGCGCAGTTCAGCGGAGTGCTGGCTGAATCGGGCAGAATTGAAAAAGGTGGTTTTTTTGTGAACAGTAGTTGCCTTGATATCAAAGGCAACGGCACGAGTTACCAGTTCCCGCTTACCCTTGTTTCCTGGATCTGCAATTCTCGTTTGCATGTAGTGGGCTTGGGCCCTCTCGAAGGCCAGGAGCTTGACTCCCCAGTGCTGCCGGAGGGCTTAACCGCCGTGCTCGCGCAAGATCAACGCTCTATCCTGGTCAAGGATCCATTAAAAAAACTCAGCCGCGAGGCACACCACCTGGTGAATTTTGTGGAGTATGATCCCTCGTCCGTAAAAGTACATCGGTCGAAGGCCACAGAGCTGCTTCCTTCCTGCTGGAGCAATATAGAGGAATGCAAGATTGACTTGCCCACCGGCTCCAGCCCAAAGGGAGCACAGAGAGTGGTATTTCTGAATCAGGTAATGCTAGCGCTATAGTGCTTATTGCGCCTCACTGAGCACTCTTCGAGACATTCGCGTTCGTAAAGTTCGAACTAGCTAATGCCATGATTTAGCAAAATGTTTATATAGTTGTTTGCATTTTTATACCAGCGTATCCTCAATCTAACTTTCTGGAGAAACTCAGCATGACACGCCTGATATCATTAGTATTTATGCTGATCGCATTCCTGCCCTCCCCAGAAGCTGCGGCCCAGGGCAGCGGCATTTTCTCTTCTACCTGCGATGCGAGCAAAAAGTCGTCCGACCATTGCCTGGACTGCTCTTACATGAGCAAAGACGCCCTTCAGGACAAATGGCGAAAGCCGATCGCGAGCAAGGGCTGCCGTTTCCGTTTCATCACCTTTCGAATGAACAGATCCGGAACTTACGATGTGTTAGGCACAGATAACCAAACCGGACGCGAAGAAGTGATGACTTTCACCCATGTGCTTTCCGAGGTTCAAGCCGGATATTTCGGGCGCGAGGATCTGGCACAAGAGGATCTTGAAACCGAGGGCACTGAACTCTTTGAGCGCGCCAACTACGGAGAATGGCGTGGCAAAATCAAAGTAGATATGGTGATCCAAGGTAAGAAACCAGTAAGCCCGTACATGATGGTTGATGTTGCGAATATCACGGTGACGTATTCGCTTACACGACTGTCGGCTGACCGGATTTTCACAGCCCTGGACAATATCAATTACGTCAACGCAAATTCCCCGATCGGCAAGTTGTTCAAGCCTATGGTTGATTGGGCGATCGGCGAACAAAACCGCGAAACCCGTAAAGTAAACGCTTGTCTGCTGCGAAAAGCGAAGAACCAATTTATGGCGATGTACGCAGAAACTAGTTCAAGCAATAGGCCTGTGCATTCCGAGGTGAAATTTTTCTGCCTCGACAGTGAGAAATATGCCTGCGGCGACTGCTTCCGAAACAATAGCAATAATTTGAAAGATCTCGCCTATCAGATCGTAAAACCTGAGAACGGCACCTTGCGCTCGATCCGCGACGCGCTTGTTCATATCGGCGAGACTACGGCGATCGAATGGGACGACCCGACCTGGGGCAACTAGATCAGAAGCAGCTTAGGAACGTCAACCCAGGCGCGCGCTGGCACGCCCCCAGTAGATGTTTCGCCAAATGCTCCGGCGATCGGTGTTCGTTCTTTTCATCGATTTTGCATTGCCGATTTGCCTGCTCGCTTGAGAAAAACCGAGAAACCGAGTACAAAACCCGAACATTTTTCGCCTAGGAAATCCCAATGAAAATATTGACTGCCAGCCTTCTTTTCCTCTCCTTTTCGCTCCCCTCTGCGCTAGCGGCCACGGTAACGGTCTGGAAGGCAATGGCAAACACGGTGCCAATGACTTCTTTGGCAGTCACCAAGCAGAATGAGCTTTACGCCATCACTCCAGAAGGCATGCTCGTGTATCAGACGCCGGGCAACCCCAATTGGAACGCGGCTCTGCGGGTCAAGGTTAACTACGTAGAAGTTTTCAAAGACGGAACAATTGTCGCGCTGGATGCCGCAAACAAGAAAATTTACTCCAAAGCCGGCGGTATTTGGACCTCTGTGGACGGCTTCGCCGAACAGCTGATCCGCACCATGAATGGCACTCGCTTCGCTCGCTTCCAGGACGGCACCGTGGCCCAGACTGGAGCGGGCCCGTTTTTCAAAAACAAGTTTCGGTACATCGGCTTACCCACGCAAGTTGATGATTCGCTGATGATGGTGGGGATGGACAATAAAATCTATGGATACACTGTCGGCTCGCTGTACCAGCCACTTCCATACAAGTGGATCGTGCCCGCACGAAGCTTCGTAGGCACTGGCACGGGTACCCGTGGCAGCATGTTCGTACTGGGCGCAGAGCCCGACGCCCTAGTGTACTTTTTCGAAGTGAATCCCAATGGCTGGACCCCGATCACGGGTGGCCCTGGGATGAAGTTCATTACGATGTCGCCGAGTGGAGTTCTATTCGGAATCGATCTTAACAACAAGCTTCACTGGCTCCAGGCTCAATTCTAAACTCGACCAAGGGAGTATAGATGAGCACTTTCAATACATACTTGTTTCTTGCGCTCATTTTGGGCCACAGCGCCAAGGCTGATTTTGAAACCCCTCCGCCTTACGAGTGCTCGCCCATAGCAGAAACTTCTCGCAGGCTAGATGCGCCCAAGTGCCTGGCAGAGGGTTGGCGCAACGGCCAAGATGCCTATTGCGAAACGCTGGCAATCACCAAGATTTCACTTTGGCAGTCGCTCGCGTTGTTTCGCGAACTAGCCCAGGATCCTGCGATTCCCTTCCGCTTTTTGCCCGACGGCTGCCAAGCCCGAGCCCAGCGCATGGCGGAATCTTTACTTTCACGGGGCGTGCGGCCAGCCAAGCTTTTTGTGAAGGGAAAGTTCGAGCTCTCCAATCTTTGGGACCCCCTCTGGCCCGTGGTTCGTTGGCAGTATCACGTTGCCATCGTGGTGAGCACCGAGGAAGGCAATAAGGTTATCGATCCCTCTTTATTCTCTGAGCCGGTGAGCATTGATCGCTTCCTGAGCACCTTCCGCGAGTTTCCCGTGAGCCGCATCGACGAGGTTTTTCTTTCGGGCCCCCACACTTACGAGCTCAATCATCGAGCCTTAGTGCTCGATGGATTTCGCGAGCGCGATCTTGCGTGCGGCGCGGAGCTTTTGCGTACCGGGCTTGTATTGCAGGGGAAATAAGTTCCCCCCCCGGGCACTCGCCCGATAGAAAGCCAGTGAAAAAATCCGCGCTGGGTAGGCATCTAGATGAACTTGATGGCCAAGGTCGCGACTTGGAACCCTGTCTATTGACTATAACCGCGCAGCGAGCTACTTTGCCGCCGCCCTGATTCATCGTCTAAATAAAGGCATCCTATGACACATTTCTTCTTAGCTGGTCTGCTACTCACGGCTCAGCTTTTCAGTGGCGCTACAGCCCAAGCCGCTACCATCAAAGCCGATGATGCAGTGATTGCTTGTCTACGAAAACTCCCCAGAAGCCCCCTTTTCGTTTTACTTACCCTCGATAAAAATGAACAAACGATATCTACGTGGACCATTGGCAACGAGCGAAGTACCTTTTTGCAAAACCGGATAGATCGAGTTCACACCGGGAAAGACGAAATTATCGTCGGCTATTCAGCTCCGAAAACAATAGTCAAATTCGATTTATCCCTCGCAAGAGCTTCGGTCAGAGGTGAATTTGATCCTGATGACGTGGAATTTTATCCAGAGTGCACCAGCTTCGATCTCTTTGAAAAAAATAGAATTCAAGCTTGGGGAGTGCTGATTCAGCGTGGCTGGAAACACGGGAATCACTAAATTCCACTCGGGGCCTCAAGACCATCTTCAAGATCCTATTGGCATGGCAGTACGTAGTTCAAACCTTAACAGGTTAGCTACCGCTTCCACGCTTATTCCGTGTAGCCGGATCCACCCGTCACCAATTCATCCTGAATTTTTCCGTCTGGAATACCGATTCTAATACGAGAAAGAATTGGGGGAACTATGGGCATCACAGGCTGGTTGATTGGCGCATTTCTGATTTTCGTTGTGGCTCTCGCAATCCGCGACCGCTTCTTTTCCAGCGACAATATCCTCCGAAACTTTCCCGTTATCGGCCACATCCGCTACTTCCTGATCGAGATCGGTCCTGAGCTGCGGCAGTACATCGTATCGAACAATCGCGAGGAAGCTCCCTTCAACCGCGAGGAACGCGAGTGGATTTACCGGTCGGCGAATGGCGAAAATAATATGTTCGGGTTTGGTACTGACGACCAGATCTACGGCTCGGGCTATCCGATCATCAAGCACGCCGTGTTCCCCTACGGTGAAATCTCTTACTCTGGTGGTAAACACGAAAAAACCTGCGAGATTCCCTGCGCGAAAGTTCTTGGCGAGACTCATGATCGGGAGAAGGCCTGGCGCCCGCGTTCGATCGTGAACGTGTCTGCCATGAGTTTCGGATCCCTTTCGCAGAACGCCATCACCGCGCTCAGCCTCGGGGCAAAAGCCGCGAACTGCTACCACAATACAGGCGAAGGTGGCCTCTCGCCCTATCATCGTCAGGGAGCAGATGTGATCTGGCAGATCGGCACTGGCTACTTTGGCTGCCGCGACAAAAGCGGCAACTTCAGCATGGACCGCTTGCTCGAGACGGTGGCCAGCTACGGCAGCCTTCGTGGGATTGAGGTGAAGCTATCTCAGGGGGCGAAGCCCGGAAAAGGCGGCGTGCTTCCGGCCGCGAAAGTGACGCCGGAAATCGCGCGGATTCGCGGTATCGAAGCCGGCAAGGATTGCTTCAGCCCGAACGGCCACAGCGCATTCCACGATGTTGACTCCATGATCCTCTTCATCGAACAGATCGCGCGCGCCACCCAGTTGCCCGTAGGCATCAAGAGTGCCGTCGGTCACCTTGAATTCTGGCGAGAGCTCGCCCAGCGGATGCGCGCGACTGGCCAGGGTCCCGATTGGATCACGATCGACGGTGGCGAGGGCGGCACCGGCGCGGCTCCTCTCACTTTTGCGGATCACGTAAGCCTGCCATTCAAAACTGGATTCACGCGCGTCTACAAGACCTTTCAGGACGAAAAGATGAGTGATCGCGTAGTCTGGGTCGGGAGCGGCAAGCTCGGCTTTCCGGATCGCGCCATCGTGGCATTCTCCATGGGTGTAGACATCGTGAACATAGCTCGTGAAGCAATGCTTTCGATCGGCTGCATACAAGCTTTGAAGTGCCATACCGGCGGTTGCCCCGCAGGCGTGGCCACACAGAGTGCGTACTTGCAGAAGGCGATTCAGCCAGAAGTGCAGAGTTTGCGCTACATGCGGTTCTGCCAGAGCATGCGCAACGAGATTCTCGCTGTGACCCATGCCTGTGGCTACGAGCACCCATCACAGTTTACCGCGCAAGACATCGAAGTGGGGGCGGGTCCCGGCACCTTCAAGACCCTCGAGGAGATCTACGGATATGCCTGCGATCGCAGTTGGAGCGGAATCCCTGGCTGGAAGGACGGAAAGCTCACGGAAAATCAGGCGGCGTAGCTTTCCTGAGAGTTCGGGCCGGCGGAGTACTTCTGGAGGGAGATAGCGACCGGTCGACCCGGAGCAAACGGTGTTTTCCCAAAGTAAACACTTTCCTCAGAACTACTTGACCATATCTACCTAGCCACGGCTAAATGCTTACATGACCGATCTTCATGAACGCCTACGCTTTGAGCTCGTTCAACGCAAAAGCGTGAATCCGCGCTTTTCTCTTCGTCGCATGGCAGCCCTGCTCACAATGAGTCCCACCCACCTTTCGCTTTTCCTCGCCGGAAAAAAGGGGCTCTCCGCTGACAAGCTTCAACACATCGCTGGCGTGCTCCAAATCCCCGACCGTACCATCGCCGATTTTGTTCGCAATCGACATGCACCGGCAGTGAAGGCACGCAGCCGCAAGATGCTCGTGGGCGAAGAGCTTTCCGTAATTTCCGACTGGTACTATTTTGCAATTTTGAGTCTCGCAAAGACGAATCGCAATAGCGCGAATCCCGCTTCTGTGGCGATCGCACTCGGCATTTCTACTAGGGTAGCCCGGGAAGCACTTGCCTACCTTAGAGCTCGAAAATTCATCTCCACTGCCGGCGGAAAATTACGCCAACTCTCTGCCCCAATTCGCACCGAGGCTGATGTGGCAAGCCTGAATGTGCGCGCTTATCATCGTCGAAATCTACAATTGGCAGCTGAAAAGCTCGAAACTGTTCCAATAGACGAACGAGAGTTCGGATCCATCACCTTCGCCGCTGACGAACGCCGCCTGCGCGCGCTCAAGGAGCACGTTAGAAAATTCTTAGAAGACGCGCCACCTATCGCCGAGAACCCCTCGGCAACGCGAGTTTATACCCTTGCCTGTCAGTTGTTTCCCCTTAGTAACGTGGAGAAGAAGAAATGAATTTATTAATCACTGTTATTCTTGGCGCCTCGGCGCTCGCGAGCGGGAATGGTGTGGGCAACGGGGGCAAAGTTATTAAGTGCCCGAGCAGCGAATACAAATTTGAACTATTTGATGTTTACGAGGGTCGAGTATATTTTTCTCAATCTCCCTTGTCGTGCGAAGGAAAAGCATACGCGCCTTGCCTACAGACCATCCTTGAGGCCTCAAAGGAGAATTTTCCTAATTCCGTAAAAGAGCTTATGAAGGCTGCTGCTTCTTTCTCTAAAGAAGCCCTCTTTCTCCGAGATCACACTCTTGCAGATGTTCCCGACGACGAGCACCACTCTCTTCCCAATGGCTGCACACTCGAGCAACTGGCGATCCAAGGATGGCCAAATCTTCCGCCAGGAAAAAAATATGTCGTCAACGCTGATCTCTTTGAACTTCTCACTCCTGAAAACCAAGTTGGCCTTGTGCTGCATGAGATTCTTCAAGCCGAGCGCCAAACGGGCGTGGGACAATCTACGCCGGATGTGCGCCGAGTTGTTATGGGCTATCTATCAGGCGACGTTGCAAAGCTGACGGAACAGCAGTTCTGCGAATTCTATTCAGAGTATAAGAAAACCTGGTGTTCCGTGCGACGAGGAAAACTGGAATGGAAAACCCAGAACGAGAACTTCATGGCTGTCGGCCATACCAAGCTTGATTGGAGAGAAGGACGGCTTACCCGAGTCAGAAACGATAGGGGTACAGTGGGCTTTATCGCTCGTGGCGACCGCACCCTCGACACGAACTGGTCCTATGAGGAAATGCACGTGGACATTTCTCTCACAGAGGATTCTTTGGTTTTCCGTGTTCCCGCCCTGCTCGAACTGCGTACCCGCGACCTCAAAAAATCCTTCGGATCTTTTCGCGGGATTACCTTGGTTGACCAGGAACAGATCTGCGCACGATCCTTTGAACCATCGTCAGGCTCAAAGCCACCTAAGACTGCGAACGGCTGTTGGAAATGGGATCAGTTTTGAGATCGTGAATAGCAAAAGCCCCCGAGCTGGTGATCGGAGGCTTTTAAAGTGGCTGGCCTGGGCGGATGGCTCTCGAACTGCTACCGGCTGCAACCAGGCTGCGATGGATTCAGTCGACAATGCGTGCTGTCCGGATCGCTGCACTGGGGCTCGGAAGGATTGAGACGGCAGTGCGTGCTGTCGGGAGTACTGCAGCCAGGCTGCGAAGGATTCAGGCGGCAATGCGTGCTGTCTGGATCACTGCACTGAGGCTGGTTTGGGTTCAAACGGCAGTGCGTGCTGTCGGGAGTGCTGCAGCCAGGCTGATTAGGATTCAGGCGGCAATGCGTACTGTCAGGATCGCTGCACTGAGGCTGGTTTGGGTTTAAACGGCAGTGTGTGCTGTCGGGAGTGCTGCAGCCAGGCTGATTGGGATTCAGGCGGCAATGCGTGCTATCAGGATTGCTGCACTGGGGGTCGGACGGGTTGAGGCGGCAGTGCGTGCTGTCGCCCTGACGCGGCGGGCGAGGGCGCACGGGAACGTCCGGGTCGGTCGGATCGGTCGGATCAGTCGGATCAGTCGGAAAGCCGTCAGTCGGCTGGCAGAGATTGCGGCACTGAGCTGCGGAGCCGCCCCGGCGGGCCCGGCAGTAGTCATTGCAGGCACGCTCTTCCCACTCATGGCTGATGCCACAAGTGTTCACGATCTTTTGCGTGGAGTTCCTGTCGTCCGCCATTTTCTCCCAGCAGGCCATGTCGGCGAAGGCGGGGGCGGAGCTTATACAAAGTAGAACCAAAGTCAGGGAACGTAGCATCGGGGCATCCTCACGTAGGTGAATTGGGCAGTGCCGCGTTTGCAAAGGGCATACCTCCCTATTGGCGATTTTACAGGTAGATCGTAATGGGCAAGCCAGCTCCGAGGCCGTTCCGCACCGGCCTGCCATATAGAAAGTACAGATGCGAAGGCCGGGTTTCCCAGCTCGCGGTCAAATATCTAAAAAACCCCAGAGCTGGTGCTCGGAAGTTTTTTAGATAGTTGGCCTGGGCGGAGGATGTTCGAACTTCTAGTAAAAGAGCCACGTTTAACGATATTGACATCGATCGCCATATCGTTTAACATCGAGTAATGACCGTAAAAGTATCGTCCAAGTACCAAGTCGTGATTCCCGAAGAGGTGCGCGCGTCCTTAGGATTGAAAGCAGGGTCCAAGGTGGAAGTGATCGCGAAAGGAAGGGTAGCCTATCTTGTGCCGGTGCCTTCCCTCGAAGACGTTCAGGAAAATCTCAAGGGAAAGCTGAATCAAGCCGGCCTTCGCGACAAAATGGACAGAATCAAATGAAAGGCGCTTCGGTGCTTCTTGATTCGTCCGCGTGGATTGAAATCTTTGGACACGGCCCTCTGGTAAAGGCTTGTCAAAGCGAATTGCGATCCGCATCCGCAGTTTGCGTACCCACCGTCGTGCTATTTGAAGTTTACCGAAAGATTACGCAACAGGTTTCGGAAGACAGTGCCCTATCCGCCATTGCCGTGCTCACGCAAAATTCGATCGCCGATCTGACCCAGGAAATCGCGTTATCCGCCGCAGACCTTTCGATTGCTCACAAGCTGCCGATGGCCGACAGCCTCATTTTGGCTCACGCATTACGATCTGGATCCACTCTCATCACTCTGGACAATGATTTTGCCTCTATTCCCGGCGTCAAAGTCATTCGCGGCTGAAGAGTTTGGCCTGGGCGGATGATGTTCGAACTTTTTCGAGTGGTAAAAGCTGAGCCGTGTCAATCACTACGTCCATATCCGGAATGGGCCAGCCATATTTCCTTGGTGCAGTTCCCCGAAGGATGGCAGTACTAGTGCCATGAAGCCTTCTAGCTCAGCCTTGTTTTGAAATTGGAAGTGGCGAGTTCCGGCTATCCAGGAAATTCGAAATCGACCAACTTTTCTTGTTTTTTGGACCGAAGAAAGTCCACGAACCAGCTGCCGCGGCCTCCGCAATTGCACTTTTTCCTCTCGCGTTTATCGTCGACGCCATTCTTGAAAGAAATTTTTTCCTTCGAGACGGCCAAGCGTACAACGCAATCTTGCGATTTGATCACTAGCTCATCTTTACTCAGGGATACGAGTCCTTCGATTTGGCAATAGTAGTCACCAACCGTGGTCTTATTTACGGTCATGAACTTTGCTTTCCAACCCGATTTTTCATCTCCGAAGATATTCAGCCTCATGCCAAAATCGTCGAAGTAGGAACCAGCTAGCTCCTTCATGGACATTTCTTGCCCACCGAATGCCACCATTGACAGAAAAAATATGCCGGCTACCAGGAACATAGACTCGGAGGCGGTTTTTTTAGAAGTGCATCTTTTCGCGACTTTCGCTGGATTCATCGTTTTTTTGCCTGTGAATGGGTTTTTGCAAATCGCTGGTCTGTACAATCAATGATCTTTGCTAATTGGAAAAAAACAAGCCCTCGAACTACTGAAGTTCGAGGGCTTACTAAATGGTTGGGGTGCTAGGATTCGAACCTAGGAATGACGGAATCAAAATCCGTTAACTTACCGCTTGTCGACACCCCAACGCGAACCACAGTTATGCCAATGCTATGGCAAACTTGCAAGGCTTTCGCCCTGAGTCAAATCGCGGTCCGCAAACTTCCTTCGACGGTACGGGTATAGCCTTCGGTCTCCTCGCGAAGGGAAAAGTGCAGGGCATCCCCCATTCTGCTCCAGGTAACCACCAGTTTATTCACGCGGTTCGGGTAACGGTCGCTGAAATAGGGGTCACGCAGCTCCAGCCTGACAGTGCCATCAGCGTATACGTCGCCTACTTTCTGACCATCCTTAAAGAGCTCCGAACCTCTGCGGGTATACGCATCAGGGCTCCAGTGGAGGCTCCGGCTGCCGCAGAAAAGGTCCAGCGAGCGGATCATCACGACCTCAGAAGTGCGCGTTAAATCGACGCTCAGCGGGCAGCGGTAACTCTCGTGGCTACGCTCGTCGATCACGCTGGTATCGCCACTCCACTTCCCACTTTCGGGATACACGTCGCAGCTGGAGAGCGCGAACAACGTGAGCAGGAAAACCGCGATTGATTTGGAACTGCGAAGACGAACGGGGATTCTCATTTCAGCCTCCTAGTGCAGCACTGGCGTCTGCGCGAGGGCGACGACGGCGAAGGTTAAAAGGGAACCGATCAACAGAAATGCCATGGATGCGTACATAGGTTTAATTTCGTACGCGGAACATAAAAAGAATAGCGGGGAGCCGTGTAAAGATCCCCGCCGTAAGTGTTTGTGCGCACGTTGCGTGCGTGGGGCACTGGCGATCTAACTGCCTTTGCTCTCGGTGATCGTAAGCCCGTCGCCCTTGAGCTTCTCTACCTTGAGCACCGTGCCCGCCTGGTAAGAGCCCTCTAGGATGAACTTGGCGAGAGGGTTCTGTAGCTCGCGCATGATCGCGCGGCGCACGGGGCGTCCGCCGAACTCGGGATCCCAGCCCACTTCGGCCAGGTGCTCGATCACGGAAGGAGCCACATCGAGCGAGATGCCGCGGGCGTGCACGAGTTTTTTCACTTCCTGAATTTGAATCTCCACGATCGATTTGATCTGTTCTTTGCCGAGATTGTCGAATACGACCACATCGTCAACTCGGTTGAGGAATTCAGGCTTCACGGTGTGGCGCAAAGCTTCCTGCACAAGCTTCGCGCGCTTCTCGCGGGTGAGACTATGGTCGAGGAAGTGCTGCGAGCCGATGTTCGATGTGAGGATGATCACGGTATTGGAGAAATCCACCACTCGCCCCTGGCCATCAGTGAGGCGGCCATCGTCGAATACCTGGAGGAATATATTCTGCACATCGGGGTGCGCCTTTTCGAACTCGTCGAACAAGAGCACGGAATAGGGCCTGCGCCGCACGCTTTCGGTGAGCTGACCGCCTTCTTCGTAGCCAACATAGCCGGGGGGCGCGCCGATCAGGCGGGCCACGGAATGCTTCTCCATGTACTCGCTCATGTCGACCCGCACCATCGAGGTCTCGTCGTCGAACAGAAACTGTGCGAGCGCTTTGGCGGTTTCCGTCTTGCCCACTCCGGTAGGCCCGAGAAATATGAAAGAGCCGATCGGGCGATGCTCGCCCTGTAGACCCGCGCGCGAACGACGGATAGCGTCCGACACGAGCTTCAACGCGTGGTCCTGGCCCACGACTCTTTGCTTGAGGCGCTCTTCCATGTGGATCAGCTTCTGCTGCTCTCCTTCAAGCATTTTGCTCACCGGGATGCCGGTCCACTTAGATACAACTTGGGCGATATCTTCGTCGTCCACTTCCTGCTTCACGAGCTGGGCGCCTTCCACGGAGAGCCCTGCGGTCTTTTCCTTCAGCTCTTTCTCGAGCGCGGGAAGCTTGCCGTAACGAAGTTCAGCGGCTTTTTCCAAATTGCCCTGGCTCTGCGCGATCTCGACTTCTTGGCGAAGGGTTTCGATCTTTTCTTTCGTGGTGGTGATCTGCTGGATAGCGTCCTTTTCCTTGCGCCATACAGTCTTGAGCTTATCCGCGCTTGCTTTGAGTCCAGAGATCTCGGCTTCGATGTCCTTCAGGCGATTTTTGCTCGCATCATCTTTTTCTTTTTTCAGAGCCTGACGTTCGATCTCGAGCTGCAGCAGGCGACGGTCGAGCTGGTCGATCTCTTCGGGCATGGAATCGATCTCCATGCGGGTTTTGGCGGCGGCTTCATCCATGAGATCGATGGCTTTATCGGGTAGAAAGCGGTCGGTGATGTAGCGGTTGCTCAGAGTCGCGGCCGAAACGAGGGCGGAGTCTTTGATGGTTACCCCGTGGTGCACTTCGTACTTTTCTTTCAGACCGCGGAGGATTGAGATCGTGTCCTGCACATTCGGCTCACCAATCAGGCACTGCTGAAAGCGGCGCTCGAGAGCAGGATCTTTTTCGATGTACTTCTTGAACTCATTAAGGGTGGTGGCTCCCACGCAGCGAAGCTCTCCACGGGCGAGCGCGGGCTTGAGCATGTTTGATGCATCCATGGAACCTTCAGCCGCACCTGCCCCGACCAGAGTGTGGATTTCATCGATGAAGAGGATTACGCCGCCTTCTTTTTTCTCATGCGACGCGGTCACTGCGTTGAGCACGCCCTTCAGACGCTCCTCAAACTCACCGCGGAATTTCGCGCCGGCGATCAGCGCACCCATGTCAAGCGCGAGCAGGCGCTTGCCCTTCAGGCCCTCCGGAACGTCGCCACTGTTGATCCTCTGCGCGAGCCCTTCGGCCACTGCCGTTTTCCCCACGCCGGGTTCCCCGATCAACACCGGGTTATTCTTGGTGCGCCGGGATAGGATCTGCATCACGCGGCGAATCTCATCATCGCGGCCGATCACGGGGTCGAGCTTGCGATCTTTGGCGAGCTTAGTGAGGTCGCGCGTGTACTCGGCGAGCGGGTCTTTTTGCTGGTCCTTGGGCACGTTGTAGCCTTGCATACGATTTTGTCCTTCCCTCCCATACAAAGATGGTTAGGCTATGAAGAATGTCCAGAAGCTTTGTTTTCTCTAAATCGATCAAGCAATTGCATGGGCTGTTTTGTCTCACCCTTTGCGCCTGTTCAAGCGTGGCACCTGCTCCCTCTACAAAGGTGGGCCCCGCCGCAGAGGTTAGCAATCCCTGGGCCGCGATTAAATCCCCGGTGATGCTGGGAGCTAAACCGGAAGCATTTGGGTTTTATTCTCATGGCTGCCTGAGCGGCGGGGTGGAAGTACCAGTTTCAGGCGCTTTCTGGGAAGTGGTGAACGCTAGCCGGCATAGAAATTTCGCACATCCTGACACGATAGCGTTTTTGGAAAAAGTCGGCGCTTGGACCTTCGTGCACGGAAAACTCCTGCTCGGCGACATTGCGCAGCCCACTGGCGGCCCCACATCCTTCGGGCACGCGAGCCATCAGCAGGGCCTCGACATAGATGTACGCTTTGGCTTCGCGCCAGGAGTTCTTTCCCCGGAGGCACGAGAAGCCTACCCGATGACGGCAGTGGCGATGCATTACATGGAAGTCAAAGACGATGCCTTTCGCCTCGTTAATGAGATCACTCCCGACTGGCATCCCGTATACGGGGGTCTGATCCGATTTAGTGCGCAGTACCCGAAAGTGGACCGCATCTTCGTGAGCCCTCCGATCAAGAAAGAACTTTGCTCCCAGTTCCGTGTCGCCAACGGCCGGGGCGGCTTCACCTATCCGGATTGGCTGCGCAAAGTGCGCCCCTACTACGAGCACAACGCTCATTTCCACGTGCGCCTCCTCTGCCCCGTGGACAGCCCTGGCTGCGAGCCGCAGAAGCCCAATGCCCCTGACGTGACCGACTCCACCCAGGTGGGCTGCGAAGGCGCGGAGTTCGCTTGGTGGTTCGAGAGCGATCCTGCAAAGCCCGGGTTCCTGAAAAATTCGATGGATGAGCATATCAAGCGAGCAGGGGCGGCCCCGGTTATGGAGAGCCTCGACTGGCAAAGCAAACATAAGCTCCTGCCTGCGGCTTGCCTGGAACTACTCAAGAAGGCCCAGGAAGTTGCTGAAATTACTCCAGTTTCAAAAAATTGATTAATTTGGTCTGAATTAGTAGAATAGCCCTTTCGAGGTTTCGATGAAGCGCCTTTGCCTGCTAGCCGTACTCTTCTCGACTTCAGCCGATGCTGGTGTCGTTTACGAAACCTCGTTTAAATCCGAAGCTGATCTGGTCGTTTTCACCACCGCGTTCCGCTCCGAAGCTGACTACAAGATCTACCGCACGGCATACAAAGCAGAAGCCGACTGCGTGGTTTTCAAAACCGAATTTAAATCAGAAGCGGATATCGTTGTTTTCAATACCGCTTTCAAATCGGAAGCGGATCGCGTGCACTTCCTGACGGAACAAAAATCAGAGGCCGACGTGGTCGTTTACGAAACGGCATTCAAATCCGAAGTGGGGGGCGAATGCCCCCAATATAAGAAATAAGGCGAAAAGCGGAAGCCGCTAGTCGTCGCGGTTCTTGCTAAGGTCCAGTGACGTAATCGCCACGCCTTCATTGCCGCGGCGGAAGCTAACCAGATAGATTCTCGGCTCGCGGAACATTGCATTGAAAGCTCGCAGACCATTCACTGGCTTCTGATCCACTTCCACAATCACGTCATTCGGCTGAAATCCTGCTTCTTCGGCCGGTCCGCCTTGTACAACCTGATTTACGACTACGCCGCGCTGATTTCCGGGCAGGCCAAGTTCTTTGCGCGTATCTTCGTCGATCTCTTCCACCGACATGCCCACGTTAATCTTCGGCTTCAAGGCCTTTCCGGGACCGCTGCTTTGCGTGAGCTTTTCCCGGGTAGGGCGTTTACCCACGGTCATCTTCAGCTCTTTCTCTTTGCCAGCGCGAAGCACTTTTACGTTGATCATTGTGCCCGGAGAAAACGTGCTTACATGGTTCACAAGCTGGCGGCCATCGACAATTGGCTTGTCATTGATCGCGAGAATCACATCATAGCGCTGCAGGCCCGCTTTGGCCGCTGGCTCGCCTTCAATCACTTCGCTCACGATCACGCCACGCGTGTTCTTGGGAAGCTTCATTCCGGCGGCAAGCTTTGGATTGATCTCAGAAATGTTCACGCCGATGAAGCCGCGAGTAACGGCGCCTTTTGAGCGAAGCTCGGGAAGAATGCGTTTCACATAGTTAATCGGAATCGCGAATCCGATGCCCTGGGCTGCGGCGTTGATCGCGGTGTTGATACCGATCACTTCACCAGCGGTATTGATGAGCGGGCCGCCCGAGTTACCCGGATTGATTGGTGTGTCGGTCTGTAGGTAGTTCGCGAATTGACTCATCGGCAGAACCACGCGCTCCTTGGCGGAAATAATCCCTTTGGTCACGGTGTGACCATGACCGAAAGGATTTCCCACAGCCATCACCCACTCACCCACCTGAAGCACGTCAGAGTCGCCAAGCGAAGCAGCCACCAACTTGCGGCCGGGCTTGATCTTGATTAGGGCCACGTCGGCCTCGGCGTCGCCGCCAACGATTTTGGCATCGATACCTTCGCGATCGTCGTCGGCCTCGGTAAGGATTACTTTGACTTCGTCAGCATCGGCGATCACGTGATAGTTCGTGAGGATCAAGCCTTCTTTTTCGTCGATGATAAAACCCGAGCCTAGCGAATTTGCTTTCCGACTCTGGGGCCCCTGAGGCATTCCGGGTGCACCAGGGCCGCCAAAGTCTTCGCCAAAAAATTGCTCAAAAAACCTGCGGTACAGCTCCTGCTGTGGGCCTCCGTAATTATTCTGCACTGTCTGGGTGGTGTAGATATTCACCACGGAAGGAACGAGGCGCTTCGAGAGCTCCACGAAAAGGTCACGCAGATTGTCTACTACGGCAGCAGTTTTCGTTGCGGCAGCAGCTTCTGCTTGAGATTCGGTTCGCGCGAACCTCCAGGTTCCAAAACCGGCGGTGACTGCAATCGTGGCGATCAGAACTACCCTGAAAAAAATTTTCATTTCTTTTTGCTCACTTCCACGAACTTTGTTCGTACTTCAAACAAGACGCGCTCCAGGAGCTTGTCTTCTTCGGCGGTAAGATTATTTTTAGTCTTATCCCGGATCAGCTCGAGTAGATCGATATTTTGTCGGCTCATGTCGACGTCAACTTCGACATTGCCAGTTTCCGGGCGAGGCGCAAGGCCGAGGCCCATCATGGCGGCGGAGGCGATAGAGAGTACGAAGGTCGGAAAATCGATCGAGCTCATAGCCTGAAGTTATGGCAAAGAGGCCGCGCTTTCGCAAGCGGTGGAGCCCAGTAGATTCGCTCGCCTGATCTCAATCGAAGGCTGGCTTAAAAAGACCCAGAAAGGGCCCCCGTCTAACGTGAGCGGTGAAATCAGGAAAAGCGAATCCAGCGCAAAGTTCCAATGCCGGAAAGGGATCTTCCGCCCTAAAACTGCCATTTTTTGCAGCGCGGCGGCTGCCGTAAGGGCTTCGGCGCGAAGTACCACTTTTGAGTCGGACCGGAGCACCCCGGCCTGAGGGCTAACGACGCGCAGTATGAAAGTAAGCCAGGGGGCCAATATCACCTGAACAGGCATTGGGTAAGACTGTAGAAAGCGCGCAAAGGGAAAAAGCTGCAACGAAAGCCAGGTTTGCAGGCCACGGCGCTTCCGCGCGCCATGCGCCAAACAAAGAACCAGTACAGCATCGAGCTCTTCGTTGGATAAGGAACGCAGCAGCCCCTCGCTCAGAGCCAGCTTTACGCCGCTGAAGGTTTTCAAAACCAGGGCATTCGGCGAGAAGTCCGGGAGAATATACAGCTGGGGTATCGGCAGCCTTTCTCGATGAGCCAGCTCTTCCAACCGCGCCCGCACCTGCCGCCACACGGGAAAGTGGCCTACGGGGCGGGCTCCAAGCCAGGCCCAAAGGCGTTTTACAGAGGAATGCCAAAACACCCATGCGGATATCGCGGCCAGGGTCAGGAGAATTAGAATGACCTTCATTCGCTACTAGTTATAGCCGATATGTAAGGGATGAGCGACGACGATTTGATCTGTATCTGCATGACCGTTTCCCGCGGCGAGATCAAGAACGCGATCCAGGCTGGCAGCGCCACCCTGGATTCGCTCAAGTCTACGCTTTACTGCTGCACCGGCTGCGGCACCTGCGAGGGCCGCGTGCGCGCGATCCTCGAAGAAGAGCTGGCCAAGGCGCAGGCTTCGGCAAAAGAAACGGCGTAGTTCACCGCGGCGGCGCGTTCGACCTCCACACTTTCAGCTCTGACTCGATCACTGCCGCCTCTTCAAGGCCCATAGCTTCCAGAATATTCTTAATTACGTAACGCTCACAGGCCCGGAATGGCTTCCCCCAGGGCACGATCCGTGAAAATGGCCGTTTATCCCAGAATTTCAGCCCCCGTCCTTTTCCGCGCTCGGCGGCCAGAGCCATACGCGCTAGCAGTCCGGTGAGTGCTTTTATGAAGCCAGCAAAGTGGGCACGGGCCCGGGGTGGCCGAATCAGTAAGTGAAGGTGGTTGCCGCTGTTTGCGAACCAATAGATCGTAATCCCAAAGTTCCAGGCTTGCCGTCTAAGAATCTGCTTTACCCGCCGGTAGTGCCGGGGCTCGAGCATAGACCGGGGGCCCTTTGCAATGCTCGCCCTCATTGTGAGGTGCAGTGCCTCGTGGTGAGTATACGGGCGGCGGCGCTTGGGATTTCCGCGCAACAGACTACCGCCAAAGCAGTTTGGATCTCGCCGGTATCGGTTTAAATATTCTTTATTGCTGGTGTAGCGCATGGATCAGTAAGCTGCTCCCGGTTCATGCAGAGTCAACGAGCAACGAAAAATAAATCACGTTCTTTGACATCGCTCCCTTTGTCTTTGGTTAGCTGTCCGATATTGACATCGCTCCCGCTTCCGCACGTTCGAAAATCGAACATCCAAGATTCAGCCGGCGGGAGCGACGTCAATCTAGCCGGGGGGGAAACCTGGCAATGGAGCGGTGTCAACTCAACTCGAGGCTCTCGACCGACCCGAGCCAAGATTCTGCGTAGGAAGCCCTAAGCGCCCTTTTTCTTGAACAGGCTCGCAAATCCCTTAGAGGATCCGCTGCGGGGCTTTGCTAGATCGCCGCCCTCGATTTTGAGGCCGGAAGAATCAGGATTGCCGTTGATGTCCATGATGCGGCTGGGTTCCGCGCCGGCCTGCTCGAGATGCCCGGGGCGTGAGGTGAACTTAGTGCTCTCGCGCTGCTGCTCCATGAGTTCCTGCGCGTCCACGCCGCCCTGGGATTGCGCCACCATGCCCGACAGCTTGAGCGTGAGATCTTCTTTTTTGTCTGAGTTCGCGAGACCTTCCTCTTGGGTGATCACGCCGTCGCGGATCAGCTTCTCGAGGGCCTGGTTCATGCTCTGCATTTTATAATAGAGATTCGACTGCTCGAGCACGGTATCGATGTCGGCAATGCGATTGTCGAGCACAAGCTTTTCCACGGTCGGTGACTTGCTGAGAATCTCACAGGCAACCACCCGGCCGTTACCGTCGGCCCGGCGCACCAGGCGCTGTGTAACCACGCCCAGCAAGCTGTTGGCAAGCTGAAGGCGCAGCTGGTTCTTGGCGTCGGCGGGAAAGCTGTCGATAATTCGATCCAGCGCCTGCGCCGCCGTATTGGTGTGCAAGGTGCTCACCACGAGATGGCCCGTCTCGGCGGCGGTGATCGCGGTCTGGATGGTGGCGAAGTCGCGCATCTCACCGATCATGATCACGTCGGGATCCTGGCGAAGGGCGCCGCGAAGGGCAACTTGCATGTTCAGGGCGTCCACCCCGACCTCACGCTGGCTCACGGTACTCATTTTGTCATCGAAAATATACTCGATCGGATCTTCGATTGTAACGATGTGGGAGCGATGATTTCTATTTATATGCTCTACCATCGCAGCGAGCGTAGTCGACTTACCAGAACCAGTGGCGCCTGTAACAAGCAGCAGACCGCGCGGTTTCAGGCAAAGTTCCTGCACTACGTTCGGCAGATTGAGGCTCGATAGCACGGGCACCTCGAGCGGCACTACGCGAATAACGAAGGCGAGAGTTCCCTTTTGCATGAATACGTTCGCGCGGAAGCGTGCCAGGCCGGGAACCAGATAGCCGAAGTCGATCTGCATGCCTTCTTCGAAGTCGCGGATCTGTTTTGAGGTCATCGTGCTGTAGGCGAGCTTTTTCACCTCTTCAGAAGACAAAGGCGGGAGCTTGGCGGGAAGCAGTTTTCCGTTAATTCGATACAGCGGCGGGCGGCCCACTTTCACGTGAAGGTCGGAAGCCTTGTGCTTTACCAATCCTTTGAGAAGAGAATGAATCGAGGCCGACTTCTTCGTGCCCTCGTCTGATTCGCCGCCACTGGGGAGGTCGTGCTCACTCATCGCGCGCGCCTCATCAGCTCGGCCATCAGGAATCGCACTTCAAGAACTTTAGACAGCATCCTGGTACCGTCTTCAAGCAGCTGAAGATCGCGCTCTTCAAAAAAGGAACTATCTTTGCGATTGAAGAATTCAATTACTCCATAGAGCTGGCCGGCCACGAGCACCGGCGCGGCCATGCAAGTTTTGGCTTCGAATCCCACGCTCATGCTGATCGCGCGCATCTGCATCTGATCAGATTCCAGATCGCGGAGTAGCGTAGCCTGGCGGCTTTCACCCACATGCCCCACGATTCCCTTGTTCATAGGAACTCGGAAAGTCTTAACTTTCTCGGGGTCACCGCCACCAATGGAGGTGCGGAAAAAATACTCCTGGTGTTCGGCGTCGAGCTCAAGCACCGCGCCCGCCTGCGCGCCCACGCTGTGCATGATCGCTACGAGCGCGGTTTCCACGAGATCATCAAAGGAACGCTCACAAACCACGAGTTGGAAGAGTCTTTCAGCCATCTCGGAACGGGCATGGGAGTTGTCTTCGCCTTCCACATTGCCATCCATCGTGAACAGATGAGCCGGCTCTTCCACGCTGTCGCTGGGCAGATCGCCTACGTTAGTTACCAGAGGGGTGTTCAACTGCGCGCTCATGGGCGGATCGGGCTCAAATTCTGGCGCAGCAGCTTCTGTAGGTGAAGGCGCGGCGACCAGACCCGACAGCGTGAACTCGCCGGGCTCTACGTTGTGGGAATCAGAATCTGGAGTAAGCTGCAGATCGCCGAATCCCTCGCTGAGGTCTACAGCGCTTTCGGTACCCTGTACGTCGCTCACGAGCTCCTGCACGGCTTCGGCGGCTTCCTGCGCGATGCTCACGGGTTCAGAGGTCTCGCCTTGCGCTTCCACAAGGCCAGGAATCAGTTCGGCAAGATCTGGATCATCGAAATTATTGGAAAGACCCTGTTCACGGTCATTGGAATTGACGAGCGAAAGCTCCACCGTTTCGGAGAACTGACCGTCGTCTTTTTTGGCCGCGGACGAGCTCAAAGGAAATCCTTCCCGGGTAAATAGCCCATATGGACTGTTCGGCATTCCAACCGCTGGACTTAAAGGGATTTTCTGGAATTCTTGAACTTAAATGCCTGAAATGATTACTTTTTTCTAGCTATCAGGCTGGCCACGGCATTCTTGCCGTCATTGGTTTCGGAATAGTGGAGGATCTCGAGTTCGGAAAACGCCTTTTTAAGCTCGCCGAGTTCCAGAAGATACTCCTTTTCGAAGTCCTTGCCGGCTGGCGTCTTGAGCTGTTCCATCGTGTTTGTCTCGAAAACAAGCACCCCGCCCTTTTTAAGGCCCGAAATAATCTGAGGGAAAAGGCTCCGCTGTAAATAATAAAAATTTAATATGACTGAATATGAGTTGGGCTGGATCTTATACTTATTCAGATCGGCGTTCACGGCTTTGATTTTCACGCCGTTTTCCGCGGCGAGTTTCTGTGCCTTACGAATCCCCACGTCGGAAATGTCAACGCCATCCACCTGGAAGCCTTTTTTCGCTAGATATACCGCGTGGCGCCCCTCCCCCATTGCAATGTCGAGGGCGCGGCCCTTGGGCAGCTTGTCGACGTGCTTAACCAGGAAGGGAACCGGCTCTTTGCCGAACACGTAGTCTTTGCGATTGTAGGTCTTGTCCCAGGCGGAGCGGTCGTCGGCGAAATCACTGTCGCCGGTGATATGCATCAGGCGCGTGGTGCGTGACTTGCGGCTATCGTCCTTGCTGGGAATGGCTTCTTCAGCTTCATCGTCATCGGCGCGAACATGCGAGGGAAAACAGGAAATCATCCACAGAATCAGAAGAAAAAGGCGAAACATCAATTCAGCCCCGAAAGCACGAGATCGTGCACGCGCAGCACTCCAACGCAGCCGCCTTCATCGTCGACCACAGGAAGAAATCCGAGCTGACTGGAGCGATTTTCCATTACGTCGAGGGCTTCCGCCGCCTTCGTGTGCGGATGAACCGATTTCGGTTTGCTGGTCATAATGGCGCTGGCGCTCAGGCTAAAAAAAGCTTCTTTGCGAACGAGCGCGCGACGAATATCGCCTTCCACGATCACCCCCACAAGCTTGTGCTTTCCGCCGGGAGTCTTTCCGTCAACGATGCAGATACCACTGTGACGGAACTTCGTGAGCGCGATTACTACGTCGTCCATCGACGCGTCGGGTGGCAGCATCCCGAACTCGCCTTCCTTATGCATAAGATCTTCCACTTTGGCGAGCAACCTGCGGCCGAGTTTGCCGCCAGGATGAAACTTCGCGAACTTTTCGGGTCCAAAGCCCGCCTTCATTTTGAGCGCCATTGCGATGCCATCGCCGAGAGCCATGGCCAGCGTGCTTGAAGCCGTGGGAGCCAGATTGTCTGGGCAAGCTTCCGAAGAAACATTGGAGGAAATTACGCTCGAGGAGTGCTGCGCGATCGGACCAGCGGGATTGCCGAGTACAGCAACTACTCCGCGGCAGAGCTCGCGTGCGGCGGGAAGCATGAGCAATATTTCCTGGCTCGATCCGCTCTGGGAAAAAACCAGGAGCACATCGTTGCGCGCGATGATCCCGAGGTCGCCGTGCAGTGCTTCCGTGGGATGGAGAAAAACAGCTATACTGCCGGTGCTTGTGAGTGTAGCGGCAACTTTTTGAGCGACATTGCCCGATTTGCCGACTCCGGAAACCACAATTTTTCCACCTAGGCTCAGGCTCTCATGGATGAGCTCAACCGCTTCGGCGAAGCTCTCTCCCAGGTGCCTGGAGGCGCTCTCTAGGGCGCCCGCTTCCACGCGGAGAACCCGCTTTCCTTCTTCGACCAATGCCGCGCTATTCAACGTTGTCTTTTGCACTTTTCGCTTATACCAAGCCCCGCCGGAATTGGCAGTGCATTCCTGAAAATATACCGCCGCGCTATACAGCGAGGCATTCGCCGTTTACGCTAAGAATACCTATGTTTTGCCGAGCTTTTATGCGGCCCATCAACAGCGTGCTACTCCAGGTATTCTGCGTGGCCGGCCTGCTCGCGGCCAGCGGTTGCAGCAATTTGCCTTTCGTGCGCCAGAACAAGGCCCCGACCCGCATCTTTCTCACTGATTTTTCCACCGCCTGGACGGCCGCGCTCGAGGCCGTGTCGAATGGAAAAGATATTATTCGAGTGAACAATCGGGAAACCGGCACGATCGAGACCAACTGGGTAGACAACTCAGAAAGCCGGCAGTTTCTCGACGTTTTTTCGGATGAGGACTTTTTCCTGCGCTCCCGCTATAAATTGCAGGTGCAAGTGCGGGAAGGCAAGAAGAACGGGCAGCAGGCCGTGCTCGTGCGGATTCTCAAGCAGACACAGAAAGAATCGACCTTCCTCGGGGGCTTCAACGACGTGGAGTCGGACCTGCTGGAGGAGTCGGTCTACTTGTATCGGATTGGCCGTCTAATCGCGATTCAGCAATACACAGATGACCAAGACGCCAAGGAGCGCGAAATCTCCGACGAAGGCGACACCCTGTTCTAAGAAGCCAGCATCTTTTCGAATTCGGAAAGCAGCTCTTCTTCCTTCTGCTTCGAGGACTTTTCGGGTCCCGCTGCGGCTGGCGCAGGTGCAGCGGCGACAGGCGCCGGCTTCACATCTTCCATCGAAGTGTTCACAGGAGCGAGAACGTTGGTATTCGTCTCTGCTCTGGGTGCCGCAGAAGTCGAAGCTTCAGGAGCCGCAGCAGCTGGTGCCGGAGCCGGTGCGGTCTTGGCAACGGAAGCCGGAATCGCAGTCACGGGAGTGTCTATTTTCTCGGTCACACCGCTGATTTTCGTGGTCACTTCGGCAGCGGCTGGATCACTAGGCACAACGGTCAGGCTTGCTCCGCCAGCTTCAAGGGCTGACACGCGTTTTTTCAGCTGATCGTTCTCTTTTTTCAGATTCTTTGCGTTCGCGAGCTCGTCGGCGATCACGTCGTATTCTTCGAGTTTTGCACGAAGCTCTTCGATTTCCTTGGCCATCGCCGGATCAACGCCCACGGCCGCGGAAGCTGCGGAGCCAGCAGAGGCAGCGGCAGCCTTAAGCTTGGCCTCGAGTGTGCCCTTTTCTGCCTTCAGGCCATTCAAATTGCGGTCAAACTCCATTGCGCGCTGGTCGGCCATGGAAAGCTGGGCGCGGAGCGCCTCGATCTCCTTGAGCAGAGCTGGGTCGTTGCTCACCATGGTTGGCTGAGTTGTAACTTGCTGAGTGAGATGCTGGGTAAGATTGGCGCTTACCGGCGCCGCAGGAGTATAGGCGAAGTTCTCGCCGAACAAGCGCACGCGCGTCTCATGCTCATCTGTGCGCATTCGATCAAGGTAAGCTCTCACGAGTGCCGCCGGAACCCATTCCGCCGAATCTCTCTTCTTCTTGCGGATCAGCATCCAGTAAATGCCAAGGGCGAGAGAAAAAGAGAGCAAGGCGATCTGCGCGCTCAGCAGCTCGTCGGAAAACTTCGTAAAAAATAGCCCTATGGCTTCCATTGATCCCCGCGCTACACTACGGCCCTATGCCCAGTGGGAAGAAGGTCACTCCACTTTTCGGTATTTTGCTCATTTCCCTTAGCGCAATTTTATCCGCCAAGGAAAACACGGCTTTAGGTGCCCAAAAGACGGTCCGGCCGTACGTTGCACCGAAGGTGCACCCATATGTTTCACCGAAGGTGCACCCAAACTATATAGTAGTGCTTGATCCTGGCCATGGTGGTTCTGATACAGGTGCCTCGGCCAAGCTCGGCAAAAAGCTAGTTTTCGAAAAAGACATCTCCCTGGCGATTGCTGTGCGCGCGGAAAAGATCCTAGCGAACCCTGCTTTCTCCAAAGCGCTCGGCCGCACCATCAAAGTGATCCTTACACGCCGGTCCGACATATATGTGTCCCTGGAAGATCGATCGGAAAAGGCCAAAAAGGCCGGTGCGGATCTCTTTGTCTCCATTCACGCAAACTCCGAGAGCACCAAACGGGCCAGTGGGCTCGAGACCTATTTTCTGAACAATACAGACGACGAAAGCGCTCTGAAGCTGCAGCAAATCGAGAATCGAACTAGCAAACGCTATCAGCAAAAAATGGATCCCAGCTCCCTGCTCATCCGTTCCGTATCTGCCGATGCCGTGGTCGAAAGCTCGCGCCGGGCGGCCGAGATCCTCCAGTCGAGCATGGTCGACCAGCTTCGCCGTAACGACCTAAAATTCCAGGATCGCGGAGTGAGGCAAGCGATGCTCTATGTGCTGTTGGATGCGCAAGTTCCTGCGGTGCTCGTGGAGAGCTTTTTCCTCAGCCACAAAGCAGACCTCGAGTTCCTGAATGAGCCGGAAAACCGAGGCAAAATAGCGGAGGGCCTCGCAAAAGGCGTCCTCCGCTTTCTTGCCCAGAAATAAGGGCCGCCTGCAGCTCGCAAGGCTCCCAGAATGAGAGTCTTTAGTCGAGCTGATCGAACTCTTCGTTTCCATCGTGGTAGCCGAAGCCATCCATTCCGAAATCGAGGTCACTCTCGCCATATATAGAAGAAACCGGATCCATCATCGCCGTAAGGCCTTTGCCTCCACGAAAGCCGCGAACCAGCGGCAAGATCATATTACGCTTGCCGAGATTCAGGTAGCGATCGCGGGTAGGGTCCCAGCGCCTATAGGGAGCTCGCAGAGTGCTCCAGTATCTCGAAGCCCCGCGCCCGCTGGCAGGACCATCTATATATCCGTAACGCCCGATCAAGCTGGCCATCTTATTGGTTCCGCATATAAGGTTGGGAACAGCCGACTGCAGTTGCCTTAGAGTGGGCGCATTCGCACATTCACCAGGCGACATGGCCAGCATTCCCACGCTGTAATTCCCGTCTGGCTCGCGAAATGTGGAAGCGGGTTTGAACCCGCTTTCGAATTTCGTGATTGCGGACACCACCAGGAGCCAGCAGTTTGCTTTCTGCGCCGCGGTCGCTTTGGAATAGCCAGGGCAGAAGATTTCCTTGTCCCGTGCTTTTTCCAGTTCTTTGATACGCGACCGAACCACGCTCATTACAGCGTTAGTCCAGACTCGACGTTCTGGGGCGGTTCCCCACGCAGGCGTTCCGAGGCCTGTTCCCGATATCAGAGCTCTATCGGCATCAACAATACCATCTTGTTCGTCCAGCCCATCTCCGATTGCGATGGGAAAGCTGGAAGATGCCGCGGGAGAGTCCTCTTTTCCGCAGCCGCTGGCCACAAGCACCAGCAAAGCCAACAGTGGCCAAGATTTTTTAGTATTTTCGCTAAGACACTTTCGAACTGACTTCATCAGGGAGCCCCTAAGTAAGTCAGGTTTCTCATTACCGGCGAAGTCGAAGCGCTGAACGGGCGCTCCGGCAAGCTGGCGTTTTTTCACCGCCAAACATAAACAAGTTTAATTTCAGCTGCGGTGGCGTGCCTAGCTGAAAAGCCGTCCGGAAGGTCCCGGATGGACTGATCAATGTCTGTACAGTAAGCAGGTGTATTAGAACTATACAACCTTTTACGAAGCCGCTTGTCTACTGAATAATCAGTGCGGGTGCATCATTCCCTATAGAAATCCGCGCCTTGCCGCTCCGCCCTGTCTACACGGAGACAGTGGCATGACTACTGCAGTTACATCTCCGACTACTAGCTGTAAACGCTTCTTGTTCAGGCAATAGCCTGGAGAAAAAGCAAAAACGATCACACAAGTTAATGCTCTTTGTTGGAGGAATTATGAAGAAGTTAATGTTAGCCGCCCTGGTATCCCTCGCGATACTCCCAGGTTGCGGAAAGAAAAACGATGCCGCTACTGTTTCAGGAGTTGGCGTTGCAGCAATCGGTATTGCTTCAGTAGGCCTGCAAGGCAATTGCTTCACCCTGAACACTATTGCCTATGGAAGCGGAGCCACTGTAACATTCTCTGGATCAGGTGGCATCAGCCCTTACTCTGGCGCAATTATGTCGACCTACGATGGCCCATACATCTATCCATTGATGGGAGCTGCTGTATCGCTGCCTGGAGTGACTCACTCTCGTCCAACGAATCTTGCAGGCAATTCTATGCAAATTTACGCACCTGGCTCTCCAGGTCAAATCACGACCATATATGCGGTTGCATACTTGGCTCCTAGCACCGTAAATGCCCTCCGCTACACACCGGTTTGCGGAATAAGACTCAACTCTCCCGTAGCCAGCGGACAGTTGACCATGAGTTCGTTTCTCACCACCTACGGCGGTGATAGCACCGGTATCTCGATCTAAGCTCTCGATTCCAAATGTCCGGCCTCGTAGCAAGATCCTTACCCGCAAAGCGCGTGTGATTACAGCTACAGTCCAAGCGAACCGCGAGTGTTAACCGTTGAAGCTCCCCGTTGTACGTATGCTCCAAGTGAATGTTCCCCGTTGCTAGGAGCGCCTTTACCGGCGCGACCTAATAAAGTTGAAGCGAAACGTTGAAAAAGTATCGAACCTACGAGAGGAAAAAAGCTTAGTCCCCCCGCTGAGCTTCTTTCCCCGGACATTGGAACCCTGGCCCTCCCCCGGCCAGGGTTTTTTTTCGTTCTCGGCTTCGATATTTGCCCAATCTCTTCGTTGCACTCTTCGCGCCCCGTTCCGCCGTAGCTATCGCTACGGCTCACGGCTGCGCTCATCGTGCGCCTCGATCTTGGGCAAATATCGAAGCCGAAAAACAAATTTTCCGCTATAGTTTTCGAATGCCCACCCCCGAAAAAAAGCCTCTCCCCCGCCCCGGAAAAGACGGTAAGCCCAATACCCTAAGCGGCTCCGCGCCGAGCGGCAACCTCACCATCGGCAATTACATCGGAGCTATTCGAAACTGGGATGAGCTTCAGGAAGCCTACAACTGCTATTACATGGTGGTCGACCTTCACTCCATCACCACACGTCAGGACCCTAAGGTGCTCCGCGAACGCAGCTTGGCTTTTTTCGCTCAGTACATCGCTTGCGGTCTCGACCCCGACAAAAACGTGCTCTTCATCCAGAGTCACGTTGCCGAGCACGCCGAGCTCGCCTGGGTGCTGAACTGCTTCACTCCGTTCGGCGACCTTACGCGGATGACGCAATTCAAGGATAAAAGCATTAAGCATCCCAAAAATATCAATGCGGGCCTCTTCAACTATCCCGTACTAATGGCGGCCGACATCCTTCTCTACGACGCACACGTGGTGCCGGTGGGAGACGACCAAAAACAACATCTCGAGCTTACGCGCGACGTAGCTACTCGCTTCAATCATGAGCTGGGCGACACCTTCGTGATCCCTGAACCGATGATCCCGAAAGTGGGCGCGCGGATCATGGCGCTACAGGATCCCACGCGAAAGATGGACAAGTCGGATCCAAATCCGGCGAATACCGTCTTTCTCCTCGATGAGCCCAAAGCCATCGAGAAAAAATTCAAGAGCGCCACGACGGATTCCGGAACCGAAGTGAAATTTGATGAGCAGAAGCCCGGCATCTCGAATCTTTTGCAGATCTATTCTTCGATGAGCGGGAAAACCATTCCCGAACTCGAGGCGCACTTCACGGGCAAGATGTATGGGCACGTAAAAGTGGAGCTCGCCGAATATATGGTGGAGCGGCTTCGGCCGTTCCGCGAGAAGCACGCCAAACTCATGCACGACAAAGCCTACCTCGAGGGTGTGATGAAGAAGAACGCGCTTCGGGCCCATGAACACGCGGCGCTCACCCTCGCCCGCGTTTATGAACGGCTAGGATTTTTGCCTAAGCCCCAATAGCCCTAAGCTCTCGATCACGCTTACCTTGCAAAAAAAATGAGGCGTATTTTGGGTCGCGAGTTGTCGAAAATGGCAGCAGAGCTAAACCCGATCCAAGCCTTGCCTGGCGCGATACAAACACCATTCCATTCGATAACAGCCAACTGGTTAAAATTGCACAAGAAAGAAAAGCAAATAGGAGAGAGCCTCAACCGAAATGCGGCTTTTGAGACCAGCCATGATTCCCGCAAATCTGAAGCCGGATTCAAGTAATCCCTTTTAATGGTCGATCCAGTACTAGACAGCAGGGGGGAAAAAGGATTTTCCAATGCGACTTCTGCTCGTTTTGTCCAACCTCTCTTTCCTTCTAACACTACTTCTTCAACCAAATGCCGCTATAGGATCAAATCCGAATTGCGCGTCTGCCAGTATCTTGGCAGAAAGCGCTTTTGACTGTGACAGAAACGCCTTTTTTTCTAAAGAATCTCTGAGATGCGTTGATGCGTTTGAAGATGAGATTAGTAGAGAATCAACTACTCTTTCGAAGCGGCTAAACTCGAAGGTTCAAAAGTCACTAAGCCAAGACGAAGCGCAGAGACTCACGCTGGCTGTTGCGGAACAGTCATTCAATCATTCTGAAAAAACCCTGAGAGCTCTATTAGAGAAGGGGATTCGGAACCAGCATGAGCTGCAGTTCTACCTCAGAAAAATTCGCCTTCCGATCACATGGCCGAAAGATGTCCAACGGCCTAGCCCTGACGATCCAAGTTTAGTTCAACAATTTGGAGACGAAATCTGTTTTTCAGAAAACAGAGCTATAGTGGTGAATGGAATTTCTGAAATGATGCGTATGAACCAAGAACTCAGTCGAACTATAGCAAACAATTCAAGACTTGAAAAAAACAGCCTGGCTTACAAGCGCAGCATGAATGCAGACAACGAGAGCCAAGCTCGAACAGTTCGCTCTCTGACTGGATTGCCAGTCATTGATGTCCAGAGAAAAAAATCTCCGAATAATGCCTCAACGATTACATCGAGGAAGGAACCAAGACATGAGATCAAGTAATTCTATTTTCATTACATGCCTTTTATCATTGTTGCCAATTGATGCCTTTTCAAAGAGCGGAAACGAATGGCCGAACCAAAGCTGGCGTGCAGCCGTGGAAGGCGTGATTCAGAAACGATTCGCCGACTTCGATAAAGCGTCAGACAAAGAAATCCTTTGCCCTGGATATGGCGCAACGAGCCTCGACAATAAAATAAAATGCTGGAGCTTGCTCGTGCGAGCCACCGTTACGCTCGAGAGCAGAGATAAGCCAGGAACCGTCTACTTTGAGCCTATGGGATATAATAGCGTAGGTCTTTTGCAGCTTTCGAAAAATGAGTGCAAAAACGCAAAGAGTGAAGCCGCATTAAAAAACGCAGAAGCTAACTTGATTTGCGGAACTAATAAAATGGCCAATCTGATTGCCAAACATAAGCGAGTGATCGGAAAAAAAGGGGCCGGTGCCTATTGGTCGGTTCTCCGTGAACCATATAGATACGGAAAAATGAAACTTGGAAAGGCACCTCAGATCCGAACGGTTACTAGAAGTTACATGCAACTTTCCGCATCGTCCACAATCCCTGTTACCGTAGCTGGAAACCCTGCCCTTTCGGAAACTGAGGATGCCCCAATCCCTCCTCAAATCCCACCCGTAAGAAAGAAGAATGCCGACAGAGGCACAGAAAATGAGGAAGTTGCCGCACCAACGCCGCCAAGACAGCCCATGCCCAAACCCAGCAGGGTTGCTCAGCAGCCGAGGCGATCGGACAGAGTTCCTGCGGGCACCTGGGCTGAAACATTTTGGAGCACTCAGGAGCGGGGAGGGAATTAAGCCAAACCATTCCTTAAACACCGAGCATGTGGGAAAATTCCCTCATGACCATAACCTTGCCCGCTTTCGCAGCCTACCTGAGGCTTGACCGCGGGCTTTCCGAACGCACGATCTCGAGCTACCTGGGCGATCTAGATGCCCTGGAGAAAAGCTATGGCCGCGCCCTTTCTGAACTCCGGGAAGCAGACATGCAGCAGGTGCTCGCCACTTGGCGCGACTCTGGCGTCACCAACCGCACCCTGCACCGCAGGCTTTCGAGCCTCCGCGCTTTCATCACGTTCCTGCGCGAATCCAGCCCCGATGCTCCGGATCCTACCGCGAAAATCGAACTCGGCAGCGACAAGCCCCGGCTCCCCAAAACGCTTCCTTTTACTTCGGTGCAGGCGATTCTCGCGGCTCCTGATACCTCCACTCCTGAGGGGCTTCGAGACCGCGCCCTGCTTGAGCTCCTCTATGCTTGCGGCCTTCGCGTATCAGAGGCCGCAGGACTGCAGAAAAGCGAGCTGAAGCTCGAACAAAAATGGGTGCGCGTCTTCGGTAAAGGCTCTAAGGAGAGATTGGTGCCTGTAGGCGAGAGTGCGCTCGGGTGGCTGTGCCGCTATCTTGAGCACGCCTATCCCCAGCTAAACCCGGGTTTCGCAGACGAATCGCTTTTCGTCACTCTCGACGGAAAAAACCCGCGCCCCCTCACTCGCCAAGAAATCTGGAAAAGCGTGAAGATCTATGCGCGAAAGGCGAAAGTGCGTCAGAACGTTACGCCACACATGTTCCGCCACAGCTTTGCTTCGCATCTGCTCGAGGGAGGCATGAATCTCCGCTCCGTACAGGCGCTGCTGGGCCATGCCGACATCGCGACCACTCAGGTATATACCCACGTAGAAGAAACCCGGCTGGTTGAGGCGCACCGCAGATTTCACCCGCGAAAATAATCCCCGGGCTACACAGCCATGTTATAAAAAGCCATGCAACTTGACCAAGGTACCGTCGAGATTATCCAACGGCTGGCGACTTTCTTCCCGTGCTTCCTGCTGGCCCTAACATTCCACGAATTTGCCCATGCCTGGGTGGCGTCCAAGTTCGGCGATCAGACTGCTGCATACGAAGGCCGCCTTACCTTAAATCCGATAGTGCATATTGACCCGGTCGGCACGATCGTTTTCCCCCTGATCAACGTGGTTACGGGCTTTCCGCTACTAGGCTGGGCGAAACCCGTACCTATTGACGCGCGCCAGTTCAAAAACCACCGGGCAGGAATGTTCTTTGTTTCTTTCGCCGGGCCGATGTCGAACTTTATTTTAGGGTTCCTTGCGGCGATGGTTCTCGTCGCGGTTGCCCGCTTCGTGCCCACCTCCTTTGAGTTCAAAAACGCGATGGTGGAATTCGCGAAAGCCTTTGTGCAAATGAACTTTATGCTCGGTGTTTTCAATCTATTGCCGGTGCCCCCTCTCGATGGCTCTCAGATGCTTTTGGCGGTTCTCCCATACGACACGCAGCGTAAGGTCTACGAATTCTGGGACAAAGCTTACTTCTTGCTCTTCTTCCTGATGTTTATCGGAGCATTTCGATTTATTTGGGGTCCCATTGAATTCCTGAGCCACGCGTCGATTTATTTGGCCGCGCTTCTCTTTGGCTTGCCGATGTCTGGCTAAATTGGTTAAATTCTTTCCACGATGAATACAGAACTCCGTGTGAAACTGGCCAGCTTTGAAGGGCCACTGGATCTCCTTTTGTACCTGATACAAAAGGACGAGATCGACATTCGGAATATCAAGATAGCTGATATCACTGAGCAATATCTGCGCACCTTAGATCTGATGCGCGATCATAACCTCGATATCGCTGGCGACTTCCTGCTCATGGCGTCCACCCTTATCTGGCTCAAAAGCCGCACCATGCTGCCGCAGACTGACGAAGTGGTCGGCGAAGGCGACGAGATCATGACGCAAGAAGAGCTGCTGCGCCGGCTGATGGAACACCAGCGCTATCGCGCTATGGCGATGGACTTCAAACAAATGCCGTTGATGGGACAGGAATACTTCAAGCGGCCCCTCCCTGACGAGCGCCAGCAACGCGAACAACTTCTGAAGGAAATGAACCTTACCGACCTCACGGTGGCTTTCCAGCAGATGATGATGCGTGCCCGCAAACCTTCGATCCGTGTGAAGAAAGACCGCATGTCGATTGCCGACGCGGCTAAGAAAATCGCCGACAAGCTTGGCTCGCAGGAGATCTCGGATTTCCAGGACCTCTTCCCCGAAACGGCCGACCGCAACGAAATCGTGGTTACCTTCCTTGCAATCCTTGAGCTTGGACGCCTGCAAAAAATTCGTGTGCTCCAGCACGTGGTTTACGGAACCATCTATGTGGTTCTTCGTGATCGCGTGACGCTGGAAACCATGCAAAAACTTTTCGATACCGGAGACTCTTATGCCTACGACGCCAGACCCGCAGAACAACCAGCCCGAGCCTGAGCTCGTTATGGAAATGGAGATCGAGGAAGCCTCCTTGGAGGCCACCCTCACCGCGTCACCCGCCGAAGCTGAAACGGGCGAAGTGCCATTCGCTGACGCAGATCACGATCCGGGCATGGACCTCCCTCCCTCCCAGGAAGGCGAAGAAGAATCCGCTCCTCCAGAGCCGATCGTTTACCGTGATATCAGTGGCTCGGAACTCCAGGCCGCAGTGGAAGCCACCTTTTTCATGCACCACAAGCCAATCACGGTGGCAAAAGTGCGAGAACTGATCAATCCGGGCATCGCGGAAGACGACTACCGCACTGCTATCTCCAACCTGATGGCTTCCTATTTCGATGAAACCCGGGGAATCGAGCTCGTGGAGGTGGCCGGAGGCTTCCAGTTCCGCACCAAGGTGGAACACAAAGACATCGTTCGCCGCATGTACCAGATTGCTCCCATGAAGCTCACGAATGCCATGCTCGAAGTGCTGGCGATCGTAGCCTATAACCAGCCCATTACCCGGGAAGTAGTGGATAAGATCCGCGGTGTCGACTCCTCGCACTTGATGCGGGTTCTCCTCGACAAAAAAATGCTGCGGATCGCGGGAAAGAGCGACGATATCGGTCGCCCTATGATATACGCGACCAGCAAGGAATTCCTCGAGCTCTTCGGCCTGCGTGATTTAAGCGCCTTGCCGAGCCTGCGTGAGCTCGAGGAGATGCTGCCCCAGAATGAAGTGGGATCCATCTCCGAGGAAGAGGCGCTCAGCGCCGAAATGGAAGGCATCGTAACAGATGCAAAGCCGCTCGAGTTCAATGATCTTGAGCTCGAGGATTGGGAAGAAAATGAGCCGCCGAAGGACAAAACCGAAAACGAGCCAGCAGTCGCGAACGGCGACCGCAGCACGACGATCGACCTCGGCGCCCAAGTCGGGAACGAAGCCGGAGACGATGAGCTTCTCCCGCCAGAAATTGCTCGACGTATCACGCCTGGACAAGAAGGCAACGCTTAGAGCGAAGTCGTTCGAAGGCGAGCGCCTGCCCAAGCTCCGGGAGAGCAAGGCCGCGCCCGCTCCCAAAACTGAAGCCGCCAGCAAAACAGCAGAGCGCCTTCAGAAAATCATCGCATCCGCCGGAATAGCCAGCCGCCGCAAAGCCGAGGAGATGATCCTGCTCGGCCTCGTGAAGGTGAACGGTGAAGTTGTTAATACCCTCGGCGCCAAAGCTGATCCGCAAAACGACATTATCTCCGTTGACGGAAAAGTACTCGAGCCCGACGCGCATGAGAGCCAGTATTACCTCCTGAACAAGCCGCGCGGCTATATTACTTCTACCGCCGACCCCCAGGGCCGCCCCACCGTGATGGACCTCATGGGTAAGGTCGAAGCGCGGGTCTACCCGATTGGTCGCCTCGACTACGCCTCCGAAGGCCTTTTGCTTCTCACGAACGACGGCGAGCTCGCGAACCGGATGATGCACCCGTCTTCCGAAGTGCGCCGCACTTACGCTGTGAAGGTGAAAGGCGAAGTTACCGACGAGCAACTCCGCCTGCTGCGCAAGGGCATCCAGCTTTCGGACGGCTTCGTGAAGCCGATCAAAGTCAGCCGGTCCGAGAGACTCCAGAATAAGGAGTGGATCGAGATCACCGTGACCGAGGGCAAAAACCTCGAGATTCGCCGGATTTTTGCCGTGCTCGGCCTCGATGTGGAAAGGCTTCGCCGCGTTGCGCTCGGGATGATCCGGATTGAAGGAATTTCCGTGGGCAAATATGTTCGCCTCACCAGGGCCCAGGTAGAGCAGGCCTTCGCTATCGAGGAAAAGGTCGAGAAAAAGCCGTTGGTTAAGCCGACTTATTAACCAACCCTGGCCCCTTTTCAAGCGCGCCGAGTTAGTATAAATAAATCAATAAGGTTCTGAGCCGGGAGATTTATATGACCAACAGTGTTCAACAGAAGAGCGATCGCAACCTGGGTGCTTTCCTTTGGGTGGTTTTCGGGATTCTTGGACGCCTGATCCCGCATCCTCCGAACATGACCCCCATGACCGCCATCGCCCTCTTCGGTGGCAGCCAGCTCAGCCGTAAAAAAGCCTTTGCTGTGACTTTCCTGATGATCGCCGTTTCCGACATTCTCCTCGCGCTCGCGAAGGGCTACCCTGTAATCGGCCTTTGGTCGATTTTCACCTACAGCGGCTTCGCGATGATTATCCTCGCGGGCCAGTTCCTGCGCACGATCCCCACTGCCGGCCGCACGCTCGCAATGCTGCTCGGCTCTTCCGTTGGCTTCTGGCTATGGTCCAACTTCGGCATCTGGGTCGTGGGCGGCCATACTTACGGCGCGGGTTTCGAGGGTCTCGTGAACTGCTACGTGGCCGCGATTCCGTTTCTCGGAAATGCCCTTGTGGGCGACTTAGCCTGGGGCCTCGCGCTATTCGCGAGCTTCCACTACGTGCGCAAGCTGGCTCCCAAGTTTGGCTGGCAGGTATCAGGCGCGTAGCTAGTTCTTCTTCGGCACAGCCCTGCAAACAACTTTCTGATTTTCCATCAAACAGGTGACCAGCTCGCAAGGGCCGGTCACCTTCGACGTTTTGGCATTCGCATCGTAGCTTGTTGGGCAAAGGGGCAGATCATAGGCGATGCCTGTGAGACCCAGGCGGATCCGCTCATCCTCACCCAGCAGACGCACGTTGGTCGACGTGCATGCGACCAGAAAACAATGCAGGAATACGGCCAGCAACCTCATGCTTTTGGCTTCGTAATCGGCAAAAAGTAGAGCGCAGGATTCTCCCGGTTTTCTTCGGCGACGGCGTTCCTATGGTCCAATCCTCCCGCCAGTCCGAAGTCGTTGTCGACAATTACAACCATGAACTTATCGTCGATTAAGTCGATGCCCTCTGGCTTCTCTTCTTTCACGCCCATCTCACCAAGGTCGAGTACCAGCTCTTTTTTCACCGGCGCCAGACTGTTCACAGCAAAATCTTTCGGGAGCAAAGATTCGAGCGTGCCGTTCTTTCCGCCCACCTTCGAAGACAGGCGCTGCAGATTGGTCGCCCCGCTAAGGTAGATACGATATACCTTGCGCCATTCTTTCCGGCCGGTAGTGCCGCGCTCGAGCACGAGCATGCGGTCGGGGCCTTCCATCGTGATATCGTTGAGCTTGCCTGTATCGGCTTCATCGAGAATATAAGCGAACTGCGCTGTCACTACTTTACGGGAGGGGTCCACCTCGATGATGCGAGTGAAGCGGGAGTCCTTACTATTTTTTTCTCCTTTGCTCGGGGGATTATCGAGCGGGCTTTCCAGCGCGGCATAAACGCGATTTCCATAAACCGCTACGCTTTCAAAACCGCGATTCATGCGGCGATGACTGAAATACTCGGGCAGCCCCTTGCCCGGCCCTATCTGCGAAAGCAGCACACCATCCGTACTGAACTGCACGAGACTTGGGCCATATTCTTCCGCCATCCAGAATGTGCCATCAGAAGCGCTGGCGATTCCCTCGAGATCGAGGCCGCGGTTGTCCGAGCCGAGCTTGTTGCGGAAAAAGTCGACCGCGACTTCACTGTTGCTCTCTGGCGGAAGCCCTGTAACCGGTTTACCGTCGGCGTGAGAAAGGGGTACCTCGCGCGAGATGAACAACTTTTGCCGCTTCAGATCCGCCTCCAGAAATACGATGCGGGGCTGAAATTCCGGAAGCCCGAAGGGGCGCTCCTGCCCATCGACCGTCACCTTTTCCTCGGTATTCGGGCCGCGGTCAGTGTGAGTAACAAACTGGTAAAGACCAGTAGGGCTCTTTCCGAGGAAACGCAGCCCTGAAAAGCCGCCCATCCTTATCTTCTGGCCCGATGAAGTGCTTCCGATCACGGGCGTGGCCGTGAGCTCCAGACGAATCGGCTGCTGAGTCGCCATTCTAAACCACTCTGTTCTTCACGAGGTCCTGAACCACAGAAGGATCAGCCAGGGTAGACGTGTCACCTAGATTGTCGAATTGATTCTCAGCAATTTTACGCAGAATCCGACGCATGATCTTACCGGATCGAGTCTTCGGCAGTCCGGGGGCCCACTGGATCTTCTCGGGTTGGGCGATGGAGCCGATCTCTTTGCGAACCCACTGGATCAGCTCTTTCTTGAGATCGTCGGTGGCGGAAACGTCTACGTTGAGAGTTACGTAAGCATAAATGCCCTGGCCTTTGATCTCATGCGGGTAACCAACCACTGCGGCTTCCGCCACGTTAGGATGGGCAACGAGCGCGCTCTCCACTTCCGCCGTGCCCAGCCGGTGCCCTGAAACATTGAGCACGTCGTCTACCCGTCCGGTGATCCAATAGTAACCATCGGCGTCGCGGCGGCAGCCATCTCCGGTGAAGTACCTTCCGGGAAAGGTTGAGAAGTAAGTTTGCTCGAAACGGGCGTGGTCGCCATAAACAGTTCTCATTTGCCCCGGCCAGGAATCGGTAATGCAGAGATTCCCCTCGCACGCGCCCGGCTGGGGCGCTCCTTTGTCGTCTACGATTTCGGGCTTTACGCCAAAGAAAGGCTTCGTTGCCGAGCCAGGTTTGAGCTCGGTTGCGCCGGGCAACGGCGAAATCAGTATTCCGCCCGTCTCGGTCTGCCACCAGGTGTCGACGATCGGGCAGCGGCTTTCACCGACCACACGGTGGTACCAAAGCCATGCCTCGGGATTGATCGGTTCGCCCACCGAACCAAGAAGGCGAAGGCTTTTACGGCTTGTTTTTTTCACAGGCCCGTCTCCTTCGCGCATCAGGGCACGGAGCGCGGTAGGGGCGGTATAAAAAATATTCACCTGGTGCTTATCGATCACTTCCCAGAATCTGGAAGAGTTCGGGAAGTTGGGCACTCCCTCAAACATCACCGTCGTGGCTCCATTGGCAAGTGGGCCATAAACTATATAACTATGTCCCGTTACCCAACCAACGTCGGCAGTGCACCAATACACATCACCCTCCCGATAATCGAACACTAGTTGGTGAGTCAAAGAGGCGTAAGTGAGATAGCCACCCGTGGTGTGCAACACCCCTTTTGGTTTTCCGGTCGATCCGGATGTATAGAGGATAAATAGCGTGTCCTCGGAATCCATCGGCTCCGGCGCACATTCCGGGGAGGCTTTGGTCATCTCGTCGAGCAACCAGACATCTCGTTTTTCGTAATGGGTCACTTTTGTGCCAGTGTGTTTCACCACGAATACTTTTTCTACAAGGCTGGTCTTTGTGAGCGCGTCATCCGCGGAAATTTTCAATGGGATTTTCTTGCCGGCACGCACGCCTTCGTCGGCGGTAATAAGAAAGCGGCTCTTGCAGTCGGATATACGGGCTGCGAGCGCTTCCGAGCTGAAGCCGCCGAATACTACCGAGTGCGGGGCACCAATCCGCGTACAGGCCAGCATCGCAAAGGCGGCCTCCGGGATCATCGGCATATAGATGGTTACGAAATCGCCCTTTTTTACGCCATGGGCCTTGAGCACGTTGGCCATCCGGCAAACCTGCTCGTGGAGCTCCTTATAAGAAATTTTTCTTACTTTTCCATTGGGGTCATCCGGCTCCCACAAGATCGCCGTTTGCCCACCTCTCTTGGCCAGGTGCCGGTCTATGCAGTTCTGACTCACATTCAACTGCGCGCCCTCAAACCAGCGGATACGAACGGGGAGCTGAAAGGAGCAGTCTTTTACCTTCTTCCACTTTCGCATCCAGTCAATTCGCTCGGCCTGGGCGGCCCAGAACACTTCAGGGCTTTCGACCGATTCCCGGTAGAGGCTTTGATATTTTTCCGGGGTAATTTGGGCGTCGAGATACTGCGGGGGTACGGGAAATTTTTCGGTCATTCTGTTATCCAAACAGGCGGGCAACACTTGGTCAATCCTATATGCGTTATGGCCGGGTAGATGGCATAATTCAGCCATGCTAAGCCCTATCCCCGCCTTGTTTACCGTGCTGGCTTTTTGCCTGGCACTAACCGCCAACGCTGACACCGAGATACGCGGGCGCGTGTTCTACGACAAGCTCGATGCTAAAAGCCCTTCGTTTTTTTTCCTTAGCCTGACCGAAGACAAAGATGGCCAACGCATAGTAACGACGACTTATACCGACAAAGACGGTAAAGAGCTGGTGCGCGAAGAGAATACATTCGAAGGCGGCAAACTTCTGCGTTCCAAGTACAGCCAGAATCAGGTGAACGAGCATGGCGAGATATCGTTCAAAGACGGAAAGGCGCACTTCACTTTCACCGATCTGAAAGGCACGGAGACCGATTCCGAGGAAGTAGTGCCCGACATGATTCTCGGCTCCATGATCGGTGACCACCTTGTGACCCACTGGAACGAGCTCATGAACGGGGACTCCGTGCACGTGCGCTATATGGCGATCGAGCGCTGCGAGACAATAGGCTTTAAATTCTTCAAAGCCGGGGAGCGTACTGTGGATGGAAAGACCTACGTGGATTTCACAATGAAGCCATCGAGCTTTATCATTGCCGCGATCGTAGACCCACTGCGCGTCACTCTGACCAAGGATGAGCCCCACCGGATCGTAGAAGTTGCGGGCCGTACTCCTGTGCGCTGGCCGAGAGTTCAGCCCCCTCAGGGACGCAAGGACTGGAAAGCAATAGATGCTCGGATTGAAATGGATCCCCCGAAAGAACTTCCCGCACCGGTCGTAGCTGCTGAATCCGCACCAGTGCCTGCGCCCGCGTTACCGCCTACAGGTAAAAAAGCCAAAGCCAAAAGAGCGGGCAAACAGGCCCCAAAAGCTCGGTAATATCCCTGCCCATATAATGAATTTTGTTTGATAATTGATCTCCATCGGGGACCAATATGAAAGCAACATTCCAGGGAAAATTCAGCGGCGTCTACCTTTTGTTTTTTCTCAGCGGAATGAGCGCATTGATCTATGAGATCGCCTGGCTGAACCGGATTCAGCTGATCATGGGATATACGATCTACGCCCTATCCACCGTACTCGGCGCCTATCTTACCGGGCTCGCCGTCGGAGCGCTCGCGGCTCACCGGATGGCAAGGAACCCAAAGCAATGCCTGAACCTCTACCTTGCCTTCGAGTTGTTTATCGGCCTCTACGGGGTACTGTTCACTTTGATCCTGGGCTTCGTAAGCCGCCTCTACAGCCCAATCGTCACTGACACAAACGTGCCGCTACCCCTCCTGAGCCTCATCCAGTTCTTCTTCTGTGGGCTGGTGATCTTCGTGCCCACCTTTCTCATGGGCGCGACGCTGCCCTTGCTCGCGAAGTATCTCTTCGAAACCAAACAAGAGGTTGCTGCTAAGATCGGCGGGCTCTACGGGATAAACACTTTTGGAGCCCTCGCGGGCTGCCTTTTCGCGGGTTACGTGCTCCTGCCTGAGCTCGGATACAATCGCACGATGTACATCGCCGGCGCGATCAACGTGTTCCTATTCGTGCTTGCGCTGCTGCAGTTCCCAGTGGAAAACTTTTCCTTCGCTGAGCTCTTCCCTCCTAGGAACCAGGCCTCTCCACCCGCTCCTGGTTTTCGGCATCTTCTCGGCGCACTAAGAAATCCGGTGGTATGGCTCATGTTTCTATCAGGCTGCCTTTCGCTCCTCGCTCAACTTCTCTGGAATCGGCTCGCGGCGCTCACTTTCGGCCCCTCTGTTTTCATTTTTCCACTGATCACGGCCACCGTTCTACTGGGAATTTTCCTCGGCAGCCTACTTTCGAGCCGCTTTGCCCACACATTTGAAAGCACCCTGCGCTTTCTTGGCGTCAACTTGCTGCTCGCAATCCCGCTAGTCGCGGTGGGCAACTATCTCTTCGGCAGGCTTCCGCTCGCGGTGCTCTGGTTGAATTCAACAACCCTTCTTGGGCATGGGAGCTACGTGCTCTTCGAGTTCGCGACCGTGCTCTTCGTTGCTCTGCCAGCCTCCACCTGTATCGGTGCGATCTTTCCCGCGGCTCTCTCTCTTTACGCGCGCGATGAGGAACAAGACACTACGTTGAGCGTCGGCGTAGCCTACGGAATGAATATCGCCGGGGTACTTTTCGGCGCAATCCTTGGTGGTTTCGTGCTTATCCCCGTTTTCGGGCTGGATGTGCTCAACAAAACCTTAACCAGCATTCTTCTCATTTCCCTGCTAATCGTGCTCGAAAGACGCCGCCCGCAATGGGTCAACTACGCCTCAGTTGCCTTGCTGGCGCTCATCGTTATACAGGCAGTTCCTCCCTACGATAAAACACTTCTCACCTCTGGCTATTTCTACAACCGGATCAAGAGCTCCGACGTAAAAGACTTCGAAAGCTACTATGATTCACTCACGTCCTACCATGACATGTACCGGTACGGGCTCGTCGACTACAAAGACGATGCCCACGGCACGGTAAGCATCCACGAGTACGTGAACGATCCAAATGAACGCTGGTTCCGTATCGACGGTAAAACCGACGGAAACCGACAGGGAGACGCCGCAACCGTACGCCTGCTCGATTACTTCCCGCAGCTTTTCAAGGACAAGTTCGAGAAAGTGCTCACGATCGGCTTGGGCACGGGAGAAAGCGCAAGCCTCACTCACGAGATTGCGGGGATGCAATCTTCAAAGATTCTCGAGCTGTCGCCTTCGATGATCGAGTTTTCCCGAAAACACTTTCCCGAAAACAGCAAACACGTCTGGACCGATCCCCGCATGCAAGTGATCAACCGCGACGGGCGAGAGTACCTGCTTCACACAAGAGAAAAGTTCGACCTGATCATGTCAGAACCCTCGAACCCTTGGGTAAACGGCGTGGCTTCCCTTTTCACTCGCGAGTTTTTTACAAGCATTGCCGATCATCTCAAACCCGGAGGCCTCGCGAGCGTATGGTTCCACTCCTACGGGCTCAGCTGCGACGCTTTCGACTCGGTAATGATGTCGGCTTACCATTCGTTCAAATATTTGATCGTGTTCAAGCGCAGCGGTGATTTCTATTTCATCGGCAGCAACGACACCCCACTGGAACTGAAGCCCTTGCCGCCGGAACGACGTCACCTTGAACGATCTATCCTCAATATGCTAACAGGCATCGAAAACAAAGGTGACGTTACGGAGGCGTATGCGAAAGCCGTGTCCGAGGCCGTATGGGTAAAGAACCGAACAGTACTGGAACGTTACGCCAGGCATGGCAGATTTAACTCTGACGATAATCAGTTCCTTCAGTACTCGGGAGGGCGAACCTATCGCCGACGAATCTCCTGCTTCATGCCCTACTAAAGTCAAGGCCCCGAGAAGTTGTCTTCGATCACTTCTTCGTCAATTTCGCTCTCACCGGCGGGCGGCGGAGGGAGGAATGCTGTCTCAAAAGAGAGCGGCGTGGCTAGAGCGAGGTTATACTCGTCCTGGCTGAGACGCTTTGTCGCCAGAAGCTTCGCGAGCACCGACCTCACTGACGAACGGGCAAAGCGCGTCAGTTCTTTCTTACGGAAAGACACCGAATACTTTTTCGGGCTGGGCAAAAGGATCGCCAGAAAAGCCCCTTCCTTCGCCGTAAGCTGAGAGGGCGGCTTTTGAAAGTAATACCTTGATGCCTGCCCTATTCCATAGATCCCAGGTCCCAACTCAGCGATATTCAGATAAATTTCGAGAATACGCTTCTTTGAAAGCAGGCGCTCGATTCGCATGGTCAGGATTGCTTCTTTGGCTTTCCGAATTAGCGTCTTCTCGTTGCTCAGGTAAACATTTTTAATTACCTGCTGGGTGATCGTGCTGCCACCACGGGCGAATTTTCCCTTCTTTAGATTGGTCTGGAACGCGTCGATCACCTGATCCCAGTCGAAGCCATTGTGCTGCCAGAATGCCCAGTCTTCGCTGAGCACAATTGCAGCCGAAGCTATCGGGCTTACCTCTCCGAGGGAAACCCAACCTACCGGCCTCTTTTTCACAATTTCGATAGAAGAAGTTTCCGTTTTCAGATCGAAAGTCACGCGAGGATACTCGGTTCTAAGTTCACCTACATCGGTCAAAGTGCGAAACCCGAGAAACAGGAGAAAATAGAATCCAGCGCAGCAAAGGAAAATAAGGGCGAATCGCCGCATCCTCCCACATTGACACAGCTGGACTGCTGTCGCAAATCCGTTATATCCTCGACGACGGATGGACAACGTAACCCATTCCCTGATCGGGATTGCTGCTGCTGAACTCTTTCTCACCACCCGCCCCAAGAGGCCGGCTCGCGACCGCGTGCCGCTTTGGATCGCCTCCGCGGCAGCCAATAATCTTCCAGACCTGGACATTGTGCTTTCCCTGGGTGGCAAAAGCGACCGCCTCGACTCTCTACTACAGCACCGCGGCTATACCCATACCCTAATTCTTGCACCGCTGCAGGGTTTGCTTCTGCTCTGTATTTTATGGTTCCTCTGGCGCCGCCGGGAAGGCTATCCATGGAAAGAAATTTCCATACTATGCCTCACAGGGCCTTTGCTACACGTTCTCGCTGATAGCTGGAATATCTACGGAGTGCATCCCTTCTGGCCCTGGAACAATCAATGGTTCTACGGTGACATGATTTTCATCATCGAGCCCTGGCTCTGGCTGGCCCTCCTTCCGCTGGTATGGAAACGAGCCGAGTCACGGGTGGGGCGGGCCGTGCCTCTCCTTCTACTGGCGATCATCTTGCTGGTTTCCTGGCTCCATCCCTTTGTGCAGCTCGCGCCCACGCTAGCGATCACAGCCGGAGCCGCTGCGTGGCTCTATGCTCAGGTCAAAATCCGCGACAACCGCCTTCGATTACTGGGAGCCTTCCTGATATGTTCTTTTGCCTTCGGGCTCTTTGGCCTGGCGCAATTCACCGTTCGCAATCACTTTCTACAAAGGGGCGGAGGCGAGATCGCCATCATGACCTATCCTGCGAATCCATTTTGTGCTGCCGTAGTGACCGCCGGCTTCGACGGAAATGACTATCGCGCCTCGCAGTGGATCGCAGCTCCCTGGCCAAAGCTTGTGAAAGCCTCCAGCTGCATAAACTTCGCGGAGAAAGAGACCTCGGCAAACCTGCAGCCCATCTCCGACGCGGTCGCAAACGACGGCTTTGTGCCCGTAGGCAAATTTCAATCCAGCAAAGCTGAGTTCGATCGGCTTGCGGCCTCCTGCCGCGGGCGCGCTTTTCTTCGTTTCGCGCGTATTCCGTTCTGGTTTCAGCTCGAAGGCCGCGACTATTTCGGCGACTTGCGTTTCGATCGCGACCGCTCGATTGAAATGGCAGAGGTTCCCTTAGGCGCCGATCTCGGCTGCCCGCGCTGGGAGCCTCCCTGGACTGGTCGCTTTTTTCCCGCACCCTGACGCTGACATTCCGGGCAGAAATGCGTAGCGCGCCCGCCGAGAACGATTCGCTTGATGAGAGCCTTACAGCTTAGGCACTTTTTTCCTGTGCGCCCGTAAACAAGAAGCTCTGAGGCAAAGCGGCCCGCCTCTCCGGAGGCGTTCATGTAGCTGCGAACAGTAGATCCGCCGTGCCTGATCGAATGCTCCAGAATAGAAGTGATCACCCGAAACAGTTTTTCCGGATCATCTATTTTTTTTGCAGGAGTTTTCGGGTGGATCTTTGTTCTATGCAGGGCTTCGTCGGCGTAGATATTGCCAACACCTGCCACGATTCCCTGATCAAGCAACGCGCTCTTCGCGGGCTTCGCCGATTTTCCCATTCTCTCAGTGAACCAAGCGAGCGCTCTCGCTGGTTCGTGAAAGGGATCGGGGGCGATCTTCTTTCTTTGGAAATACTTTTCTTCGTCATCGACCAACGTAAGTGTGCCGAAACGACGAGTGTCGTAAAACCAGATCTCATTCCCGGAAAAAAGAAAACGGCATCGTATCTGAAGGCCCTTACCTCCTGCGCCTAGCGCTCCACTGATGTGCAACGGCACACCGCCACTGCCGGCCTCCAGCATTTTGCCGGTCATTCGCAAATGCTGCACTAGCGTTAGATTCTTCTCGAATCGAAGAAGCAGGTATTTCCCGCGGCGCGCGACCTCGAGGAGCTCTAGACCTGCCAGCCGTTCGGGCCCGAGTTCGCATTCAAACCAGACTCTCGCGTCGAAGATTTCGAGCACACGCAGCTTTTTACCCACGAGGTGGCTGAGGCCTCGGGCGACGGTTTCTACTTCGGGGAGTTCGGGCATAGAGCACTTAACTACTTATAATTATTATTTATTGCAAGTGCGTTAAGTGCCGTGCCAGCCTTTGCCACCCAATTCGTATCTTTTTCCACTCTGAAACTTACTTTGCCTTCTTAAACTGAAGGACATTTTCAGCTTCAAGGTGAGTTTCGTTGCTCAAGCCAAGCTCCTTAATATGCTCCATGATTTTCAAAGAAGTTTCTTTTTGCACTTCTCCATCAATCTTCGAGTAGTGATCAGCGAGCTTTAGGTCTTTGTGACCGGTCATGGCAATGACCGAATCCAAACCCATGCCCCCAACCTTCCGAGCCAAGGTCGCCATCCCGTGTCGCAAACAATGGGTACCTCGATAAGGAATCCCCGATCGTTTTTGTGCATCACGATAGTTAGCTTGGATCGTGCAGTAGTTGAGCGGCTTGCCGTCGATATGGAACAAGTAGTTGCAGCCCCTTTTTCTAGCCTTTAACCGGCGATCGACAATCTCGCGCAGAAAAGGATGAATATGGACTCTTCTTGGTTGCTTGTTCTTGGGATAGGGCTTCAGATACTCGAACATTTTGTTTTCGTTGCACCAAGAAATCGAGTCCTTAATCATTAAGTACTCTTCTTCGAGGTAGATGTTCGGGATCTGAATCCCCGCGGTTTCACCAATTCGACCGGCCACTAAAAACTGCGTCATGGCGAGGTCTGCGTATAATTCCGGCAACGCCGAAAAAAACTTAAACGCAGCCTCCACCGTGATCTTCTTCTGCTCTGGCTTCACCGTGGGCTCACGAATGAAAGCCATCTTTTTGTGACGTAATCGAATTGGCGTAAACAATTCTTTCGACTCCGCTTCAAATTCATCTTCTGCCTTGTACCAGTTGAAGATGGTCGTGAAGAGATTGAGTTCATTATACAGATTACAGCGTCCGGCGCATCCTCTGCCCTTAGCCTTGTATTCCTCAGAGGTGTAATACTTCTTCTTGCGATCAATCCAACGATTTATAGCCGTCGAAGTAATATCCTGCATGTGATTATCGGCCAAATCAGATAGAGGCTCCCATCGCCGCTCCCAAATCCTTCGGGTGCTTAGCTCTAACGATGGAAAATGTAGCGCCTTCATACGATTCCAAACATGCCCAAGGGTGGAGGTGGTTTTCACAACCTCCACCTCCTTGGAGCGATCACCATTGAATGTATTTCTCCAGTGAATCGCATCACGTATATTCTGAAAGGTTTCAGCGTACTGCTTACCTTTGATTTTTTTTGCGGCTTGGTAGTATCCCGTAACTATGTCCTTGCGAATGCCAGGATGTTTGGGGATGTTGATACGTCGTTTGCTCATTCTAAGTTTCCTTCTTCGATCCAGTTTTGGACCTCGGAGGGAACGAAATAGAGCTTTCCGCGTTTCTTCCTATGTGGGATTAGATTCCGCGATACCAAATTATACAGAGTCCCCACAGCATACCCTGTGTATTCTGCGGCATCACGGACAGACCAGAATTTTTCAATGAACGAATGCGGTGATCTTAAAGTATCTCTGGAACCCTCATTTTTCAAGCCTAGCGGGGCAGTGATAGTTTGCGCTTTCACTCTTTACCTCGCAGGTTAAAAGCCCTCCCCGCGAGGGGAAGGGCAAAATCAAATTTTTGACGGCTTAGGCGCTTTCTTGGTTCCCAGTAAGTTGTGGCCGCTTACGTTTCACCCGGCTCTCGTTCTGCGTAAAAACTGGTGCCAGCATTTTCCGTAAGTTCAAATCCGGCCTTCCTGACTTTTTAGCCTGTGCCATCTCCCGCACAACCCTGGATACTCGGGATCATTTTCATCCGCCCTTATTGATAGAACAAACTGGAGCATTCCCTGGAGCGGCGCAGGTAATGGCGCAACCTGCGACGCGCTCTTTTCAGCAATCGACTACGCCAACGATCCCCAGACATTCCTTATATGGGCACAAGGTCAACTTTGCGTAGGATGCAAGCTAGATATATGGACCATGAGTCACCTAAAAGTTCTTACCAATTGTCAGTCCGGCCTATAAATCACTAACTAAAAATTGATTGTTTTCATCCGCATTTTTCAAGTTTCAAATCGGGTCTTTTTGAGACTCAAATAAAACTAAACCGTGTTGAAGTTATTTATACCATTTTCCGAAAAGAAAGAGATGCATCGAAGCTTGGCCTTAAAGTTGCACTCTCTCTTCGCGCGCTCCGCGTAAACAATCTGGATTTACACTGATAGAATTGATGATTGTCGTGGGGATCATAGGGATTCTCGTTTCGATCGCCGCGCCTCAGTTCAACAAGTACCAGCGCAAAGCACGCCAAGCGGAAGCCAAGATCGCCCTCGCGGCTATCTTTTCTCTAGAGAAAGGCTTCTACTCCGAATACTCCGCCTACGCCCCCTCTTTCGATGCAATAGGCTATACCCCAGAGGGCCAGCGGCGCTTCTACTACACACAAATCACAGCCGATGCCAATGGCTACACCGGCACGATCACGGGCTACTCAGGATCTTTAGCCACGCCCTGGTACTCGAATCACAACAGCCCCTTTCCTTGGGGTGGATCTCTTGGTAGTCCTTTTACCTGCGATCAAACCTTTACGGGCGCGGCCTATGGAAACGACCCACAAGCTTTCTATGCATGGGCTATGGGAAACTTGTATCCGCCCGGGGTTATAGATGGTTGGCAAATTAACCATTTGAAAGTTCTCTCGAACTGCTCAGTGGGACTCTAAAGTGACCAGTATAGGAACCGTATGGTGCCGCTATTTAAACCGTGTTTCAGTTTTCCTGAGATTCGCCAGCGATTCGGTCACCTTAATTCTCCAAGGATTTTGTCACCCCCGGTTGTTTTGCTGATCGGGCTCCTAGGCCGCTTCTTGAGGGCGAACTGGTTTTTCAAAAGGCTTTATCGA